>JAEEGH010015509.1_pt1 | contig 16537 bp, 10 predicted proteins | sample 9134181 | NCBI WGS metagenome assembly JAEEGH01 (sample SAMN16246544, study PRJNA631951) | gut metagenome | biome: gut microbiome; feature: rumen; material: DP-attached | host: Bos | place: Iran: Karaj | collected 2018-10
GCATGATCTTGCCGGCGGCCAGAAATACTGCATGGGAGACTATGTGACCTGGTCTGCATCAGTAGAGGATCTCACCGACTGGAGATATGAGGGAGTTATTTATAAGAGAACACAGGACCCTTCGAATGCAGACGACCGGATGGACCTTTGGGCACCGGACGTGGTTAAGGGCGCAGATGGCAGATACTATATGTTTTACTGCTATTCGTTTAACCCGGAGTTTGGCGTGGCAGTGAGTGATTCACCTGCAGGACCTTTTTCCTTCTATGGTCATGTTAAGTATCCGGAGGATGTTTTGGGAGGAAAAGAGCTTCAGGAGAACTTCCCGTTTGATCCGGGAGTACTTGTTGATGATGATGGAAGAGTCTTTTTATACTACGGATTCAGCCCTGCTAAGCCGCTTCCTGCACCTCCAATCGAAGCCTTTCTTGAAATGGGCATGAGTCGTGAGGATGCTGAGGCACAGCTTCAGGCTATTGCTGACACTAAGTTTTCTGACGGTGCTTATGTTGTAGAGCTTGAGCAGGATATGCTCACAGTTAAGGGAGAGCCGCAGCTGATGGTGCCGGGCGAGAAGATCGCAGAGGGCTCCGGATATGAGGGACATGCTTTTTTTGAGGCTTCTTCCATGCGTAAGGTAGACGGAAAGTATTACTTTATATATTCAAGTTCAGTAAGCCATGAACTGTGTTATGCAACTTCCGATCATCCTGACAGAGACTTTAAGTATGGCGGAGTGATCGTATCTAACGGAGATATAGGATACAAGGGCAACACAAAGCCCAGAGCCATGATGGGCAACAATCACGGCAGTATAATCGAAATAAATAACAAGTGGTATATCTTCTATCACAGACAGACTCACGGGACTGAGAGCTCGAGACAGGGCTGTGCTGAGGAGATTACTATAGCAGGCGATGGCAGTATTGCGCAGATTGAGATGACAAGTTGCGGTTTAAATGGGGGGCCTTTGGCAGGCAAAGGAAAATATTCGGCTGCCATCGCTTGTAATCTTATGTGCGGTGAAAATGACAAGAAGATCATATATGGACAGTCACTTAAGGATTCTCAGCCATATATCTTCCAGCTGACTGCCGACAGGGAAGAGGATTCAGAGCACTGTATCGCCAATGTCTTTGACGGCGTTGTGGCAGGCTTCAAGTACTTTGACTGCAAGGATGTAAAAAAGATTGCAGTAGAGGCCAGGAGCTATGGAAGCGGCAAGCTTTCTATAACACTGGATTCTGAGAACGCAGAACCTGTAGGCGAGATCTCTTTTGCGGGAGCAGATGACGGATTTGCCGGGTATGAAACAGAGGTAAATATCCCTGACGGAATCCATGGCCTGTTCTTTGGCTTTTCCGGCGAGGGAAAAATAGATTTTAAGAGCTTTACATTTGAGGGATGAAAGGAGCGTTATGAAATATAAGGCTGTTATTTTTGATTTGGACGGGGTTATCTGTTTTACGGATGAATATCATTATCTTGCATGGAAGCAGCTTGCTGATAAACTCAGCATCCCCTTTGACAGAACGATAAATGAAAGACTCAGGGGTGTCAGCAGAATGGATTCTCTTGAGATAATCCTGGAGAAGTATACAGGGCCTGAGCTTTCTGCTGAGGAAAAAGAGAAGCTGGCTACCGAGAAGAACGATATTTACAGAAAGAGTCTTGAGAATATGTCTCCAGCAGATTTATCAAATGAGGTAAGAGAGACGCTCAATGCATTAAGAGACAAGGGACTCAAGCTTGCTATCGGTTCTTCCAGCAAGAATACCAAGTTTATTCTAAAACAGATAGGCCTGGAGGATTTCTTTGACGCAATAAGTGATGGCACCAATATCACAAGATCAAAGCCCGACCCGGAGGTGTTCCTGAAGGCTGCTGAATTCGTAAGGGAAGAGCCTGCTGATTGCCTTGTTATTGAGGATGCAGAGGCCGGAATTGATGCGGCTGTTGCCGGCGGATTTGATGGCGCGGGTATCGGAAGCGCAGCCGATTATTCAAAGGCAACCTATCGCCTTGAGAGCTTTAAAGATATTCTGAAATATGTCTGATTTTAAGGGAAAACACTTCTGTGCATATATAGCACGGAAGTGTTTTATTTATTATAATGGTAGGCATGGAAAAACCTGATTTTGAAAGTATTAAAACACTAATAGGGACAATAGGCTATTTAGACAAAACATTCGATGATATCTTCGCCGAGGGAGAGGAGCAGCAGCGCAGGATAAAGGCTGCATGCAGTAAACTGGCTGCAGAAAAAGCCAAGGATGCTCTCGATGAGATTTCAGTTGAAGAGCTCAAAAACTCGAAGGCCGGGATTCGCGTTTCTGCATTAAGAGATGCCGGATTTACAACCCTTGGTCAGATTGCGAGAGCGCCCGAGGATGACATTCAGGATATCAATGGCATCGGTGAGAAGCAGATTGAGGCCTTAAGGCGAATAGTCACAGAGTTTGCTAACAGTCTCTCTTCCGGAGTTACAATTGTGCTGGATGAGAACTGCCCTGAGCTTATAACGGATATTTACAGGTATATCAGAGGTGAAAGAGTCAGAAATGATGCAAGGGGATCAGCTGAGAGCCTGAAAGAATATACCAAAAAGGTAGCGTCTGCAGGAATTATAACAAACGGCTTTTGGTGGTTCTTTTCCGGTAAAAAGAGAAAAGAAAAAACAATCGAGATGGCCGGAGAGATGTATGATTTCTGCAACGGAGCGCTGTTTAACAGGCTTCTGAACGTAGTGGATGCGTATCACCTGGCAATAACGGTATCTGAGCAGGAAGCAATGAATTCTTTTTCCATAAACGGAGCAGAATTCTACGCGGTTCTTGAGAAGCTGGGAACAACTAAGGGAAACAGGCCTTTCGTCTACGAGAGCATTCCTCAGGAGCTTGCTGAAGAGATAAGTGATTTCAGGCTGAATCTTGATGGCTTTCGCGGAAATCTTCGTGCGTATCAGGAATTCGGTGCAAAGTACATCCTGAATCAGAGAAAAGTACTTCTCGGCGATGAAATGGGACTTGGCAAGACCATACAGGCAATAGCTGCTATGACACACATCCATGCGGAAAATGCCGGTTTCTGCCACATCCTAGTGGTATGTCCTGCCAGCGTGCTTATAAACTGGTCCAGAGAAGTCGGGAAATTCAGCAATATCAGCACCTACATTCTTCATGGAGCTGATATAGACGAGGTTTTCGGCAGGTGGATTGAATACGGCGGCGTAGCAATAACCAATTATGAATCCATGGGTAAAATTGTAGACAGGATTGACAACCGTATGCTGCTGCAGATGCTTGTAATTGATGAGGCCCACTATATCAAGAATCCCGATGCAAAGCGAACCATGTACATCAGAAGGCTTGATAATGAGTCTGAACGAATTGTTTTGATGACCGGAACACCCCTTGAGAACAAGGTTGATGAGATGTGCAATCTTATTGACTTTGTCAGACCCGATATGACTGCCAAGGTGCGTGAAATGGCGCTGCTTAGCCATGTTCCTGAATTCAGGGAAACACTGGCGCCTGTATATCTCAGAAGGACCAGAGAGCAGGTGTTAAAAGAGCTTCCTCCTATAGATGAGGAATATGAGTGGTGCGAAATGACAGACGAGGACAGTGCGTTTTATTCCGAAAGTATTAGGAAGAGGAGCTTTCAGGATATGCGCCGTGTGGGCTTTCAGCTGGATGATCTGAGTAAATCCGCCAAGGCTCAGCGTCTTTTGGAACTGTGTGATGAAGCGCGGGCTGAAGGAAGAAAGGTTGTAATCTACTCGTATTTCAGAGAAACGATATCCAAAGTGGAAAGATTTCTCGGTGATAAGTGCGTAGGGGTCATCAGCGGTGATACACGCGTTGAATCGAGGCAGGATATAGTCGACAGGTTCGGAAACTCTGAGGGTGGCAGTATACTTCTGTGTCAGATCATTGCCGGAGGCGTTGGCCTTAATATCCAGGCAGCCAGTATGGTCATTTTCTGTGAGCCGCAGGTAAAGCCTTCTCTTACAAGTCAGGCGCTTTCAAGGGTTTACAGGATGGGCCAGGTGCGTAACGTCACCGTATATCATCTTTTGTGCCCGTATTCCATCGATGAGGCCATGATGGATATTCTGGAGGAGAAGCAGATTGAATTTGATAACTTCGCCAACGAGTCCGTAGTTGCCGGTGCTTTCGATAACCTGATGGATAAAGAGTGGATTCAGAGAGTGATAGAAGAAGAGAGCAGGAAACAGGCAAATCTGATAATCTGAAGTACTGTGACAGAACTGTGATAAAACCCTTGTTAGTATAGAATCATTGAGAAACATATTCCTAATGAAAAAGTATGAGGAGGAAAAAGACAATGACAGCTATGACAATGGGAATGAAAGAGTTGTGCGCAAAGCAGTTATCACAGGCTTCAGGAGGAGTTAAAAGTGCATTACACCAATATAATACAGGTGATAATAAGATGAATGCACATGAACAGCGAAAAAAGTGATACAGATCATATAGAATATAGGCAATCTGGGGGCTGTCGCTTTAGATGATTTAATCATCTAAAGCGACAGCCCTTTGTTCCTAACCACACTTTATCTGCCGGATGGGACAAAAGAACCGCCCCTCTGTCCCATCATGTATCGGTCCATGTCCTCGGCGATCTGCTTGGATACAGCGACAGCTGCCACAACGGTTTTAGCACCGGTAACGACGTCACCTGATGCAAATACTCCGGGAAGGGATGTCTCACCCTTGGAATCTGTGGCAAGATTTCCTTTTTCGTTGAGCTTCAGTTCTTTTTCATGAGTAACAATCCTGTCCTGCGGGACCTGTGAAATAGCGATCATGATGCTGTCTGCAGGAATCAGATGCTCAGTATCTGCAAGGACCTTTAGCGGAGTCTTTTGAGTATCTGCTCCTTCTGCCTCAAGCTGTGCAAGCTTTTCCTCATCAGGTACCATATCGCAGAACACCGGACCCTCGTCCTCAATCCTGACAATGGCCTTTCTGTATTCAAACTTAACGCCGTCTACCTTGGCATATTCGAACTCTGCTTTGGATGCGCTGACCTCATCACCTCTTACATATACCACAACCTCTTTTGCTCCATGCCTAATGGCAGTTCTGGCTACGTCCATAGCTGCGTTGCCTGCACCGATTATAGCAACCTTGTCGCCAAGCTCGTAGACATCAGGATTGTTGAGATAGTTGATAGCATAGAAAACATTTCCAAAAGTCTCTCCCGGAACGCCCAGCTTTCTCGGCTTCCAGGCACCGGTTCCGATAAACACACTCTTGTAGCCATCATTCAGAAGATCCTGTATTCCCGTAGAACCGCCAATCGCAAAGTTGGGTCTGAACTTGATGCCAAGCTCCCGCATCTTTTTGTAATATCTATCCAGGATAGACTTGGGAAGCCTGAACTCGGGAATGCCATAGCGAAGTATTCCGCCAATCTTGTCATGAGTCTCAAATACTGTGATCGAGTATCCCTTGAGTGCCAGGATTATTGCGATAGTGATCCCTGCCGGCCCAGCGCCAATAACTGCCGCTTTCATGCCGTTTGCCGGAGCAGGCTTAAGTTCAAGCCTCTCAAAACATGAGTCGGAAATATAATTCTCAATTGATGATATGTGAATGGGCTCACCCTTGATTCCTCTGACACAATTGCCCTCACACTGGTTCTCGTGATTGCACACAAGCGAACATACCATAGAAAGCGGGTTATTCTCAAAGAGCATCTGAGCCGCTTCAAGCATGCGATTTTCCTTAAAAAGACGTATCATCTCCGGAATATTTGTGTGAATCGGGCAGCCATTCTCCCTGCACCTTGGATTAGGGCACTGAAGGCAACGATTTGCTTCATCGATAACATGTACTGACATAGAATAATCCCCCGCTTTCTTTTTTGATTATTCTATATGTAAAGAAAATCAATAAATAGTCCTTTTCATGGAGCGTTTATTGATTTTCTTGAAGTGTGGGATGGGGAGACGTTTTGAAACAAGGGGACGGCTCTAAATTATTGTCAACGTATTTCCGATACTTTTTCCTCGTATGATTCAAAAGCTATGCAAATCCTTTTGCAGTTCTTATGTCAGGGTCCTTAAAATGATTGCCCTCATTCCATTCGAGAATGCCTTTGTCGCTACCAGCTTCCCCTTTGATATTCCCTTCAATTCCTGACCGGATCAGCGCCAGCTCGCTTTTTTGGTGACAAGATGGCAAAATGTGGTGAGAAAAACAGGCCCTAAATTCATAGAATTATACTTGTAAGATAAAACCTATAATTCATAACAAATTTGAGGGATTACTATGAACAGAGAAGAAGCAAGGAAACTGGCAAAAGAGCTGGTTGGCAAAATGACAGTTGAGGAGAAGGCTTCACAGCTTAGATATGACTCACCTGCCATTGACAGGCTTGGAGTGCCTGCGTACAACTGGTGGAATGAGGCTCTGCACGGCGTTGCAAGAGCCGGTACAGCAACAATGTTCCCACAGGCCATCGGTATGGCAGCAGCCTTCGATAAGGATCTTATGAAGGAAGTTGCAGAGGTTATCGCCGAGGAAGGAAGAGCTAAGTATAACGAGCAGTCAAAGCGCGGTGACAGAGATATCTACAAGGGACTTACATTCTGGTCACCAAACGTAAATATTTTCCGTGATCCAAGGTGGGGAAGAGGACATGAGACTTACGGTGAGGATCCATACCTTACCAGCGCACTGGCAATTCCTTTCATCAAGGGACTTCAGGGAGATGGCGAGTACATGAAGGCAGCAGCCTGCGCTAAGCACTTTGCTGTTCATTCAGGACCTGAGGGTGAGAGACACTTCTTTGATGCCAAGGCATCCAAGAAGGATCTGGAGGAGACGTATCTTCCTGCATTTGAAGCTTGTGTTAAGCAGGCTGACGTAGAGGCTGTAATGGGCGCTTACAACAGAACAAACGGTGAGCCCTGCTGTGCAAACAAGCCTCTTATGGTAGACACTCTTAGAGGTAAATGGGGCTTTGAGGGCCACTTCGTTTCAGACTGCTGGGCTATCAGAGACTTCCACGAGAACCACAAGGTTACAGCAAGCGAAGAGGAATCAGTTAAGCTGGCTCTTGAGATGGGCTGCGATGTAAACTGCGGATGCACCTATCAGAAGGTTATGAGTGCTTATGAGAAGGGCATGATCGATGAGGAGATCATCACCAAGTCCTGCGAGAGACTCTTTACAACAAGATTCCTTTTGGGCCTTTTTGATAAGACAGAATATGACAATATTCCTTATACAGTAGTTGAGTGTGAGGATCATTTGAATGTTGCTCACAAGGCTGCAGCAGAGTCTGTAGTTCTTTTGAAGAATGACGGTGTCCTTCCTCTTAAGAAGAGCGAGCTTAAGACCATCGGTGTTGTTGGTCCTAACGCAGATTCCAGATATGCCCTTATGGGTAACTACTATGGAACAGCTTCCCAGTACATCACAGTTCTTGAGGGTATCAGAGAAAAGCTCGGTAAGGACACAAGAATCCTTTATTCAGAAGGTTGCCACCTCTGGAAGAACAACGTTCAGGGTCTGTCAGATGTAAACATGCAGGACAGACAGGCAGAGGTTCAGACAATTGCAGATTACTCGGATCTTATGATCGTTGTAGTCGGACTTGATGAGAGACTTGAGGGCGAAGAGGGTGATGAGAGTAACCAGTTCGCATCCGGCGACAAGCTCGATCTCAACCTTCCACTTCCTCAGAGACAGCTTCTTAGCACAGTTTTAAATAGTGGCAAGCCCACCATCGTTATCAACATGGCAGGCAGCTGCATTGATCTTTCGGAGGCTCAGGAGAAGGCATCAGCCGTTCTTCAGGCATGGTATCCGGGAGCAGGCGGTGGAAGAGATGTTGCAGATATCCTCTTTGGTGATGTATCACCTTCAGGTAAGCTTCCTGTAACATTCTACAAGTCAACAGATGATCTTCCTGACTTCAAGGATTACTCTATGAAGAACAGGACCTACAGATACTTTAAGGGAACACCTCTTTATCCTTTCGGATTTGGACTCACATATGGTAAGTGCTCGGCAAAAGACATGAAGATAAATGTTCTGGATAAGAATGGTGAGTTTGATGGAGCAGAGGTAGAGGTAACTGTTGCAAACCAGGGCAGCGTTGATACACAGGATGTACTTCAGATCTATGTTCAGGACACAGGCTATGAGCTGGCAATTCCTAACCCTGCACTTTCAGGCTTTGAGAGAGTAAACCTTAAGGCTGGCGAGGAGAAGACAGTTAAGATAAGACTGGACAAGAGAGTGTTTACTTCAGTAGATGCAGAGGGTAACAGAGAGCTCTTTTCCAAGAGCTTCAAGGTGTTCGCCGGTATGAGTCAGCCTGATAAGAGATCAGAGGAACTTAGCGGAACAGCATGCATTGCAAAAGATGTATTGCTTTGATGAATTCTGGTATACAACCAGGAGCAGATTTGTATAAAAATCCCGCTATATTTTCTATAAATTGTAACGTTGTATTTTAAGTTGTATTACATTATGATTTTTATGTCACGTAAAATACGTGGGATGGGAGAAGCGTATGAACTATCTTATAGGTATAGACGTAGGTACTTCTGCAACCAAGACTGTTCTTTTTGATGAGAACGGTGGTGTTATCGCTGAGAGAGCCTATGAGTATCCAATGCATACACCCCAGAACGGATGGGCCGAGCAGGACCCTGAGGACTGGAGAAAGGCATCCCTTGAGACTGTAGCAGCAGTTGTAAAAGAGGCTGTTGACGCAGGCAAGGTTGCAAATGCAGCTGACATCAAGGGCATTGGTATTTCAGGACAGATGCACGGTCTTGTTATGCTGGATGAGGATGGCAAGGTCATCAGAAACTCCATCATCTGGTGCGACCAGAGAACCGGTGCAGAAGTTGAAGAGATGCTGGGTATCATGCCCAGAGAGAAATGGATCGAGATCACAGCCAATCCGCCACTTACAGGCTGGACAGCTGCCAAGATCCTTTGGGTTCGCAACAATGAGCCCGACAATTACAAGAAGTGCAGACACATTCTTCTGCCTAAGGACTACATCAGATATGTCCTGACAGGCGAGTTCGCAACAGAGGTTTCCGATGCTTCAGGAATGCAGCTGATGGATGTATCAAAGCGTGACTGGTCTCAGGAAGTTCTGGATAAGCTTGATATCGACAGAGCACTCCTTGGCAAGATGTATGAGTCCTGCGAGGTTACAGGAACTCTTTTACCTGAGATTGCAAGCCAGCTTGGTCTTACAACAGATACAGTTGTTGTTGGCGGTGCCGGTGACAATGCTGCAGCTGCAGTTGGTACAGGAGTTGTAAGAGAGGGAACAGCATTCACAACAATCGGAACCTCCGGCGTTGTATTTGCTCATACTGACAAGGTTTCCATCGATCCTAAGGGAAGAGTTCACACATGCTGCTGCGCAGTACCGGGTGCATGGCATATCATGGGCGTTACACAGGCAGCAGGCTTCTCACTTAAGTGGTTCAGGGACAACTTCTGCCAGAGCTATATTGAAGAAGCCAAGGTTAAGGGCTGCGATCCTTACGATCTTATCAATGCAGATATCGAGTCCGTTCCTGTTGGAAGTGACAGGCTGATCTATCTTCCTTATCTTAATGGTGAGAGAACTCCTCACCTGGATGACAAGGCAAGAGGCGTGTTCTTTGGCCTTTCAGGAATCCACACAGCTAAGCATCTCCTCAGAGCAGTAATGGAGGGTGTTTCATATTCCCTTTGCGACTGCAATGACATCTTAAATGAGATGGGCATCAAGGTAAAAGAGATGATGGCCTGCGGAGGCGGCGGTAAGAGCAAGATCTGGAGACAGATGCTCTCAGACCTGTATGGCTGCAAGGTTGCAACAATCGATCAGGAGCAGGGACCGGCTCTTGGAGTAGCAATCCTGGCCGGTGTTGGCAGCGGTGTATACGGAAGCGTTCAGGAGGCTTGCGACAAACTCATAACCAAGGCTAAGGAGACTGAGCCTGTTGCAGAGAATGCTGAGAAGTATGCTAAGTACCACAAGTTATACCAGAAGCTCTACAAGGATCTCAAAGAAGATTACCAGGAGCTTTCAGAGCTTTAATATCATAAGTACATTGGGAGCGGTAGCTCCTGAAAATAAACAAGATTATAAGAGGACTAGAAAGGGGATTTGTTATGATCAACATTCCAGAGGTAAAAATCGGTTTAGTAGCAGTCAGCCGTGATTGCTTCCCTGCATCACTTGCTGTAAACAGAAGAAAGGCACTTGTTGAGGCCTACAAGAAGAACTTTAACGACACAGATGTTTATGAGTGTCCTGTATGTATCATCGAGAGCGAGACACAGGCTATGGAAGCTCTTGAGGATATCAAGAAAGCTGGATGTAACGCACTTTGCGTATATCTTGGAAACTTCGGACCTGAGATCTCTGAGACACTTATCGCTCAGAAGTTTGACGGACCTGTTATGTTCTGTGCAGCAGCTGAGGAGTCTCAGAACGACCTCATCGACGGCAGAGGAGATGCATACTGCGGTATGCTCAATGCAAGCTACAACCTTCACCTTCGTGGCGTAAAGGCTTATATTCCTGAGTATCCAGTAGGAACAGCTGATGAGTGCGCTAAGATGATCAACGAGTTTGTGCCTATCGCAAGAGCTATCTACGGTCTGTCTAACCTCAAGGTTATCGCATTCGGACCTCGTCCTATGAACTTCCTTGCTTGCAACGCACCTATCCAGCAGATCTACAACATCGGTGCAGAGGTTGAAGAGAACTCAGAGCTTGACCTTTTCGAGAGCTTCAACAAGCATGCTGGTGATCCCAGAATCGCTGAAGTTAAGGCTGACATGGAGAAAGACCTTGGCGCAGGCAACAAGAAGCCTGAAATACTTGAGAAGCTTGCTCAGTATGAGCTTACACTTCTTGACTGGATCGAGGAGCACAGAGGCAGCAAGAAGTTTGTCTGCATCGCCGGAAAGTGCTGGCCTGCATTCCAGACACAGTTTGGTTTCGTTCCCTGCTATGTAAACTCAAGACTTACAGGCCGTGGAATTCCTGTATCCTGCGAAGTAGATATCTATGGTGCAATCAGTGAGTTCATCGGAACATGTATCAGTAACGATGCTGTTACACTTCTTGATATCAACAACTCTGTACCTGCTGATATGTACAACGAGTCCATCAAGGGCAAGTTCGACTACAAGCACACAGATACATTCATGGGCTTCCACTGCGGAAACACATGCACAAGCAAGCTTGCAAGCTGCGAGATGAAGTTCCAGAGAATCATGGCTCGTAACCTTCCTGAGGAAGTTACACAGGGTACTCTTGAGGGAGATCTTGTTCCCGGCGACATCACCTTCTACAGACTGCAGAGCACATCTGACAATCACCTTCGTGCATACCTTGCACAGGGCGAAGTACTGAATGTTCCTACAAGATCCTTCGGTGGTATCGGCGTATTCGCTATTCCTGAGATGGGCAGATTCTACAGACACGTTCTCATTCAGCAGAACTTCCCTCACCACGGTGCAGTAGCATTCGGTCACTACGGAAAGAGCCTCTTCGAGGTATTCAAGTATCTCGGAGCCGAGACAATCGGCTACAACCAGCCTGCATCTCTGCCTTATCCTACAGAGAACCCTTTCTGCTGCTGATAAATTAGCTTGAAAAGAAAAATGATATAAAAAAGGCCCTATCGCTCAATGCGGTAGGGCTTTTTGCTTCACAAGATCGGCAAAAGAGATTTTTAGTTGACGATGTTTCTCGGATTCCCGGAAACCCAGGCCTGAATATTCTTCTTTACCTCGTCAAGACATCTGACTCTGGCCTCGGTGCTGGCCCAGGCAAGATGCGGTGTCACAAAGAGGCGGCCGCTGTCCTGAATCTTAAGTAGCGGTGAATCCTTGCGCATGGGTTCAGGATTAAGTACGTCGAGACCTGCTGCGTGGATCTTGCCCTGTGAGAGGGCTTCGTAGAGATCATCCTCATTTACAACGGCGCCGCGGGCTACATTGATAAGGATGGCGGTTTTCTTCATTTTGTCAAAGGCGATGCTGTTGAAGAGATTCTCGGTTCTGTCGCTTAATGGGCAGTGGAGGGAGATCACATCAGATTTCTCAAGAAGTTCATCAAAGCTCACCTGTTCGTAGTCAGTGCAGTCGCTGTGTCCGGAGGAAGCGTAGAAGATTACCTTGGCTCCATAGGCAGTGGCTATCTGGGCGACCTTCCTGCCGATGTTACCCATTCCTACAATGCCGTAGGTCTTGCCCTCAAGCTCCTGAAAGGGAATGTCCAGGCAGCAGAAGTGCTTCTGGTTGGCGTAGGCGCCGCTCTTTACGAATTCATCGTAGTGTCTCAGATTCTCCATCAGGTAAAAGAGAAGAGCGAAGGTGTGCTGGGCCACGGAAGCTGTTGAGTATCCCTTTACGTTGGCGACCTTGACGCCGTGCCTGTCGCAGGCGGGAATATTGGCGTTGTCGTATCCTGTGGCAAATTCGCAGATCAGCTCAAGGTCAGGTGCATCGTCAAGGAGCTTGTCGGTGATGCGGCTCTTGTTGATCACCAGTACATTGGCGCCCTTCAATCTTTCTTTTGCATTGTCCTCTGTGACCTTGTCGTCGTAGTAGGTTACCTCTCCCAGCTCATCATAGATGCTGTAATCCATATCGGTTCCGACGCTGTCTCTGTCGGCTATTACTATTTTCATGTTCCTCCTCCGGAGCAGTTGCATACTCCCATATCGTTTGCAATTGATTTGTGATAAGATAGAGTATACATGAAAAGGAGATAAACATGGAAGCTTTAATAACTTTATTTGTATATGGCATAGTTATTTATTCTGTGGTCAAGGTTCTGCGCAAGAACAAGGCAAATAGTAACGGCACAAGCGCCAAGCCCACAGGCTACACCCTTCCCAAGGTCAATCAGAACGGCAACTATTCGGGGAATTCTTCGTATTCAAGAGGGCCCAGAGAGAGCGGCTCCATGGCCCATGAGCACAGGGAGTCCGGCGTATATGACAGCTACAACAAGAAAAACAGACTGAATAATTCCGGAACCATGCCTCATATCCATGAAACCCGTAAGTACACTGCCTCAATGTCTGATGCTTCCAAGCTTCCGCCCGGATACATTCTGCTGAACGGCGAACCGGTGCGCGTGGCCGATCTTGAGGGCAAATGATTGCTTTTTGAGGGCATTATTCATTGACCCGATACCGCCTCTTCCTTTATAATATGTTAAGAGTTTTGTAAAAATTTGAGGGGGAGAGGTATATTGAAAAGTATTAAGGGATTCTTTGCATCTATAGGGATTATCATTGCTCTGATGGTAATCCTTTTCTTACCCGGTGCCGGAATTGAGTCCGAGGCTGTCGGAGCCGAGGTGGCATACGGGATCGACGTTTCCAAATATCAGGGAGCAATAAACTGGCAGCAGGTCAAGGCTTCAGGGGTTCGCTTTGCCATGATCAGGGTTGGAACCACCAAGAAGGGCCTGGATGAGCAGTTTATCAACAACATTAACGGAGCCAATGCTGCAGGCATCAGGACAGGAATCTATATCTATTCCTATGCAACCACACCGGAGGCAGCAGCTGCAGAGGCCAATCAGGTTCTTGCATGGATCGCTCCCTATACAGTATCTTTCCCTATAGCAATCGATATAGAGGACTCATGCCAGAAGGGCTTGAATGCAGGACAGCTTCAGGCTATCGCCGATACCTTCTGCGGTATCATCAACGCCAACGGCTATGAGCCCATGGTTTATGCCAGCAGAAACTGGTTTGCAGGCAGGATGCCCGCTGTTTCTTCACCAAGGTGGGTTGCCCAGTACGCAACAGCCTGTGATTATCCCGGAGATTACGCTATGTGGCAGTCCAGCAGCCATGGTTCTGTTGCAGGTGTTCCTTCCAGAGTTGATGTAAACCACCTGTATGTTGACTACTTCTCAAGGATCATCCAGGAAGGCTTCAACAGCTGGGGCGGACATGTTTTCTACTACCACAACTTCCGCAAACAGTACGGATGGATCAATCTCGGCGGACAGCGCTACCACGCTGATGCCAACGGCTTTATACAGACCGGATGGTTCCAGGATGAGAGCGGTATTTACTACCTGGATCCCAACCAGGGAGGCCTTGCTGCCACAGGCTTTGCCGATATCGACGGAGCTCGTTACTATTTCGATGAGAACGGCGCAAGGAGAACAGGTCTTTTGAACCTGGGAGGAACCGTGTACTACGCCAATGCTGACGGTGTGTGCCAGAGAGGATTCCTGCAGCTTGAGGACGGAATCCGCTACTTTGATGAGAACTACGTGATGCGCACAGGCCTTACACCTGTGGCTGACAAGCTTTACTACTTTGACGGAAACGGTCTTATGCAGACCGGCATGATCGCTTTGGAGACCGGCAAGTACATGTTCGGCGCAGACGGTATTGCCATTGCCGGCTGGTATTCCAATGAGCAGGGACAGAGATTCTACTTTGGTCCCGGCAACGCAGCACTTGTGGGACTTCAGCCTGTTGAGGGCGGTGTTTATCTCTTTGGAGAGGACGGAGTTATGTTCACCGGCTGGTCCGGCGAGTTGCCCAACAAGTTCTACTTTGGGCCTGACGGAAGGATGGTTACAGGATGGGCAGCCATCGAGGGCAGGAGCTTCTACTTTGAGAGTGACGGAAGACTGCTGGTTGGCCTTACTCCTATTGCTGACGGTATATATTATCTTGATCCCGCCGACGGACATCAGATTGTCGGATGGGTTCAGCTGCCGGACGGATGGCACTACTTTGACGCCAACAACGGCAAAATGCTTGCAGGAGTCACTGTTCCTCTGGAGAACGTGAACTGCACCTTTGATAAGAATGGTATATTGGTTGACCCTGCGGGATGGACTCCCGGAACACCGCTTCCGGCGCCTGCTCCCGAAGCTCCTGCCGACGGCACAACAGGTGGCTGACACAGGACATTTAAACAGGATGAACACGATAGGACTACTGCCTTGTTACTTGGCAGTGGTCCTTCTTATTTCATGGGAAATCAATTCCCATTGAAATAAAAACGCTCCGCTAAGGATGCACACTCGCGCGAAGAGAATGAGTTGCATAAATGCAACCGCGCTCGGCGCGAGCATGTTGCAAGCAACACGCCTTTAAAGGTATAATTACTAGTAGTGTGCATTTACAATAAAGTTGATTCAAAGGAGGCCTTTTCACATGATGAGAATTGGTATGTTGACTAGCGGTGGCGATTGTCAGGCTTTGAATGCTGCGATGCGCGGCGTTGTTAAGTGTATTGCGCACAGTGGCGAGGAAGTTGAGTTCTACGGCTTCAAGAACGGCTACAAGGGACTTATTTACAGCGACTTCAGAATGTTGACTTCCCGCGACTTTTCGGGCATTCTGACCAAGGGCGGAACTATTCTGGGCAGCTCCAGAACACCCTTTAAGACCATCAGAGAGCCTGATGAAAACGGACTTGATAAGGTTGAGGCCATGAAGCAGAACTATTACAAGCTTCAGCTTGACTGCCTGGTTGTGCTGGGCGGCAATGGCTCTCAGAAGACTGCCAACCTTTTGAGCGAGGAGGGACTTAACATCGTATCCCTTCCCAAGACTATAGATAATGACCTTTGGGGCACGGACATGACCTTTGGTTTCCAGAGTGCTGTGGACGTTGCCACGGGAGTTATTGATAACATTCATACCACAGCGGATTCTCACGGCCGTGTATTTATCATTGAGGTCATGGGACACAAGGTTGGATGGCTCACACTTAATGCAGGACTTGCAGGCGGTGCGGACGTTATCCTGATTCCTGAGATTCCTTACGACATCGGCAAGGTCTGCGAGGCCATTGAGGCCAGAGATGCCAGAGGCAGCAGATTTACTATCATCGCTGTGGCCGAGGGTGCTATTTCCAAGAAGGATGCCAAGCTCTCCAAGAAGGAATACAAGGAGAAGATGGCCAACTACAAGTATCCTTCTGTTTCCTATGAGATCGCAGAAGCAATTCAGAAAAAGACCGGACACGAAGTTCGCGTGACTGTTCCGGGACACATGCAGAGGGGCGGAATGCCGGATCCTTACGACAGAGTATTTGCATCAAGACTCGGCGCAGAGGCCGGACAGCTCATTCTCAAAAAAGAGTACGGATATATGGTAGCTTACAAGAACAGGGAGATTGTAAAGGTACCGCTTGGCGAGATAGCAGGCAAGCTGAAATACGTATCGCCTGATGCCAGCATCATCAAGGAAGCAAAAATGCTGGGAGTATGCTTCGGGGATTAAAGTTTTGTTGGAGTAGTTTTTTAAATGGGTTATGTAGCGCTTTACAGGAAATTCAGACCCCCGGTCTTTGAGGACGTCAAGGGCCAGGATCACATAATTACAACGCTCAGGAATCAAATCAGATCAGACAGAGTCGGACATGCTTACCTGTTCTGCGGAACTCGCGGAACAGGTAAGACTTCTGTTGCGAAAATTTTGGCGAAGGCAGTGAACTGCGAGAACCCGGTGGACGGAAGTCCCTGCGGTGAGTGC
>JAEEGH010015517.1_pt1 | contig 16532 bp, 14 predicted proteins | sample 9134181 | NCBI WGS metagenome assembly JAEEGH01 (sample SAMN16246544, study PRJNA631951) | gut metagenome | biome: gut microbiome; feature: rumen; material: DP-attached | host: Bos | place: Iran: Karaj | collected 2018-10
ACTTCTTTGGAGTTCTCGCCAAAGAGATTGTTATCAACAACATACAGATAATTGTAGGTTCTCATGAAAAGAGGGTTCTCCTTTACTGCGGCAAGAAGGAGTTTACGTGCTTTTTTGAAATCTTTTTCGCTTGGATCGTCCTTGTCAAATAAATCGCGGACTTCCTTTAGCTGGTCGGGTTCGGCGTATGGTTGGTAATTGTCGAGTAGGGTTGTGCCAAAGTAGAGGCAATGCAATTCTTCCAAAGATATTGTGGTGTCGCATTTTATATAACGCTCCAGCAGACGAGGATAGTAGAAGTCGGACTTGGAATCATTAATAACCCGTGCAAGATAATCATAATCAGGAGCGAGGAACTGACGAGACATATCTTCGATAGTGTCTGCCGTAAGAGATTCTTCTTCTTGCTGAGCGAATGCGGGAATAGATGCTGCCAATGCGAATGCCAGGATAAGGAATAAACGTTTCATATGACTTAAAATTGATTATTATTTTACTTTACAATTCAAAACTGGACGGTTTGATAGTATGCCCTCGAGGATATCACCTCTTTCGACAGGACCGACCCCGGCGGGGGTGCCGGTAAAGATAAGGTCGCCTGTGCGTAGCAACATGTAGTCGGAGATGTACGATATCATGCGGTCGACGCCGCAGAGCATGTCAGCGGTGTTGCCATGCTGGACACAGTTGCCGTTGCGAAGCAGAGAGAAATCAAGATTCTGAATGTCGCCGCCCAAATCTTTAAGGTCGACAAAATCGCCTAATACCGCCGAGCCGTCAAAGCCTTTGGAAAGTGTCCATGGAAGCCCTTTGCGTTTGGCCTCGGCTTGCAAGTCGCGGGCGGTGAAGTCGATGCCTACGGTCACAGCGTCGTAATAACGGTGGGCAAAGCGAACGGGGATGTTCTTACCCAACCGGCAGATGCGCACCACCACCTCCGTCTCGTAGTCGATACGTCCCCACTGATCGGGGATAAAGAAGGGCTTCCCCTGATTCAGGATCGCCGAATCGGCCTTGGTGAATATCACGGGCTCATCGGGACGCTTCACGGTCCCGTGCAGTTCCTCATTATGGGCGGCATAGTTCATGCCGATGGCAAATATCTTCATGTCCTTTGGTAAATCACGATTTGGTTTCCATCGTAGTTGTCACTCTTCGTCACCACGGCATTGGCGGGTATCTGCGGGGCGCGTGTACCACCGCCAACAGTCATCTGCGTGTTGGTCTCCACACGGATCTCGTCCCAGAGGTTCTGCACCAGGAACGAGCGCAGCGTCTGTGCGCCACCCTCCACGATCAGCGACTGGATATGATGGGCATACAGGCTCTCCATATTCAACGGATGGGCGTGGTCTATCACCAGGCGCTTGGGGTTCGGTCCCTTCCAGTCTCTCACCGTCAGCTGCGGATGGTCGCGCTCTTCCGTCACACGTCCCACAAGGATGGCATCGGCCTCAGCACGCAGTTTGTGCGAGAGCATCTTCGTAAAAGCGTTCGATATCTGTACGGGCTTGTAATCATCGTCGATAAAGCCGTTGGCAGTCTGCGCCCACTTCAGGATGATATAGGGCCGCTGCTCACGGTGATAGGTCAGAAAACAACGGTTCAGTGCCTGACACTCTGCCTCGAGCACGCCCACCGTCACATCGATACCGGCATCCTGCAGTTTCTTGATACCGCGCCCCTGCACCTCGGCAAAGGCATCGATACAGCCCACCACCACGCGCCTGACACCTTTCTTTATGATCAGATCGGCACAGGGGGGCGTCTTACCGTAGTGCGAACAGGGTTCCAGCGATACGTAGAGCGTGGCGTCTTTCAACAGCGGCTCGTCTTCCGCACGCACCGAGGCAAAGGCGTTCACCTCGGCATGGGCCTTACCACACCGCACGTGGTAACCCTCACCGATCACGCGTCCGTCACTGCTCACAATCACCGCCCCCACCATCGGATTGGGCTTCGCATTCTGTTGTCCGTTCCTGGCCAACTGTATGCACCGTCGCATATATTTCTCGTCTGTCGTCATCTTACTGCACATAGGAAGAGGTTATTTTCTGCAAAAATACTCATTTCTCCCCACGAACGGAGGGGATATCGACAATTTTTTGACCCATTAGATTATTTTAACTATAATTTCTTGCTTTTATATACAAAATGGTCTAAATTTGCACACGTGATTAAAATTACATGGTTGAAATCCATGAAAGGTCAAAACACACTTCGTGAAACCGAAAGGTTAGGATAAAATTGGAAAATGAAAATGTAAGTAGAAGCCTCGACGCTGTGAAGCATTGAGGCTTTTCTATGCAAAAGCATTTCCCCTTTCGAAAAGTGAGTGTTCAATACCGGAATAAAAACGCCTATCGTTAAATGTTGTTAAATATTTGGGCAAAATGATTGTTTTATTTCCATTTTAGATAACTTTGTAGCGGAAAATGTAGAGAATATCTATTCAACCCGACCGAAGAAAGTCAAAAATTTACAAATTTATATATTAAAAATCTTTTAAAAATTTACACGTATGAAGAAGTATTTCATTTCTGGCGTATTAGCTATTGCTATCAGCGCAGTGTTTACTGGTTGCTCTAAGAGCACAGACTTGTATGATGAAGGTGCTCAGCAGCAAGCCGAGAATGCCAAGAAGCAAGCTCAGGTTACTGAGTTGTTCGCAACTTATCAGACCGAATTCGTAAAGACATTTGGTGCTATCAAGCCCGGTCACAAGTGGGGGTTTGAGAACCGTTCTACGCGTGCCGCAGCTACAGAAAACTACGGAAATTATGAGTTGCCCAAAGAAATCAAGAACAGTGACGGAAAGAATTTCGATAAGACTTTCAATAAAGCAAGTGGTGCATTGCAGTCTGTGCCTTATGGCGAATATTTTGTGCAGCATGTTTTCAAGCAGACCGGCTTTGGCGAGGGAGGCAGCGGCAGCATGTCACAGCATCAGCAGATGGCTCAGCTTCAGGCTTTCAATTATAACACTGGCGAATGGGAGGATGTAACAAACTTCGTAGGTGGTAAAAACACACATCATATGACTGACCCTGATGGAACGAAGATGACCAAGGGTGTCACTCTGATGGTAAACATGGGAACACCCACATCTAATCAGCCGCAGTTCAGATGGATTGCAAAACATAATGCAAACGTTGGCGGCGATTATGTTTGCACCAACTATGTCATCAAGAAGATCAATGGCGAATATTATCTGGGTCTTGGCTATGTAAAAAAGGGTGATACACAAGGTGATGACACCAAATACGATGCCTGGATTATCAAGCTCGTAAAGGCCGAGGGCAGACCCCCGTTTGCTGAGCGCGGTCGCATTATGTGCGAGGACCTTGGAAATATTGGTGACTTCGACTTCAACGACGTGGTATTCGACGCTACTATCATGAACGACGGTAGTATCAACATTGAGATTCTTGCTGCTGGTGGTACACTGCCCATTACTGTAGCTGGAAGACCCGTTACCCTGGGTACAATGATGAACACGGGTGAAAACTGGACCGATGCAACACAGTCATTCACTATCCCCGCAGCTGAGGCAGCCGAAAATGGATGGACAACCTTGCTGAGCATCCCTGTTAAGGTAACGGGCAAGGATGGCATTGAATACGAACTGGAAGCACGTGATGGTCAGGCTCCTGGTAAGTTCTGCACATATATTGGTCTCCCCTGGGTTGACGAGTATGTTAATATTAACCTCGCTTACGAAGGTTTCAGCACTTGGGTTGGAACTGAAAAACCTCAGACATGGTGGGAGAATCGAGAGAACGTGATCTACACCGACCTTGATCTGACAAACAACTAGAAAAAACCCTAATATAGCATATAAAAAGCATTTAAGATTTTTAGTGGTTATAGATGATTCCCCGGTGCTGTGAAGCATCGGGGAATTTTCCATTTGTAGGGTTGATGATTACCTACAGTCGAAGAGGATCTTGCGGCGATTGTCTTTGGGGCGGACGGCGAAGTGAATCCAATACGTGGTGCCGCGCTTCTCTTGGATGAGTTCATCGAATACCCAGCGATTCTCATCGGCGGTGTCGAGCAAAAGACATGCATAGCGTATCATCTGCTCCGGACCCAGGCATTTGATATCTACGGCGCAGCCCGTCAGATGATTCGAGCCCTTCGCCCCACCGCACTTCTGATTGACTTCCTCCGAGCGATACCCGGAAGAAATGATGACAGGGATGTCATATCTACTGTCTCCTGACTCCTGACTCCTGTCTCCATACAACCTATTATACCTTTCCCTCAGAATCTCCAGCCAACCGCAGATCCTGCGAAGGTTCTCGATCGCCTCATGCGATGGGATATTGCCGTTTAAGGGATGGTAACTCGTTTTGGTTAACTCTCCCAATGTAAAGTGAGGCGAGAGCTTGGTTTGTTTATTCATTTCTACTTCATTCATTTTCTTTTCTTTTTATTAACGTTAATAGGTGTACTTTTAGGAAAGGCGATGCTATACGCCCTGTCGAGAGCTTTCAGATCCACTTTCCGCATGCCAATGCCGAGGCGTACGGCAACGATGGCCCGCAGCAGTTCACGGTGCCGACGGGGATAGAGCGAGGGCAGCGGCAGCTCATCCCACCCACAAGCCGACTCGTCATCGACCACGGTCTTGCTGCACACCTCCCAGATAAAGTCATCGTTTGCTTCAACGCCGAACCACGTTTTCAGCACCCTGCGAATACAGAATCGCTTATACTGACCTCCGAGGAGGCGCCTCGTGCGCTCCAGCATCCGCCAGAGCTGCACGAAGCATTCTTGGGTATTCTTTATCTCAATCATTACTCCGAAATCAATTTTGACCAAATGACCATGACCAAATGACCGCGTTACAACTTACGATAGTTCCCATCCTCTTCCAGCACCACCAATCCTTGTTTTCGCCAGTTCTTCAGCATCATTCGAACCGTATTATGGTTCACGTTGGCACCCTTTACGGCCACCGAATGCTGCATCGCCTGCTCGAACGAGAACTGGATATCCAGTCGCTCAAAGATAGAGTCGTTTCTGCCGCGCTTCTGTCGCTCGCCACTCCGGCAGCCCGCATATTCGCGACTCGTGAAAGCGTTCTCAATGCGGTCGCGGAAGAAGTAGAGCGCGTTCTCCAACAGCGAGTCGGCTATCACATCATAGGCCTCCATCATTGTGGGTGTCTGCGCTTTCAACAACATCTCCTTCCACAGGTTTGGCTGCTGCTTCAACTTTGTCTCGGCACCGTTCAGCCCGTGCTTCTGGATCAACGTCTCGCATACCTTGCAGAGCATCAGGCAGCACGTCATCCTTTGCGCCGTGACGCACACGCGGAAGCGCTGACGGGCACGGGTACGGTCGTCGTTCTTCATCGTTTCCAGACGGATGCGCTCCACCCACTCCCTACCCTTTGCCTCCAACTTCGGCAACACCACCTCGCCGTACATCAATGGCAACAGGTGGGCTATCTGCTGGATGCGCTCGCGCTGGCGGTCGGTCAGCACATAGGGCTTGTCTTCCAGCGGTGCAAAGGTATTGTCGGGCGTGCGGGCGACGGCAATACGGCTCTGAAAACCATCGGTGTAGTTGGATACCACGCGATACAAAGCATCCGGAGTTCCGCACATCGTGACATTCCACAACAGCCTTTCGATATGCACGTTCACCGCATCGGCTGATCGAGCCTCACGCTCATACTTGGTTCCATCGTAGCTCTGGCGCAGCATCACCGAGAAATCGCTCATTGTCGACTTCCATTTCTGCGCCACCGTGTCGGCCTCGGGGGTGAATGAGAAGGCGTGCTTGCCCTCCGTATTGGCCAGTCGCTCGGCGAGGTTGGCAACGGTGTTGTTCAGCGTCAGACAGCGCACGGGCAACTTCGGTTCCTCGGGCTGTTCCTTCTTGTTCTTCGCCGCCCGTTTCTTGGCGCGCCACTCGTCCTCCTGCATCTGATACATCTTGTCCAGCGCCGCCACCTCACTCATCCAGGCCTCCACCACGGGGTCTATACCACCCTTACCGCTAGCAAAGTCACCTGCGATATAAGAGATAAGATTCAGACCCTTCTTCTGCCCATGAACATCGAGCGTCACACCCGTTGCCAGCGTGCCGATACAAGGACAGATGGCCGTCACGATAGGCATCATCAGCTGCGGACCCACGGCGTCGATGGATTCGCGAACGCCCTGAGGCATTCGCTTAATGGAAAATTGAGAATTGATAATTGACAATTGTTCATCGCCCTCACCATCATTATCCATTATCCATTTTCCATTATCCATTGAGCACGCATTCAACACATTCCTCAGCCTTATCGGAAATCCATTGAACTCCGAAGCAAGGGCGCTCTTGATCTTCGCACGCTTCTCTTCCAGCGGAAAGCCGTCGTAGCAGGGAATCACTTGGTCGAGCCACTCGAAGCTTCGGCCGCAGATATGCCTTAGGTCGCAGGCCAGCTGATAGGTCAGCGTATCCCTATCACCCTGCGTAGGTTCAAAGCCCCGGTTGTTCACCTCCCAGTACTTCGCGATAATAACCGAAAAAGGAATGCCGTGATAGTTATCGGGATATTTTCCGGCATCGGACTTTACGGGTGAATCATGGGGACTGGCATCCATCTGTGCTCTGCTCGCAGGGCACTGTGGTGCCTGTCCCCTGTGATTCGCCTTCGGCGCAGCCGAAACATCAAAGATACCGTCGTCGAGATAGATCAGCTCGGCTTCCGTCGTGGTGAAGAACACGCGGGTGATGTCCTTCGCCTGGGCGTCGTAGGCCACATCCAGCAGTTCAGAAGCCCATTTCAGATTGCCCACTTGGTCCAGATCTGTGCGACGACCGAACACCAGATGATAGCCCCGGCCGCGGGCACTCTCTTCCAGCATCAGCAGCCCCAGCTCTGCCTTCTTGCTAAGTATCCGCTCGCGAACTGCGGGCATCTCTTCGGCCGTCAGATAGTCGATGTCCATGCCCACCGACATCGAGGCCGTCTTCGAGCCTTTCAGACTCCCGTCGGCATTCGGCAGACACGAGTAGTTCATCTGCACCAGTTTTGATTTCAGGCCTTCATCACCAGCACGGATCCGTGCTATCAGCTGCTTCTGCTCGCCGCCGTTCCTCAGTACCAGAAACTCTTCTCTGTTGTGGATGGGGCGCATCATCTTCACCCCATCCTTCAAATAAATCGTGTGTACACTCATAGGTTAGAAATTAGGATAACCAAGTTTAGCATTCAGGAATCGCACGCCGTCGAGGGTCCATGTCATGTAAACCTTCACTTTCTTTGTGCCTTTCAAACTATAGGATATGTACGTGCGCAAGCGTACCAGGTTGCGGTTGGCCAGATCGTCACTGATGTTCCAATGCCCATCGCGACGGTACTGGATGCCCATGTCGCGCAGTATGGCATTAAAATCGTAGGTGGTCATGTTAAACGTCTTGGCCACCTGCGTCGCCGTCAACGTGTCCTCGGCCTCGGCGTTCACCACTCTCAGTCCCTCGCCGATAATCTCGTCAGCCAGTGCCAGCACCTCCTTCGCCGGCAGGAGGGCACACTGGGGACTGGCACCCATGTGATGTCGCACCGCGATGTCACAGGGTGTGCCTGTCCCCATGTGTGCTCTCTCCAGTTCCTCCCACCTGATGACCAGCTTCGCCCTCGCCTCATCGTTGAACTTCGTGGCGATGTAGAGGCACTCGGTCTTGGTCAGCTGATAGCAAGGTCGGAGTTCACCTTTCTTGTCCTGATATTCAACCAGCGCAAATTTGCGCCCGTTGACTTTCAACCATGCTGGCTCCATGTTTCGGATAGCCTTCATTACGTCTTTGTGTTGTTTACCTGTCAGCTCGGCAATCTCGAGCGACGTCATTGTTTGTTGTTGATAAATACTATTTGTTTTCATTTGTTCGTTGAAATTTACGAGCCTTGGAAAAGCGAAGATTGTTTGAGCTCATTTCATCCGGATACTTCTCCGCTCGTCTTTCAACTCAGGGTTAATTATGCATTATGCATTATGAATTATGCATTTTAACGAGTTCAGTTACCAGGATTTCCTGAAACGTCTGTCCCTGATACTCGTGGGTAGAGAAACGAAGCGTGGCCAGAACCACATCACCTTCGTCGAACCTGCACGCCGCCAGACTGCCTAGCATGGCGCACACAAACTCGTTTTCAAACTTGCCGCCCAGTTCCTTCAGCACAATGTTGCACTTCTGAATCTGACCAGCCTCAGCCTTAGCTGACTGTACGCTGAAGGCCTCGCCCTGGCGTACCACTTTTAAGATTTTTGTTTCCATTGTTTTTTGTTTAAGATATAAATAATGTTCGCACAGGCCTACCTGCCGCGTAGATTGTATCAACATGTCAAAGAACGACTTCGCCTCAAAGAGCGATTGTGATTGAATCACGCTGCAAAATTAGGTAAACCATGAAACTGTGCAAAACTGAGCGCATAAACCGAAAAAAATTTTTCATTTTTTCGGCTCACGTTGATAACTAACTGAAAAACAATAGAATAAAAAAAAGGCCGACATCCATTTTTTATGGATATCGTCCTGTATTTAACGTCTGGTTTACGCCAGACGAATTTCGGTTTATGAAAACGTTACTCCTTCCGGGGTACGAAGCGGTCAAGCAGTGGCTGAACATGTTCCCACTTCTTCGATTTCCGCTTATAACTGGGGCGCCCCTTGTCTATGTTCTGATAATAGTCGCGGGTGTCGAAGAACATCTCGTTCAATGCCGGCGAACCCAGTGTCGACACGAAGAAGCGATGCTCGGCGAAATAGCCTATCAAATTCTGCCACACCACACGCAGATTACCCGTCTGTTCCAACATCGACCAGAGTGTTTCCGACATCTCATGATCCTCGTCCGTCAACTCATACATACCCACGCCCAGCGCATTGTACAGCATCTCAAGGATGTTTTCGTCGGTTGCCGGAGCCACCCACTCACCATAGCCTACCAACTCTGCCAACTTCTCAAGAATTTGGTGACGCGAGGCAGGCAGCTCGTCTAGACGCACCCCGCGCCGTTTTTTCATCTCCTGCATTTCCTGCTGAACCAGGTCAACTTTGTACATATACTTGAAAAAAGACGTGCGGAGCACCGATGCGTTCTTGTCTTTACGATGGGTATAGAAATAGATGCCCGTCTTAAGGGGAATCACCGTCAGCATGCCATCGCGATAGTCACAGATTTTGTGCAGACAGTGGTAATACTTGTGAACATCTTTTGCCGTCACTGGCGCATTGCTCTCTGTCACCTGAAAGACGACCTCATTGGGATAGTGCCTAGCGCTAGACATATTGGCCACGAGTTCGGCGAACATGCCTTTCTTAAAAAGATTCAGCAGTTTGACCGCACGATATTCCACCATATCCTCCATCGAGGGCAGGCCCAGACACACTTTCTCACGCCATTGATCATAATGTGTCTTGGCACGACGACGTACATTGCTCTTATTGAATTCCTTCTGCAGGTCGTTGAACAGCTTGATATAGTCCTCGTCAGAGCGGTGACGGTCGAGTGCGGAGGAGATGGCGTACAGCGTATCCACCAATTCGTCCAGCCCTTTGTTGAGTTGTGCACAGACATCTTCCTCGTCGGCTTTCACTGACTTCAGCTCCACGGGCAGCAGCGACTGGATGTTATCGGCCTGCACGGCGTAGTCAATGCCCTCGTCGGCCTCGAGCCATATCTCACGTTTCACCCTCTCCAGCACTTCATTCTTGAGCATCGCCATCAGTTCTTCCAAATCGGCCACATATCCCACCAGATGCTTGAGGCGTCCCGCCAAGGGCCGTCTCTCCTTCAAACCGGCTATTTCCGCAGTCAGATCGGTTATTATCTTGTTGTATTCCAGAGGCTTCATTATCCTTAATTGTTGTTTTTAAATGGTAAACACCTGATCATAGTGTCCAGCTTGCAAAGGTAATAAAAAGAAATGAGCCGGCGAAATGCCAGCCCATATTCTTTCCATAAATATCGTTAAATGCCTCAGGAATCTCACAAAGGATTCGGTCCCTTTTGTGAGATTTATTGAGCGCTATTTGCCTCTTTCTTATCCAAATACTTAATAATGGCAGTTCCAATAATTGCAACTAATGCCAAAGTTCCTGCTATAATCAAAGTGTTCATTTTCTTGTTCCTTTCTTTGGTTGCAAAGATATGCTTTTTTCTCTTAACTTCCAAATCTTTAGACAATTATTTCGATATCAGCCATCGAAAAGCCCCGCTGCCGATTAGTTCAGCAGCGAGGCTTGATGTAGTTTCAACGACTCAGGGGACCTGTCCCCGTGAGTTCAGCTTCACCTGTTGCGTGCGTTTGACGGTGCAGCAGGCTTGGCTTTCACCTTGAACGCACCTTCCTTGCCGTCTTTCGAGCGGAAGTATGCGAGGGCATCGATGGAGCCATCGGCATTCTTGGTGAGCTTGAATACAGCCTTCTCAATGTTCTCCGAGGTGAATTCTATCACGTTGCTCTCGTTGTAGCCGGCTGACGGGTCGATGAAGGCACCGAGGTTAATGGACAACCCACTGCCATCAGACCAGTATATCTCCTCACCGAACATATCCTCCGTGAAGCCATAGATAGTTCCCCAGGCAGTCGTGTAATAGACGGGATCCTCCTTGAACCAATAGAGCGAATTAGTCTTGTTGCCCTCATTGTCTTCGTAAGTAGTCCACACCATCTCGTCGTCCGGGCCGTCAAGCTTTGTGACCTTATCGTCAATCACGTAAGTATTGTCATCCAGCTTCTTAGCTTTCTTCAGGTCATTGTCCTTGATGTCATCATCGCCGCCGCCACCTTTGATGGTGATATGGGCGATGGAGGCTCCTAACCACTTCATCTGCTTGTATTCCAAAGTAGGCTGGGCGCCCACTTTACCCTCGGTTGCATTCTCGTCTGGAGTGAAGGTGACGGTCAGTTTCCCTTCGGCAGCCGCAACGTCCCCTTCTGTGATCTCCAGGGGAGATACCGTTCCACCTTCTGCAATGAATTCAACATTAGGCATAATGTGATGATTAATAAGTTCACCATTCCAATAGTGATTAATCTGGTATTGAATGGTGGCGGTCTGACCTTTCTCTATCTCTACTTCGGGTGTTAGGCATTGAATCTCGTATTTGTGTAAATTGAGGCTAAATTTTCCTACAATAGGTTCCATATTCGGGTTGCCCCCTATCACTTCTGCTATCACTTCGCCTGGTTTCTCTTCACTTATCTGTTTAATTTTGCACTTAACACATCCATTCTTGTCAATATACTGATAGGTCTCAACGGCATTGTTTGCTGACGAGCCGTCGGCATTATTCATATCTACGAATAGACCATTCTTGCAGGTTAGTTTCACGAGCATCGCACCTTTGGAAGGATTCTCGTCACCAATCCAGTCCCAATCAAAAACTTTGAATTCCAATTCACGCACGTCACCCTCAATCACATCTTGTACATCATAATTATCACCGGAAGGCTTCACAGAAGCTGGCATCGAGAATAATCTCTTCGTGCCTGGAACACTTTTATCGATCTTATATTTATCTTTATTTATTTCCAACCACATAAAAGCCTTATTCTCAGTAGTGGCTTCAAGATTCATTGCAGAATACTTGTTGTCCACCTTCCTTCCGTAACCCCCAACGTTGATTACCTGCTTTGGCTGTAACTGGAACTCTCTTTCTCCATCATAAAAAATATAATGGTAAGAAGGATAGCAGCTCGCTTCCACCTCCATATACTGATCGGCATTGATGTCTGCCACCTGCAGGCTCGGCTCAGTCAAATTGTCGTACACGGTCTTGCACTCAAAATTGGACCCAGGCTCATCATGATTATCCCCTTTGTATATGTAGCCGTACTTCACTGTGCTGAGGGCCGTCACACCTGCTGTCATGTCAACGATGCCGTTGGACCTGAAACTGTATTCACAATCAATATCAAAAAACATTCTCATCCTCAACGGAATCTTCTTCTCACCAATCTTGAAATTGAAATCGCGCCAGATAGCTACATCATTTAAACGTTTATCCCACGAATACTTATGATCTTCACACACAAAGTTGTGGCATTCCAACTCCATTTCGTTGTAGATTGTGCCTTCCGATGTCAGGCTATGCTCAACGACATCGCCCTTCCACACCTTCCACCACGGGCTTTTTTTAAACTCCAAGGTGGTCTTGCCACGAAGGTTGAACCTCATGAGGTGATGTTTCCATTTCAGATGCACGTTGGCATCCTTGTAAAGTTCTGTTCCTGTGGCACTAAGCTCGTACCAATTATCATCGTCATTTGGAGCTCTGGTGGCGCGGTTCTTTGGCTTCTCTGCATTGTAGATTTCCACAAACTTCTCGCCGTCGAACTCCTCAACCGACACGGGGTAGTAAACGGGGATGCCACCGTCAGCGGCTGCGGCACGTGCTTTGGCACTGGTCGATTCATTGCCAGTCATGTCGAAGTCGAGGGTGAACTTCTCGTCGCGGAACAGGTTGCCCATGTCGCCCTTTTCGGTCTTCAGGGTGACGGTCTTGCCTTCGGTCTTCGCCACTTCGTTGATGACGCGGATGGCCAGGCCACCGCCCTCTGTGGGCAGCAACACCACGTCGTATTCACCCATGATGGGCAAAGCGTTGGCAAAGGTAATCACAGCGTCGCCCGTTTCAGCGTCGAAACTGTCAAGACGATCCTTCTCCCAGTCAATGTCGATATAGCGAGAGTCTTCCTTACCGGCCTGCACGACATTCAGCGTGCTGGTGAGGGTGCCGTCCTTGGAGGTCAGCGTCACTTTGGCCGTGCGCTCCTCCACGCTGGGATTCATGGCTACCTTGACATACTGCAGGCCGTCCTTGGCCTCCGTGTCGAAGGTAATCCATGAGTCCGAGGTCGTCACATTGAAGTCGACGTTCGCTTTCACCTGTACTGCCAGATCCTCGCCTTCGCCACTTACCTTGACGGTCTCAGGATCGACGAACACGAAGTTGGGATTGCCCTGAATGCTCTTCACCACTTCGAAAGCATAAGGAATGGTCTTGCCATCCATATTGATGGTGAATCCCGGGGGTGTGGTCTGGAACTCCACGCTGATAATCTTGGACGGATCGTAGGGGACACGATTCCCGTCTTTATCGACCACGATAATAGTCTGTGCCATGGCGACGATGCTGAGCATCATCATCCATGTGAAAAGGAATAGCTTCTTCATTTGCGCTGAACTTTAATGGTGGTACTTCCGTCTTTGATGATATACGTCCCGAGGGGAAGTTCTGAGATGGACTTGATGCCCTTGCGGACGAGTTTGCCGCTGAGGTCGTAGGCATCGAAATGGTCAGAGAGTAGGTCAAGACCTGTTGTCTTCACGTCGCGAATGGCGGTGTCAACATTCTCAAACGTCAGTTTCAGCACATTCTCGATGGGCCATGACAGCGTTGTTGAAGGACTGTTGGACTGGAGATTGACATTGCCATCAGCATACGTCAGCTCCGGCATGTCGGCAAAGAGCACTTCACTCTTGTTACCGTCAGTGAGCCAGACGATGATCTTGGCGTCCTGTGCCCGCACTCCTATGGAGCAGAGCACGGTGAAAAGCAGCACCATCGCCGCCCTCACCAGTTGGTTAGTTTTCTGTTTCATACAATAGAGATTTATTAGATATTGTTGTTATGATTCTTTTTGTTTCAGGCTTGGGGGTGGAACTTGTTGTTCGAACATCTGGCGCAGGCCTTGCTCATAGGCATTGAGGGCATCATGGCCCTTGCGGGTGATGCGGCATACTGTGCGTGAAAGCCTGCCAAAACCTGTCTTTGAAACCTCGATGTAACCTGCCTCTTTGAGCGTGGTGATCTGTATGCTGACATTGCCTCGCGTGGAGTCGGTGATCTCACAGAGATAGGTAAAGTCAGCACTCTCCAAGCTGTCGAGGGCTACCATGATCTTCAATCGCAGCTCGCTATGGAGCAGGGAGTTGATGACGGGAAATTTGAATGGACTCATATTACTTGTAACTTTTACGGACATATCGGCGGAACAGGTGTCCCGGAATGATGAGGGCGATAGTGACGATGAGAGCAGTGATGAACAGCTGCCACGGCCAGAGGTCGCCCTGGAAGAAGAGAGGTACGGCAGAAAGCACCGAGGCGATGATGCCACAGATGGTCTTAGGCCGGAAATGGAGAATGATACCCGTCATGAAGCAGCCCATGCCACACATCAGGCCAATAAGTGGGAACAGGCACAACCGGTAGACGTTAGCCAGCCCCATAGCAAAACCGCCGACACAACAAGCAAAGCCGATGAACACCCACATCATCAGAATGACATTCTGTTCGAGGGTGCGGTGGCGCGTACGTTCGTAGTCCTCGTTGAGGAAATAGAGCATCAGCGGTGTGCCAATCAGCGGTATGCCCGCCCAAATCCAGCTGCACCAGTTCTCGTTCCATACCAGCAAGGCCACGAACTCCAATAGCAGCACTAGGACAGTGGGATAGCCCCAGGCCAGAAACATATTCTCGCCTGTCAGGTCTTTCTTTGACATGACTTCGCCACGTATCTGGGTAATAATGTCAAGTTCTTCTAGATTGTTCATAGACCTCATTATATTTATAGAATACTTTCTTGATAGTTAGCATAATAATTGGTATTTTAGGATGAATACTTCGTTATTTGGGATTAATAGCACAAAGATAAGGTTAATTTCTTAAACATAAAAGAAAACCGCCGTTATTTTAAGTTGTTTTAACAAATCAAATAGCAGGGTCGGTTACTACTGTGTTGTATCGTGGTCATTTGGTCAAGGTCATTTGGTCATTTTCGATTTCGGAACCTCGGTCATTTGCTCACTATATATAAATAAAATATTTATATTATAGTGGCGGTTTTGACAACATCCGTTTTCGATTTTGACCAAATGACCATGACCAAATGACCACGCAGAAATGAAAAATATCTGGCGGAGTATTCGTGAACCGCAATGAAATATTTGTACCTTTGTAGCGTCAATGAAATTAAACGAAATTTGCGGCCTGCCTGGGCAACAAAAATTGCCGGCGCGCGAGGCACGTGTTTCTTGGGCAAAGCCAAAAATAGAGTCGATTCGGCGACAAAGTAAAAACTTATTACACTAACCCTTAAACATTAAAAATTATGGCATTGAAAGTAAAAGCAGTTGAACGTAACATTAAGTTCACGAAAGACGAGAATGATCCTGGTGTGTGGCGCTATGTGATGTCACCTGACCTCTACATCGCACTGAACCAGGCGAAGGTGATCCGTGAGGCAGCTCTCCGCTCGGGTGTGAGCCAGGGTGTGATGAAGGCCTGCTGGGATGCAGCCGGTGAGGTGATCAAGGCTTGGGCGACCGAGGGACATTCGGTAGCATTGCCCGGACTGGGTTCGATGCGATTCGGCCTGCGCGCCAAGAGTGTGGCAAAGGTAGAGGACGTGAAGACCTCATTGATCTCAACCCGCCGCATCATCTTCACTCCTACTCAGGATTTGAAGGATGAGTTGGCCAATACTGCTATCCAGATTACCTGTTACGACCGTAACGGCAATCTTGTGAAGCGTGTGACCTCTGCCGATGCAGGTACCGTTGAGGACAACGAGGGTGATGAGAACACCAACACCGAGAACGGTGGTTCACAGAACGGCAGCCAGAACAGCGGTTCGCAGAATAGCGGCGAGCAAGGCAGCCAGCAGGGTGAGCAGGGCCAGCAGAACCAGCAGAGTGGCTATGCGCTGACCATCGCAACCAGTGGTAGCGGTTCCGCAACCGTCACTCATGATGGTAACGCTGTAACCTCCGGTTCTACTCTGAACGAGGACGATGAGGTGGAGATCAGCATTACGCCCGCTGAAGGTCAGGTGCCTACCGCATCCATCAACAGCTCTGCTATCGAGCTGACTGAGGACAATGGTGTCTACACCGGTAGCTTCGCTATGCCCGGACAGGCTTCTGCCCTCGTGATCAGCACGGGTGTTAGCGGCGAAGGCGGCGACGGTGGAGAAGGACTCGACAAGGACTAACGCTTCGCGAGTGAAGAGTGAAGAGTGAAGAGTGAAGAGGACACACAGGGGACAGGCACCAATGTGCCATTGGAAATAGCACACTGCGTGCCTGTCCCCATGTGTCACTCCGACGCCAACTAACATTCTAACGGAATAGCGTATGAAGAAAAGGATCATTGAGATTGCGGTGAAGGTTGTAGTAGCCGCGCTCACAGCCTTCCTGACGGCCATCACGACCACGAGTTGCATGGGCTACGGCCCCTTCTAAACAAGAAAAGCTTCCCGGTGTGGGAAGCTTTCTTTATGTGAGAGTGGGCGGGGAGGAAAATATACCTTATTATATTTTATATAGAGAATATTTGGAGGTTTCAAATAAAAGTGTTAACTTTGCACCGTGATTCAGAAATGAGTCGCCCGTAAAGGTTCGCTTAGCCGCGATTAATTGGGAACTGGAGTGTGAATCTCCGACTGTCCCGCAGCAGTGAACTCCATTATGGCTTACCGATAGAACAGCCATTGTCCGTTTGGACGAGAAGGCAT
>JAEEGH010015518.1_pt1 | contig 16531 bp, 30 predicted proteins | sample 9134181 | NCBI WGS metagenome assembly JAEEGH01 (sample SAMN16246544, study PRJNA631951) | gut metagenome | biome: gut microbiome; feature: rumen; material: DP-attached | host: Bos | place: Iran: Karaj | collected 2018-10
CCTAGAACATTACAAATGTCTATGATGGGTATTAAGGATTTATCTATGATTGAAACACCACCTAAGAATAGATATCCAATTCAAACATATGTAATTGAAAGAAATGATAGAATTATTACTGACGCAATTGAAAGAGAATTAGCTCGTGGTGGGCAGGTATTCTATTTATATAATAAGGTTGAGGATATTGAGGATGTCGCTGCTCATCTTAAGGATTTAGTACCTGAGGCTAGAATCTGTGTTGGACATGGTAAGCTAACAAAGGAAAAGCTTGAGGATATTATTAGTGGATTCATTGATAAGAAATATGATGTATTATTATGTACTACAATAATTGAAACAGGTATCGATATGCCTGATACTAATACCTTAATCATTCATGACGCTGATAGATTAGGTTTATCTCAGATGTATCAAATTAGAGGTAGAGTTGGTAGATCATCTAAGATTGCTTATGCATATTTAATGTATGAGCCAAGAAAGATGCTAACACCTGAGGCAGAAAAGAGATTAGCTACTATTAAGGAATTTAATGAATTAGGCTCTGGCTTAAAGATAGCTATGAGAGATTTATCTATTAGAGGCTCTGGTGATATTTTAGGTGAGGAGCAATCTGGCTTTATTGATACTATTGGTATCGATATGTATTTAAAGATATTACAAGAAGAAATTGATAATATTAAGGAAACTGACGAAAAGAAGGAAGAAAAGCCAGATAGACAATATGTCGCAGTTGTTAATAGAACAATTCCTAAGGAATATATTAACAATGATGATATAAGAATTAAGATTCATAAGAAGATTGATTTAATTAAGGATGAGGAATCTATGAATGCATTAATTGAGGAATTAATAGATAGATTCGGTAATCCTGATAAGGACCTATTATTATATATGAAGGAAAAGCTTATGAAGGCATATGCAGATAGGCTTGGAATTCAAGAAATTAATAAGTTAGATGGATATAGATTAAAATTCACATTTGATTTAGAAAATACTAAAAAGCAGGATGGCTTATTTATATTTAAGGAGGCACCTCATTACAATAGATTAAAGCTTGAATATAAGGATAAGGTTATTAGCTTTATATTTGATATTAAGGGCGATAAGGATGAGGCATTTGATCAAATTATTAAATTTATTAAGCTATTAATTAATCATAATGAGAATGAAGATAAAATTAATTAAATGATTTTTCAAAAATGTTTACTTTTTGTGATTATGAAAGTATAATAATTTTGAACAGAATAATTGGGGAGGACCAAAATTATGGCAACAAAATCAACAACATCAGTAAAAAAGGATACAACAGCTCCAGTAAAGAAGTCACCTAGCACAAAGGCTGCTCCAAAGACAACAGAAAAGGAAGCTCCTAAGAAGGCAGCACCAGCTAAGGCTACTACTGTGAAGGCTACACCTAAGGAGGAGCCAGCTAAGAAGCCAGCTAAACCAGCTCCAAAGCCTAAGATGCAGGTTGATATGTCTAAGATGTCTGTTAAGACACCTACTCAAGATAGAAGTGGCGCACAAAAGACTACAACTGGAAAAACTGCTTATCATGTTTCAAAAAGAGATAATGATGGTAGAGAGTGGAAGGTATTTATCCAAGGCTCTGATAAGGTAATCAAGTTATTTGAAACTCAAAAGGAAGCTTTAGATTATGCTAAGAGCTTAGCAAAGAATAAGGATGACGGAAGTTATGTTTTATTACATGGCTTAGACGGAAAGATTAGAAAGTTCTAACCTATTAATATAGTATATATAAGTGAATTCGACTGGTTTTGGATTCACTTTTTTCTTTGTAAAAAAATAAAAAAATTAGTAGTTGCAATTGATATTTTTCTTTGATATAATGGAAAAGGCTCTATATCGAGCATGAATGGCTGTGAAGTGGAAGGTTGCTGACACACCGAAGAGCGTTGTCATTAACAGTGTGTTAGGTTTTTCCATGGAGCAAGTCTATACGACGATTATAGGCGAAAGGAGAAATACAAAAATGGCAAAAGAAAAAATCAAAATTCGTTTAAAGTCTTATGATCATCAGCTTTTAGATTTATCTGCAAAGAAGATCGTTGAAAGCGCAAAGAAGACAGGTTCACAGGTAAATGGACCTATTCCTCTTCCAACTGAGAAAGAGGTATTCACTATCCTTCGTTCACCTCATGTTAACAAGGATTCTCGTGAACAATTCGAAAGAAGAACTCATAAGAGATTAATCGAGATTGTGGATCCAAACCCACAAACAATTGATGCTTTAATGCACATTGATCTACCTTCTGGTGTAGACATCGTATTAAAGAAGTAAAAAAATATTAAAAAGATAAAAGGAGAAATTTCAAATGGCTAAGGGAATCTTAGGTAGAAAATTGGGCATGACTCAAATTTTCGATGCAGCTGGTAATATTGTACCAGTTACTATCATTGACTGTTCTGAAAATGTAGTATTACAACAAAAGACAGTTGAAAATGATGGATATGTTGCTGTTCAGGTTGGTGTAACTAACAAGAAAGAAAATCTTGCTAATAAGCCTGAATTAGGTCACGTTGCTAAAGCTAACACTGCTCCTAAGCGCTTCATCAGAGAATTCCGTTTCTCAGAAGCTCAAGGAAATGAACTTACAGCTTACAATGTTGGCCAAGAAATTAAATGTGATATTTTCGCTGCAGGCGATATCGTTGATGTACAAGGTACTTCAAAGGGTAAAGGTTTTGCAGGAACAATTAAGCGTTACAATCATCAACGTTTAAGAATGTCTCATGGTGTATCAGCTTGTCATAGAGAAGTTGGTTCTATGGGTGCTATTAAGGGTAACCTTAAGGGTAAGAAGTTACCAGGTCATATGGGTAATGTAACTGTAACATTACAAAACCTAAAGATCGTTAAGGTTGACACTGAAAGAGAATTAATCCTAATCCATGGTAATGTACCAGGACCTAAAAAGGGTTATGTAGTAATCAAGACAGCCGTTAAGGCGTCTAAGTAGAAAGGAGATTTAACATGCCAACTATCGCATTATTAGATCAGACTGGAAAGAAGTTAAAAGATATCGAATTATCAGCAAACGTATTTGGTATTGAAAATGTTAATAACCAAGTAGTTTATGATGTTGTTAACGCTCAAAGAGCTGCTATGAGACAAGGTACTCATGATACTAAGGGTCGTAGCGAAGTTCGCGGCGGTGGTAAGAAGCCTTGGAGACAAAAGGGTACAGGTCGTGCTCGTCAAGGTTCTATCCGTGCACCACAATGGGTTGGTGGTGGAACAGTATTTGGTCCTACACCAAGAAGCTATGCATTCAAGTTAAATAAGAAGGTTAAGAGATTAGCTTTAAAGAACGTATTATCTTATAAGGTTAATGAGAATGCATTAATCGCTGTTGATGCAATTAAGTTTGACGAAGTTAAGACAAAGAATTTCGTTAAGTTCTTAGAGAATATTAAGGCTGAGGGCAAGACTATGGTTGTAGTTGCTCAAGAGGAGTTTACTGAAGAAGTAAATTTATCAGCTAGAAATATCGCAAATGTATTCTATACATATGCAAACAACGCTTCAGTATATGAATTATTAGTATATAAGAATTTAGTATTATCTGAAGGCGCAATTAAGTATTTCGAGGAGGTTCTAAACTAATATGACTAAAGCATTTGATATTATTCAAGGCCCAATCATTACTGAAAAGTCTATGAGCCTTAAGGAAAACTTCAACAAGTATACATTCAAGGTAGCTAAGTCAGCTAACAAGATTGAAATTAAGAATGCAGTTGAAGAAATTTTTAAAGTAAAGGTATTATCTGTTGCAACAATCAACGTATTACCTAAGCATAAAAGAGTTGGTCAACATGAAGGATTCACTCCTGCATACAAGAAGGCTATCGTTAAGTTAGCTGACGGTAATAAGATCGACGCTTTCGAGATTTAATTAGGAGGAAATATTAACTATGGCAGTTAGAAAGTATAAGCCAACGTCTAATGGTAGACGTAACATGTCAGTATTAATTTTTGATGAAATTACTACTACAACTCCTGAAAAGTCACTTTTAGCTGTAAAGAATTCTAAGGGTGGACGTAATAATACAGGAAAGATTACAGTTCGTCATCAAGGTGGCGGTGTAAGACAAAAGTATCGTATTATTGACTTTAAGAGAAACAAGGACGGTGTTCCTGCAACTGTTAAGTCAATCGAGTACGATCCAAATAGATCAGCAAATATCGCTTTATTAGTATATGCTGATGGTGAGAAGAGATATATTCTTGCTCCTAAGGGATTAACTGTAGGAACAAAGTTAATGTCTGGTGAAAATGCTGATATTAAGGATGGTAATGCATTACCTATCGTAAATATTCCAGTAGGTTCATTAATTCACAATATTGAATTACATCCTGGTAAGGGTGGACAATTAGCACGTAGTGCTGGTGTTTCTGCTCAAATCTTAGGTCGTGAATCAAATTATGTTATTATTCGTCTTGGTTCTGGCGAAGTAAGAAAGGTTTTAGGTACTTGCAAGGCTACAATCGGTGTTGTAGGTAACGAATCTCATGAATTAGTAAGAATTGGTAAAGCTGGTAGAGCTCGTCATATGGGCTTAAGACCAGAAGTTCGTGGTTCAGTTATGAACCCTAATGACCACCCACACGGAGGTGGTGAAGGTAAGTGTCCAGTTGGTCGTCCTTCTCCAATGACTCCATGGGGCAAGCCAGCATTAGGCTTAAAGACTCGTAAGCATAAGAAAGCTTCTAACAAACTAATAGTTCGTAGAAGAAATGATAAGTAGGAGGGAACAATATGGCTCGTTCAATTAAAAAGGGTCCATTCGCTGATGACCATCTATTAAAGAAGGTTGAGAAGGCTAATGAGACTGGTGATAAGAAAGTAATTCAGACTTGGTCACGTAGATCAACTGTATTCCCATCATTTGTTGGTTTAACAATTGCGGTTTACAATGGTCGTGAGCATGTTCCAGTATATATTACAGAAGATATGGTAGGTCATAAGTTAGGTGAATTCGCTCCAACTAGAACTTACCGTGGTCATGACGCAGACGATAAGAAAGCATCAAGATAATAATAAGGGAGAAAAACTAAAATGGAAGCAAAAGCAATTGCAAAGAACGTTAAGTGTACTCCTCGTAAGGCTCGCCTAGTTGTTGACCTAATCCGTAATAAGGATGTAGCTGAAGCACAGGCAATCCTAAAATTAACTAACAAGCAAGTTACTGAGGATGTATTAAAAGTATTAAATTCTGCTATCGCAAATGCAGAACACAATAATAATATGGATGTAAACAATCTATATGTTAAGACAGCATACGTTAATGATGGTTTAAGAATGAAGAGAATGTTACCACGTGCTAAGGGTCGTGGTGATGTAATCATCAAGAGATTCTCTAACATTACTATTATCGTAGCTGAGAAAGAAAGCAAGTAGGAGGTAGAAACATGGGTCAAAAAGTTAGTCCAGTAGGTTTACGTGTTGGTATCAACCGTGACTGGGATGCATCTTGGTATGCTGATAAAACTAAGGTAGCAGATCTTTTACACGAAGATCTTAAGATTCGTGGCTACCTTGATGAAGTATATGCTAAGGCAGCTGTATCACGTGTTGTAATCGAAAGATTAAAGGCTGCTAATAAGGATCGTGTTAAGATTACATTATACACTGGTAAGCCAGGTGTTGTAATCGGTAAAGAAGCTGAAACTAAGAACAAGGTTGTTAAGGAATTAGCTTATTTAACTAAGAAGGAAATTATTCTTAATGTTGTAGAAATTAAGAAGCCTGAATTAGATGCTACATTAGTAGCAAAGTCAATCGCTGAACAATTAGAGGCAAGAGCATCTTTCCGTCGTGTTCAGAAGGTTGCAATTCAAAGAGCAATGAAGTCTGGCGCTAAGGGTGCTAAGACATTAATTTCAGGTCGTTTAGGTGGCGCTGAAATGGCACGTTCAGAAGGTTATAATGAAGGACAAGTTCCTCTACAAACTTTACGTGCTGACGTAGATTATGCTGTAGCTGAAGCTCATACTACATATGGTAAGCTTGGTATTAAGGTTTGGATTTATAAGGGTGAAGTATTTGGTATTACTCCAAAGGCATTCGAAGAAAAGAAGCCTGTTAAGAAAGCTGTTAGAAAGCCAGCTCCAGCTAAAGAGAACTCAAAGGAGGCTAAGTAATTATGTTAATGCCTAAAAGAGTAAAGTATCGTCGTCCACACAGAGTTTATTACTCTGGTCATGCTAAGGGCGGTACTGAATTAGCATTTGGTTCTTATGGTATCGTTGCAACTGAGGGTTGTTGGTTAACTTCTAATCAATTAGAGGCTGCCAGAGTAGCAATCACTCGTAAGATGAACCGTCAAGGACAAGTTTGGATTAAAGTATTCCCTCATATTTCTAAGACTAAAAAGCCATTAGCTGTACGTATGGGTTCAGGTAAGGGTGCTCCAGAAGTATGGGTTGCAGTAGTTAAGAAAGATGTAATTTTATTTGAAGTTGATGGTGTAGCTGATGACATCGCACGTGAAGCTTTACGTTTAGCTTCTCACAAGCTACCATGTACAACTAAAATTATTTGTAAGAAGTAGGTGACGAGCAATGAAAGATACAATGACAAAGATTCGTGCTTTATCAGTTGAAGAAATCAATAAGAAGATCGCTGATTTAAAGGAAGAATTATTCAATTTAAAATTTCAGGCTGCTTTAGGAAACATTGAAAAGCCAGCTCGTATCGGTGAAATTAAGAGAACTATCGCTAGAATGAAGACAGTAGTAACTGAAAAAGAAAATGCTAGCAAGGTTTCAAAGTAGGAGGAAGCAACATGGAACGTAATACTCGTAAATTTTTCCAAGGTACAGTAGTATCTGATAAGATGGATAAGACAATTGTTGTTTCTGTTGATACTTTCGGTATACATCCTATTTATGGTAAAAGAACAAAGAAATCAACTAAGTTTCATGTACATGATGAGAACAACACAGCTAAGGTTGGCGATGTTGTAAGATTCATGGAGACAAGACCTCTATCTAAGACAGTACACTATGTACTTGTTGAAGTAGTTAAGGTTAAGGAAACTGTATAAGGGGGTAACTTATAATGGTTCAGCAGGAAACAAGATTAAAAGTCGCTGATAACAGTGGCGCTCGTGAATTATTAATTATTAAGGTTCTTGGTGGTGCATTACATAGATACGCTAACGTTGGTGATATCGTTGTATGCTCTGTTAAGGAAGCAGCTCCAAATGGTACAGTTAAGAAGGGTGACGTTGTAAAAGCCGTTATCGTTCGTACTAAGGCTGGTGTACATAGACCAAATGGTGCATATATTAAGTTTGATGAAAATGCAGCAGTAATCATTCGTGAAGACAAGACTCCACGTGGTACTCGTATTTTCGGACCAGTAGCTAAGGAATTACGTGAGAAGGATTTCATGAAGATCATCTCATTAGCTCCTGAAGTTCTATAGGAGGTAAATTATGAACATTAAAACTGGAGATACAGTAGTAGTAATCGCTGGTAAAGATAGATTTACTACAGACAAAAAAGGTAATAAAGTACCTACAACTGGTAAAGTTTTAAAGGTTTATCCTTCTACAAACAAGGTTGTAGTTGAAGGTGTTAATAAAGTTAAGAAGCACCAGAAGCCAACTCAGGCTAATCAAGAGGGTGGCATTATTGAAGTTGAGGCTCCAATTGATGCATCTAATGTTATGTTATTAGATCCTAAGACTAACAAGCCAACTCGTGTTCATACTAAGGTTAATGAAGACGGTAGTAAGGTTAGAGTTGCTGTTAAGTCTGGATATGAATTCAAGTAGGATTAGGGAAGGAGGATACTATAATGAATCGTTTACAAGAAAAGTACAACAATACTGTTAAGGCAGAATTAGTTAACAAGTTCAATTATACATCTTCTATGCAAATCCCTAAGCTAGAGAAGATTGTAATTAATATGGGTTGTGGCGACGCAGTTGCTAACTCTAAGGTATTAGACGATGCTGTTGAGGAATTAACTCTTATTGCTGGTCAAAAGCCAGTAGTAACAAAGGCAAAGAAGTCTATCGCTAACTTCAAGTTACGTGAAGGTATGCCTATCGGCTGCAAGGTAACTTTAAGAGGCGAAAGAATGTATCAGTTCTTTGACAAGCTAGTTTCAATTTCACTTCCACGTGTTCGTGATTTCCGTGGTGTAAATCCAAACGCATTTGATGGTCGTGGAAACTACACTTTAGGTGTAAAGGAACAGTTAATTTTCCCAGAAATTAACTTTGATAAGATCAAGAAGATTCGTGGTATGGATATTGTTATCGTTACTACAGCAAGTACAGATGAAGAAGGCCGTTCATTACTAAGTTTAATGGGTATGCCTTTTAGAAAGTAAGAGAGGAATATAAACTATGGCAAAAACATCAATGATCGTAAAGAATCATAGAAAACCTAAATATAGTGCTAGAGAATATACTCGTTGCGAGCGTTGTGGTCGTCCACATGCTGTAATTAGTAAGTTCAAGTTATGCCGTATTTGTTTCCGTGAATTAGCATACAAGGGTCAGATTCCTGGCGTTAAAAAGTCAAGCTGGTAATCTGAGGAAAATACAAGGAGGAATCGAATTATGGTTAATGATCCAATTGCAGATATGTTAACTCGTATCAGAAATGCAAATCAAATGCGTCGTGAGACTGTTTTAGTTCCAACTTCTAATGTTAAGACTGCAATTTTAGCAGTTTTAAAGGCTGAAGGTTACATCGCTGACTTTGCTGCTTCAGCTGATGAGAAGAACGAAACAGTAATTACATTAAAGTATACAGCTGATAACCAAAGAGTTATTAGAGGTTTAAAGAGAATTTCTAAGCCAAGTCTTCGTGTATACGCAAAGGCAGAAGAATTACCAAGAGTTTTAAATGGCTTAGGTACAGCTATCATCTCTACATCTAAGGGCATTATGTCTGACAAGGACGCTCGTGCTCAAAAGATGGGTGGAGAAGTTGTAGCTTACATTTGGTAATATCAAACAAAAATATTTAAGAAAAGAAAGAGGTGTTTTAAATGTCTCGTATTGGTAATAAGGTAGTTAACATCCCTGCAGGCGTTACAGTAAACGTTGCTGATAATAACTTCGTTACAGTAAAGGGCCCTAAGGGAGAGCTTAGCTTTCAGTTCAATAACGAAATGACAATAAGCGTTAGTGCAACAGAGGTTGCAGTTAAACGTCCAAATGATACTAAAGAGATGAAGACACTTCATGGTACTACTCGTGCTTTAATTAACAATATGGTTAAGGGTGTATCAGAAGGCTTCACTAAGAAGTTAGAAATTAATGGTGTAGGTTACCGTGCTGCATTACAAGGTAACAAGTTAGTAATTTCTGCTGGTTATTCACACAATGTTGAATTTGACATTCCAGCAGGTTTAAAGGTAGTATTACCTAAGAACACTAATATCGAAATTAGTGGTATTGATAAGCAATTAGTTGGTCAATTTGCGGCTGAAATTCGTGATGTTAGAAAGCCAGAACCATACAAGGGTAAGGGTATTAAGTATGATTACGAAGTTATTCGTCGTAAGGAAGGTAAGACTGCTAAGAAGTAGTAGGAAAGGAGTACTAATATGATTAATAAGGTTTCAAAGAATGTAACTCGTCAGAAGAGACATTTACGTATAAGACAAAACATTGTTGGTACAGCTGCAAAGCCTAGACTAAATGTTTTCCGTTCAAACAAGCAAATTTATGCTCAAATTATTGATGATACAACTGGTAAAACTTTATGTAGTGCTTCTTCACTAGATAAAGATTTAAAACTAGCAAATGGTGGCAATGCTGAGGCAGCTGCTAAGGTTGGTACTTTAGTTGCTAAGAGAGCATTAGCATTAAAGATTGAGGCTGTAGTTTTTGACCGTGGTGGTTATGTATTCCATGGACGTGTTAAGGCTTTAGCTGATGCAGCAAGAGCTGCTGGATTAAAGTTCTAAGGAGGAATCGAATTATGGTTAAAGATGAAAAGCTACGTAAAGAAGTTGAAGAGCCTGAATTCGAAGAAAGAGTAGTTACTATCAACCGTGTTACAAAGGTTGTAAAGGGTGGTAGACGCTTTAGATTCGCTGCACTTGTTGTTATTGGTGACAAGAAGGGTAGAGTTGGCTTTGGTACAGGTAAGGCTAATGAAGTTCCTGATGCAATTAAGAAGGCTGTTGAGTCAGCAAAGAAGAATATTATTACTGTTGCTACAGTAAATACTACAATTCCTCATGAAGTAACTGGTGTATATGGTGCTGGTAGAGTATTCTTAGCTCCAGCTGCACAAGGTACCGGAGTTATCGCTGGTGGTCCAGTTCGTGCTGTTGTAGAATTAGCTGGTATTTCAGATATTCTTTCTAAGTCATTAGGTTCAGCTACACCTATTAATGTAATCAGAGCTACAGTAGAAGGCTTAAAGAGATTAGAGACTGTTGAACAAGTTGCTGCAAGACGTGGTAAGACAGTTGAGGAAATCAGAGGTTAATACTATGTACAAGATTACTTTAGTTAAGAGTTTAATTGGTCGTAGACCAAATCAAGTTGCTACAGCTAAGGCTTTAGGTCTTACAAAGATTGGCCAAACTGTAGTTAAAGAAGAAAATGAAGCAATTAAAGGAATGATCGTTACCATTGCACATATGGTAAAGGTTGTTCAGGAATAATAGGAGGTACCGAAGATGTTAAATGAATTAAAGCCTGTTGAAGGTGCAAGACATAGCAAGAAGCGTTTAGGACGTGGTATTGGTTCTGGTACTGGTAAAACTGCTGGTAGAGGTACTAAGGGTCAAAATGCTCGTTCAGGCGGTGGTGTACGTCCTGGTTTCGAAGGTGGTCAGTTACCATTATTCCAAAGACTACCTAAGAGAGGTTTCAAGAATATCTCTAGAGTAGAATATGCTGTTGTAAACGTTGAGAAGTTAAACTGCTTTGAAGATGGTGCTACAGTTGATGTAGAGGCAATCGTTAATGCAAAGTTAGTTAAGGACGTTAAAGATGGTATTAAGATTTTAGGTAATGGTGAATTAACTAAGAAGTTAACAGTAAAGGCTAATAAATTTTCTGAGTCAGCTAAAAAGGCTATCGAGTCTAAGGGCGGCAAAGTAGAGGAGATCTAGTTTGTTAACAAAGATAAAGCTTATCTTGAGCAATCGTGAGATTGTTTTAAAGATATTAATTACATTTGCTTTATTATTAGTATTTAAAGCTGGAACTTATATTCCAGTTCCCCTAATTGATATTACAAATGTTAAGGCCATCGTATCTGGAAATGACTTCTTAACAGTGTTAAATGCATTTTCAGGTGGAGGTTTATCAAACTTTTCTATCTTAGCATTAGGTATTTCACCATATATCACTGCATCTATCGTTATTCAGATGCTACAAATCGTTATTCCTAAGTTTAAGGAATGGGGAGAGTCTGGCGAGGTTGGTAAACAAAAGCTTAATCGTTGGACAAGATATGCAACAATCGTTGTTGCAATGGTGCAAGCATTATTAATAGTATTTAGCTTAGGTTCTAAGCCAGATAATATTTTAGCTTCATCAGTATTACAATATAAGAATATATATTGGTTATTCTATTTATATATGGCAGTAGTTATTACAGCTGGTTCATGTTTCACAATGTGGTTAGCTGATTTAATTACTCGTCACGGAGCAGGAAATGGTTCTTCAATGATTATCTCTGCAGGTATCATTTCTTCAATTCCATCAATGTTCGCTACATTAGGTAGCACATATTTAGGAAGTAATTTCACAGTTGGTAACATGTTTATCTTCATATTCATTACTATATTATATGTATTACTTATCGTTGGTGTTGTATGGTTTGAAGGAGCTGTTAGAAAGGTTCCTGTTCAATATGCAAACCGCCAAGCTGGTCAGCAAGGCTCTGATATTCCAATTAAGTTAAATAGTGCAAATGTTATTCCAGTAATCTTTGCTTCAACTATTTTATCATTACCACTTACAGTTATTGGTGTATTAGGTTTATCAACTGAAACATCAACAGGTGCTTATTGGATTAATCAAGTATTCTCAACTTCTGAACCAATTGGTATTGCATTATATGTAATTATGATTTTATTCTTTAGTTTCTTCTATTCTTTCATGCAAGTAGATCCAGATAAGATCGCTGAAAGCTTAGAGAAGCAAGGTGCATTTATCCCAGGTTATAGACCTGGTGAGGATACAAAGCGTCAATTATCAAAGATGTTATTCCGTGTAACATTAATCGGTGCAACATACTTAGTAATTCTAGCTTTAATTCCAATTATTATTTCTAAGTCATTCGGTTTAGGTTCTTCAGTAACAATCGGTGGTACATCAATTATCATCGTTGTAGGTGTAGCAATTGAAACATTACGTCAAATTGAAACACAAGCTGAAACTAAGGACTATGCTGGTTTCTTAGATTAGGAGGTATAACATAATGAAATTATTAATTATGGGTAGACCAGGTGCAGGTAAGGGTACACAAGCTGTAAATATTAGAGAGTATTACAATATTCCTCATATTTCTACAGGCGACATGTTCCGTGCTGCAATTAAGAATCAAACAAAGCTTGGCCTATTAGCAAAGAGCTATATGGACAAGGGTGCTCTAGTACCAGATGAAGTAACAATTGGTATCGTAGAGGAAAGATTGCTAGAGGACGATTGTAAGAATGGATTCCTATTAGATGGTTTCCCAAGAACAATCGCTCAAGCAGAAGCATTAGATGCTTTCTTAAATAAAAATAATGTAAAATTAGACGCAGTTTTAGATGTTAATGTACCAGCTGAAATTCTTGTTAGAAGAATGGTTGGTAGAAGAGTATGTAAGACTTGTGGTGCAACATTCCATGTTGAATTCAATCCATCAAAGGTTGCTGGTGTTTGCGACAACTGTGGCTCACCACTAATTCAGCGTGCTGATGATACTGAAGCTACTGCAACAAATAGACTTGCAGTATATGATGAAAACACAGCACCATTATTAGAATATTATAAGAAGCAAAATATTTTGAAAACAGTTAATGGTGATCAGTCACTTGAGAAGGTTTTCGAAGATATTAAGGTAGTATTAGGTGCATAAATAATATGATAAGCGTTAAGAGTGAGCGAGAAATTGCATTACTTAAACAGGCTGGTCATATTGTTGCATTGTGCTTAGAAGCATTAAAAGAGCATGTAAAACCAGGCGTAACCACTTATGAATTGGATCAAATCTGTGAAAAGATAATTCTTGAAAACGGAGGAGTTCCTTCTTGTAAAGGTTACGAAGGTTATCCATGTACTATATGTGCTTCTGTAAATGAAGTTGTTGTTCATGGTATTCCTTCTAAGAAGCAAAAATTAAAAGAAGGTGACATTGTCACAGTCGATTTAGTTGCAGGTTTTAAGGGATATCATGGAGATTCAGCTTATACTTACAAGGTTGGTAAGGTTTCACCTGATAAGGAGAAATTACTTGAGGTTACTGAGAAAGCTTTATATGAAGGCTTATCAAAAGTAAGAGAAGGTGTTCATCTTGGTGATGTATCAGCTGCGATTGGGGCTTACATAAACCAGTATGGTTATGGTATAATAGACCAGTATACCGGTCATGGTATAGGCCGTGAAATGCATGAAGACCCCGTAATATTTAATTTTGGTACACCAGGTACTGGTCCAGTATTAAAAGAGGGTATGGTACTTGCGATTGAACCAATGGTTAGTTTAGGCACAAAGGATGTTCGTATTTTGAAGGACGGATGGACAGCAGCTATGAAGGATGGTAAGCCAAGCGCTCACTTTGAACATACTGTTGTAGTTCGTAAGGATGGATATGAAATCTTGACAACGCTTTAATATTTTAGGAGGCTAAATATAAATGGCAAAAAAAGATGATGTAATTGAAATGGAAGGAACAGTACAAGACGTACTTCCAAACACACAGTTTATAGTTACATTAGATAATGGTCATCAAGTTAAAGCCCACGTTTCTGGTAAAATCCGCATGAACAACATACGCATTTTACCAGGTGACAAGGTAACTATTGAGTTATCAACATATGATTTAACACGTGGAAGAATTACTTATAGACACAAATAAAATTGGAGGAATTTAAGATGAAAGTAAGACCATCTGTAAAGCCAATTTGCGACAAGTGCAAGGTTATTAAGCGTAAAGGCCGTGTAATGGTAATTTGCGAAAACCCAAAGCACAAGCAGAGACAAGGCTAAAATTTTAATTTAGGAGATATATAGATTATGGCACGTATTGCAGGAGTAGATATTCCAAATGAAAAAAGAATTGTAATTTCATTACAATACATCTATGGTATTGGTGAAACTACAGCAAAAAATATTTTAAAGGCTGCGAATGTTTCTGAAGACATCCGTACAAAAGATTTAACTGAAGCACAATTAGGTGCAATTCGTTCTGAAGTAGCAAAGATTAAGGTTGAGGGTGACTTACGTAGAGAAGTTGCTTTAAACATTAAGAGATTAATGGAAATCGGTTGCTATAGAGGAATGCGTCATAGAAAGGGTCTTCCTGTTAGAGGACAGAGAACTAAGACAAATGCTCGTACTCGTAAGGGACCAAAGCGTACAATCGCTAACCACAAGAAGTAATAGGAGGAAAATAGGATTATGGCACGTAAGGTTACAAAGCGTCGTGTAAAGAGAAATTCACCACTTGGTGTTGCTCATATTCATTCGACATTTAATAATACAATTGTTACAATCACTGATCCACAGGGAAATGTTATCTCTTGGAGTAGTGCTGGTGCATTAGGCTTTAAGGGTAGTCGTAAGTCAACTCCTTTTGCTGCACAAATGGCTGCTGAGGCTGCTGCTAAATCTGCAGTAGACCAAGGTGTAGCTAAGGTTGAAGTTTCTGTTAAGGGACCTGGTCAAGGTCGTGAAGCTGCTATTCGTTCATTAACAGTAGCAGGATTAGAAATTACAGCTATTACAGATGTTACACCTGTTCCACACAATGGTTGTCGTCCACCAAAGAGACCTAGAGGTTAATACCTACTTAGGATTGGCTGGAATTATAAATTAAATAAGATTTTTATTAAAACAATTCAATTATAAATAAAACAGGAGGCCATTGATGAAAGATTTAAAATTTGAAAAACCAAGAACTAGCGTTGAAGAGATTGCTGATCAGGGATCTTACGGTAAATTCGTAATTTCTCCACTTGAAAGAGGCTTTGGTATTACTTTAGGTAATGCTTTAAGAAGAACTCTTATCTCTTCATTACCAGGAGCTGCATTCGTTAATGTAAAAATTGATGGTGCAGAGCATGAATTCCAAAATGTTGATGGAGTAATCGAGGATGTTATTACTATTATTCTTAACTTAAAGAAGGTAGTATTATCTGTTGATTCAGAGGATCCTAATTACGAAGCTACAGTTGAAATTCAAAAGGGTGAAGGCGAAGTTACAGCTGCTGATATCATTCATAATAATGATATTAAGATTATTAATCCAGAGCAGCACATTGCCACAGTTGCAGCTGGTGGAAACCTACATATGGTTTTAACAGTTAGACGTGGTGTTGGTTTTGTAAGCTCAGTAATGAATAAGGAGTTCAGCAAGAGCGTTGGTGTTATCGCTATTGACTCTATCTATACTCCAATTGTTAATGTAGCTTTTAATGTAGAAAAGACTCGTGTAGAGAATGTAAATGTAGCTAACTTTGATAAGTTAAATATCGAAGTAACAACAAATGGCTCAATTACAGCTAAGGAAGCATTAGCAATCGCATCTAAGATGATGATTGAACACTTAATGGTAGTTGTTGAATTAAGTGAGAAGGCTTCTGAAACAGATTTCATGATTGAGGCTGATGATGATAGTCAAAGCCGCAAGCTTGAAATGTCAATTGATGAATTAGATTTAACAGTTCGTTCTTACAACTGTTTAAAGAGAGCAGGCATTAATACAGTTCAGCAGCTTTCTGAAAAGTCTGAAGAAGATATGATTAAGGTTAGAAATCTTGGTAGAAAGTCTTTGAAGGAAATTAAAGAAAAGCTTGAAGATATGGGATTAAGCTTTAAGAAAAACTAATCTGAAAAGGAGAAATTATTATGGCTTATAGTAGATTACGTCGTAGTTCAGATCAGAGAAAAGCATTACTTCGTGACTTAGTTACTGATTTAATTCTTAACGGTCAGATCGAGACTACTTTAACAAAGGCTAAGGAATTAAAAAGATTAGCTGATAAGATGGTTACTTTAGGTAAGGCAAACACTTTAGCTTCACGCCGTCAAGCAGCTTCATTCATTCGTTTCGAGAAGGATGAAGAGGGCAAGTTTGCAGTTCAGAAGTTATTCTCTGAAATCGCACCTAAGTATGCAAATCGTAATGGTGGTTATACAAGAGTTATCAAGACTGGTTTCCGTCGTGGTGACGCTGCACCTATGGCAATCATTATGTTCGTTGAAGAATAATTAATAATACTAAGTTGTAAAGGGTTAAAAACTTTACAACTTTTTATTTTTGTGTGGAATGTAGAATAATTGTTCGATATGTACAGTATCCTTC
>JAEEGH010015520.1_pt1 | contig 16530 bp, 13 predicted proteins | sample 9134181 | NCBI WGS metagenome assembly JAEEGH01 (sample SAMN16246544, study PRJNA631951) | gut metagenome | biome: gut microbiome; feature: rumen; material: DP-attached | host: Bos | place: Iran: Karaj | collected 2018-10
GTGGGTTATGCGATGGCAAGCGTTGAAGTTGTCCGTGCGATGTGGAAAATCAAGCCGCCGTTTGACGTGAACCAGGCTGCTCAGGTGGCCGCTGTGGCTGCTCTTGCCGATACCGCTCACGTTGAAGCGACTCGCATGAACAACGCCGTTGGTTTTGAATACTTGAACCGTGAACTTGGTGCGCTTGGTTTCAAGGTCCTCCCGACGCAGGCAAACTTTATCTGCGTGCGTATCGGTGAACGTGCCAAGGAACTTGTTGCGTTCTTGGAACAGAACGGCATGATCGTCCGTGGCCTCACGAGCTTTGGCATGCCGGAACACATCCGCATCACAGTGGGCAAGCCCGAAGAAAACGAATTGCTTGTTTCGCTTGTCAAGAAGTGGGTCGGCTAGGAGTTTGCTATGGAAAATCGCGAAATTGCAAAGGCCGGTGTCGCTCCCGAGAATCTGGAACTCTTGAAGATTGCCCTCAAGACGGCGGAAATTGCCGAAGAGAACATCCTCAAGTATTACCAGAATGATGTTGGCGTCGAATGGAAGGCTGACAAGACTCCTGTGACGATTGCAGACAAGGGAACGGAAGAGTTGGCTCGCAAATTCTGGGCGAAGGAAACGCCCGGCTTTGGCGTCATTGGCGAAGAATTCGGCATTGAAAGCCCGGATGCGGAATACCAGTGGGTGATTGACCCGATTGACGGGACGAAATCGTTTATCCACGGAGTGCCTTTGTTCGGAACGCTTATCGGGCTATGGCACAAGAACGTTCCGATTGCGAGCGTGATTCGCTTGCCCGCAATGAAGAGCGCTGTGTGGGCAGTGAATGGCGGAGGCGCCTTTTTGGACGGTCGCGAAGTTCGCGCTTCGAAGGTGTCGCAGTTGAGCGATGCTCTCGTGCTATCCGGAACGGTCAACACGATGGAAGACAAGGGCTTTGGCGAAGGCTTTACGAAGCTCCGTCGCAGTGCTCGCTTGCACCGCGGTTGGGGCGACTGCTACGGCTATTACCTTGTGGCTGCTGGCCGTGCCGAAATTATGGTGGATCCGGTCGTTTCTCTGTGGGACATTGCTCCGTTCCCGCTCTTGATGAAGGAAGCGGGCGGCAAGTTCAGCACGATTGATGGCAAGACGGAACTCTTTGACGCAAACGGCAAGCCGACGGCTCCGATTTACGAAGGCTTCACGAGCATCGCGACGAACGGGCTCTTGCATGATACTGCTTTGGAAACGCTGAAGGTGTCATTCTGAAGGCTGAAAGCCTGAAGAATCCAGTTGAATTAATTAATTACAAGATTTGACTGGATCCTTCGCTTTGCTCAGGATGACGTGCTTACCACATTGTTGTATAGCTGATTGAATCAGGGACGAACGTGAATGTTATCGTCCCTTTTTTTGCGGTGTTGATGTAGGGAATGTTTAGCGAGTCAAGGCGGTCGGTGACTTGCTTGTGCGGGTGGCGGAACTTGTTCTTGCGTCCGCTTGGGATGATGGCGTACGTGGGGGAGACTGCGTTCAAAAACGGGACGCTGCTGGATGTTTTGGAACCGTGGTGTCCGAGTTTAAGCACATCGCTTTTCAGATAAGCATCTGTCTTCATGATTTCTTTTTCGCCTTTGACGGTGAGGTCTCCGGTGAGGACGGCGGAATGTCCGAGTCCTTTGAGCCGAAGCGTGATGCTCCCTTCGTTGGCTTCGACGCAAACGTCGTTTCGCGGGTGGATTGTTCGCATTTCGAAGAAGTTTTCTTTCCACAGAATGCCGCGATGGATGTTGCGGATGGGGATGTTCCGTTTGCGGGCTTCGCTGAGAATTTGTTGCCAATCGGGTTTGCTCTCTTTCATGGAGCAATCGCTTGTCCAAAGTTCTTTGACGGGGAACATTTTCAAAATAGATTTGGCACCGCCGAAATGGTCTTTGTCGGGGTGCGTGATGATGAGTGCGTCGAGTTCGCTTACGCCGATGTGGTGCAAGAATGGAACGATGATATCCTTGCCGGAATCTTGTCGGCTGTTGTCGCCGGCGTCGATCAGAAAGTGTCTGCCGGATGGTGTTTTGACGAGATGGCTATCGCCTTGCCCGACGTCGATGGTTGTGAGCGTCCACGACGGGTGCTGCACTTCGCGGTAGCTTTCAAACGCGAACAAAGCGGCGGAGATTAAAATGCATAAAAATGCGTACTTGCGGGCGATGTAATTCTTGAAGCAAACCGGCAAAAGCAGAATCAAGAACCCGAGCGCAAGCAGCATCGCGGGCGAAAACGGCCCGACGGTCATCGAGGCGGCGGCAGAGTCCGAGAGTATTCGCGTCATAAGCGATGCCAACCGCAAAAAGAATCTCGCAGCTTCGCAGAACGTTCCGCAGATAAAGTCAACGGGCGAAAGTTGTGCAAAAAGCCCTGCCTGCATGCCGAGTGAAATCGCTGGCACGATGATGATGTTCCCGAACCAGGCGAATGGCGAAAGCGTCTTGAAATGATGGATGAGGAACGGCGCTGTCGCGAGCGTTGCGCAGAGCGTGACGTATGTCGGGTCAATCGCGAATGCTTGGATTTTTTGCCAAAGTTTGTTTTGCTTGAGACTGTCGGGCAAAAGCTTTGTCGGGTTGTGCGGCGTTCCGATGATGATTCCGGCGGTTGCGGCAAACGAAAGCTGGAATCCTGGATTCCAGATGACGCTTGGCTCCGGCAAGATGATGAGGAGTAATGCGACGCCCAAGCTGTTGAGCGTGTTTGCGGGTTTCCCGAACAAAGTGCCAATTTGTGGAATGGCGAACATCATGACCGCACGGCGGACGGCTGGCGAACCTCCTGTAACGGGAACGTAAATCGCAAGGAGCGTCACGGCGATGATGATGACGATTTTATGCGGAAGGCCTGTCGCTTTCAAGAAAATCATGAGCATTCCGGCGAGCAAAACCACGTGAAAACCGCTAATCGCGAGCACATGCACAAGCCCTGATCGCTGGAAATCGCTGCGTAGCACTTCTGGAATGCCGGAGCGGTCGCCCGCCAATAATCCCATCAAAAGTCCGGTTTCAGCAGGGTCGAGAAACTTTGCGAAACGCCGTTGCAAAAATTGCCGGAATCCAAAAAAGCTCCGTTCGAACGTCCAATCGCCGCGATATGCGGACCACCGTTTGAACTTGCCGTAGGCGGCGAGCCCCTGCGAATTTAACCAGCCTTGCGTATCGAACGCTCCGGGCACGCTTGGCGGCGTTACCGGATACCACGAAGCCTCGTAACAGATGGAATCCCCCGGCAAGGGAAGATCCGACAAATTGCGTTTCTCAGTCAGGCGCACCTTGTAATGAACTTCACTGGCGTTTTCATCATCATTTTCCGATACATTTACGATAAACGCTGTCCCTTTGGGGCGGGGAAGCCTCGATTCGATTTTTCCGCATCCGGAATTGCTGATGCTTCCATTTTCGTGAGCAATCTGCGTTTTTTCCATGTTGTAGCCTCCAATCCCCAATATTCCCTCGTGGACGACTATTCCTGCAGCCATAGTGATGAATATCACCCATTGAAGGTGTCGCCTGAAAAAGTGCGTGAGCAAAAACACCCCTCCAAGCAAGAAAACGGCGTATTTGTGCTCGTCGAGGGCGGCAATTGTTGCCACAAGGGTCAATGCGCTTACAAGGGCGGGTTTTCCGTCCAGTGGTGCAACGAGGCCTCTATATGCGTTAAATATTTTTTCTTTAATATTTTTTTTCATTTTCTCAATTCTTTTGTATTTTAAGTGAGTCTCTATTTATACACGCATTTGAGGAGTGTTTTGATCGGTGTTTTATGAAAAATGTTTGTAAAAAATGGATGTGGATTTATTGTTTTCTGATTTTTTTGGGGGCGGGCCTTTTGACGGCGTGCTCTGAGATTGTTGATGCCGATAGCGATTTTGTTTTACCCCCGGATTCGAGCCGGCTGATAGTCCATAAACTTTATCCAAACGATATGGCTAAAAATGATTCGGTGGCGGCAAATTTGGCTCGTGGCGTAATGCTTGTTGTTCATCCAAAAGCTTCTTATAAACTTTCTTTCGATGTGGATACGACTCAGCCGGTTCCGGAATTGCAACTCTTCCGCACTTTTCCCATTAAGGGTGAAACGGACCGTGTTGGGTTTACGAAGGTGCGTACTTTGACTCCTCAAATTATTGATAATCGTTATGTTTATTCTTTTACCTGCGCAGAGAATAAAATGTCGATATGGTTTACTTCGCTAGGTGTTGACGGGAAGTATTACGAAGGCGAGGTGAATAACATACATATGGAAGGAATCGGAGCCTATAGTGACCATATGTCGATTGACTTGATTGTTGTCGGTTCCATGGAAAAAACGGACGATGGAAAAAATATAGAGCAGTTGTCCCGCGATATGTTGGATATGTTCCGTAAAAAATACTATGGAGTGACGGTTGATACGATTTATGTTCGCTATGCCCATGATCATCCGACGCTTGGAGACAAGTATCCGCAAAATAAGCCTTGGGTGGCGGGAGTGAATTCGGATGATTATTTTGTAAGTGAATTGGCGGGTTGGCCCGAAGAGGGTCTTAGCAATGCATTGAATATTGTTTTGGTGCATAGCATAGGTGAAAATGATATCATGGGGTTCTCCCGTTTGTTCTCGGGTGTTATGGGGGCTGGCAAGGAAGGCTCCGTTGTTATCGGCGAACATGTCAGGAAATCGTCTGGCGAATTGGAACTTCTGTCTTCGAAAAGTATTGTCATGACGGCAATTCACGAAACGGGGCATTTCTTTGGTTTGCGCCATACTTCGACAACAAGGCGAGACATGAATCAAATGGTGACGCTGGATGACGGTTCAAGTGCCATGGTGGGCGATAACTCCAATGTCGAAGACGGGTTGGCGGATACGCCGTTTTGCAGGTACGTTCTGGAAAGCGGTCTTTATAAGCAGGCCGAAGAACATGAATTTGTTCGTGGAGATATCTATTATATGAATCGTCCGAATCATTTGGCAAAATCGAGCCTCTATTCATGTCCGGATTTGGATAATATTATGTTCCCTGTGACGGTGGATGATGGTCAGGAAGTTTCGTTTACAAAACAGCAAATGGAACTTATTCGCTCGTCGCTCATGATTTTCCCGCATTAAAAAATGAAAGCTTCTCAATTTTCTGAAAATGCGCAACTGATTGCGTTTGTGTTGCAAAAGGGTTCTGAATGGAATCCCGACGTTATTGAACTTCTTGAAAAAACGTGGGGGCCGATTCGCCACAAGGGGCGTCTCTTTGCGTTTGACAAGACGGATTACTATAAGCCTGAAATGGGTGACGATTTGTATCGCGGAGTCGTTTCTTTCGAGAAGGAAATACCGCCAGAGACGATTGCCGAAGAGAAAGAACGCAGTAATGCTCTGGAATTGACTACGGCTTCGGCTGATGCTCCAGAACTTCGTCACGTGAATATAGACATTGGCTATATGGATATGGACAAAGTTGTGCTGCCGAGCTATAAGCGCGGGCCGTTCAAACTTTACGCAGGAAAGGGAGTTTGGCTTGATATGCTTTTGACATATGCGAAGGGCGTTTTTCACCCGACATCGTGGGCGTTCGATGACTTTGTCAGGAACCCTTACCAACATGACTTGCAACTGATTCGCGAAAAGTTCAAGAAAGCGCGAAAGTAGTTTTGACTGGATTGAATTTTGGGCATCCTCAGAGACGGGGGTGCTTTTTTTTGTATATGCAACAGGGTGTTGCATATGTGAAATAATTGTGGTGATAAATTGTAAAAATGGCTAAATTTTATTAAAAACTTTAATTTTGTAGCATAAATCACTTGACTTTTTGAAAAAATACAAGTATATTTTAGGGTATGAAACCGATTGTCGAATATTCCGATTTCCGCAAGTACATGCGAGACTTCTACGAAGACCGCAAGCTGCGCTCCGCGTTTTCTTGGCGAGAGTTCTCCAAGAATGCCGGATTCAGTTCGCCTTCGTACATGAAAGTCGTGTGTGACGGCAAAAGCAAGTTGAGCCGAATCGGAGTGGAACGCACCGGTGCCGCGATGGGGCTTTCGGGCTTCGAGATGGATTACTTCAGGGCGATGGTCAAGTTCGGCCAAGCGGAAACTGACGAAAAGAAAATGTCCGCTTACAACGAGATGCTCGCGATCGCTAAGACGTACAAGGTCCGTACGTTGGAAGGCGACTTGTTTAAGTATTACGATTCGTGGTGCAATCCCGTGTTGAGGGAATTGGCGCCGATTATGCCGGGGGCGACTCCTGGCGAAATGGCGAAAATGTGCTATCCGGAAGTTTCTGCGTTAGAGGTCCGCGAGTCTCTTGATTTTTTGACGAAAGCAGGACTTTTGAAAAAGGTAGATGGAAATTTTGAACAGTCCGAAACGTCGGTGAAGGGGTCGTCGGATGCAACTCGGCTTGCCATGAGAGGAATGCACCGCGAAATGTCCAAATTGGCGACTCCCGCCTTGGAACTTCCGAAAGAAGTTCGTAATTTTAGTGGTGTTACCATGGGACTCTCACGTGAGTCTTACCGCAAAATTGAAGGTGTGTTGGACGAATGCCGCCGGCAGATCATCTCTATTGCGGCGGAAGAAAAAAACATTGAACAGGTTTACCGAGTGAATTTACAGCTTTTCCCGCTTACCAAGAACGTTAAGGAGGGCGATGATGAACACGTTTAAGAAAACAGTTTTTTGTGCTTTCGCGATGTTGTTCGTCGTCGGCTGTGGCGATACGGAAAGGCTGGCTGGAACATCCGAAGAGACGAATGATTTTGCGGAATATGTGTCGAGTTCTTCTGAGCATGACGAAGATATGTCGTCTTCGAGCAGCAAACGTGAAAAATCGAGCAGTTCTGTTAAAGTGTCGAGCTCTTCCAAGGTGACTAAGCCTGCCGAAGGGTCCAGCAGTTCACAAAAAATATCTAGCAGTTCACGCGTTGCTTCTAGCAGTTCCGTGAAATTGTCGAGTTCTTCCAAGATCCCGGAACCGGCTGAAGGATCAAGTAGCTCTGTAAAACAATCCAGCAGTTCGCGTGTTGCGTCTAGCAGTTCTGAAAAATGGAGCAGTTCATCGGAACATGTCAATACGTCGCAAAAAACGTCTAGCAGTTCTGAACCCGGTGAAAGCACGCATACGCCGCCGACCGAAACCGCTGTGCCGAATCTGTATTCGTTGGACTATTACTTGAAATCGTTTGCGCTTGATAGCGGAAAATTTGATAATGGCGTTTTGTCTGCAAAAGTCGAACGTGAAAAAGGCGAAAGTGCACATGATGGCGAAAAGCCGCCTGCGGCTTCTGATACGGAATTTGACGGTCCTTGGCCGCACAAGTTTGTAAAGCAGAATATTGATGCGATAGGACTATTTTTCCCTAATGCATCGAAGGATTATTCCGAAATAATCACTGCCATAAAGAATGAAACTTTGGATGAAAATTGTGGGCTTTACATGTTTAATGTCCGTGGTGACGGATTGTCTGCTGGCTTTGTCGTGGCGGATATCGCAAAGGATACTGTTACGGTGCTGGACATTGCGGCAGGGAACTGCGGAGCTTTGGCTCCCAGCGATGTCGCAAGATTTCTGTTCTACTACTGTGGAACAATTGAAAGCTATCCAGAAATTGTTCATGTTACTGTTGAAAGTAATTTGTCTGCAAAACAATGTCCGAATTTAAAAAATAATGTTGAATGGGTGAAGGATAATTCCAAGACTCCATAAGATTTTATAAATAAAGGAGACTCATCATGAAACCGATTAGACATATCGGCGTAGCCCTCGTTGTGGCCGCCGCGTTAGGAGTCGTCGCTTGTGATAATGAAAGCGTCAGTGCTCCCGATTTTAATGGCGCGAATTCTTCAACTGTCGAAAAGTCGAATCCGCAATCTTCTAGCGAGCAAAAAACTGTAGCTAGTTCTTCATCCGTAACAACGGTGGCAAATTCTTCGGCTGTAACTGCGTTAAGTTCTGGAGCGGTGGAAACTTGCGTTCACTTTAGCGATCTTGCTTGTGAGCCGTGCCCTCCCGGAGTAAAATGCACATGCAATCCGTGCGACCCGCAGAAAACTTCGTCTGGCGTAGATTGCCATACAGGAAACGGTGTTGTTTGCATAGACGGTGAATGGGCGTGGATGTCGAAATCCGATAGCGTTTTTTCAACTCCTGTGAAAAGTTCCTCTTCTGTTACGAAACAGTCTAGTTCTTCTTTCGCAAACCAGTCCAGTTCATCGGTTCGCTTGACGACGTATTGCAATGGAATGCATGTCTATGAACCTATCGAATGCCCCGAAGAAACATGCCGCGATTTTAAAAATATGTGTCCGCCATGTGACTCTGTGATGGGGTGTATTATGACAAATAATCCTTGCAATCAGTGCCTTCCAAATGTCGATAGCATTGCAAGCGATTGCGAAACCGGCTTGACGTACATTTGCAAAGATCGCCTTTGGGTGCCGGTAGAAGACCCGAACGAAACATGCAAGCATATTACCGATTTCCAAGGGTCTTATAGCTGTGTCAATGAAAACGGTAGTTCGGCTGTTGATTGCATTACCGGAAGTAATTTCCAATGCCAAAGTAACCGCTGGCAAAATGTTGCTTGCCTGAACATCAAACCGGACGAGTGCAAACCGGGAATGGGTGGCTGTGGCTATCGCCTCTGCCAACGCAACGGCATTAAGGAAATAGCCGACTGCGAAAATAGTGTTGTTTACGTTTGCAACGGCGAAATGTGGGAAGTCAAGGATACTGAAAAAAATAAACGTTGTTTACAAGGCGAGCTGGAATATTGCGATGCCTGCTTTGAAGAAGGAAAATTCGAAGGGCACTACAAGTGCGAAGGCGGCAAGTGGAGAAAGTATGGCATGGGTGACGAAATTTGCGAACATATCACTGACGTCAAGTGTGAATTCGGAACTGTTGGCTGTGGTGCATGCGATGCTCCTGAGAATAAAGAAGTAAGGGACTGCGTTACAGGACGTGACTTTGTTTGCCAAAATAATTTCTGGACTGCGGTTGTTGTCGATTGCGACGCATTGATTCCTGAGTGCGGCTATAGCGAATATGATCTTTGCATGAAGTATAACCTCACGGAATACTGCAATGGCAAATGGCTGGATGAACCGTGTGACACGGATTCCAGCAGGGACTTGGTCGTCTATGAAAATGGGAAAAAGCTGACAAACCGAGGCGGCAACTACATCTGCGTCAATGGCAAATGGATTGAACGTTTCCGGTATTACGAATGCGGCGAAAAAGAAGATTGCGTGCCAGAATCTGTACGTTGTCAGGCAAGCTCAGCCATCGGTACTGCTTGCGATAACGAAGGCGTACCCGCCGAATTTGATGGCTGCACGCTCATTTGCAGCGGCGGTGCTTACTTGTACGCCCCGCCACCAACATGGTGATTGAATTTATATGCGAAAAGCGGCGCTGTGGCGCCGCTTTATGCATGGTCGGTAAGTTAAGTACCTGTTCTATGGAGACTGCTAAATTTTCGGCCCTTTGGGGAAAGGCATGGGGTCATGTACGATGGGTCGCGGAATTTCGACTTGCGGAATTTCGCGTTTGTGTTTTTCCCATTCGCCTATACCTTTCTCGAGTGGGCCCTTTTCTTTGTTAATCAAGTTCTCTTTGGCAATACCCTTGTTTTCGTTTTGATTTTTGATGTTCGTTTTTTGCTGGACGATTTCTTGCTGAACGTCCTTGATTTCTGCCTGGGCGCTTGCCTTGATGTCTGAGAGAATTTGTTGCCTGGCGAGTTTGCGTTCTTCGCGTAAACGTTGCCAGTCCTCTTTTTCTTTCTGTCCAAGGTCGGGGACGCTCTGCGTTATTTCTGATTTCTGCACGGGAGTCGCGATAGCAGATTCCGGCTGTGCGCACGGAACCGTCACGAATGCCGAGCCGGTCAGTAATGCGATGAGTGCGCTTGTGTTTTTCATAGCGTTAACCTTGAAAAGACTCGAAAAAGAAGGGCGACGTTTTTGCCGCCGCCCTGAGAATAAGCTTTAGACTTATTCAGCCTTTACAACGGCCTTTTCTTCTTTGACGGCTTCTTTTTCAGCCTTTTGAGCTTCGCGTTCTGCGCGCTTGGCGTCCATTTCTGCCTTCTTAGCTTCCATCTCAGCCTTGTGAGCTTCGCGTTCGGCTTTCAAGGCCTCTTCGCGTTCTGCACGCTGTGCATCAAGTTCAGCTTTCTTTGCTTCCATCTCGGCCTTCTTGGCTTCGATTTCTGCTTTGTGGGCTTCGCGTTCGGCCTTCAATGCTTCTTCGCGTTCGGCACGCTTGGCATCGAGTTCAGCCTTTTTGGCTTCCATTTCAGCTTTCTTTGCTTCGATTTCGGCCTTCTTGGCTTCCATTTCTGCCTTGCGGGCTTCGCGTTCAGCCTTCATGGCTTCTTCACGTTCTGCACGCTTGGCGTCGAGTTCAGCCTTCTTGGCTTCCATTTCGGCCTTCTTTGCTTCGCGTTCGGCCTTGCGAGCTTCTTCGCGTTCTGCGCGCTTTGCTTCTTCTTCGGCACGCTTGGCTTCCATTTCAGCCTTCTTTGCTTCGCGTTCAGCCTTCAATGCTTCTTCGCGTTCTGCGCGCTTTGCTTCTTCTTCAGCTTTCTTTGCTTCGTGTTCGGCCTTTTTGGCTTCCATTTCTGCCTTGCGGGCTTCGCGTTCAGCCTTAAGTTCTTCTTCGGTCTTCGGGGTCGGCGGGAAAATGTCGGCGACTGGCGGTTTCGGCGGTTCTACCTTGAGTTCGTCCTTGTCGAGCTTGATTTTGTCCAAGAGTCCCTTGCGGGCTTCTTTGCGTTCGTCGCGCATTTTCTTGAACTCGTTCTTGTCAGCTTTGTCTTTTGCGACTTCGGTCTTCACTTCAGTAGAGATTTCCTTGGCAACGTCTGCCTTTACGTCGGTGGAAATATCGCTCTTGGCCGATGCGGTGGCAAAAAAGGCGAGAGTGGAGAGGGTTAAGATGGTAACGAATTTGGATTTCATAGTATTCCTTGTGATTTAGGTTTAAATTCTTGTTTTCGCCTTGTTTGGAGCAAGAACTGTGCCAATTTTTTAAAAGTGCCGAATTTTAGCGAATTTCACGTGTTTTTCCTGAAATCTTTGAAAGGAGGCTCTTAAATCCCATAAAAAAACGAGAGCTTTTGCCTCGCTGGGGAGAATAGTCCCGATTTTTCATTGATATGGAGTTACTTATTTTTGAGTTAATAGTTTTGAGTTACTAGAAAGATTTTAAGATGAAATTTTCCGAATGCAAAAAACTAGTAACTAGTATCTAGTAACTTGTCACTTGCTTTCGTCGCGAGACTTTTGTATCTTACCCCTATAACTTATTATATCGTTCCTTTGATCCTTTACATATTATCCCGGGCAGGGGCCGCTGAAACGTGAAAAAAGGCGGGCATGCGCTTTTTAGGGAGGCGTTATGCTTCTTAGGGTCTTGGGAATTTCCCTTTTAACATTGTTGTTGTCAGTTGTGGAGGCGCGCTCGGTGAAGGCTGCGCTGGGAACAGCGGATAAATTGTCGGGTACGGTGACGCTTGATTTTGTCGATGTAGCGATTGCAGAGGTGGCGCGGACGCTTTCGCTTGCCTATGGCACGCCGATTTTGGCGGATAACGTGGGCGATGTGAAGGTGACTTTCCATCTGGAGGGGGTGAGCCTTTTCGAGGGACTTTCCGCATTGTGTGCGGCGAACGGCCTTGCCGTGGTCGAGGAGGGGCGTGTATTCCATATTCGCCGAGCGCATGTGCAGGGGGATGCTTATATCGCTCTCTTGGATTCGGGGGTTATCGTTTCGGTCAAGAACATGAACGTGCGGGATTTTGTGAAGGAGTTCAGCCTGAATACAGGTACGAATGCGCTTGTGGATCATGATGTCGATGGAACTGTTTCTGGAAATTTGAGATATATGGTTCCAGAAATTGCATTTCGCGTATTGATGGAGTCGAACGGGTTTAAGGTACGTGGGGAACACGGTTGTTTACGGGTGTCGCGGCCGAAGGTGTCTGGGGATGGTTCGGGAGTTTCTGGCAAAGCGTCGGTGGATGACGCTGAAATTTCGGTGGAGCGTGCGGGCGACCTTTATTCGGTGGATTTGCAGTCGGTTCCGCTAAAGGCTGCGCTCAAGGCGATTGCGGACGAGGCTGGTCTCAACTTAGCGGTGTATGGCAACATGGACGAAACGGTTCAAATGACATTCAAGGATGTTACGTTGCCGGAACTTTTAGCATCGCTTTTTCGGGGGAGCGCGTTCACGTTCCGTTTGGATTCGATGTCGCTGCTGGTTTCAGAAGATGGGGCAACGAAGGCGCTTGCAGATTTGCGAGTTTATCCGTTAAAGCATGTTTCTCCAGAAAAAGCATCGGCACAGCTTACGAAGTTCATGAAAAGTACGGAACTAAATGTCTCGGAATATCGGGAGCAGAATGCACTTGTGCTCGGGGGCTCGCCGCATGCACTTGGGCGTGCTACAGAACTACTGAAGATGATTGACGTGCCGCAAATGCAGGTGACGCTTGCTTGCATGATTGTGGAATTCCGTAAGGGGCGCGGCTTTGCGATTGGTGTGCGGAGCGGGGCTGCGCGGAACGTGGGGGAGCGCGATATCCAGGCGCGGGGATTCTTTGATTTTTTAGGGAAGGATATTTCGAAATCGGGTGCGTTCGGGAAGATTGGAATTTTGCCGGACCGCTTTGAGTTGGAACTTTCGTCGATGGAAGAGAACAACGAGGCGCGGGTACTTGCGCGACCGCGAGTGACTACTCTCAACGGCAATAAGGCAGAGCTCAACGTGACGAATACGGTCTATTACCTTATTAGTCAGGTTTCGTCGGACGGTTACCCGATTACGGATTACCGCTCGTTCAACGATGGCATTTCGCTCGAACTCACGCCGACAATGACGCAGGACGGATTGATTACGCTTGCGGTTGCGCCTGAAATCAAGACGGCAGGCAGGAGCTCGGGGGATGGACCGCGGGATATCAGTTCCCGCAATATGAATACGACTGTTGTGTTGCGGGATGGCGAGACGCTTTGTTTGGGCGGGCTCATCCGCAAGAATAAAACGGAGGTACGGTCGGCGGTGCCGTTTTTCGGGAGCATCCCTTTGCTTGGGCGTTTGTTCAGCTACACGTCCGAAGAAGAAGAGGAGAGCGAACTTGCAATATTCATCACGCCGAGTGTGGATGTTAGACGGGAGAACGGCTCTGCGAGCCTACAGTCGAAAGAGGCGAATGCTGCGGGGCTGCTTGCAGATCCATAGCTGAGAGGTGATAGGAATTAAGAATATAACCAATGACTAATAACTAATAACCAATAACTAATAACCAATGACCAACAACATATTTTTATGGAATAAGCGAATTGCGCCTGTCTCGGCGCGTATGATGACGTGGGAGGTGACGACTGCATTTGACGGAATGCTCACGGAAACGGAATTGCAGAAACGCTTTGACGAGGACTTTCAAGGTGTGCAATCCGCTTGTGATGTCAATATGGGATGTTCGGAAAATCGGGTACTCTTTTGGCCGCTTGTTTCGTTCAATGCATCGGATGGTCGTCGCCATCGTTATCTTGTTGCCATCGCAAATGAACCGTTGTTACCTTATCGCAAAAAATTCGATCGTTGCTTGCCAATACAAGTTACGCTTTATGGGATTGCGGATAAAATACTGCGCGAAGAACAAGTAGATTTTGTGGGCGTTGGATATATGGAAAATAGAGCTGAGATTGTTTCTCGAAATGACGGGAATTTGTTGTTCGTTACCCTTTGGAATAAAACTTTGTACATACTCGTTTTCATGAAGGGTCGTTTGTGTCATTGGTCGGAGGAATGTGGATATGGGAAATCCTTTGACGAACTGTGTCGGGATCGTATTGTGCATTTTAAAGAATTCCTGCAATCGGACGAATTGTTCGAAAATGCGGGAGTTTTTGACGAAGTTCTTGCGAATTGCGACCGGATGGAAAATCAGGAAGAACTATTTCGTTTGGGCGCCCGTGATCCGTTTTGGCGCCACTTGGACTTGGACGTGTGCGAATCGATGAAAAAATGTGAAAAACATCGTTTGACGCTTGTCGTTGTTGTTGCGACTTTCTTGATGCTTGTCTTTTGGTTGGTATTTCCGCTTTTGGAAATCGGCGAAACTCCAAAGCTCGGATTAATGAACGATGTTGCTTCGGTTGAACTGGATTTGCCTCCGTCGGAAATTGTCGATTTGCTGGCGTGGGCGAAGGGTCATCGTGATTTGATTCCTGCGGGTTGGGGAGGAATGCGTGACGGCTCCAAGGATGGTCGAAAATCCTGTAGCTTACCTGATTTTAAGTTGCTCGGAATAGTTGGGGACCGTGCTGTTCTCGTTGAAACATCGGTTAGCGAAAAGAAAATATTGACGATGGACGATTCGCTTGATTCTTATCGCATAAAAGCGATTGGTCGAAATAATGTGGTGTTGCGTTGTGGAGGTAAGGAGGTGCGGTATGAAGTCGGTGCGAGGTAACGTTCTCCCGCTTGTGCTCGGGCTTCTTTTGGTGCAGTCTATTCTTGTAACGTCGATGCTCCGTTTGCCAGGACCGCTCCGTCAGACGGTTGCGCTTGTCGCAAAAGAAACGCAAGAGATGTATTTGGCGGAATCTGCGGTTTTATCAAAACTGAATGGATTCCCAGATGGCTATTTTACGGATGTTCCGCCTGTTGAAAGCCGCGTTTTGGGACCGTGGATGTTATGGCAAACGGTGTGGCGCACGGAAGGTCCTGTCAACAAGTTCCAGTTCCGTTTGGGGAACGCTTATTCGCAATTTCCGACATCGGAATGGATGCGTTGCGCCGTTTTGCTGGAGCATAATTTGCACGAAAATATAATGCATGCGAAAAACTTGAAAAATCTTTCGGGAAACCGCCGTTTTTTTCGGCTGGATTCATCGGGCGTGCAGGGGGCTTTTGCTTTTAACGTGAGTGGAGGCGATTTGACGCTTGATCTTGGCGGGAATGAGTTTCTGGGCGGTATTCCCAAGTCGTTTTTGGCTCATTCGTTTATGGCAAATGTTGAGGGCGATGTCAAGATTCGCGGGACTGCCCATTTTGATACTCTTCGAATTTATGCGACGGGAACGGTCTTGTTGCAGGGAAGTGTGTCTGCCGACTATGCCGAAATCTTCGGGCTTGCAGGGGTTGCAGTGACCGGTAAGGTTTCGTTTGCGGGGATGCTACTTTCAAAGCAAAGTATTGAAATTTCGGACCGTGCGAAACTGAATTTCCCTAGCATCGCTGTTGCGGTCGGTTATCGCGGAAACCGTTTTGCGTTGTATGGAAAATCGGTTTTTGAAGGCTTGGCAATTGCTCCTTCGGGAACTTTTGAACGAGATTCTTCGACAACAATGCTAGATTCGACAAAAGCGCTTTTGCCATTTTGTATGGATTCCCAGCCTGTCGTGTTTGCCCGGAGGCGCTTGTGAATCTTTCTCGTCATTCCGAGGGCTTTACTTTACCCGAAGTCTGCGTGGCGCTGGTGGTTCTTCTCGTTGGAACGGCATCATTGCTTGGTTGTTGGACCTTTTTCAATCGCGAAGTTGCCGATGAACGCTTCCGGTTGGAGCTGTTTTACGACGTGGAAAATGCGATGGAATCGTTGATTATGGAACGTCCTTTATGCGCGGACTCCCTTGTGATGTTGGATGCTGTAATCGCTCGCTTAACTTTTGTTCCCGGTAACAACCGTCTTATGTGGGCCGTTGCGGAGCGAGATGGCTTTAGATTTAAACGTTTGGTGCGATGCCGGTGAGGTGCAGATGAAAAGTCTATCACGGATAAATGGTTTTACTTTTTTAGAAATGCTTGTTGCGATGACTGTTGCCGCCATCCTTACTGCAGTCTCGTTGAACGTTTATTCGGTAATTCACCAAGGGACTCTAAAAACGGTGTACCACTATGGGCAGTTCGTCGGTGAAATGGTTGATGAACTTCGTTGCCGCACTCGTTTTGTGCGAGGACTGCCACCTTGCGACGGCGTTCCATGTGAAGGTTCTTTTTGTGAATCCCAGATGAATATCCGCCAACGGTTTTGAACTTTACTGATTAATAACTAATGACCAATAACCAACAACTAAACAAACAAAAAGCCCCGCAATGCGGGGCGTCTTGAATCTCGGAGGCTTAAGCGACCTGTGACCTGCGTCACTAGTTCGTTGCCTGTTCTTCCACGTTTTCGGAGCGCTTGATGGCCTTGTGGATTTCAATCAAGTTGCTGATGTAGTGCATAAAGGACAGCACGCTCACTGAAAGGAAACCGATAGCGTAAAGCGCGAGGAACGGGCCGATAATCCATTTGCTGGCGTTGATGTATTCGAGCAAACCGAAGATGCAATAGACACCGACGATGAGTTCGAGGAGTGCCATCCACGGGAACTTCTGTGCGTAATGGCTAATGGCCTTTTTCTTGGAGTCGCCGCTCTTCGGGGTGCGGACGAAGCTACCCTTGGTGCCAAGCACTGCGGCGAACACGGCACGGGAATTGCTCACCGCGATGCCTACGCCAAGCGCCAT
>JAEEGH010015521.1_pt1 | contig 16530 bp, 17 predicted proteins | sample 9134181 | NCBI WGS metagenome assembly JAEEGH01 (sample SAMN16246544, study PRJNA631951) | gut metagenome | biome: gut microbiome; feature: rumen; material: DP-attached | host: Bos | place: Iran: Karaj | collected 2018-10
GCAACCAGAATTGCTAACGGATATACATCCAGCTATGCGGCTCAGATTACCAAGGACGCCCTTGTATACTACTTTGATCTTCTTGATGAGGATGAGATTATTTCCGGTACAGCCCAAACCTTGCAGGATGGTGCTATAAACGCTGACTAATTTTGAGATTTACATCAAAGGAACTATTTTATGATTAAGAAGTACAGGATAATTGATTATGACTTCGCCCTTGCGGTGATGTCTATAGCTCTTACCATAATAGGAATATTCGCCATAAGTTCCGCGCAGCCGACCTTTGTCAGCAAGCAGATTGCGGGACTTGCGGGCGGTATATTTCTCATGATTTTTTTATCCCTTCTTGACTATACTTTTCTTATAAAGCTATATATTCCCTTTTACCTTGTGAATGTAGCTTTGCTGGCTTTGGTAAAATCCCCTTTGGGAAGCAGCACCAATGGTGCCCAGAGATGGATCAATATTATGGGAATCACTTTTCAGCCCTCAGAGACAGCCAAAATTTTATTGATTTTATTTTTTGCTCAGTTTATTATGAAATATAAAGATAAAGTTAAGTATTTGGGGTTTGTTTTAATCTGCCTTGTACTGTTGGCGGTTCCTCTTGGGCTTATTGCAAGCCAGCCTGATCTTTCCACCTGCATTATGGTTATGACGATTTTCTGCTGTATTATGTTTATTGCCGGTATCAACTGGAAAATTGTTGCAGCTGTTCTTATGGTGTCAATACCTACAGTATTATTCGTTATTTATAATGCTGTACAGGGAGAGAGTAGTCTTTTGGAGCCTTATCAGCAAAGACGTATTCTTGCATGGCTTCATCCTGAAGATTATGCCAATTCAGAAGCTTATCAGACCATCAATTCCATGATGGCAATTGGTTCAGGGCAGCTCTATGGTAAGGGCTACAATACCAATGAGATCAGCTCTGTATTAAATGGCGGATTCATTTCCGAATCTCAGACGGACTTTATTTTTACTGTTATCGGCGAGGAATTTGGCTTCGTTGGTGCATTTATAGTTGTTTTGCTTATTTTATGTATTTCTGTGAAATGCTTTTTAATATCCTTAAAAGCCAGAGACAAGGCCGGTGAGATCATTGCAGCCGGTGTTGGAGCGTGGATCGGATTTCAGGGATTTATTAATATTGGTGTTGCAACGGGAGTAATCCCCAATACCGGAATTCCGCTTCCTTTCGTAAGTTACGGCCTGACTTCGCTTCTTTCTGTCTATATGGGTATAGGATTCGTTTTAAATGTCAGGCTGCAGAGTAATAAATATAACCTGGGGAGGATATAAGTAAATGAACATCGCACTTATAGCACATGACGCAAAGAAGAGACTCATGCAGAATTTCTGTATTGCCTACAGAGGTATTCTCAGTAAGAATGATCTCTTTGCCACAGGAACAACAGGAAGACTTATAGAAGAAGTAACCAATCTGTCAGTACATAAATATCTTGCAGGTCATTTGGGAGGTTCACAGCAGCTTGGAGCTGCCATCGAACATAATGAGATCGACCTTGTTATCTTCCTTAGAGATCCTCTTACTGTTAAGTCACATGAACCTGATATCAACAATGTTATGACACTTTGTGACATGCATAATATTCCTGTCGCAACTAACCTTGCTTCTGCTGAACTGCTTATTAAATCACTTGACAGGGGAGATCTTGAGTGGCGTGAAATGTATAAATAAGCTTACGGCTTTATTCTTAAGTCTGGCTGTATGCATATCTTTATCCGGCTGTTCCGGATTATCATATTCATCCAAATATACATTGGATTCATCTGAGGCGGGAAACAGACAGAGTCTTGTCTATCCAACCTATGCCTCAGATATTTGTGTTGTCAATTCTGATATAGAAGGTGCTGATCTCGCCCTTGATGAGGGGCTTAGCGCCGGTCTTTTTGATCTCAGGAACAAAGAAACTTTATATGCGCTTAATGTTAATGAGAAGGTCATGCCCGCCAGTCTTACCAAGGTCATGACCGCTTATTGTGCGCTCAAATACGGAAGCCTGGATCAGGTACTTGTGGCAGGCAGTGACGTGGGAGTAACTGAGAGCGGAGCTCAGAAAATAGGGCTTAAGCAGGGGGATCGCATGACTCTTGACCAGGCCCTCAGAATACTTCTTATTTATTCAGCCAACGATGTTGCTAACCTTATAGCTTCCAATATTTCCGGTTCCATTGATGAGTTTGTGGAGCTTATGAACAGTGAAGCCAGGAAGCTTGGAGCCACCAGGTCTCATTTTGTTAATCCTCATGGTCTTACAGCAGAGGAGCATTATGTCACAGCCTATGACATGTATCTTATGTTTAATGCTGCAATGCAATATGATACCTTCAGTGAGATCATAAATATGACTGAATACACCACAACTTACCTTGATTCTGCCGGGGGAGTGAAGGAAGTATCTATTTCAACCACCAATGGCTATCTTGCGGGCAAAAGCACTGCGCCAAGCGGTGTTACAGTTATCGGCGGCAAGACAGGAACAACCCAGGCTGCAGGCCACTGTCTGATACTTCTTGCAAGGGATACCAGCGGCAATCCCTATATCAGTGTGATTATGAAGGACAGTGACAGCGGAACCCTTTATACAGACATGTCCCAGCTGCTGTCGGTCATCACAAAGTAGCATGAATACTGGCTTTTCAGCCTTCTTTATAAAAATTTAATAACGTTTGTTTTATTTTTATAATTGTGCATTTTAGGTTGTCTTTTGTACCTGCATAACTTATAATTAATACATCAATTAAATCTTTACTTGATGGAGGGTATGCCAATGGTTCAGTTAATAGTTGGGAAAAAAGGAAAAGGAAAGACCAAATGCTTATTGGACAAGGTTAATACCGAGGTTAAGAATGTTCTCGGCTCAGTAGCCTTTCTAGATAAGAACACCAAGCACATGTATGAGCTTAATAACAAGATTCGCCTCATTGTAGTACCGGAATTTATGATCACTAATTCTGATGAATTTATTGGCTTCGTAAGTGGTATTATTTCTCAGGACCACGATCTCCAGCAAATGTATTTTGACAGCTTTTTGAAGATTTCCTGTCTTGAAGGAAAAGATATTTCTCAGACTATCGACAAACTCGAGAAGCTTGGCGAGAAGTTTAATATTGACTTTGTTCTCAGCCTTTCAATGGATGAGTCAGAGCTTCCGGAAAGTGTCAAATCAAAGGTTGTTATTTCACTTTAATTTAAAGTATGAGATATTTGAGCCGCGGAATAACCGCGGCTCAATGTTTGAGTATAAAGAAGGTTAATAAATATGGCTGGCAAAAATAGCCGAAAGATTACAAAATATCCCCAGAATATCAACAACATAAATATCGGTATGGTCTTCTTTGTTGCTGTGGCAATCTACATACTGATAAGCGTGATCTTATATCTCAAGAGAGATCATATAATCGGTTATCAGGTTATGGAAGGAGCTCTTTCAACCAACAACAGTTACAAAGCTATTGCTCTTAGAAGTGAGAAGATCGTTACCGCAGAAAATGCAGGATATGTTTACTATTTTGCTCCCGAAGGACGAAGAGTTGCCGTTAATTCACAGGTCTATACCGTTGATGAATCCGGACAGCTTCTCGAATATCTTAAATCGCAGGGAGCGGAAGAAGTGGCTCTTACCGACGAGAGTATGGAAGAGGTGAGGTCGCAGATAGTAGATTTTTCTGCTTCTTTTGATGAGAAGAATTTTTATACCGTATATGATTTTAAGTCTCTTTTGGATGGTACGGTTCAGAAGTTGTCTAATGAAAGTGTACTTCAGAATATCGAATCGCTTAATTCAAGCAGTTCCACAAGACAGTCTATCAAGAACAGTACCGCCCAGACTACGGGAATTGTTGTTTATTCAATTGACGGCTATGAGAATCTTACTTTAGATGCGATGTCAGCGGATAAGTTTGATGAGTCTAAATATGAGAAACATCAGCTTATAAATAATACACTTGTAAAGGCCGGAGATCCGGTTTATAAGGTCTGTGACAATGAAGAGTGGTCTGTCGTTATTCAGGTTAAAGACGAAGAGCAGGCCAAGGCTCTTGAAGCAGAGCAGTATGTCAAAGTTAAATTTATCAAGAATCAGGATGAATCAATGGGTAAGGTTTCCTGGTTCACAAATGCTGATGGGGATACCTTCGTACAGCTTTCTTTTACCAATTCAATGATCACGTTCTGTCGTGACAGATTTCTTGATATTGAGCTTATTACCAAGGATGATACGGGACTTAAGATTCCCAATTCATCAATTGTTGAGAAGAGTTTCTTTATTGTTCCGGAGGATTTTGTGACCATAAATCCCGAGAAGAATGCCGAAGTTCTCAGAGATAAGTATGATGAACAGGGAAATAAGACTTCTGAACGGATTGTTTTGTCTATCTACGGTGAGAGTGATGATGAGACGGAATATTACATTGATACTGATGTTTTGAGAGCAGGTGATGTGCTGATCAAGCAGGATTCGACGGAGCTTTATACCGTAAGCAAGATGCATACGCTGCTTGGAGTTTATAATATCAATAAGGGCTATGCTGATTTTAAGCAGATTGAAGTTCTTTATCAAAATGATGAATACTCGATAGTTAAGTCCTATACCAATTACGGTCTTAATGTTTATGACTATATAGTTCTTGATGCCGAAGCAGTTGATAAGGATGCTGCGAAGAATTCACAGGGTAACGCAGGAAGTTCATCAACAGGTAACAGCATCACCAATGAAACTGCCGATGAACCACAGGAAGTTTATGAAGATTCGGCGGAAAGTGAAGCATCTGTTATTGATGAAGCAGAAACCGGATCATCGGAAGCGAATGCCTCGGAAGGCGAAACAACAGGTGAGCAGTGAGCAGAATCCAATCGATAAGCCATTTTGTTTCAATAGCAATTTGACTAAGGAATAAATCTACGATAATATTAAGATAGAATTTTGTTGGGATATTATTATGAGGAGCATATAGATAATGAGCGTAATGGATAAGTTTTTAAAAGCAATACAGCTTACCGGAGATGACGAAGGCGGATATTACGATTCTGATGATATCTACTATGACAGCAATTCCAAGAATGATGTATTTAGCAATACGGCTCCAATTGGAAAGGATGTTCCGAGTATCGATCTTTCTGAGGAAAAGAAAAAGGTTACTCCTAAAGTTGTTCCTAGCAGATCCAGAAAGTCTTTATCGGCTGCCGGTATGGAGGTTTGCGTTATAAAGCCCACATCTGTTGAGGATGCGAGAGAAATTACAGAAACTCTTTTGGCTAATAGGACTGTAGTACTTAATCTTGAAGGACTTGATGTAGACATAGCCCAGAGAATTATTGATTTTACTTCGGGTTCTACATTTGCTATATCAGGTAATCTTCAGAAAATTTCGAGATATATATTTATTATTACACCTGCATCTGTTGATATTTCAGGTGATTTCCAGAGTATATTGAGCGGAACATTCGGTGGCGGAATTACAGACGGACCACAGCAGATAGATTAAATAATCGAGGCTGTTGACTTTATTATCATTGTCAACAGCCTTTTACTATGAGTGCGGGATAAGCGCATCTGAGGAGAGGTTATGGAAAAGAGATTAAATGTATGCTATCAGGAAAAGCCCTGCTATGACATTATGTACTGCAAAGATTTCAGTGATCTTGGCGAGGAGATAAAGAAGCTCGGATTCGAAAACAGAAGAATCTGTGTTATAACGGATTCAAATGTTGATAAGCTTTATGCAGATGAAGTATGTGATATACTTAATAAAGTTGCAAAGACTGTAATTAAGTGTGTCATTCCTGCAGGAGAAGAGAACAAGAATCTCGATGAGATAAATAAGATATATGAGCAGCTTATTATAAATCATTATGACAGACACGATCTGATCGTTGCTCTCGGAGGCGGAGTTGTCGGAGATATGGCCGGATTTACAGCTGCGACATATTTAAGGGGAATTGATTTTATACAGATTCCCACAACACTTCTTTCTCAGTCTGACAGCAGTATCGGCGGAAAGACCGGTGTAGATTACAAGGGTTACAAGAACATGGTAGGCGCTTTTTATATGCCACGCCTTGTTTATATGAATATCTCAACTCTTAAGACACTTGACGGCAGACAATTTGCTTCGGGCTTTGCCGAGGTTATGAAGCACGGTATTATCAAGGACAGCGAGTTCTATACATGGCTTATCGATAACATGTATGAAATAGACGACAGAGATGTTGATACTCTTCTTGAGATGGTTTACAGGAGCTGTCTTGTAAAGAAAGCCGTAGTTGAGAAAGATCCCACGGAAAAGGGTGAAAGAGCTCTTCTTAACTTTGGCCATACATTAGGTCATGCGATAGAGAAATACAAAAACTTTGAGCTTGCGCACGGCGAGTGCATCTCTCTTGGTTTTGTGGCAGCGGCTTTTATTTCATGGAAAAAAGAATTTCTTTCAATGGAAGAATTCTACGAGATAAGAGATATGCTTGTTCCGTTTAATCTTCCTATTTCATTGGATTCAATTGATGCAGACGAGGTTATAAAGCTTGCAAAATCCGATAAGAAGGCAGATGGTGATAAGATAAAATTCATTCTCCTTAAGAAGATTGGAAAAGCATTTATCGATACTTCGGTTACAGAAGACGAGATGAGAGCAGCACTTGATGAATTGGATTGGTCAAAGAAAGCTAACGAATAATACAGAGGTTTATTATGAATACAAATTTATCTAAAAAGAAAAAGTTATTTTTACTTGCAGATCTTGTGCTTATTATTGTTTTGATACTTTTCGATCAGTTTACAAAACACCTTGCATTGGTGAATCTTCAGGACAAGCCTTTTAAGATAATAGACGGTGTCCTTGAGTTTAATTATTTACAAAATACAGGAGCTGCATTTGGAATACTTCAGAATCAGAAGGTGTTCTTCGTACTTATTGCCGCAATAATGCTTATCGTTATTGCTTATGTACTTTTCAGAATGCCTGATGACAAGAAGTATAACGCAATGCACATCCTTCTTGTTCTTGTTGCCAGCGGCGCCGCAGGAAATATGATCGACAGGGTTAAGAATGATTATGTTATTGATTTCATTTATTTTGTGATAATCAATTTCCCTATTTTCAATGTTGCCGATATATATGTCACTGTTGCGACATTTGCTTTTGCTTATCTTTTAATTTTTTATTATAAAGACAATGACTTCGAGTTCCTTAGTTTCAAGCAGCAAAAGAAATTCAAGGAGTTCAAATAAAAGAAGTTCAAAAGTGTAGTTTGGGAAATACAGATAATGGATGAAAATCTTTTTGAATGTGTAGTTACTGACGAATATGAAGGTTATAGAATCGATAAGCTTATTAGTGAACTTATCGATTCTTTTTCGCGTTCATACATAAAAAAACTTATAGATGACAAAAAAGTCTTTTGCAATGATAAAAACGTGAAGGCAAGCTATGTCGTTTCGGAGAATGATGTTATCAAGATGGAGATTCCGCCGCTTGAGGTTCCGGAGATCCTTCCGCAGGATATACCGCTTGATATCATCTATGAAGACAGAGATGTTCTGGTTGTAAATAAGCCGAAGGATATGGTTGTTCATCCGGCGCCCGGGCATTATAAAGATACGCTTGTAAATGCGGTTATGTTTCATTGCAAGAATTTATCGGGGATTAACGGAGTTCTAAGACCGGGGATCGTTCATCGCATAGATAAGGACACAACAGGATCGGTTATCATATGCAAGAACGATACGGCGCACAGAGAGATTGCTGCTCAGTTAAAAGAGCATTCGATTGACCGAATCTATCATGCCATCTGCTACGGTATTATCAAGGAAGATGAAGGCGATGTAGATGCTCCTATAGGCAGAAGCCCTTCTGACAGAAAGAAGATGGCTGTCGTTACCAAAGGCGGAAAAGAGGCATTTACTCATTATCGCGTTTTAAAGCGATTTGAGCAGGATAATCTGACATATATAGAATGTAAGCTCAAAACAGGAAGAACGCACCAGATTAGGGTACATATGGCTCATATTGGGCATCCTCTTCTTGGAGATGAGGTGTATGCTCCGGGAAGAAAGAGTAAGTTTAAGACAAGCGGTCAATGTTTGCACGCCAAGACGCTTAGTTTTGTTCATCCCGTAAGCGGTGATTATATTGAGACCGACGCGCCTTTACCTGCTTACTTTCAGCATTTGCTTGATGTTCTCAAATAAGGTAAGATATAAGTAAGAGAAGGAATTGTTCATGAAAAAGGGGTGAGTAGTATGAATACAATAATTACTATCGGTAGGCAATTCGGATCCGGCGGAAGAGAAATTGGAGAGATGGTTGCCGAACATTTTGGAATAAAATGCTATGACAAAGAGCTTTTATCTAGAGCTGCAAAAGAGAGCGGATTCTGTGAGGAAATGATACAGAATCATGATGAGAGGCCTACAAATTCTTTTTTGTATAATCTTGTAATGGATACATATTCTTTTGGATATAATTCCTCAAGTTTTGTAGATATGCCGATCAGTCATAAGGTTTTTCTTGCGCAGTTTGATACTATTAAAAAGATTGCAAAAGAGGAGCCCTGTGTTATTGTAGGAAGATGTGCAGATTATGCGCTGAGCGACCTTCCAAATGTTCTTAATCTCTTTATCTACGGCGATGAAGAATGCAAGATCAAAAGGATCAGAGAGCGTTTCTCTGATATCACATCAAATGAAAAAGCCAGAGAAATGATGATAAAGAAGGATAAGCAGCGTCAGAGTTATTATAACTACTATTCTTCCAAGAAATGGGGAAGAGCTGACAGCTACGACCTTTGCATCAATTCAAGTATTCTTGGCATCGAGGGAACGGTAAAGCTCATAATTCAGTATGTTGAAGATTATGAATCGGCTCAAAACAAGTAAATTACAGCATTTTGGAGCAAGATAGATTTCGGTTTATCTTGCTCATTTTGTGTAGAGCACTTATCGAGGTTTTGTCGAGTCTAGTGAATCTGTAGTGGCAAATTTTGAAATTTTTGTAAAAAGCCTTAACTAAAAAACGAATCTACCGATATAGTATATAAATAATTTCAAGGAGTCGTTTATGGATTTCAATTTTTTGGCATCGGTAGACAGTATTACAAATAAATATCTCAATCAGACTGCGATTTCATCATTAAGTGAAGAAGATAAAAAGAAATTCGGCGCGGATTTTGCCGAAGTATATGAATCAATGACCTCAATGAAGCTTCTCAGCGCAAATCTTCGTTCAAACTATGAACACGCACATTCTGACGATCTGAGTGAACATGCTTCAAGACTTGGCTATTCAATAGATAACAGAGTCATAAATATGCTTCATGTGCAGCTAACGGATGAAATGAATACAAAAGTTAAATCCGCTATGGATAATGCGGTCAGTTCTTTAATTTAATAAATTTTATCAGATGTTTGGCCTGTATCGTAAGGTACAGGCTTTTTGCCGTCTTTATGACGGTCATTCCCAAATATTACATAAAGATTTTATTCTTTTATGCTGGAATATTGCATTTTTCAAGAGTAGAATTATTTTTTAAGGAGCGTAAAAATTATGAAGATGAAATTAGAAAAGGAATATGTAGATTATCTTATCAGTAAAACAGAGGAAATCGTAAAAATTGATTCTCCTACAGGTTATACCGAGAATGCTGCGGCATTTGTAAAAAAGGAATTCGAAGATCTGGGCTTTAAAGCATATTATGCAAACAAAGGCGGAGTAATTGTCGAGTTTGGCGGTAAAGATAAGGATAACGGGCTCCTTCTTGAAGCTCATGTCGACACTCTCGGCGGAATGGTTTCAAAGATCAAGTCTAACGGCAGATTGGAACTTACAAACCTTGGCGGAATGAATCCCAATAATGCCGAGACAGAGAATGTAAAGGTCATCACCAAATTTGACGGTGAATACGAAGGGACATTCCAGCTAAATGATGCTTCTATTCATGTAAACAAAAAATATGATGAGAACAAAAGAGAATGGAGCAGCTGTGAAGTTGTTCTCGACGAGGACGTTCATAGCGTTGACGATGTCAAAAAGCTCGGAATCTCTGTAGGCGATATTGTCTGCTTCGATCCCAATTTCAGAGTTACAAAAAGCGGATATATCAAGTCAAGATTTCTTGATGATAAGCTCAGTGTGGGTATTATTTTGGCTTTTGCAAAATATATTAAAGATAATAATATAATCCCTGAAAGAGCCATATATGCGCATATCACGGTATATGAAGAAGTAGGACACGGCGGATGCGGTAATGTTCCCAAAGGATGCACTGAGGTTATGTCAGTAGACATGGGGTGTGTCGGTGAAGATTTAAACTGCACGGAACGTCAGGTTTCCATATGTGCAAAGGACAGTAACGGCCCTTACAATTACAATATTGTAAAAACGCTGATAAAAACAGCTATGGACAATGAAATAGATTATGCTGTTGATGTTTATCCTATGTACGGAAGCGACGCCGAAGCATCACTTCGTGCCGGAAACGATCTCAGGCACGGGCTTATAGGTGCAGGTGTTTATGCGTCTCACGGATATGAGAGAAGTCATAAAGACGGCGCGGAGAACACATTAAAATTATTGATAGCATATTTATTGCAATAAAGATAAATTATTTAGCAGGAGGATTAGTGTGCCGTCCGGCACACAAGATTTAAAGACATTATGAAGTACATTTATGAAACTCATATGCACACCAAGGAAGCGAGCGCCTGTTCGGGAACAGAGGGCCGCGAGTTTATTAAATATATGTCTGATCTTGGTTACAGCGGAATAATAATCACAGATCATTTTTTCAACGGAAACAGCTGTGTTCCCAAGGATCTGCCCTGGGAGAAAAGGGTAGAGATGTATTGCAGCGGTTACAAGCATGCATTGGAAGAAGCACAGAAAACCGGATCTGACCTCACTGTAATGTTCGGTATTGAATACAATTTCAAGGGCGATGAATTTCTTCTTTACGGAGTAGATGAGAACTGGCTCCTTGATAATCCTGATATTCTGGAAAAAGACAGATATGAAGTCTGCGAATCCGTACATAATTACGGCGGAATTATGGTTCAGGCTCATCCGTACAGAGAAAGAGGGTATCTGAGCGAGATAAACTTAACGCCCGCAGTATGCGACGGAGTAGAGGTATACAACGCCTGCAATCCCGATTATCAGAATTCACTCGGATACGAATATGCTGTTGAAAAGAAATTCAGAATGTCTGCAGGTTCCGATATCCATAATCCGGGACAACCCGATATGGGCGGAATGAGCTTCGATCATAAGATAAATTCTATTGAAGAATATGTAAAAGCTTTTATGAACAACGAAGGAACTCCTGTATTTGCGCGTAATATACAAAACAATATAGAATTTAAAGAAGTTAAGGGTGATACAGCGCTTACGATTCCTACACAAGGGCCGACTCTTGAAGTGTTCTGGCATTGATTTCATTTAAAGCCGGATTTGCTTATATGTATGCGAATTGTAGCTATAGTACCGCCATTTGGTCTTTTAGATAACGTTAATGAGCCGCCGCAGGAAACTGCAAGGCGGCTTTTTACGTTGTTTAGGCCTATATGCGGTTCATTATCTTTTTTAAGTAAAAATCTGAATTTTGAATCATTTTCCAAGGGATAATCAACTCCCGTATTCTCAACGATGATGACATTACAGTTGTTCTCAAGCCTGGTCCGAATGATGATATACAGAGGATCGGAATCCGGATCGAGAGCGTGTTTGACGGCATTTTCTACAAGCGGCTCGAGAGTAAGCGGAGGAAGTCTGAAGTTTAATAGAGGAGTGTCGTAGCTGACAAAAATAAGATCTTCGTATCTTGCTTTGACTACGGCCAAGTATGCTTTTGTATGCTGAAGCTCTTCTTCAAACGGGATGAGCCCCTGCTTGGACACAGCACTGAAATTTTTTTTAAGATATAAAGTGAAGTCATCAATCAGCTTCTGAGCCTTTACCGGGTCAAGTTCACACAAATAATAGATGTTGGAAAGAATATTATAGATAAAGTGAGGGCGTATCTGCAGAGATTTGATCTTGTATTCCAGATCTGTGATCTTATGCCTATATCGCATACGGAAGATAAAGATAATTATCAAAAAAGCTATGGTCATTCCCGAAATTTCCGGGGCAAAGTTAGTATAATCTTTCAAGTCGCGCATTTTTTCAAGGAAATTTATCGGTACATTACCGGCATAATAACAGGACTAAATATTTTGCGAGTGATGTACTAGATGACTGATTCGCGGATCATGCTGATCTTCTTTAGCAAAGTTTCTTTTTTTAGCGGTTTGACAAGAAATCCCTTAGCGCAGGTTGACCAGGCATCAAGGGCATATTCGGGATAGGCTGTCAAATATATGATATTTGCTGAAGGGTTGGCATCATGTATTTTCTTGGACAGGAATAATCCGTTTGACTTTCCCATTTCAATGTCAAGAAGTACCAGAGTGATCTTGTTCGCGGATGCAAATTCAACAGCGTCGGAAGGACGTTTTATTGCCACGACATCTGCATTTGGCAGTGCGTCGGAAACAACCTTTTTGGCACCCATTAGAGCGGTGACTTCATCGTCCACGATCATGACCAGTTCTGCTTTGTCAGTATCGGAAGCAGATGTTGGAAAGAGCATTGCAAGATCCATATCCAGTACCGTAGAAAGCTTAAGAAGCTGCTTTGTACTCGGGATTCTGTCGCCGCTTTCCCAGTGTGCAACAGCTGAACGGTCGACATCCAAAAGCTCTGCGAGCTTACTCTGAGATAGATTTCTTGTAATTCTAATTTCTCTCAAAATAACAGAAAATCTCTTGTTCATATTCCACTTATTCCCCCTTTTCCCCCAAAAAGATAAGCAAAACTGACAGTCGTATATTTATTTTACTATAAAAAAATCATTTTATATTGCCATTATTGATTTTATAGAAACTTTATAATGCGTGACTGTATGTCACACAAAGGGAGTTTTTTATTAAATATAATACAATTACGTTTTGAGGTATACGCAATAACAATTATGAGCAGGGGGTAAAAATGGCTGGTAATCAAATCTATCCTTTCGAGAAGAATAGGTACTATCCCGGAAAAATGCTGACTACAGCAGACTTCAAAGCAGAACAGGGATATCACATCAATAAGATGCGGTTCATGAACAGCCTGCTTTATGGAACGGGAATTGTGTGCGGTTGTGGTGTTATTAGTCTTGACGGCCTTTCAGTCCTGATTGAAAGCGGCGTAGCGATTGACGGAAGCGGACGAGAAATCATCATAGACAAGTCTGTTGTAAAAAAGCTTTCTACGATTGAAGGATTCGACAAACTCCACAGCATGACGGCTTGCCTTTGTGCAAGGTATGAAGAAAAGGATATTCACTCCGTATATGCCGTCGGTCATAAAGAAAGCGATCAGGAATATGAATACAATCGCATAAGCGAAGGGTACGAGATATTCATTATCGATAAAGATGAATATGATGAATGTTTTGAGCTTGAGACAGATTTTTTGCAGAAAGAAAAACTGTTCGAAGGTCCGGATTTTGAAGGGTATCTTGTTATGCCGACAGTTGCCTGCAAAGGCAGGAATGTAATGGCAAGGATTGAGATATGTAAGCTTACGGACGCTGAGAAAAAGCTCACATATAAAGGTGTTTTGGACATCCCTAATTTTTCATCACCTAAGGGAACGCAGCAGATAGAAATAAATGTCGATGACATAGATCTTCCCGAGGGCGGAATTTACACAAAGAATCTGTGGATGTCAGTACAGGATCACGGCGGGACGGAAGCCAATGTGATATTAAGAAGCGGATCTGCCGCAGCTTTTGAGGACGATGTTGCGATACATGTCGAAAACAGCTTCGACATGAAGGTTAAACTTTCCGATGACTACCCGTTGTCTCTTATCAAAAGAGAAATAGGAAAGATATCGCTGGAAATGCGGCAGTCTGTTACAGCAACTTCCATAAAGCTTGCTGAGATAGATTTAATGAAAACAGACAGCGCCTACATTATAGAAAGCATCAGAGAAAGTAAGGAAAATCCGTACATAACGCTTCCTTCTCAAGATGGAATTACCGACAGGTATATGGAATTCTTCGTGAAGGAACCTGATATAAACAAAGAAACAAACATGGTTATCGAAAGACCTGAAATCGGGCAACCGATATCATATGCCCCGGGCGAGCAGAAAAATATTGCTACGGGAGTTTTGGAAATTCCTCTCGGAAAAGATGCAAGGCTCGGCGATATCAGATACTCGGGAGAAATAACTCACGGTCTTGGTTCAGGGAATGTATATGTCTCAATAGGATATGAATATATTTCTCAGGATCAGACGCTCGGTACCAGTGCAAAGAGTACAGTTTACGGCAATCCGGAACTTTTCTCAAGGCAGTCGCAGCATCTGGTTGATGCAGAAACTGCAGTAAGAGTCCTTAATGACAAAGGCAGTTTTGTCGTTGCCGCAAAGCTTTTAAAAGATGTGGAATATCTGGTGCTCACATACAGATGGGTAGCAATCAAGTTTCCTACAGGTGAAGAACTTGATGCATCGGATTACTACGGAAAGAGTATTTCTGCCAAGACTCCTACCGTAGTCATGAAGCCCAGAGAAAACTACTACTTCGGCGTTCAGTTTAATAACATGGATTCTTGCAGCATTTCCTATGAACTCACAGCTCCGGGAACCGGCGAAATCAGTGAGGACGGTGTATATACAGCTCCTGCCAAGGAAGGCGTTTATGAGATTAGAATTTATTGCTCGGATATGCCTATGGTCTGCACTTACGCTTATGCAATCGTAAAGAAAGGAACATCAGAGGAAACAGATGATCTATGAATCCGGTAAAATGCAGCTTCAAGTGTTTGCGACCAAATTCGTGTTAGAAGTCAATGATTGCTATATATGCAGATATTTATTGTCTCCCGGTGGAATTATATACACGGTAATAGTAGTCAATAAGCATGATGTGGTGAGGGACCTGCTTTCTCTTTTCGCTCTTTCAGGCAGGAATGGAGCAGAAGTTCTTATAGATGATTTTTCTTACGGTGAAAAACATGTATATGTATTTCCTTATCACAGAGAAAGACCACTAAGCAGATTTTATGATGGGGAGAGTATGACCCTTTCGCAGTGCGAGGATGTCTGTATAAACATCATTTTGGCATGCATAACGTCGAATCTTCCTTATCCGATTCTTTATATGCTTCTGAAGAATGATATGTTGCAGCTTACAGCAGACAGATCGGTATTTTTCGGATATGAACTTGATTTCAAGAACCTTGATCTGACCGTACGTGAGAGTGAATGTAGACGTGAATGTGCGGATATACTTTTGGAACTGCTAAAACCAAAGGCCGGTCAGAAGGCTACTAGCTATTATCTTCTTCAGAAAAAAACAGCAAACGGAAGTTACGGTAAGTTCACTGAGTTGTACAGGGATATAACTATTGCAGCTGTTTCAAAAAAGAAAATATCGCCGTTTTTACCGGTTAAGCTCTGGATAAAAAATAACTCGGAAAGAATAATCGGCATCCTGTTTTGGATCAGCTTAATTCTGGCAATACTTGCTCTCAGTACTGTTGCTTCGAGAGTTTTACTCGGAGGAAATTCCTGGCTCAGACTTTTTTTCAACACATTTAAGAAAATCGGAACAGAAACCTTGACGCGGTAGGAAGGCAGATAAATGAAAAAACATTTTGTCAGAACAAGAATAATACTTGCTCTATATTTTATAAGCTTTGCTGTTTCTATTTTCATATTTTCTGCTTTGATGCAATCTGTTGTCATACACGTTGATTACAACTCCTACAGACAATGCGCTGTGGATGGGAGCAGAGTCTTTTTTATTCATAATCAAAACGGAAAGAATTATATATTTGGAGTCAAAAGTAATGCAGAAGTTACTGACCTTTACTGTTCATCAAATGCACCTGACAAAAGGTTTATTGCTGTATCAGCTTTAAAAGGAAATATATTTGTTGTCGAGAAGTCTCCGTTCACTAAAAAGGATGAACAGACGGACAAGGAAGAAAGTGTACCCGGATACAGGATCATGCGGTTTGATGATAAGTTTCGGATCATTTCACAGACATCTCATTTTGAGATAGATGAAGGCTATTTTATATCAGGATTATCTGCGGAGAAAAAAGGATTGTTTCTAACCTTACTGTCAGAAGACGGCGCTGTTGCAAAGGTTATCCTCGTTGATCCGTACTGCCTCATGGAATCTTCTGAAGCCGCGGATAATTTGGATGGTGATGTAAAAACAGAAGTCATCAGTTCAAAAAAGGCAGATGAGAATCGTTTTTTTGCAGATGCACTGTATGCCAATGGGCAGCTATATACACGACCGGATAACAGTAAGCCAGTCGGTGTGTTTGAAAGAAAACCTTCAGTAATTCGTGCAGTTTCGGATATGAAGCTGAGTTTCAGGCAGAATCTAAGTATCTATCTTGGCTATTTGATATGGTACGTAGCAGCACTTGTTATCTGGTTTATTATTTTGGTTCCGGT
>JAEEGH010015524.1_pt1 | contig 16527 bp, 5 predicted proteins | sample 9134181 | NCBI WGS metagenome assembly JAEEGH01 (sample SAMN16246544, study PRJNA631951) | gut metagenome | biome: gut microbiome; feature: rumen; material: DP-attached | host: Bos | place: Iran: Karaj | collected 2018-10
TATTTCTTAGCCAGTTCGATGGTCTCCATATTCTCTTTCTCGTTTCCCTTGTCCCGCATAAGGCACAGGATAAGGTTGGTGTGCAGGTCACACTTCTTAAGGCCTGCCAGCGCAGCCTCGATCACCTGGGTCTGGGTAAGCCCTTTGTCGCAATGCTTCTGGGGGGCAAACCGGAGCTCAAGATATGCCACTCCCTGCTCCTTGTTCTTCTCCTGCACCAGGCGGACAGACTCTGTTATTCCCTCTTTGGTCTGCATAAGAGAGCATGGGAGGGCAAAACACTCCAGGAACTCATTAAGGCTCTCGCAGCTCTCCGGCACCGAAAGCTTTGATTCAAGCTCCGCATCATCAGCAGGAAGCTCTATATTCTGCAATTCAGCCAGTTTCCGGGCAATGTCCAGTGTGATGGAGCCATCCAGATGGCAATGCAGGTCGATATATGGAATGTTTTTCATAGTGTGTTCTCCTTACGCTTTGTTGAACTTATCTTTTTCCTGTCTGCACCGAGGGCATTTCCAGTCGGCAGGCAGATCCTCGAAAGCAACACCCTCATGCTCTGCTGGGTCATAGATATAGCCGCAGATTGAGCATACATACTTGCCTGTAGCCTTGGCAGCCTCAATCTTGCCTACCGGTTTGCTTGCAGGAGGGTTATCCAAATCTACCACCTTCTTTGCCTCAAGATTCTCGTAGCCCAGAGGTGTATGTGTGGAAAGATATACAGTAGGATTGTTCCTTATGAAATCCCGGACTCTGTCCAGTGTGGCGCGGGCAGCAGCCTTGTCCTCAAACACGACAGAGAGCTTGTTGGCATACAGAGCCTCGTCAGTATAGGTCACATCACCATGGATCATATAGAAGATATCACCAGCTTCAACAATGACAATGCTGTTTCCGTTTGTATGCCCCTTGGCAGCGATGTAGTATACACCATCAGCTATCTTCTGGGATGCAGGGAAGTTCTTATATGGACCGTCTGTGAAGTCCACAGGCACTAAGTTAGGGAAGTTCTTAAGCTCGTCTGCGGCGCACTCCTCCCGGGCTGCATATATCTTGGCATTTGGGAAGTTCCGGAGCTCGCCGGTGTGGTCAGCATGCTTGTGGGTGATTAGTATCTTGGAGATCTGATCAGGCTTGTAGCCAGCCTCTTCCAAGGCGCTGACATAATCCTTCATTTTCTTGCCCATGTAAATAGCGGTCTTGTCATCTGGCACCTGACCGGGGAACTCCTTAGGCAGTCCTGTATCCACTAGAATGACTTCTTTACCAGTGTCAATCACATAGTTCTGTAGAGATGAGCGGTACTTCACAGCAGGGTCGAACTTCTCCACCCCATCCTCGCCTCCCAGGGCAAAGGGCTGGGTCATGAACCCGTTCTCATACAGTTTGACTGCCTTGATAATCATATTTTCCTCCTCGGTTTCTGAATACGGTATGTATTATAGCATAGGTTTGTTATTTCAGTACAACCCAATGGCCATTCTTTTTAGCCCCAACATGCTTTATTATACCCTGCTCTTGAAGCTTCTTCATATTCCTATTGATAGTTTCCCGAGCAAGTGAATACTGTTCTGCAATTTCTGTTTGAGAAATAAATTTATTATGATTTACTGCTTCAAGAATTATCTGCTGAGTATTTGTCAAATTTAATGTGACTTTATTGTGATTTTTATGTGCTTCATCTTTGTAGCGTATATGTGTAAATCGGTTTTTCAGTTCATTATGCTCACCTAAAAGATAATTGCGAAAAAAACGTTCCAGATATTCTAAATTAGTGTAGATGCCTTTCTGAACATTAGAATAATTTGCCCTGACCAATGAATTACGGAAATACCAACTATGCTTTTCAAAAGGCTCGTTACCAATCATAAAGCCAAGAGATCTAAGATACTTTATTGCAAAAACAGCTGTTGTCCGAGTGTTGCCTTCACCAAAAGGATGAACCTGCCATATATTTGCAACAAACTTGGCAAAATGGGTGACAACTTCTTCTTTGGAAAGCTTTGAATAATCAAATCTTTTTTCTGTATCAAGGTCATATTTCAATGTTTCTTCAATTAAATCAGCTGGGACATATATAACGGTGTCCCCGTCTAAAGCCCATTCTTTTTTTGTGATGTTATAATCTCGGAACTTACCTACCTTAATATTGGACAAAACTCCTTCAAACAGGCGTTTATGAATTGAAAGAAACTGGTTTATACTGAAACTGAAGGATTTTTCCTCAACAAGTTCAGTTATTCTAGAAGAAACCTTATCAGCTTCCTTCTCTTTTTTCTCTTCTTCAGTTCTTATTGTCTTTGATTCATAATAGCTGTCAATTAATTTCTTAGCTTCTTTGATGGTTATTTCACCCTCAATGTTGCGCCTTGCTATTTCATAGAGATACTTAGAAGGAGTAAGACCATCCACCTGCTGCAGACCAATACCGATAGACCAAGCTATACTCTTCTCCTTTTGATCTGGTTCCCCCACGCGGATGTATTGTTCAAAGTCCAGTTCTTTCATGCTTATATTATAGCATAGATTTGAGTTTTTGTCATATTTATTGTGACTTTTATGTGACTTTTTCTCCGAACTTTTTCAACTGTACGATATTTTCGTACAGTTGGTTACAGATTGTAGTCAACTGGTGACAATTTGTCACCGATTGAAACGTCCGATTATTTTTGACAGTTGGAAAAACATAATAATTTTCGATTATAATCGACAAATATTATAATAATTTCGGATTACACTCGGAAATTATTATGATTTATGGGGTTTTTGGATATTTTCAGTTGACTACAAATTGTAGTCAACCCGTGACATTTTGTCACGGGTTCAAATCCTTCAGTTGTCCGATAAAATCGGACAACTGGTTACAAATTTAAGAAGAGTATTTCCGCTTTTCTATGGCTTTTTGAGTAAGAAATTGCCACTTTTCCATGGGAATTTTAGCATTTTTTGCCGTTTTTCCACAAAAAAAACACCGCAGTTTACTGCGGTGCTATATACCCAGTCGGGCAAGGCGGATTCGAACCGCCGACCTCAACGTCCCGAACGTTGCGCGCTACCAACTGCGCTATTGCCCGTAAATGCCTAATAAGCATACCCATATTCAAGGATAAGGTCAACTCTATCTAATAATTATATATTTAATGGATATAAATATTTATTATCAATATTGTTAATCATACTGTATCCGATTCTGTAAATTGATTACATATTTCCCTTAACGATACTGTTTTTAGATTTTTAGAAAATAATTGCTGCAATAAATTCAATTTATCTTTTCTAAAAAGAAGAGCAGTTCCATTTTGTTTAGGAATTTCTACTCCATCTTCTAAACTACCTAAGTAATCAGTTTTCCAAGTAATCATTTTTGCAATAATTTCATTTTCAGAATCCAATGCATATAATCCATCAAATTTATTATTATTCAAGTGTAGATTTAGTTTTTGCATAATATATGGAGAGAGAAAAATTATTGAATGCGATTCCATATAATCATAAACTTTAATTTGAGAGATAATACCCATTTCCTCTGTTAGTTCATTATCAAAATAATGGTTAATATTAAAAGTATATTCACAAAGTGCATCCAAATATTCTTCAAAATATATGAAATAATTAGTCAAAATTACTTTTTTTTGTTTGAATTTTTCTCCAGATATTTGCTCATCAGAATATGAGAGGACACACCAAATATCATCAGAGTATTTCATAATATCAGAAGATATTTCTATCTTTTGTATTGTTTCATTATTACCATAAATTGGTAAAAAACTTGGGCGCTTATCGTTAGCTCCACAAGACATCAAAATATTCTGCAACAAGAATGGATGTAAAATATTTTCAAAATAATTAAAGAAGAAAGCTAATTGATTATTTCCATTGTTATTCAAAATTTCATATACTGCATTTGATACTGCTACATTGGGAATAACAACTTTTTCTGCTCGCAAATAAAAAGTATCATTATATTGTTTAGAGAGATCATCTCTTCGTATTTTAAATAAATTCAACAACCCATCAAATGAACAACCATTTTTAAATAAGTAATCATATCTGATATTAATCTCAGGGAAAAACTTATCATCGTTTTCGTTACTTTGAAGAAGAATTTGTTCTGATATTTCTGGAAGTCTAATATTTAACTCACACAATTCATGTATAAGCAAGTTTTCATAGAAATAATCTCTAGGGAACTCCTTCATTAAACTTATTTTGAAATCATCTGTATAATAACTAGGTGATATCTCATCTTTAACAATCTGCAATAATATTGAACGATGCATTGGTAATAAAAGATAAATATGATTGCATAAGAAAGAAATTGAATTCAAAAATTCTTTAGGATGTTCTTTTGCCATATATGATAGGGCATAAATTGAAAAATGATTCTTTTCAATGCCAAGTCGATTAAATCTTGAAACTAGTAATAATATTACTCTTTCAGTTTTGGGAAGTTTTTCTATCTCTGCATATAGATCCATGTCAAAAGTATAGTCATTAGAAATAGGGAGTTTTTTCTTGGTAATGTTAAAAAGTAAATTAAATAATTTTGATACTTCGGTTTTTTCATAATCTAGACTTATAAGTGCAAGAATTAAATTACATGATTGCCAAAGTGGGTATTCTGAATGTAATATTTTAAATCCAAGTATTTCTTTAAATGCCCTTAAAGTTTCATTTTTATCAATTATATAGGCTGATTTCAAATATTTATATTCAGTCATAGTTTTTAAATAACCATCTGATTTATAAATAAAGTAACCAACTTTTAGGAAAATTTTTAGTTTATTATTGTCTATTAGATTCAAAACTGTTTCAATTTTGCATTTTGGGGAAAAACCTATACTCGTTAAGAAAGCAATTATTAATTCTTTTTGCGATTGAAAATCCAATGAAAGCAAGAATTGTATAAAAGCTTCTATATCTTCATCATATAATGTTTCATGTCTAAAAAATTCTATTGCATCATCTAACGATGTTGCAGAAAACCTTTCTTTATCAAGCATTGGAGATGAATAATTAGGAAGATGTCTTCCCTTTTCTTCTTTTTTGGGTATTTCAATGTTAAACACATCAAAGTACTTCTTCATAGTATCATCAGAAAAGTATGACGATTCACTATCCTTATTAACCTGAACAAAAGGTAGACATTTCGCCCATCTAAAACATACTCCTTGTAATATGTTGGATACCTTATCAAGAATAGACATCCCTTTTGATAAAATTTGTTCACTACAAAGCAGGGGGGCAGTCTGACACAAGAGAAACCATTCATCATTTGATAAAAGTGTATTTGTATTATCAAGGAAATATGATAAATATTCTTCAAAATAACCCATCGGGTGTATTTTACTTATGCCATCGGTAACAAGAAAAGCGAGTGCTGACTCAGTTGAGAGTTTACAAAGTTTTTCAAACCATTCCACAGGGCTATTTTTTGTATCTCTCCCATCAGTATGCATAATTATAGTTTTTGTCATTACATATAAATCGAATATTTGGGATTTTGATGTCAGTCCTGTATATTCAGTATACTCAATAAGGCAGTCTAAAACCTCATAAATACTAATATCTTTATGAAAACCATATCCTAACAATGCTTGAACCCCAAGTTTATAGTAATATTCAGAATCATGCTTTTTATTTTGTTTAAATAGGATAACTGAGTATCGAAAAAACAGATTGGCCAAATTGTGGTAATAACCCCTAAATGATGAATCTTGTATTTCCTTTTCAAGGGTTTCTAATTGGTAATCTTCTGGCAAATAATCAAGTATAAGATCAAAAAAATCCTCTTCGGTTAATGGCCCAGATTTAGAATTATCCAAACTTGTTGTCGTTTCAGTAACTTTATGTAATAAATCAAGACATTCTTTTAAAATATATTTGTCGCCATTGCATAATGTAAGCCCTTTTCTGTAAGAGATTTTTATATATGGTAGCTGCATATACAAATCACAAGTTCTTGGTGTCCCTTTAAACGGGGATAAATCTCTTACCAAATAAGAAAAGGCAGATATAATCTTTTCAGGCTGCCTATCTTGTGAGTTTTGGCGATTTATTAGAATTATATAAATAATCCAATTGCGGAACCAATTATAGTTTTGCAGGGATTTAATTGCTTCTTCAACATCTGGCTCTGAAGCATTTCTTGCGGCTTGTTCAATATTTTGAATAATATTAAACCAATCATTATTATAATGGATCTTTTCGCTTTTGATTAAGGCCTCAATAGATGACTTTAGAGATATGTTATTATTACAGTTATATAAGCTATTAAATTTGGGAACAAATACTAGCCAATCCTTTCCATAAACACAAATCCATCTTTCAACCATAAGAAAGGCTTGCCTGTAATATTCCTGATAATGATCATGCAAATATAATATGAAATCATCAAATGCTTCATACTGCTTCAAATATAGAAGCCTGATTACAACATCTTTTGCATATCTCAAATCAAAATTTCTTCCAAATTTACACAATTCCCAATGAACTTCTTCATTAGGGGAAAATGATTGTTCAACAAGAAAAGAAACAAATATATCAAAATTATTAATTTCATTGTTTTCTCGTTGAATGAAATGATAAATAGTTTCTGTTCCAACAGTAACCTTTGCTGCATCTAAATAGTTTATTATTATTTCATCCATTCCATCGAAATCATCTAGAATTGAAATGGTTTTTGACAATTCTGATAAAATTATATGGAATTTAAAATCTGTCGCATATGGCAAAGCCATTTTTTGATAATGGAAATTCTTTCTTATATCTGTGAATGAGCAAACATGATAAATACTGTTTTCTATAAAATCTATAGATACAGTATTAAGTATTTTATTATATTCGCCAATCTCATAATAAAACTTTAGTAAGCTAGCATATGTTTTTCGATTATCAAAAAAATCATATGATTCCAACCAAACAATTAGTGGATAATACACTTTTTTCTTAATATCAACCTTATTTTGCTCAAAAAGATTAAATATATAGCGCTTAAAACTTTCATGATAAACTGCAAAGCCATACGAAGATGTATATCTCAATATTGGCAACAAAAGAGACAAGTGTGTTTCTACAAGCGATCCAAGTCCTGTTATAATTCCTAGTTCTTCTTCTGAAAGTGAAAAATCAACTCCGCATAATGCTGCTACAACAGAAATATCTCCATCCAATTTTTCATAAAGATAATGATAATAGGATTTCAAATTAAAATCATATGCAGGAAGCGTTTCTAGCCAATCAAAGGATTCATTCCCTTTTATAGAAAATGCATGATCCAATAAATATTTACAGTAAAGTGCATTCCCATTACTTTTCTCATAAATTTCATGTGAAAGATACGCCCCATTAGATTCGTAGTCGTGAAGATTAATCTTCCTCATGTATGTTTTTACAAAATCCAGAGAAATAGGTGGTAAGTCAATATGACAAAAACCTTGCAATAGTTTTAAATCTTCAAGTGGCTGAGAAATCAAAAGCATATATAAGTTCGGATTTGACAAATCAAGCGTCTGTATCACACTAATTACATCTATTTCGCTCTCACTGGTAAAATAATTGTCTTTTGCATACAGTCTTCTTATATGATCAATCCCATCAACAATGATAACTGTCTTTTGTGAAATATGTTTTAAAAGTGAATTAATTTCTTCAATGCTGGAAGCATATTTCTGCTCACTATATTGCTCAACTTTAGGAATTCTATTTACTATTTGTTCTTTCAAACTTCCAAGAAAAGTATTAACTTTTACTCGTTTTAAAAATTCTTTATCTTCTAGAGATGTGTAACAATAATGTTTTAAAACCACATATTTCTCATTATGTAAATACTCTTCAAATGAATCAATAAACCATGACTTTCCAGCACCAGGTTCTGCAGTAACAACTATATGCTTGTTCTTATCAAGATTATTTTTAACAAACTGAATTCTTTCTGGAATATCTACGTAAAGTGTCTTGTCGATTGGAAATACTTCATCGATGCCACCAAAATTCAGTTTAATGCCGCATTTTTGAGCAATCTCTCTAGCTGTTACGTTCATCTCCTTTTCTTGCGACCGATAGTCTTCAGCCAGTCTTCTTAAGTCATTACAAACTTCTTCAACAGAAAGATGATCGTTTGGGTATTTGCCGATTCCTATTTTTTTTACTTCTTTATATAAATATGCATTTAGCCCTTCCTGATATCCATCAGACAATTTTGGACAACAAGTTTCAATCACCAAAGAATCAAGAAATAATTTAAAATCACTCCTATCAACCTCTTTAATATCATTCTTTAAATTTCTCCAAGATAATGGTAATCCTGTTTTTATGTCCCATAATTTGTCACAATCTATTTTGAAACATTTTGATTCCATAAAAAGGGAATTTGCACTTGATATGGGTATCAAAATATCAGAAATTGAATCATCTGGCAAAGAACTATTCCAGGCAAGACAAAGTCTAAAATTGTTTTGGGGAGAATTTTGTTTCAGCCATGATTTATATAAATCAAATAAATATAAATCATGTGCGGATGATGTTGAAAAATCAGTTTTTTCAATATGATGTCCTGAGGTTTCATTACTATGCTTTATTTGATAAAAACTTATGCTATCTCCATCAAAAACCTTAAAATCATCAAATTTATCTTCATCGAATAATTTTTTATCAAATAAGAATGCAACATCTAATTTCCCAGCTGCTATGTATTTCGCAACAAAGTATGCACAGAGTAAATCTTGATATGAATATCCTTCATGTGCATTATTTAACATAATCAGGTTATTCCTTATCCTCTTCTTCCAACTCTTTTTTCATATTCTCACTCCTCCTCAAGTTCGCCACCCATACGGTATTTGATGTCGTAGTTAATGATAAAATCGAGCTCTTCCTCTGTGAACCCATAATACTTGGCGAGAACTACATCAATTAAATCTATAATCGGTTTCGAATAACGTTTTTTATAAACATATGAATTAACAACACCTCTTGTTTTACTATGTGTAATTAATTCTTGTCTATTCTTTAATAAGTCTTCTTCTAATTCTTTTGCAAGTGATTCCAATTTTGAATTATTATTATAATTCAATTTGAATGCAAATATCATATAGTCCTTACAATTAAACATATCGTAATTAACTGCGTAATACCACCAGAACAAATTTGAATTCAAGGCAGCCATATAATATTTTGATTTTTCGAATGATTGAAAATAGCACTTTTTATTACTCAATGACTCAGAATCAAAACCTCGATTTGAAAAGATAATCCAGTATCGAATTCCTGCCGTTCGATACCAGCACTGTGAATTATTATATTTCATTGTTGTTAATTGATATGATATTTCTTTATGTTTTGAGAACTTTTCAAAAATATCTTTCTCTAATTCATTAGAAAAACGCCAAATAGTTTCTTTTTTTATTGAGGCAACATAATAAATCTTTTCAAATAATATGCTTCTACAATTCTTGGCCCATCTTTGAATTGCAGTCGTCATAATTACATTATTATCTGTATTTCGAACGATAAAAATTGTTAATCTTTGTTCTACTCCCTCAAAAAGACTTGAAGGCCTTATTTCATAATTACTTGTATAGCAAGTTCCTGATTCTGTAATCAAATTTCGTAACAACTTCATATTGTTATTTGAAACCAAAGTTAGAGGAACAATCATTCCTAAGTTATTTCTATTTTTAAGAATTGCAAAGCATCTCTCAATAACAAATGCATATAAATTTCCGCATTCTTCAGTTTTATACCCAGAAATTTTATAAATATCCGAAACAGATTTTTTTGTACTAGAATCTTTTTTTGTATATTCCACATACGGCGGATTTCCAATTATTACATCAAATCCACCATTGTTATGTATTATTTCATAGAATTCTGCAAACCAATGGAAAGGTTGGGTATCTTTTAACCATTTGCCATAATCTTTTCTATCATAAATTCTTGTTCCAAAAAGACGTTTATTCAGCATATCGTTCAATTCAGATAAACTTTGTGAAAGATTCCGTTTCGCTGTCCTAAAGTCTTCCATACTGTCAGTCTGCTTTAGCTGCCATTCTTTGAAAACTTTATAAGTTGCAGCGACCTCATCCACCTTTTTCTGAATCTTTGCTTCCCAATCTACCTTTTCAAACATGTCAGTAAAGCTTTTTAAAATTTCCTGCTGTGTTGCATATCCAACAAGTGTATTCCCACATCTAATATTGAAATCAATATCTGGCAATGGATCCAGCCCAAGATTTGGCAACCTTCTATCCGCCTCAACAACAGCAACCATTTTTAAGAAAATACGGAGTTTTGCAATCTCGGTTGCTTCGTTCATTATGTCCACACCATATAGGTTTTTAAGGATGATGTTCTTGTAAATAAAATAAGCTCTGTTACTCCGGTATTTGTTTTTGATTTCTGCAAGATTTGCTTCTATAGACTTTTTGATCGGTCCAGATAAAGAAAGGCTTTTATCTGCAATTGTCTCTTCCATGCGGTCAAGGCAGATGTCATAGAGTGGTTCAAGGATATTCATGGCTGCAAACAGGAAAGCACCGCTGCCACATGTTGGGTCAAGAATTGTTACATTCTGCATTGCATGGTAAAAGCTTATAAGAAGATCAATGTCTTTTGTTTCCTGCAAGAAATCCTGAGTAAAGCTGATAATATCAAGATTGTAAGTTATAAAATCGTTAATACATTTGATTTCGCCATTATTTATCTTGTTACAGAGTTCAATATACCTTTTCCGACGATCAACTGTCTCCCGCCAAATCTCTGTAGGCAAAGCAAAGTCTGCATCTGTTGGCAAATTCCAACATTTACGACGTTCAAGCAGATTTGGTTTTGAGGTATCCACACCTTCTTCTATTTTGAGCGGCAGAGGACGTAAGTTTCCGGCAGTATCCTTTAAACCATGCTTTACAGCATCATAAATATATGTGTCTCCAGAGCGCTGCAAATAAGTCCATGGAGACGATGAACCAAGTTCTGCATGGCCAAGAGTTTTATCCCACAAGAACGGCAGGATGCAGTTTTTACCGATATAACCAGTAATATCCTCTTTTGTATAATAGGCTCCCATCTGAGCTCTGTCGTTTATGTACTGCTCGAAAATATACCCCAATACATCTGGGTTTATATCCTTTCCGCTTGCCTCAATCCTGGTATCAAGGTGCCATCGGTATTTATCAAAGAAATCAAATATATCCTCAAAAGCTTTGTCTGCAATATCAATGTTTTTATAATCCCTTTCTATCTGGTGCTCATCGAACATACCACCGTTCAGATAAGGAATACGTCCGAATTTCTTGTGGAATTCAGCACTGTCATGATTCGGATTGTTAAGACCACCATGGAAAAGCTGTATAAGGAATGACTTATAGAAACTCTTAAAGAATTTATCTTTCCCTTCTTGGGCCTTGCATTCCTTCAACTTAACACGCAGATAGTTGGGATTGAAATCCAAGAAGTTTTTCTTCTGGATAAAATAACAGAACATAAGGCGGTTGAGCATTACAGAAACATACCACTGTTTATCGTCCTCTACATCGATTCCACTTATGAATTTTGCAAACTGTACATGCTGTTTTCTGAAACCTATATAGAAGTCTTTTGTAACTTTTTCGGAATTGACTTCAAACGCAGTATGCACCTTTTTTGTGACATCCAGGATTGTTGTTTCATCTTCAATATCAAAGCTGAAGTCTTCGTGCTTGCTGTACAAAAAATCAAGCTGGGCAGTTGAGGTATATTCCACCGGGACAAGAGACCGCTTATCTATTGATTTTATAGGCACAATCCACTCGTGATGAAATTGCCCTTCCTGTGTAAAAATCAAAATATAATCGTTGCTGCTTTTGCGGAGTCGTTTGTCTATCTGCTTTACTACAGTCATCAGCGGGATTTCATCTACTTCGCATACAAACACCTTAAAACCGTTACGTTCGGCAACACAATCAAGTTTATAACGTTCTTCTTCAACCACTGCCATAACAGAGGCAACCGACCGAGCATTATTCCAGCCCATTTCGTTGAATAAAGCTGCAAAATCGTTTTCTTTAATGTAGTTGTCAAACTTCTGACGATTCATGTCATTCTCCCTGCTTATCCTGATTTACCAAACCCATCGAACAAATAATCTGTGGCCCTTTAGAAGAGCTGTCATCATCTTTCTTAATCACCAGATCATCACTGTCCTTATATTCCAAAACAAGTTCGATTATAGACTCGATATCTTCATCGTGCCTTAAGAATTTTGAAAGGGTATCCTTTGCCTTCTCTTTAAGCGTATAGTTATAGATATCGTCGATGGCACTCTTTAAGTTTGCAGGAACTAAAAGAGGTGTTTTTTCATTTGCTTTCCAGTAACCATACAGCTTAGTGTAGAGCTGATACTTTGTACTGAATCGACTTCCTAATATTCCGCTTGCGTTATATGGGGAATCCTTAATAATCTTGACAGAATCGGAAACAAGCTTATGGTGATTAGGCAAAGAAGGCACCGGCTTTTCATCTTCCGAGCATTCCATTGAATCAAGTATTGTCTTCTGGGACTGGGTAACAATAGTTCCATCCTTGCGCAGCCAAGTAAGCATATCATTGCCATCTTTTGTTTTTGCGTAGGTTATTACACCTTCATCTTTCTTTTTAAAAGAATTTGCTTTTGAGGAATAAATGACATTGCTCAAGACAGGGATTATCTTTTCAAGTTTCTTATTCTTATTGGTTGCATTAATCCAAATCTGATAAGCATAACTTGCAAGATCCACATCATCACCAGTGCTATCATCTTCATCCAGAATACCGTTTTTCTCGTTGTACAGGTCTTTAATATTCTGTTCATTACCTTCGAAGAAGATTTCATCGCTTCCTACAACTTTTGCATTCTGATTGATACGGTCATTTAACCGCTTACGCAACTTGATGATTTCATCAATTCCGTCGGCTGGGAAGAATGAGTAACACTGTATCCTATCCGACTGCTGGCCGATACGGTCTACACGTCCAGCTCTCTGAATCAGCCGGATAATTGCCCATGGCAAATCGTAATTCACAACTATATGGCTGTCCTGCAGGTTCTGTCCTTCTGACAGAACATCTGTTGCAACAAGGACATCAACCTGTTCGTTCTGTGGAAGATTCTTATTATTACTATTCGGACTGAAGCTGCTTACAATAGCTGTGGCATTCTCGGTATCTCCAGTCACACAGGCAACCTTCTTTATTCCACGCTTCTGCAGTTGTTCTGCAATGTAATTGGCTGTATCGGAGAACTGTGTGAACACAAGGACTTTTTCGTCTTTATGTTTTTTTGTAATAAGGTTCTCAAGAGCATCCAACTTCTTATCTTTATCTGCCTGCCATACAGAACAAAGGCTGAGCATTTCAATCAAAACCTTTGAATCTTTCTGCAATGCCTTAAGAAAATCCTTGGTAAAGTATTCAGAATTAAGCCAGGAAATATTATCTCTGATCTGTGGATAATAGTTCTTTGCAATCTCAATATAGTCATCCAGCTTTATTGGGAATGTAATAGAAGCACCATTTTTCTGGATTTTTGCCCCTTTCAATTCTATAAGTGCCTCATTATCCTGATCTTCTATGTAATCATCCGGCAAATTACCATCATCTCCAATTGGAACCGGCAGATTGTTCTTTAAAGCATAGATATAGATTGCATTCCGTAAAATATGTCTGTAAAGCGAGACCAGGTATGAGAAACCGCAGGAATCCAGCCGTTTCATGAACATTGTACGGCAAAAGCCCATGAGTGTGTTCCCTGCCCTTGTAAGATTTTCTATTATCTGTTTTTCTTTTCTACTTGCCTTGCTTTTATTGCTTTCATCAATAAATTTTATAAGACCATAACGAGGCAGTTTAAGAGAACCCAGCTTCTCCATCATTTCTTCGGAATAAAGTCTTGTAAATTGGTCGTTATCTGATACATCAAACATAATGGCTTTTGCATCTCTGTCTGGGAAATACGACTTTGTTCCATCGGGGAACTGCAGGTATTTACGGCCATTCTGTTCATCTGTAAAGGCATAATTATTCTTGATAAAGGTTCGTGTACGGCGTACAAGGAACATCCTCATAAGGTTCTGCCAGTCATTCGGATCTGTACTATGCTCAAAAGCATTAATGCTGCGAATGAAATCCTCTGAATAACGGATACTGAACTCATCTGGACCGCCGATTTCTTTTATAAATGCTTCCGGTGTTATTCCAAGGTCATCATCTTCATTTATAAACAGCTTAAGCTGATTGGAAAGGTCTCTGTATTCCTTATTATAAGGAGTTGCTGTAAGCAGAAGGACTTTACAGCCCTGATAACTGATTAAATCTTTTATTTTTCTATACCGTTTTCCGCTGGAGTTCCTTAAGTTATGGCTTTCGTCAATTATTACCAGGCGGTAATAGCGCATATCCTGCGGATTAAAGTTTTCGGCTACAGACTTAACATCTGCCTTAAGGTCATACTGCTTAACATAACTTTCCCACATATCCACAAGGTTTGCAGGGCAAAGGACAAGGGTACTGCATGCATGCTGCATCTCGTACACCTTGGCAACTGCACAGGCTGTTATAGTCTTTCCAAGTCCTACAACATCACCAATCATGGCACCACCTCTTTTCTCAAGATGGCGGGCTGCTATCTTAACTGCTGTCTGCTGGAAATCAAAAAGCTGCTTCTTAAATACAAGTGGCAGCTGATATTCATTTATACCTGTCCGGGCTTCCTGGCTTAGATGGTATGCGGTTTTAAGGTAAATATAATATGGCTTTAAATCCTGGATACAGGCCCAGCTTTCGTCCAACACCTCTAATAATTCCTGGGTAATATCTATGCAGTATTTCTCATTCCATTTATCATCAAACCAGTCTGCAAGAGTCCTTGCATTGGTACTGTCGGCAATCTCTGCATCCAGCTCGCCCTGTCCTTTCAAGCCAGAGAATGTAAGGTTGCTGGAGCCCATAAGGGTCTGGATAGGATTGAAGTTGTCATCTGGACGGTATGCCAGATAAAGTTTTGCATGAAGTGGTGTCTTTAAATATAATCTGACAGCTACTTTTTCCTCTTTAAGCTGTCTTTTAAGCTCTCTTAAGGCTTTCTCGTCATCAGCTGTAGGAACACCGATAACAAGCTGCTTTCTGAAATCTTCTACTATTTTTCTTTTTGCACGCTGTACAGCTTCGGAATCCACCAGCCTGTGTGGATCAACAGAATATAGGGTCTGAATCAATTCCTCATTAGGCCGCTGCATACCGATTAAAAGACGGCAGAAACGCAGGTGCTCCTTTTCGTCTTTTTCTTCAAAAACGAATTGGCCAATAAGCTTATCAATTAAATCATAGATGCATTTCCAGCCTCTAAGATTGAAATAGCCGACACAAAAATCGGCCCGTTTAACCCCTATATTTCCTATTATGCCGCGAAGACCATCTATAAACTGCTGATTAAAATTATCATATATCTGTGCCATATAAATTCCTGTTATTTCTTATATTATAGCATAGAAATATAATATTTAAACAAATATTTCTTTTTGTGGGAAATTTTTATTATAACTGGGGAAAGGTCAACTATGTCAAAACTTTGGAGCTGTAATATTCAAGCACTCCCCGTGCAAAGCGGTATGCATTCCTCACCTCAGGAAAGTTCTCGAAATAATCTCTATGCTGGATCATGCGGCCGTCGAAGAAGTCCTTCACTTCCTGCAGAGTTTTATCTCTCACTGTTTTATAAGTGGCACTCTTGGTGTATATCGAGAGGAGCACCGCGAAGTCGTTCAGGAGCGGCACCTTCATCATGCTGGATATGGTTCCCCTGCCTACTCCCATGTTCCCACCAAGGAGTTCCAGAGTGGTCTCGTAGTCGCCGGCAAAGCCCGGCACCGGCTTGAATGCGCACAGAATGCATGAGTTGTGGGCCGCTGCGTTCCTGAGCTTGCGCACTGCCTCGAACTGCTTGGACCAGCCTCCGTCCTTCTTGAAATAATCATAATAGAAAGAATAGAAACTGCTGAAATCGTTGAACTCCAGCATCTCCACAAAGTTCCATACTGCGGGGGCCTTGGTATAGCGGAACATAGTCTTGTCATAGTATCCGATAAGCTTGAAACCGGTCTTGATGGACTCCCTGACCTTTGGATTCTTCTCAAGGAAAGCAGCCACCACCTCATAGCCGTCATCTTCCGGATTGTTCTGGCAGTCGTTCACCAGCTTCACCTTGAGATAGTGCTCCAGATCGATGGTCATCTTGAAGAGGATCTTACGCAGGTACATGTCTATGGTGGACATCTCGATCAGATGGCCGAAATCAAGCCCAATATATTTGCCGCCCCTTGTCTGGTTTGTGCAGATTCCTAAGTACTGTTCAAGACGGAAGAAATAGTTCTGCTTCTGCAGGAAGGTTGCAACATACTCTTCGTCCACAATATTGAAGGTTATTCCCAGGGTGTCCTTGCAATACGCGATTATCTCGGGGACAGTAAGCTTTTCTGGCCGTTCGGCTGCATCTTTTGTCATCATCTTACCTGTGCG
>JAEEGH010015529.1_pt1 | contig 16522 bp, 9 predicted proteins | sample 9134181 | NCBI WGS metagenome assembly JAEEGH01 (sample SAMN16246544, study PRJNA631951) | gut metagenome | biome: gut microbiome; feature: rumen; material: DP-attached | host: Bos | place: Iran: Karaj | collected 2018-10
CCGTTGTCACCATTGATACCATTACCGCCATTGTCACCATTGCCAATATTATTGATTGCGATAATACCATGTATATGGTTTGGCATAACCACAAATGCGTCCAATTCAATATTGTCGAAATGGTTTGTTAATTCGTGCCATAATACGTCGGCAATGGCACCGACGGGTGACAGATACATTTTTCCTTTCGCAATCTCACCGAAAAAATGATGTCTGTTTTTTGTGCAGATAGTTACGAAATAGATTGCATTCCACCCGTAATCCCAATTTTGCAATCGGGTTGATGGAATGCGGTATCGGTTTTGGTATTTGTCGTTGTTCGTTTCCATAATCCAATTTGATGGCGACCTTTTGCAAAGGTCCATTTTTATTTAGATATAAAACGTTACTTTAGTAAATTTTATTTTCTAAATAACCAATAAATATGAATTACAGACTAAACAATCTATAAATAGAAACCCAATAACATATTATAAATAAGCGAACAAACAGGCGGTTTAGATCTTCATCTTGTAGAGTTTCACGGAGTTAAAGATGGTCTTTTCCTGTGCCTCATTGCCGTATTTGTCCACATCGACAACGTTGCGCGGGCTGTGGGTGATGCACACGGGGCCGTTCAGGCAGCCGCCGTCGCAGGCCATGCCTTCGAAGAAGTTCTCCGTGGCCTTGTTGAACTTCAGTCGAGTCAATGCGGCCTTGCACTCGGCGATGCCGTTCATGGCGATGGGTTTCACGCCTTCCACGCCCATATCTTTGGCCACGTCGGCGATGCCTTGGGCGATGCCACCCGACTTGGCGAAGATGCGACCATAGTAAGAAGCGTTGTTCAACTCCGAATCTTCCATCTGCGTGGTGTCAATGTCGCGGGCATCGACGAAGGCCTGCAGTTCCTCAAACGACATGACACTGTCGATGGCGCCGCCAGTCTTTTCCAGCCGATACTCCAACTTCTTCGATGTGCAGGGTCCGATGAAGACAACCTTGGCCGTCGGGTCCGCCCTCTTGATGAGCCGTGCAGTTTCCACCATGGGCGACACCGAAGAGGAGATGTATTGTTTCAGCTCGGGGAAGTTTTTCTCCACAAAAGCCACAAACGACGGACAGCACGAAGTGGTCATCAGCTTCTTCTCGTTCCATTCCTGAGCCTCGTGATAAAGGGTGATGTCGGCGCCGAGAGCGGCCTCAACCACATGATGGAAGCCCAGCTTCTTGATGGCCGTCACCACTTGCGTGACCCGCCCGAAGCGGCATTGGCTCACGATGGCCGGCGCAATGACAGCATACACCTTGTATTTGGTGTTGTTTTCCGACTTCTTCAGAATGTCGATGATGTCCAAAACCAACGATTTGTCGGAGATAGCGCCAAAGGGGCACTTATAGACGCACGCGCCGCACGAAATGCACTTTTCGTTGTCGATTTTGGCCTTCTTGTTCTCGTCGATGGAGATAGCCTTCACCTTACAGCTCACCATACAGGGACGATGCTGGAGGATGATGGCGGAGTACGGGCATGCTTGCGTACACTTGCCACACTCGATGCACTTCTCCTTATCCACGGTGGCTTTGTGGTTTACAATGGTGATAGCGTCCTTGGGGCACACCTCCTTGCAACTGTGCACCATGCACCCGCGGCAAGCGGGCGTGACGTAAATGCCGTCGATCGGACACTCGTCGCAGGCGCTGTCGATGACCTCAATGACGTTGGGATTGTTTTTATCGCCTCCCATCGCCATCTGGATGCGGTCTTGCAGGATGGCGCGTTCCTTGTAGATGCAGCAGCGCGTCTCGGCTTTCGGTCCAGGACTGAGCAGCTTGGGCACCTCCATATAAGCATTCTCCAACCCGCCTTCGTATGCGCGACGGATGATCTCTTTCAACACTTTGTATTTAACGAGTTGAACATTGGTATCAAATATTCGGTCTGTGTTCATAGTGATGGTTATTGAGGGTTAAAAATAATTCAGTTCGACAGTTTTGCCCATTGTGCGCAAATTCTCGGTGATTTTCTCCACCAGTTTCAGCTTCATCGTGGTGTCGATGGGCAACCCTTGATGGGCCACATTGACGCTTTGCCCGACGAAAAAGGTGATGTGAGTGGCCCGCTCGTAAAGGAAGTCGGCAAGGAGCGAGGCCCCGTCCTGCTTGGTGAAGGTCTTGGGCGTGAGATCGGAAATGGAGATGTATTTCTCCGACATCTGCAGCAGTCGGCGCAAGGTGAGCACACCCTCCGTAGTCAGGTCGATGCCCTTGATGAAGCCGATGGGCGGCACCTCCTTGTCAGGGAAGTCGAAACTGGTCTTGAGTTCGGTTTTCAGATAACGCGCCACTATGGTGGAACTGGTGCCGCCGCACACGATTTTCTTCGACGGTCCTTCCAAGAAATGCTGGATGTAGTAGTCGTCCTTTTCCTTGTCAACGGGCGGTCCCACCATAATATTGACATCCAAACGTTTGCGTATCTTGACGGCCGCGACGGTAGTGTCATCGCCAGGCTTGTCCACATAGAGGTCGTTGCAGGCCGATGCCAAAAGACAGGCCACGGCGCGGGCCGACATGTTAGGTTTGATGTTGGTGTCGAGGTGCTCCATAATCTGGGGCCGTTCCCAACCGAAGTTGAGGATTTGTCCGATGCCGGCGTGGATGGTGCCGTCGGACATGACAATGATGATGTCGTTTTCCTCCAAGGCAAGGTCGGAGCGAAACACCTTCTTGCCGCACACGTCGAGTTCGGTGCGCTCAAAGTTCTGGCATTTGCCGTTATGATAATAGATGGCTTCCGGATTGTCGAACTCGAACAGTTCACCTTTGCCCTCCGTGTTGACGTGGATGATGGAGAATGTGGAATACGCCACCCCGCGTTCCGCACATACAGGCAGCGTCTGGATGATGGTCTCCACACATTCGTAGATATCGATTTCGTTGGAAGCCATCGTACACAAAATCTTGGAAGTGAGCATGGAAAGTATGTTCGCTTTCACGCCGCTCCCCAGACCGTCGGCCAACACCAAAGTGGTGTATTCCCCGTTTACGGTGCAGGCCACGTTGTCACCGCACAGCTCCTCGCCCACATGGTTGAGCGAGGTGCATCCCGATTCTAAACAGAGTTCCATCATTTCGTCGTATTTTCTTCGGTGAGTGTTTTCTTGAGTTTCAACAGCGCCACTTTGGTCTCGGCAGTCGTTTCGCCCAAAAGCGATGCAATTTCCTGAGCCACACGCATTTGTTTCTTGATTACCTCATCGGTCGTGGTCAAGGTTTCCATCTTCACCTTCATAATGCGTTTCTCATAATCCACTGTTTCGGTGACATCCTTCAGGATGCCGAAGATGACATTCTGTCCAGCCAAATAGTTGATTGACATATCGATGTATTTCCCTGTCGAAGGTATGTAGGTTTGCTTGCAACTGATGTGTTTCTTCTGGTTGTAGGCGTTGCAAAAATCAATGGGGTTGAAGAAGTCGATGGCGGGGCGACCTTTGGTGTTGGGGTCGTCGATGCCGAGCAGTTCCCTTCCCTTGCCGTTGATTTCCTGAATGTTGAGTTCTGAGTCGAGCACGATGATGCCCTCGGGACTGTTTTGGATGATCTCGAACGAGAGCGACTCGGCGCGTTGGCGCATATAGGGCAGGCAGATTTCAATGTCGGCATAACCGTTATAGACGGCCCAAGCCTTCTCACGGCAGGTGGCATAACCGCAGGAACCGCAGTTCAGTTCGTCTTCGGGTTTCATTTTGCCGGTTTTGTGCAGGATGGCTTCGATGTCGCGCTCGGTGGCGGCCATACTGTGGCTGCGGATGCGCGGGTGTGACGTAGCAAGGCTCACTGGAAGCGGACCGTTATCTTGCGGTCCGGTCAAGGCCTGCTTTTCACGGCTGACATACTTGCGCACGTCGGCGGTGGCCTTGATGGAACCACCCTCCTTGACCAATGAGCAAGGGCCATTGACGCAGGCATCCACACAAAGGTTGATTTCCAACACTACATGGTCCAAGTGCTCAATGTTCTCCAAAGCTTCCACGCACTTCTTCGGGCCATCCACGGCGACGTATTCGTAACCCTCTGGCAACTCGGGGAAGGAATTGATGATGCCTTGCGGTATCGGGTATTCTTTAGCCAGGTTCGGTGTCCCGCTTTTCCTGCCGAGGTCAAGATTGGTGATTTCATCGAGTTTGATATTCTTCTCCTCAAAAAGAGTCACCACATCCTCGAAAGTCAGTACATGGTCAATGAGATGACACTCCTCGGCTTCGCGTTTTTTGGCGATGCAAGGGCCGACGAAGACGATGCTGGCCTCCGGGTGCTGTTTCTTCAGGATTTTGGCGTGAGCCACCATCGGTGAATCGACAGGGGCAAGGTATTTGAGCGCCTTGGGGTAGTATTCTTGGATCATGCGGCACGCGGCGGGGCAAGCAGAGGTGATGAAGTTGGTGAACTCGCCTGTCTTGAGCAGTCGCGCATATTCTTTGGTGACGGCCTGAGCCCCCACGGCGGTTTCCTCGGCATCGGCGAAACCTAATTTGGCCAAAGCCAGTTTCATCACGCCAAAGTCGGTGAGACCGAAACTCGAAATGAAAGAAGGAGCCACACTGGCAATCACTTTTCCTTTGCCCGACAGCAATTGTTTTACTTCGTCTAATTCACTATGCACCACTTTTGCGTTCTGTGGACAAGCCAGCGTGCAGTGGCCGCAAAGGATGCAACGATCCTCAATAATCTCGGCCTGATGCCCCTTGAAGTCGATGGCTTTTACTGGACATTCGCGCAGGCATTTGTAGCAGTCCTTGCACCGCGCATTTCGAAACTCTAAGTACTTCGACATTACAACTGGTTTTTATAATTCAATCAGTGGATAGATTTCCTTCACGAACACTTCCTCGGCGTTATCCTTGGTGACATTGTGGAGCAACAGGGTGCCGTCAGCAAGCGTCGTGGCGGTTTTTTCGGCCTTCTCGGGCGCTATGCCATCGGTCAGCACATTCACGCCTTTGGCGCAGTGACCAAGGCAGAAACTGGCCTGCAGTTCGACGACATCTTCCACGTCGTATTTTTTCAAGAGGTCTTTCAATGCTTGGATCACATCGTAGGATCCTTTCAGGTGGCATGAGCTGCCAACGCAAACTTTAATATTCATATTGGATAGTTTTTAGGATTATTATTAAACGATTTTTTTCTCTATTTGTTACAATATTGTAGGCCATTTGGGAGGACAGCCGCCTTTTGTGGAACTGCCCTCCCTTCATGGTAAAAATAATCTTTATTTCCCGTAATAGGCTTGCTTGTAAATCTCAACAATTTCCTTTACCAAGGGATATTTCGGGTTGGCACCAGTGCATTGGTCATCGTGGGCTTTCTCGGAGAGAGCTTCCACATTGGCCATGAACTGTTTCTCGTCAATGCCGGCATCCTTGATGCTGAGCGGCATATCCATATCCTTCATCAGTTGGCGGATGGCTGCGATAAGGTTGTCGATGCTCTCCTCATTTGTGCTGCCACCGAAACCGAGGAAACGGGCTGCCTTGGCCAATTTTTCGTCGGCCATGAAACGCTCATATTTCGGGAACGGAACGAATTTATTGGGCTTCAAAGAGTTGTATTTCACCACATAAGGCAAAAGAATAGCGTTGGCGCGTCCGTGCGGGATGTGGTAGTCGCCGCCCAATTTGTGTGCCATGCTGTGGTTGAGGCCGAGGAAGGCGTTGGTGAAGGCCATGCCGGCGATACAAGAGGCGTTGTGCATCTTCTCGCGGGCTTTCAGATCAAATTGGCCATTTTCGTAGGCGCGTTTCAGGTAGCCAAACACCAGGTCCATGGCTTGAAGGGCAAGACCGTCGGTGTAGTCGTTGGCCATATTGGAGATGTAGGCCTCAATGGCATGGGTCAAAACGTCCATGCCGGTGTCAGCGGTGGCACGTTTCGGCAAGGAAACCACGAACTGCGGGTCGATGATAGCCACATTGGGGGTCACCGCATAGTCGGCCAGCGGATACTTGATGCCTTTTTTCTTGTCGGTGATGACCGTGAAGGCGGTCACCTCGCTGCCGGTGCCTGAGGTGGTCGGGATGGCCACCATCTTGCATTGCTGTCCCAGGTGCGGGAATTTCACCACGCGCTTGCGGATGTCCATGAACTTCTGGCGCAGGCCGTCGAAGGAGGTCTCGGGATGTTCGTAGAACAGCCACATGCACTTGGCCGCGTCCATGGCCGAACCGCCGCCCAAGGCGATGATGACATCGGGCTGGAATGTGCGCATCTCGGCCACGCCTCTCATCACGGTGTCCACATCCGGATCGGGTTCCACGTCGGAGAAGATCTTGTAATGGCAGCTCTCCTCGCGCTTGTTGAGGTAGTAGGTCACTTTGTCAACATAGCCGAGTTGCACCATCATCGGGTCGCTCACGATAAAGGCTTTGCTTATGCCTTCCATGTTTTCGAGATATTGTACCGAACCGTATTCAAAATAGACTTTCGGCGGGATTTTGAACCATTGCATATTGACTCTTCTTTTTGCGATTTTCTTTTTGTTGATAAGGTTGACGGTCGAAACGTTGGCTGTGGTGCTGTTGTGGCCGTAGGAACCGCACCCGAGCGTCAGTGACGGAGTATTGGTGTTGTAGATGTCGCCAATGGCGCCTTGCGAAGAAGGAGAATTGACGATGATGCGGCCCACCTTCATGGCCTTGCCGAACTTCTCAATGAGGTCACTGTTGGTGCTGTGGATGATGGCCGTGTGGCCCAAACCACCCATGTCAAGCATCTTCTGGCACATCTCGAAGCCTTCCACATGGTTGTTCACCACATAGTAAGCCAACACCGGAGAAAGTTTCTCGCGTGACAGCGGGTATTCAGGACCCACATTCTTCAGACGGGCGATGAGGATCTTTGTATTTTCAGGCACCTTTACGCCCGATTTGTCGGCAATCCAGTAGGCCGATTTGCCCACCACATCAGGGTTGACAGCGCCTTTCTCAATGTTAATCACGAATTTCGACACTTTCTCAATCTCTTCCTTGTTCAAGAAGTAGCAACTGTTTTCCTTCATATAATCCTCAAACAGGTTGGAGATGACTTTGTCAACGATGACGGCTTGCTCGGAGGCGCAAATCATGCCGTTGTCGAAGGTTTTCGACATCATCAAGTCGTTGCAAGCGCGTTTCACATTGGCGGAAGTCTCGATGTAGCAGGGAGCGTTGCCGGGTCCGACGCCGAGGGCGGGCTTGCCGCAGCTGTAGGCCGAGCGCACCATGCCGGCACCGCCCGTGGCCAGAATCAACGACACCTTGGGGTGGTTCATCAAAGCCATGGTGGCCTCGACGGAAGGATGTTCGATCCATTGGATACACGCCGCGGGAGCCCCTGCCGCCACGGCCGCGTCACGCAGGATCTTCGCAGCCGCCACTGACGACTGCTGTGCGGAAGGATGGAAACCGAAGATGATGGGGTTGCGGGCCTTCGCACAAATCAGCGACTTGAACATGGTGGTGGATGTCGGGTTCGTCACCGGCGTCACACCGGCCACGATGCCGACGGGTTCCGCCACTTCCACATAACCCTCCATCTCGTTGTCCTCCACGACACCAACCGTTTTCTCATTCTTGATGGAGTTCCAAATATACTCTGTGGCGAAAATGTTCTTGATGATCTTGTCCTCGTAAACTCCACGGTGCGTTTCATCGACTGCCAGGCGCGCGAGCTCGCGATGGTGCTCCAAACCGGCTAATGCCATCGCATAGACAATCTTGTCCACCTGCTCCTGATCGAAGTCGATGTATGTTTTCAACGCTTCCTCCGCGTTTTGGACTAACGCGTCAATCTCACTTTCAACCGATAATTTTTTATCGGTTTTTTCCTCTAATTTTACACTTTCTTTCTTCATATTGTAAGAAATATATTGTTTAATTTTCTATTGTTGCATTTATCTTGTTGGGCACGGATGACTTTAAGGCCAGTTTGTGTGCAAGAACGGCCAACGAAGAAGGCAGGTTCTCGTTTTTCACAAGTACATCTTCGGGAACTTTCAGCGGTACAAAGGCGAAATTCCAGATGGCTTTGATTCCGCACTTCACCATTTGGTCGCAAACTTCCTGTGCTTGGTCGTCAGGCACAGTAATGATGCCGATACGAATCCCCATCCGTTGTACGAGGCTTGCCATCTTTTCCATAGGGAGAATATGTTTGCCTTCGAGCTGGAGTCCGCATAAATGGGGGTCTTTGTCGAAGCCTACTACAATGTTCAGCCCGAATTTGGCGAATTTGGAGTTGGTAAGCAGGATGCGTCCCATGCTGCCGACCCCGACCAAAATGGCTTCGTCCAATTTGTTGTAACCCATATAGTTACTGATATCGTCAAACAATCGGCTCACTTCAAAACCGGTTCGGGGATGACCGGGCACACTGCTTACTTGCGCCAGATCTTTGCGCACCAATACCGGGTTGAGGTTCAAGTGCTGGGCCAGCAGTGCGGAAGAGACAGACTCCACCCCTTCGGTCTGCAGTCGGCCGATGTAGCTGTAGTACAACGGCAACCGGCTCAAGGTCGATTTCATGACCACCAAAGAGGGTGTATTCTGCTTGGACATATCGATACTTTTTTATCTATTGAAATCCGCGGCAAAAATAGAATTTTTTTTGAAATGGCAATAGCTCGTGGAAATTTTTTTTACAAAAAAGAGGGAGATGGTAAGTCTCCCTTTCTTGATAGGTATTCCGAATTAGTTTTCCGCCACGTGTCCCGTGTTCACCAGCCATTTGCCGGCCTGGGTGAGGAACGGTTCGAGCAGGTCGTAGGAGATCACGCACGCGGGCATTCCGGCCGCATAGCAGGCGATCTCATACTGCTGATAGACGAATTCCACGCCGTCCTCGCGGAAAATGGGCGCGGCCTGCGGCAGCGGGAAGAGATCGTTGTTCTCCATCGTCAGCAAGTTCTCCATCTCCTTGGCATCCGACTCGAAATATTGGGAGAAGATATTGTCCTTGACCAGTTCCGTCAGTTCGTCCATCGACTCCTCGCGGAAGATTTCGTAGTCGATGCGGCGGCCGTCGGATTTGCGGAAGGTCTGTCCCTGCATCAGGTACCAGCCGTGGGCACCGCCGGCGTAGCCTTCCTGCGTGTAGAGGTAGGAGACATAACGATCGGTCTCGTGTAATTTGGTGAACTTGATGTCCTTATAGCATCCCATATCCTCCACCGGCGGCATGTCGGGGATGATGTTCTGTTTGAAATCCGTCAAAATGACGTTTTTGTAGTGTTCCAGCATCTTGGCGCCATCCTCCAGAGTCCCTTCGTACGTGCCGCCCAACTGCTCGGACATCCACTCCCGTATGTTGTTGATTGCAAAGAAGTTGCCCGAATCCGGGAAGTCGGCTTGGATCTTGACAGTGCCTTTGACGTTTTTCACCGTGACGGAGTCGGCGAGCGACATCGACCGGGTGTTGATGTCGGCGGGGGTGATCTGCGACAGCGAGGTGAGGGTGTTGAGCGCCTGCGTGTCGATTTTGGTTTTGCAACCGGCGAGCACCAGTGTCAGCCCGCAAAAAAGTCCAACTGCTAAAAGGGTTTTCTTCATAACACAATGATTGAATGTTTCGGCGGCAAAAGTACGATTTTTTCGTATCGGCAACATTTTTTTTCCGTTGGTTTTCTGTTTTGTTTTTAGGGGGGCGAATGCCGATTTTTTATACCTTTGCACTTTCAAAATATTTTGCCAAATGAGAAAGAAAATCAACCTTATGTGCATCGTTATGATGCTGTTTGCCTTTGGTGCGCGCGCCGACGAAGGCATGTGGCTGCCCTATTCCATCAACGGGCAGAATCTGGCTGATATGCAGCGACTTGGCTGCAAATTGACGGCCGAGCAAATTTTCAGTTTCAACCAGCCCAGCCTCAAGGACGCCATCGTGCAGTTCGGTGGCGGCTGCACCGGCGAGTTGATTTCCGCCGAGGGACTCCTGCTCACCAACCATCACTGCGGTCTCGGTCAGGTGCAGGCCCATTCCTCCGTGGAACACGACTATCTGAAGGACGGCTTCTGGGCCAGAAGCAAGGACCAGGAACTTCCTAACGAAGGACTTACTGTCTTCTTCCTCAACTACATAGAGGATGTCACCGATGCGATTCTCAAGGGCGTGACCGACAAGATGTCGGAATCCGACCGCGACGCGAAGATTGCCGAAAACGGCAAGCGGCTGACCACCGAGAAGAAAGGCACCCGCGACGTGCGCGTGGAAATCGTCCCCTTCTACCACGGCAACCAATACATTCTGTTTGTGTATGACGTCTATAAGGATGTCCGTTTGGTGGCCTGTCCGCCGTGGGGCATCGGCAAGTTCGGCGCCGACACCGACAACTGGACGTGGCCACGCCACAAGGGCGATTTCTGCATGTTTCGCGTCTATACTGCCCCCGACGGTTCTCCCGCCGAATACAGCAAGAAAAACGTCCCCATGAAGTCGAAGCACTTCCTTCCGATCTCCCTCAAGGGCGTGCAACCCGGCGACTATGCGATGGTTCTCGGCTACCCTGGCTCTACCGACCGTTACTCCACTTCCGGCTCCGTGAAGAATGTCATCGAGCTGGAAGACCCCGCCATTGTCGCCTGCCGCACCACGAAACTGGAGCAATATCGCAAGCACATGGATGCCGATCCCGCCGTTTTCATCCAATATGCCTCCAAACAAGCCAGCGTGAGCAATTACTGGAAATACTCCATTGGCCAAATCAAGCAGCTGAAACGCAACAAGGTGATGGAGAAACGTCTGGAACAAGAGCAGGCGTTCCGCAATTGGGCGAATGCCGACCCCGCCCGCAAAGCGAAATACGCCGGCATCTTTGACGAGATGGACAAATATTGGGCCCACCAGTCAAAATACACCAAAGCCCTGATTTACCACCGCGAAGCAGGTTGGAATGGTAGTGAAGCTGTCTATTTTTCGTTGAGATTCAGACAATTGAACAATATTATTGAATCCAAAACCGCCAGCCAGGATAAAATCATAGAACGTGCCAGCGGTATGAAAAAAGCCGTTCAGGATTTCTTCAAAGACTATAACAAAGCCCTTGACCGCGATGTCACCATCGCCATGCTGAACCTCTTCTATAAAGATGTGGATCACAGCCAGTTGCCGGTCAATCTCCGGAAAGTGGGCGACAAGTCGGGCGGCGACTTCACCGCATACGTGAACAAGGCTTTCGACAAATCCATCTTTGTGGATGAAAACAAGATGAACGCATGGTTGGCGAACCCCAAATCCTTGGCGAAAGATCCCATTTTCATGCTGATGTACGACATTTTGCAATCTTATTGGGATTTGAGCGAACAAGCCGAAAAGGTGGATTGCAGCCGTGCCGACCGCCTCTATATGGAAGGACTGAAGGAGATGCAGAAAGATCGTAATTTCTATCCGGACGCCAACTTCACCATGCGACTCACCTACGGCAGCGTGCAGGATTACCAGCCGGCCGATGGCGTGACCTACAGCTACTACACGACTTTGGACGGTGTGATGGCCAAGTACAAACCCGGCGACTGGGAGTTCGACGTGCCGCAAGAGCTGATCAAACTGTGGGAGAAGAAGGATTACGGCCGCTATGCCGACAAGAACGGCGACCTGGTGGTCAACTTCATCACCACCAATGACATCACGGGCGGTAACTCCGGCAGCCCTGTCATCGACGCACAGGGCAACCTCATCGGTCTCGCCTTCGACGGCAACTGGGAAGCCATGAGCGGCGACATCGCCTTCGAGAACGAAGTGCAACGCACCATCTGCATGGATGCCAGATACCTGCTCTTCATCATCGACAAGATGGCCAACGCCCAGAACCTGATGCAGGAACTGAAGATTGTGCAATAATCCTTTTGAAGGACTCATTGAAGATTCATCCTTGGAGATGCTGTTCGTCACGTCTCCAAGGATTTTTTATGCGCTTTTGTGAAAAAAGTGGAGCTCCATCCGTTCATTATCCTCAGAGTAGGGCCTGGAATCCCCGAATGCAAGATATTGAAGAACAAGCCCCACCTATTTGGCAATTACATACAAATAGGCAAGCTTGACTTCCGTTACCCGTGCAAACGTCAATGAATTTTCCAGGTTCACTCTGACGAATAGCGAAAATGGCTTAGTATAAAAAACGATGTTCGTTGTTCAACACAAACAACGGTGCAAAAATACAAAAAAATCGGAAATAGTGTAATTTTACCGAAGGCCGCCTTGTCAAAAAGTGCTACATTCCGCTTTTGGAAAGGAATGTGTGTTGCAGTAGTATCCCTTTCGGGGCGACGATGCAAGTCGGAACACCGGCGAACGGGAAGTCGCGGCTGCCTGACGTGCCCGGAACGCCCACCATCACGGGATAGGCGGCATTCTCTTTTGAAGCGGCGGTTATCTGGTTCAGGACAAAGAAGTTGCATGAAGACAGGTTCGCGTCGGTGACAGGTGTCTCTTGGCCCGAGCGCACATCCACGCGATAAAGTTGCAGGATGGGTGTCCCTTGGGTTCCGGAATAATCGACAATATTCTGTAACGTGTTGTCATACAGTCTTCTGATGATATAGGCGTACGATAAACCCTGTTTCTTTGCTTCCTTCAGAAGCTGGCTTTTGAGCTTGCTGTGCGCCACCGTTGTTCTGTAAGAAAAGTCGAGACGTGAGGTGCCGCGCGTGCCGAAACCAGCCTCTTGGTTGATGGCTATCTGTTGGAAACCGTTGCTGTAAGGGGTTGCTTTCGTGATGGTTCGGTTGCCCATCAGGGTGATTAGCTCGCCGTTGCGGATGATTTCCGTCTCCTGCGCCTCAGCCCCTTCCGCATCGGTCTGGTAATGACGGCAAAACGCGGCGGTACCGAACTCATCGGCGGACTTGTTGGCGGTCACCGATATGTTTTTCGAGGTGATGATCTTGTCGAGAAAATCTTCGAAATGCGGGGTGGTTGTATTGTCGTGTCCGTATTTCTCAACGGTGGACTCTTTGTACGCCAACAAATTAGGCCGTTCTTCCAGCAATGCTTTCGCGAGAAGTTGTCCCACGGCGTCACCCTCCACCAATACGGGTCCATTGTAGGTCTCCGTCATGCACGTTCCGTTCTGGCTCAATTTTCTCAAATGCGACAGCAATTCCTCGATGTCTTCTTGGAGGTTTTGTGGGTTAAAGAGGAATCCTGAATGGGGCAGAAAGACCGTTTTGGCATCTGTAAAAGTTTGTCCATCAGGTAGTTTAACCGTTCCGTACAGTTGCACGCCGATGATTTCCACCGGTTGCGAATACTTCACCTTGTCGCTGCCCCAAAAATAGTGGTAGCCTGTCATGACGTAAAGATGGACGCCCGAACTTTCCAAGAAAGAATTGTTGGCCAGTTTGGCGGAGGCTTCGCAGGCGAGATGCTCCAAATTGTTCATTGTCAGGAGATTCACAGACTCGCCCGTCCCGCCGAATATTTCGGCGGGAAGAATGTCGGAGCGTTCCCGAACACTCTTTCCGTCAATGGGTTGCGCGAGAGCCTTCTTGATGGCGAAGTCCCGCACCGCTTTGCGGTATTCCGACTCCGTGGCTGCCCGGAAGTCGCGGGCGAACGACTCGTAGCTGTTGTCCGTGGATATCTCATACGCTGACGGGATGGATTTGGCCTCGTCGTACAAGTTTTCATTGTTGAATAAGTCGTTGCCAACCAATACTTTAGGAACTAATTTGCGGACATCTTTTTGGTTGGCGTAGAAAATGCTTCCTGCCGATGCCTCCACAGTGAAAATCTGTGCATCCGTCATCAAATAGTTTTGATAGTACGGGGTGTTCAGTTCTCCGACTTTGAGGAGATTTTCGTCAATATCCCGTTCATCCTGAGCTACTTGGAAGAAAAGGGCGAACGGGTCTCCATCGTTTTCTGTTTGGGTGGTGCTGAGGTGCGCGATCATGCGGTCTGACTTGGGCTTGGGCGTGCGTCGAACGGGCAGGCGGCGAAACAGCAAATCCGGTGATACACAGTATGTGGATAGCTCATCGCCTTTGCTGTGACATAGAATTCTCTCTTCCTCACACATAGGTCCACCTGCTATCAGATTGTCAAGCCACTGTTGCGGTGAAGCGGAAATGCAAACACCACGCACTGCTCGAGTATCGCCGTTGGCATATATTCTATAGCATCTTGTCGGATAGATAGTGATAGTTTCTTTTGCAGTATCGCAGATTATATCACAGTTCGCCACAAAGATACCGTATTCCAGATTCTGCCTTTTTAACTCATCGGCAATCAAAGATGAACATTCTTTCTCATTCAAAGAATTGTCCACTCTCACAAATAAGGTGGATTGCCGAGCCGAAGGCAGTCCCAAGTTCCCTCGGGCGTGACCGTTGGGCGCGTAAGCTCCCGGCCGCTGTGTGCGCGTGGAGAGGAACCGCTCCAATACACCGTGGTTGATCAGAGTTGTCCGCTGACTTTTAACACCTTCATCATCAATGGTATAACCAAAGTTCCAGGTTTCTTTCAAAGGATCGCTGATGATGGAGAAATTCTCTGGCATAACTTTTTGGTGTAGTTTTCCTGCGAAAAGGCCGTTGTCTGGATTTTCCATCGTATGACCAATGAGGTTGTGCATCAACGTAGAAGCCACCAATCCAGATAGCCATACAGGACAGTCCTTGTTCTCCATCACAGGTGCGTCACAGATATGGGTCATATAATCCTCCATCAAAGAGAAATACGATACCATCATATCCGCATCGGGCAATTGTTCGGGAAACGATGCGAAATACGGGAAATCAATGTGTTCTGTCGTGTTGTCTTTGGCGAGGCTCTCTATATGCAGGTTCAGCCAGGCTTCGGTATGGTTCTGCACCGCGAAACTGTTCTCGCTGTTAACCAAGTAATGACGATTCACTTGATAGATGACTTCGGCAGAGGCGTTCGTCACATTTGGGGAAAGGGAAGCATCGGAGGTGCAATGGCGAAGCCAGTTTACCCAGTCGTCGGCATTCCAATGGTCATCCGAAACGGGCGGCTCATAATACTGGTCCATGTCCATCGGCAGAAAGAGGAAAGTCTCCACGCTGTCACTGCCATAGAGTGTCGCATTTGCCAGATTGTCAGTATATTGCAGAACGGATTCCCGATAGACCCGTTCTGTTTCGCGTTGCAGAATCTTGCGCACCAAAGCCGGATTCTCATCCAACGGCAACGCCACCTGTTTCACCGAATAGCTTTGGTGGTCAAGATAGTGATAATTGTCCGTTTCACGCTTCCCGACGCGTAATTCTATAGTCAAAAACACTGTTTTTGAGCTGGAATTATCATAAATATGGCCAAAATTAGCGGCAACATGGTGCTCTTCCGTCTTATTGACGCGATATGCCAAAAAGTAGGGCGGATATTGATTGTCCTGGAGAGCGCCGTAGTTTCGCTGCAGCTCCGTCCGCAACAGCTGCAGAAAATTGTCTTCTTCCGGTGTGTTTTGGGCAAAAACAGATGTTCCGCCCACCAAAAGCAGTGCGCAGCAGAAAAGCCGCAGTAGCCAGACTTTTGGGCAGGAGAACATGGAACGTGTGATTTGAAACCCTAAACTCTAAACCCTAAACTTTAAACCTTTACCTAAAGATCGTGCCTTCGCGGTCAGGGCTCACGGACACGATGGAAATCTTCGTATGGGTCTTATCTTCAATGAATTGGATGTAATCCTTGAAGGCTTGCGGGAGGGATTCGTAAGTCTTGCACTCCGAGATGTCCTCGTTCCAGCCGGGTAGGGTGGTGTAAACCGGCTCGATTTCCACATCGGTGGCGGAGGGCATGCGGTCGGTGAGCTCGCCGTTGACGCGGTAGGCGGTGCAGACCTTGATTTCATCGAATTTGTCGAGCACATCGGCTTTGGTGAGCGCGATGTCGGTAACGCCGTTGATCATCAGGGCGTACTGGAGCGCGACAAGGTCGAGCCATCCGCAACGTCTTGGTCTTCCGGTGGTTGCGCCGTATTCGTTGCCTTCCTTGCGGAGGAACTCGCCCGTCTCGTCGAAGAGTTCGGTCGGGAAGGGGCCGCTGCCCACGCGGGTGCAATATGCCTTCACGATTCCGAAGACACGACCGGCGTAGTGCGGGGCAAGTCCCAGACCGGTGAACGCGCCGGCGGCGATGGTGTTGGAGGAGGTTACGAACGGGTACGCGCCAAATTCCACGTCCAACAGCGTGCCCTGCGCACCTTCAGCCAGGACGGATTTTTCTTCCGTAAGATATTGATGAACAACGTATTCGCTATCGATAAACTGGAATTTGCGAATGGTCTCCAACGACTTGCGCCATTGAGCGTCCAGCTCGGCGAGCTTCGCTTCATAGTCGAAGTGGAAATTCTGCAAAATCTCAATGTGCTCGTCGATTTTCTGACGGTATTTGGTCTCGAAATCAGGGGATTCGAGGTCGCAGACGCGCAGACCCGTGCGGGCGATCTTGTCGGTGTAGGTCGGTCCGATGCCCTTCAGCGTGGAGCCGATTTTCATGTTGCCCTTGTGAGCCTCCTGCGCGGCGGCGAGGAGCTTGTGCGTGGGCA
>JAEEGH010015530.1_pt1 | contig 16522 bp, 15 predicted proteins | sample 9134181 | NCBI WGS metagenome assembly JAEEGH01 (sample SAMN16246544, study PRJNA631951) | gut metagenome | biome: gut microbiome; feature: rumen; material: DP-attached | host: Bos | place: Iran: Karaj | collected 2018-10
CGAGTTCCTTGCCGATCTTGGTGAAGGCGGCGATGCACTTGTCGAGATGCTCCACTTCGTGGCCGGCAGAGACCTGGACGCGGATGCGGGCCTGGCCCTTGGGAACCACCGGATAGTAGAATCCCGTGACATAGATGCCCTCTTCCTGGAGCCGTGCGGCGAAATCCTGGGAGAGCTTGGCGTCGTAGAGCATCACGGCGCAGATGGCGCTCTGCGTGGGCTTGATGTCGAAGCCGGCTTCCTTCATGCGGGAGACGAAGTAGTCCGTATTGCTGTGGAGCTTATCCTGCAGCGTGTTGGTCTCGCTCATCATGTCGAACATCTTGATGCCTGCAGCGGCCACCATCGGCGGCAGGGAGTTGGAGAAGAGGTACGGACGGGAGCGCTGGCGCAGCATGGCGATGATTTCCTTGCGGCCCGTGGTGAATCCACCGATAGCACCGCCGAAGGCCTTGCCGAGGGTACCGGTAAGGATCTCGATCTTGCCGCGCAGGTCGTAGAGCTCGGTGACGCCGCGACCGGTCTTGCCCACCACGCCGGCCGAGTGGGATTCGTCCACCATGACCATGGCGTCGTATTTGTTCGCCAGTTCATAGATCTTGTCCAGCGGGCAGACGTTGCCGTCCATCGAGAAGACGCCGTCGGTGACAATCAGGCGGTGGCGCTGTGCCTGGGCGGTCTTGAGGCAGTTCTCCAGTTCGGCCATGTCGCCGTTGGCATAGCGATAGCGCTGCGCTTTGCAGAGGCGGACGCCGTCGATGATGGAAGCGTGGTTGAGGGCGTCCGAGATGATGGCGTCCTTCTCGTCGAGCAGCGGTTCGAACACGCCGCCGTTGGCGTCGAAGCAGGAGGAGTAGAGGATGGTGTCCTCGGTGCCGAAGAATTCGGCAATCTTGGCCTCGAGCTTCTTCTGGAGGTCACCGGTACCGCAGATGAAGCGGACCGAAGCCATGCCGTAGCCGTGGGTGTCAAGGGCCTCCTTGGCCGCCATGATCAGCTGCGGATTGTTGGCCAGACCCAGGTAGTTGTTGGCGCAGAAGTTGAGCACCTGCTGGCCGCCGGCCACGGTGATGTCCGCCCGCTGCGGGGAGGTGATGACACGCTCGTTCTTGTAAAGGCCTGCATCCTTGATGGCCTGCAGTTCGCCTTCGAGATATTGCTGGAAGTTCTTGTACATGATATTAGGTGTGTTTCGTTGTTTCGAATTGCCCACAAATATATAAAAAAAATGCACCCCGCGAACGGGGTGCATCGCAAACCATGAATCCGACGATTATTCGTCAGTCAGGGAGAAGCGGCAGAAGGAGAGAATCTTGGCCTCTTTATCGGCAGCGGCGAGGGCTTCCTTGACGGTAGCCTTGTTGTCGCTCATCTGGTACTCCTGCTCCTCGAGGGTGCTTTCCTTGAAGAACTTCTGTACGCGGCCGTTGGCGATGTTCTGAATCATCTGCTCGGGCAGGTTGGCAGCCTTTTCAGCAGCGACGCGGGTCTTGATCTCACGAGCCTGCTGTGCCTGTTCCGGCGTAAGCCAGCCCTTGGCGGTGTTCGACTCGATGTGGTCTTCGCTGTCGCAGTGTGCGGGGTTGATGCCGGCCTTGCGCAGCGCAGCGTCAACTGCCTTCTGAATCTGCTCTTCCTTGGTCTTCTCGATAGCTACCTGGCGTTCCTTCTCGACAACTTCTGCCGGGCAGTCAGCTGCGGAAACGGAAACCGGATTCATCGAAACGACCTGCATCGCGATTCCCTTGGCCAGTGCAGCATCAACCGGTTTGTTGAAGGCGACGATTGCGCCGAGTTTGCCGTTGATGGTGTGGATATAGGAAGCGATGAAGGGAGCTTCGAGCTTCGCATAGCATGCGAGGCTGTGTTTTTCTCCGCTCTTGCCGGTCTGCTGGGAAATAGCCTCTTCGACCGTCTGGCCGTCAGCCATCTTGCAGCCCTTGAGTGCCTCGACGTCAGCGGGGAAGCACTTGATAGCGGTGTCGGCAATCGCATTGGCGAGAGCCTGAAATTCAGCATTCTGCGAGACAAAGTCGGTCTCGCAACCCAGGCAGACGAGGATCGCCTTGCCACCTTCTACGCGGGCGAGGACGGCACCTTCGGTGGTCTCGCGGTCCGCACGCTTGGCAGCGACGAGCTTACCCTTCTCACGAATGATTTCCTGTGCGCGGGCGAAATCGCCTTCGGCCTCAACAAGGGCCTTCTTGCAATCCATCATGCCGGCACCGGTCATCTTGCGCAGTTTTGCGACATCAATAGCTTTGATTTCCATAGTCTGTGCGTTTAAGGGTTATTCTTCTGCTTTGGGTTCTTCTGCTGCAGGAGCCTCCTCGGCAGCCTCTGCCTTCTTGGCAGCGGTGCGACGGGGACGCGTCTTCTTGGCGGGAGCAGCCTCTTCCTTCTCGGGATTCTCCTCTTTCTCCTTCTCCTTCACGAGCTTGCGCTCCTCGAGACCCTCGGAGATAGCCTTGCAGAGGGTTTCGGTGATCAGAGAGATGCTCTTTGCCGCATCATCATTGGCCGGAATCACATAATCAATGTTGGTGGGATCGCAACACGTATCAACCATGGCGATTACCGGGATGTTGAGGCGGTTGGCTTCGCGGACCGCGTTGATCTCCTTCTGAACGTCCACTACGAAGATAGCGGAAGGGAGACGGTTGAGGTCGGCGATGGAGCCGAGGTTCTTCTCGAGTTTCGCCCGCTGGCGGGAAATCTGGAGACGCTCACGTTTTGCCAGGGTTTCGAAGGTACCGTCGGTGATCATCTTGTCAATGGTGTTCATCTTCTTGACGGCCTTGCGGATGGTGGGGAAGTTGGTCAGCATACCACCTGCCCAGCGCTCGGTGACGTAGGGCATGCCCACGCTCTTGGCGCACTCCGCAACGATATCCTTGGCTTGTTTCTTGGTGGCGACGAACAGAATCTTGCGGCCTGCTGCGGCAAGCTGCTTCATCACGTCCGCTGCCTCATCTATTTTGACAACGGTTTTGTGCAGGTCGATGATGTGGATGCCGTTCTTCTCCATGAAGATGTACGGAGCCATGCGCGGATTCCACTTTCTCTTCAGGTGACCGAAGTGAACGCCTGCATCAAGCAAGTCCTGGAAATTGGTTCTAGACATTGTAGTGTTTTTCTTTTGTTTGTTTTGTTTTCTCTTTTCGTCAATCCGAAGTAGCGACACTGTCGGTCTTCTGGATTTTCCGCAGCCGGACAAATCGCGGGCAGCCATTCGGGTCCCGGGATTTTATAACCGGACTGTGCTGTTTGTAAATCAGGGCAAATACTAACGTTTGCTGAACTGGAAGCGTCTGCGTGCGCCAGGCTGGCCCGGTTTCTTACGCTCGACTTCACGTGCGTCGCGCGTCAGAAAACCATTGGCCTTGAGGACCGGGCGGTAAGCTTCTGCATCCACCTTGCAGAGGGCGCGGGAAATGCCAAGGCGGAGAGCCTCTGCCTGGCCTTTGATGCCGCCGCCATCCAGCGTAACGGTGATGTCGAAGTTAGCTTGCGTACCGGTGACCTCCAACGGCTGGTTCACGATGTAGCGGAGGGTATCCTCTTTGAAGTAATCCTCGAGGGTACGGCCGTTGATCGTGATGGTGCCTTTACCTGTGCTCAAATAAACGCGGGCAACAGCTGATTTACGTCTTCCAAGGGCGTTGATAACTTCCATTACTCTAGTTTAAAGTTCGTTTAAGGTAATTGTTTTGGGTTTCTGTGCCTCGTGAGGATGTTCGCTGCCTGCATAGACATACAGGTTGCCGAAAATCTTGTCACCCAGGCGGGTTCTGGGGAGCATACCGCGGACGGCGTGCTCGACGACTGCGGTCGGCTTGCTTGCGAGCAGTTCCTTGGGGGTGGTGAAACGCTGGCCGCCCGGATAACCGGTGTGGCGTACGTACACTCTGTCGGTCAGCTTCTTGCCGGTCAGACGAACCTTGTCGGCGTTGATGATGATGACGTTGTCACCACAGTCAACGTGCGGCGTGTAGCTCGGCTTGTTCTTGCCACGGAGGACAAGAGCGACACGGGAAGCCAGTCGACCCAGGATCTGATCGGTAGCGTCGATCACCACCCATTCTTTGGTGACGGTGCCGGCGTTCGCAGATACGGTCTTGTAACTAAGTGTGTCCACTGTGTTGATTTTTAGGTTAATACGTTAATAAAAAGTTGCGATACTCCATTTTTGGAGGGGTGCAAAGTTAATCAAATTATTTAAAGTGACAAAATCTCCGTAATTTAGCGCAGTTTTCCCGGAGGCCAGAAATGCAGATAGGACCCCTTACATTCCGCCCGCGGCCGGTGTTCCTCGCACCGATGGAAGATGTCACCGACATCTCCTTCCGCTATATCTGCAAGGGGTTCGGGGCGGACCTGATGTTCACCGAATTCATCTCCTCCGACGGCCTCATCCGCGATGCGGCCAAAACCATCGCCAAGATGCGGCTCTACGACTACGAGCGCCCCATCGGCATCCAGATCTACGGTCACCTGCCCGACGCGATGGTAGAGGCGGCCGTGCGGGCCGAGGCGGCGGGGCCGGATCTGATTGACATCAACTTCGGCTGCCCGGTGAACAAAATCGCCCGGCGCGGCGCGGGCAGCGGCATGATGCGCGAGCCCGACAAGATGGTGGAGATCACCCGCCGCGTGGTGGAGGCCGTCAAACTGCCCGTCACGGTCAAGACCCGGCTGGGCTGGGACGACGAGAGCAAGATTATCGTCCCGCTGGCCGAACGGCTGCAGGATGCCGGCATCGCCGCACTGACCATCCACGGCCGCACCCGCTGCCAGCTCTACAAGGGCGAGGCGGACTGGACCCTGATCGGAGAGGTCAAGAACAACCCGCGCATGCATATTCCCATCATCGGCAACGGCGACATCACTACTCCGGAGCAGGCCAAGGAGGCCTTCGACCGCTACGGCGTGGACGCCATCATGGTGGGGCGGGCCAGTTTCGGCCATCCCTGGATCTTCCGCGAGATCCGCCACTACCTGGACACCGGCGAGAAGCTGCCGCCGATGAGCGTGGCCGAGCGGGTTGTTCTGGCCAAGCGGCATCTGGCCAAATCCCTGGAGGTCAAAGGGCCCAAGGTGGGCATTCTGGAGATGCGGCGACACCTTTCATGCTACTTCAAGGGGCTGGACAACTTCAAGGAAACCCGGCTCAAACTGGTCACGCTGACTGATCCGGACGAACTCTACGCAACCCTCGACTATATCGGAGAACACTGGCAATGATTATCGCAACCATCCTCAGTCTGATTCTGATGTTTCCCTACTGGCTGGTCCTGACCATCCGCCGCAAGCGGATTCTTTCCGGCAAAGAGAAACGCGCCTCCTTCCCGCTGCCCGTGATCAGTCTCGGCAACATCACCGCCGGAGGAACCGGCAAGACGCCAATGGCCGAATACCTGGTGGAGACCCTCTCGGGCGAGAAACGGGTGGCCGTGCTCTCCCGCGGATACCGCCGCCGCACGCGCGGTTTCCGCATCGTAGATACCACCTCCACGGCCGAATCCTGCGGCGACGAACCGCTGCAGATCAAGCGCAAGTTCCCGCAGGCCCTCGTGGCGGTGGATACCAACCGCAAGCGGGGCATCGAGGCGCTGCTTACCCTCCCCCATCCGCCGGAGGTGGTGATCCTGGACGACGGGTTCCAGCAGATGGATGTCGCGCCGGGGCGCAACCTGCTGCTCATCTCCTACGAGCGGCCCATCAGCCGCGATCGGCTCTTCCCGCTCGGCCGGCTGCGGGACCTGCCCAAGCGGGTGCCCGATGCCGACGCCGTCATCTTCAGCAAGTGCCCCGACTGGCTGGATGAGGCCGACCGCGAGCGGCTGCGCAAGGAGAACCGCGTAGCCCCGGAGCAGCCCGCCTTCTTCATGGGCGTGGCCTACGACGAGCCCCGGGCGGTCTTCGAAGGGATCGGCAACAACCGCTACATCTACGCCAAGGAGGCGATTCTCCTGGCCGGCGTGGCCCACCCGCAGGGGGTGTTCTCCAGCCTGGCCGACCGGTACACCTGCGTGGCGAAGCATGCCTTTGCAGACCATCACTGGTTCACGCGGCGGGACATCCGACGGCTGACCCGCGAGGCGAAACGGTTCCCGCTCTCTGTGGTGATGACCACGGAAAAAGACGCGCAGCGGCTGCTGCACAACCGGTTCGTGCCCGACTCTCTCAAGGAACGGCTCTTCTACCTGCCCATCCGCAGCACCTTCCTCACCGCAGAGGAGGAGCGCGCGTTCCACGCCTTCCTGGAGCAGGCCTGACGCCGCTCCCGGCGGGGAGTTATTGCGGATTTGTTTTGCATTTACTACATTTGTAGAATCTATTCAGAGACTACTAAAGTATTGCAATATGTTTGACAAATCCGTTTATATCGCAAGGCGCAAGGCCCTTGCCTCCAAGATTTCTTCCGGTATCATCCTGCTTCCGGGCAACAACGAGGCCCCCTGCAATTATTCCGGCAACACCTATCCCTTCCGTCAGGACAGCACCTTCCTCTACTACTTTGGCCTGGACAAACCGGGTCTGGCGGCGGTCATCGACGCCGAGAGCGGCGAGGAGTTCCTCTTCGGCGACGACGTGGACATGGACGATATCATCTGGATGGGCCCCCAGCCCCTGTTTGCCGACGAGGCTGCATCTGTGGGCGTTACCAAGAGCGCCCCGCGCGCCAAGGTGGCGGACTGCGTGAAGGCCGCCCTCAAGAAGGGCCGCAAGGTTCATATCCTGCCGCCCTACCGCGACGATACCCGCAACGAACTCTGCGAACTGCTGGGCATTCCCTATGCACAGCTCAAGGCCGCCCCGAGCATCGACCTGATCAAGGCCGTGGTGAGCCAGCGCCTCATCAAGGAGCCGTGCGAGATCGAGGAGATCGACAAGGCCTGCAACCTGGGCTACGCGATGCATTACACCGCCATGCAGATGATGAAACCGGGCATGAGCGAGCAGCAGCTGGTGGGCGTCCTGGAAGGCGTCTGCCTCGGCGAAGGCTATATGACCTCCTTCGCCACCATCCTCTCGCAGCACGGCGAGACGCTGCACAACCACTGCCACAGCGACATCCTGACCGCCGGCAAGCTCTGCGTAATTGACGCCGGCGCGGAAATCGCTTCGCACTATGCTTCCGATTTCACCCGCACCTGGCCGGTGAGCGGCAAGTTCACCGAGCGCCAGAAAGAGATTTATACGATCGTCTCCACCGCCAACCAGTATGCGCTGGATGCGGCGCGGCCGGGCGTCACCTACCGCGACGTGCACCTCGGCGCATCGAAGATCATCCTCAAGGGACTCTCGAACCTCGGGCTGGTCAAGGGCGATGTCGATGAAATGTGTGCCGCCGGCGTGCAGGGCCTCTTCATGCCGCACGGCCTGGGCCACAACATGGGACTCGACGTGCACGACATGGAGAACCTCGGCGAGAACTACGTAGGCTACGACGAGGGACAGGAGCGCGCCAAGCAGCTCGGCCTGGGTTCCCTCCGCATGGCCCGCAAGCTGGTCCCCGGCCAGGTCATCACCGACGAACCGGGCATCTACTTCATTCCCGCCCTCATCGAGAAATGGAAGAAGGAGAAGACCAACGCACAGTACGTCAACTTCAAGGCACTGGAGAGCTACTACAACTTCGGCGGCATCCGCCTGGAAGACGACCTGCTGATTACGCCGAAGGGGGCGCGCCTGCTGGGCGCCAAACGCCTCCCGATCACCGTCAAGGAGGTCGAAAACGCTATGAAAAACAATTAATTACAGATATTTATGAAAAAAGTATTCTTGTTCGTCGCAGCCCTGACGCTCTGCCTGGGCGCCGCTGCGCAGTCCATCGGAAAGAACGAGCTCAAGGAGATCCAGGGCAGCTTCATCAAAGACGCCTCCACCGTAGCCCTGCAGAATGTCCTTTCGCACAACACCGACATCAATACCCTGGCTTCCAACCTCTCCAACGAGGGCAAACAGGACACCTACTTCAAGTATGAAGTGGATGTCAAGGGAATCACCAACCAGCGCAGCTCCGGCCGCTGCTGGCTCTTCACCTCGCTCAACGAGCTGCGCCCCGTGGCAGCGGAAAAGCTGAACGTCAAGGAGTTCTACTTCTCGCAGAACTACGACTCCTTCTGGGATCTCTTCGAGAAGAGCAACCTCTTCCTCGAGAATATCATCGCCACCGCAGGCAAGGATATCAACGACCAGGAGGTGGTCAACTACCTGAAGGCTCCCGTAGCTGACGGCGGCGTATGGAACCTCTTCGTGGACGTGGCCGAAAAGTACGGCGTGGTTCCCGCAGACGTGATGCCCGAGACCGAGCACTCCAACAGTACCGCCAATATGCGCAAGATCCTCAACGAGAAGCTTCGCGACGGCGCCTGGACCCTCCGTCAGATGAAGGCCCAGGGCTTCAAGGAGAAGGCTCTCCGCACCGAGAAGATCGAGATCCTCAAGCAGGTTTACCGCATCCTGGCCCTCTGCCTGGGCGAACCGCCGACCGAGTTCACCTGGCGCTACAAAGACCGCAGCGGCAAGGTGCAGACCCTCACCTCCACCCCGCAGGAGTTCTATGCCATGATCGCTCCCAAGGACTTCAACATGAAGACCATGGTGATGATCATGAACGACCCGACCCGCGAGTACTACAAGCTCTACGAGATTGAAAGCTACCGCAACACCTGGGAGGGCTTCAACTGGATCTACCTCAACCTCCCCAACGAGGACATCAAGCCGATGGCCCTGGCCTCCATCAAGGACAACCGGCCGATGTACATCTCCTGCGACGTGGGCAAATACTCCAGCCGCGCCGGCGGATGGCTCGACACGAACCTCTATGACTACGAGAAGCTCTTCGGCATCGACATTTCGATGGACAAGAAGGCCCGCATCCTCACCCGCCAGAGCGGCAGCTCGCACGCCATGCTGCTGATTGCCTGCGACACCGATGAGAACGACGTTCCCCTCAAGTGGAAATTCGAGAACAGCTGGGGCCCCGCTTCCGGCCAGAAGGGCTACGTGCTCCTGACCGACGAGTGGTTCGACGAGTACCTCTTCCGCATCGTGATCGACAAGAAATATGTGCCGGCAAACATCCTCAAGATGCTGGATCAGAAGCCGGTGAAGCTTCCCGTCTGGGACTACATGTTCTAATTGCACAGGCGTTATGAAACGTTTCTTTACGTTTATTACGGCTTTCGCCCTGGGTCTGCCCCTCTTCGGACAGGCCCTGGGACAGGCCGAACTGCAGGAGATCCGCGGCAGTTTCGTCAAAGACGAGGCGACCGCCGCGCTGCAGAATGTCATCTCGCACACGCTGGATCTCTCCAAGCTGGCCATCACGGTCAACCCGGACAAAGTGCTGGACGGCCTCTTCAAGTATGAAGTCAAGGCGCTGCCTTCGGCCCCCGACCAGTACACTTCCGGCCGCTGCTGGCTCTTCACCTCGCTCAACGCCCTGCGGCCCTGGGCCATGGAGAAGTATAACGTCAAGGACTTCCGCTTCTCGCACAACTTCGACTCCTTCTGGGACCTCTTTGAAAAGAGCAACCTCTTCCTGGAGGGAATCATCGAAACGAGGGCGGAAGAGACCGACAGCCGCATCGTGGCGCATCTCTTCAAGACCCCGGTGGCCGACGGCGCCGCCTGGAACTTTTTCATCAACCTGGCGGAGAAATACGGCGTGGCGCCCGAGAGCGTGATGCCGGAAACCGTGCACTCCAACAAGACCGCGAACATGCGTACGCTCCTCAACCAGAAGCTGCGCCGCGAGGGATGGGAGATTCGCAAGATGGCCGCTGCAGGCGCTTCCGAGGCGGATCTGCGCGCCCACAAACTGGCCGTGATGAAGGATGTTTACCGCATCCTGGCGCTCTGCCTGGGCGAACCCCCGACCGAATTCACCTGGAGCTACAAGGACCGCAGCGGCAAGGTACACAAGTTGACCACCACCCCGCAGGCCTTCTACAAAAGCATCGTGCCGGCCGGATACGGCTTCGACTCGGAGGTGATGATCATGAACGATCCAACCCGCCCCTACTACAAGGTTTACGAGATCGACCGCTACCGCAATACCTTCGAAGGCCGCAACTGGGTCTATCTGAACCTCCCCAACGAGGAGATGAAGGCCGGTGCGCTGGCCACCCTCAAGGACGGACAGGCCGTCTATGTCTCCTGCGACTGGCGCAAGGGCATGGTCAAACCGGCCAATTCGATGACCTGCGACGCCTATGACTACGACTCCCTCTTCGGGGTGGAATTCGGCATGGACAAGGAGGCGCGCATCGCCACCCGCTACAGTGCTTCCGCCCATGCGATGCTCATCATCGCCTGCGACACGGACGAGAACGACCGCCCCACCCAGTGGAAGTTCTTCAACAGCTGGTTCGACACGGGCGAAAAGGCCACGCTGACCTTTACCGACGAATGGTTCGACGGCTATATTTTTCGGATGGCCCTCAACAAGAAATACCTGAGCGACAAGGCGCTGCAGGCGCTCAAGACCGCTCCGGTGAAGTTGCCCGCCTGGGATTACATGAACTAAACCGCTTCCTTGCCGTATGAACTGGGCTGATCTGCTTGCCATCGTCGTCGGTCTGGTGGGACTCGTGGGATGCATCGTTCCCATCCTGCCGGGGCCGCCCTTCACCTGGGCCGGCCTGCTGCTGATCTATATCTGGGGCCACGAGGCACCCGCCATGACCCCCACCTTCCTGTGGGTCTGGTGCGGCATCACCATCGTGGTCACCATTCTCGATTACATCATCCCCGCCAAATTCACCCGGGCCACCGGAGGGACCAAGGCGGCGGAGCGGGGGTCGCTGATCGGCACCTTCGTGGGGCTGTTCTTCTTCCCGCCGATGGGCATCCTGATCGGGGCCTTCGCCGGGGCGCTGGTGGGCGAAATCATCGCCAACGGCAAGGACTTCCCGCAGGCGCTCGGGCCCGCATTCGGCGCCTTCCTGGGCTTCATTTTCAGCACGTTCCTCAAGATCGTGGTCTGCTTTATCATGATGTTCTATATCGTCAAATTTGCCATCTGATTCATGAATAAACTCTTCACCCTGGTGGCCACCCTGCTCTTCGGGAGCGCGCTGACCGCTTTTGCCTGCTCTTCCGTCATCATTTCCGGCCGCGTGACGGCCGACGGACGCCCCCTGATGCTCAAGGTGCGCGACGAATCCGGGCAAAACAATAACATTCAGTATTTTACCGGACAGAACTACAACTTCCTCGGCTTTGTCGGGGATGCCTCCAGGGCCCACGCCAAGGTCCGCAGCATCGTGGGCGGCATGAACGAAGCCGGCCTGTGCACGATGAGCCTCACCTCCAACAGCTGGCCCAAGGACAACCTGCCCAAAACCGGACACGGCAGCTTGCAGCTGGCCGCTCTCGGCCGGTGCCGCAACATCCCCGAATTCGAGGCGATGCTTTCCGAATGGGGCCGCCCCCTGGGCAATGTCTCCAACCTGGGCGTGATTGATGCCGAGGGCAACGCCGCCTACTATGAGTTCGACGGCGAATGGTACACCAAATACGACCTCAACGACCCCAAGATAGCTCCGGACGGATGGCGGGTGCTGACCAACTTCAGCTGGGCCGGTGATGCGGAGGGCTCGGGCGGCTGGGACCGCTACTACAGCGCAGAGGCCCTGATGAAGGCCTTTCCGAAGAATGCCGAGGGCAAGTACGAACTGACGGCACAGGACCTCTACGAGGCCTTCGGCCGCGGGTACCGCCACGAGGTGATGGGCATCCGGAGCCTGGAGGATCTCGCCGGATACCCCTACTTCTGCGACACGGGCATGATTACCCGCAACAAGACCTGCGGCATCCTCACCTTCCAGGGCGTCCGCCCCGGCGAGAACCCGAAGTACACGGTGATGTGGACCCAGCTCGGTTTCCCGGGCAGCTGCCCCGCCATTCCGCTCCTGGTGGGCGAAGGCAACCTGGTTCCGGACTATATCTGGAAGGAGGGCAGCAAGCACTCCCGCCTCTGCGACAAGTCGTTCGAGGTGCGCAACAAGTATGTCTATGACAAGACCTGGAACGGCCGCCTGAACTATTTCAACGTGAAGGCGCTCAACAAGGTGATTAGCTGCGTGCGCGGCACGGAAGAGGCCATCCGCGCGGAGTTCCTCCCGCGCTTCGAGGCCTGGCGTTCCGCCCACAAAAAGGCAGGCGACGCGAAGTTCTATGAGGAACATCGCGCCGCTCTCCAATCCTACTGGGCCCGCTACCTGGACGATCTCCAGGCCGCCGGCCTCCAATAGCGTTCGCCTTTATTCGCGGATAGCCTTGATGCCGGGGAGTTCGATTCCCTCGAGGTATTCGAGCATCGCACCGCCGCCGGTGGAGACGTAGCTGACCTTGTCGGCGTAGCCCATCTGGTTGACGGCCGCCACCGAGTCACCGCCGCCCACGAGGGTGAAGGTACCCTTGGCGGTAACCTCGGCCAGCATGCGGGCCATTTCCCGGGTGCCGGCTGCAAAGTTTTCCATCTCGAACACGCCCATCGGACCGTTCCAGAGAATGGTCTTGGAGTGCTCGATCACGGCCTTCCAGGCTTCGATCGTAGCGGGCGCGGCATCCATGCCCATCCAGCCGTCGGGGATGGCGTCCTTGCGGACTACTTTGCGGGCGGCGTCGTTGCTGAAGGCATCCGCCACCACCACTTCGTCGCCGAAGAGAATCTTCACGCCGCGGGTCTCAGCCTTGGCGAGGATATTCTTGGCGGTTTCGATCTGGTCGTCTTCACAGAGTGAGGCACCGATCTTGCCGCCCTGGGCCTTGACGAAGGTATAGACCATACCGCCGCCGATGATCAGGTTGTCCACCTTCTCGAGCAGGTTCTCGATGATGCCGATCTTCGAGGAGACCTTGGCGCCGCCGAGGATGGCCGTGAGCGGGCGGGCGGGATTGTCCAACACTTTGTCGATGGCGCGGATCTCACCTTCCATCACATAGCCGAACATCTTGTCCTCCGGGAAGAATTTGGCGATGAGGGCGGTGGAAGCGTGGGCGCGGTGAGCGGTGCCGAAAGCGTCGTTGATGTAGCAGTCCGCATAGGATGCCAGCTTGGCCACGAATGCCTTCTGGCTCTCCTTGACAGCAGCCTTGGCGGCCTTCTTCTCCTCGTCGGAGGCATCTTCCGCCAGTCCGCGCGGCTTGCCCTCCTCCTCGGCGTAGAAGCGGAGGTTTTCGAGCAGCAGCACTTCGCCCGGCTTGAGCGCAGCAGCCTGTGCGTCCGCCGCCTGACAGTCCGGTGCGAACTGCACCTTGGCGCCGGGCAGTTCTTCAACACGGCCGATGATGTGTTTCAGGGAGTATTTCTCCGTAGGGCCCTTCGGCCGGCCGAGGTGCGACATGATGATGAGCGCACCGCCGCCTGCGAGCACTTTTTTCAACGTAGGGATCGCCGCACGGATGCGGGTATCGTCGGTAATCTTGAAGTTCTCGTCAAGGGGAACGTTGAAGTCAACGCGCACAATGGCCTTTTTGCCTGTGAAGTTGTAAGTATCAATGGTTTTCATATCGTTGGAATGGTTTGTCGGGGAATGCGGGTACAAAAATACGAATAATAATGATTACTTTTGCAAAGGATAAACGCGCGCGTATGACCATCGAACAACCCCCTCTTTCCTGGCAGGACTATGAACTGATCGACTCCGGAGGATTCCGGAAGCTGGAACGGTTCGGCCCCTATGTGATGATCCGTCCCGAGCCCAAGGCGCTCTGGGACCCGTCGCTCAGCGAGGAGCAGTGGCGTGCGAAGGCCCACACGGAATTCAAGCCGGGCGCCGGATTCGGCAAGGCCGGCAAGGAGGACAGCGGCACCTGGACACCGCTGCGCAAGATGCAGGAACAGTGGACGATTGCCTATCCGCCGGTGGGGCTCCGCCTGCGGCTCGGCCTGACCTCCTTCAAGCATGTGGGCGTCTTTCCCGAGCAGGCCACCAACTGGGACTACATCCTGCGCAACACGCGCGAGATTGCCGACCTGCGCGCCAAGCGGGGTGAGGGCGCGCCCAAAGTGCTGAACCTCTTTGCCTACACGGGGGCCGCTTCGCTGGCAGCCCGCCAGGGCGGCGCCGACGTGACCCACCTCGATTCGGTGAGGCAGGTGGTGACCTGGGCCCGTGAAAACATGGAACTTTCCGGTCTGGACGGCATCCGCTGGATGGTGGAAGATGCGCTGAAGTTCGCCCGGCGGGAGGTCCGTCGCGGCAACCAATGGCAGGGCATCATCCTGGATCCGCCGGCCTACGGCCACGGCCCGGACGGCGAACGCTGGAAACTCGACGAATGCCTGGGTGAATTGCTCAAGTGCTGTGCCCAGATGCTGGCCCCCCGGGACAGCTTCCTGGTACTGAACCTCTACTCCAACGGCTATTCCGCCGTCCTGGCCGAAACACTGGTGCGCACCGCCTTCGGCGCGGACGGAACGCTGGCGTGCGGCGAATCGGTGCTGCGCGATGGCTTTGGCAAAGCGCTGCCGCTGAGCGTCTTCACCCGCCTGCGCCGGTAGCCCTGCAAACGTAACTAAACGATTATAAACGTAACACGATATGATGAGTTTTCTCTCGGTTGTCTGGAATGTGGATCCGATCCTTTTCAAGATCGGCCCCGTCGCCATCCGCTGGTATTCGCTGCTGTTCGTCTCCGGTTTCCCGCTGGGCTGCTGGCTGATGACCAAGTTCTACAAAAACGAAGGCGTCGATCCCGCCCGGGTGGAGCCGCTGCTCTACTCGATGCTGATCGGCGTGATTGTCGGCGCACGCCTGGGCCACTGCTGGTTCTACCAGCCGAACTACTTCCTGGCTCCCTTCGTGGCGGCCTTCGGCGGCAAGGTGGATCCGATGATCGCAGCGTGCGGCATGACCAACTGGCAGGCCTTCTGGGAAACCTTCATGCCCTGGAAGGGCGGCCTGGCCTCGCACGGCGGCGCTATCGGTATCCTGCTCGGACTCTGGTGGTACACCCATAAGTACGGCAAGAAGGACCACTTCGATATGCTCTGGATCATTGACCGTCTGGTAATCTGCGTCTGCTTTGCCGGCACGCTGATCCGTCTGGGCAACCTCTTCAATTCCGAAATCTACGGCAACGAGACGTCGCTCCCCTGGGGCTTCATCTTCGAGCGCCGCGGCGAAACGGTGCCCAAGCACCCCACGCAGATCTACGAAGCCCTCTCCTACCTGCTGCTCGGCATCTTCCTGCTGATTATGTACTGGAAAAAGCTCGACAAACTCTACCGCGGCTGGATCTTCGGCGTCTTCCTGATCGGCTGCTTCGGCATGCGAATCCTGATTGAATTCATCAAGATGCCGCAGGTGGACTTCGAGAAGAACATGCTCTTCAACATGGGCCAGCTGCTCAGCCTGCCCTTCGTGATTGCCGGCATCGTCTTTATCATTCTGGCTTATAAGAACAAGAAACCTGCACGGAGAATCGTTCCCGAGCAGGCCCACTACTGTCCCCCCAAGAAACAGCGATGAAACGCTTTGACAGCGACTACCTCGAAGGCTGCCTGCCCGAGATTCTGCAGCGCCTGGGCGAAACCAACCTGGAGCAGAGCGTCGGTTACGGCGAGGATGCCCACTGCACCGCCGCCCGTGAAAAGATCCGCGCTGCGGTGGGCCGGCCCGATGCCGACGTCCACTTCCTGGTGGGCGGCACCCAGACCAACGTCACCGTCATCTCCTCGCTTCTGAAGCCCTATCAGGGCGTGGTCTGCGCGGAGAGCGGCCATATCAACGTCCACGAGACGGGGGCGGTGGAACACAGCGGCCACAAAGTGATGGCCCTCCCCGCCACGGCCGGCAAGATTACGGCCGCACAGGTGGAGGAGGCCTTTGCGTCGCACCGCGACGATGCCAACCACGAGCACATGGTGCAGCCCGGCATGGTCTATATTTCCTTCCCCACCGAGATGGGTACGCTCTACTCGAAGGACGAGCTCACCGCCATTTCCGCCGTCTGCCGCCGCTGGCAGCGCCCGCTCTTTGTGGACGGCGCCCGGCTGGGCTACGGCCTGGCCTCCCCGCTGTGCGATCTCACGCTGCCCGAGCTGGCCGCGCTGGTGGATGTTTTCTATATCGGCGGCACCAAGCAGGGCGCCCTCTTCGGCGAAGCGGTGGTCTTCTGCAACCCGGCGCTGGCCCACGAATTCCGCTACCACATCAAACAGAACGGCGGCATGCTGGCCAAGGGCCGCCTGCTGGGCATCCAGTTCGAGACGCTCTTCACTGACGGACTTTACCTGAAGGCTGCCCGGCACGCGATTGACGAGGCTTTCCGCCTGCGGGACGGCCTCCGCGCCAAGGGGTACCGCTTCCTCTGCAACAGCCCCACCAACCAGCAGTTCCCGATTCTGGAAGATGCACAGATTGAGGCGCTGCGCGCCGAATTCGGGTTCGAATTCTGGCAGCGGATCGACGCCACCCACTCCGCCGTGCGTTTCTGCACCAGCTGGGCCACCCGGCCCGAAGCGGTGGACGCGCTGCTCGCCGCGCTGTAAAAAAAA
>JAEEGH010015535.1_pt1 | contig 16520 bp, 13 predicted proteins | sample 9134181 | NCBI WGS metagenome assembly JAEEGH01 (sample SAMN16246544, study PRJNA631951) | gut metagenome | biome: gut microbiome; feature: rumen; material: DP-attached | host: Bos | place: Iran: Karaj | collected 2018-10
TCGCCAAATTGGTGGTTGAGGTCTACGAGGTGGTCCATATAAGCTGCCGCATTGAGGCTGTTGAACTTCGGGAAGTTGAAACCTGTAATGTATTTAATATGTTTGGGTTTGAGCAAGGTGGCAAAATGCTTGAATTGCTCCACGTTGCGAACACGGAAGAAAATCAGCGGAATGTCCTCATATTTCAAAATGCCTGCCTCGACCTCCTGCTTCAGGGTCTCAAGGACATGGATACAATTCAATTCTGCAGCTGGTACATCCTCCTCCTTGCAGGCATCTTCAAAACACATCACCATGGATGTCAATCCAGGATACCTCTTTTCAATAATAGCCTTGGCAAAGTCTTTGGTGCCAGGCATATACATGGTAGCTCCAAGACAGTACTGTAACAAGTCTCTGCCCGAGTATTTATCAAAATCAACCGGTTTTTTGACAAAACTGTAATTGGGATTATATTGATGGTGTTTCATACCTTATTTCGGTGAGACAATAGCTTCGGGATAGTAGGTGTCAATTACTCTCTTCACCAGGCTGACTTGCTTGGCGCGTTGGCGGGCTTCTTTCTCTGTGGTATCATAGCTGTGGTTAGCCGCAACAGAACCTCCGGTCTTCAAATACACCGGTGCAGCCACACGGATGAAGTCCGGCACTTCGTAATGGCGGATAAAACCACCGCTTGATTTCGGGTTTTCAGTATGTAAGTCAATCGGCACATCGATGGCGGCACGCATGGCAGCCAGCATTTGCACCTGAATATCACGAACTGGGTTGATAGAATCGGCACCTATAGTCTCCAACAGATGAGCTGAACATGGATTACCATGACCACTATGGGCACTTACCTTGAAATGGCAGTCAGCAGGGATGAAACCTTTCTTACGGGCTTCGTTAAGTGCCCAAAGCAGACCCTCGTCATAGACCAGGAAACCGCGAACGCCCAAGCGGGCACCCCTTCTGATTTCCTCAATACCACGGACAATTTGTTCCTCACCACGCAAACGGTAACCCATGCGCTGTCCTTCTTCAGTCTTCACTGAAGCGGAAGTGTCAGTAGTGGCACGAGGACCACAAGCCAAAACCAATTGAACATTCCATTTTTTGGCATATTCTACCATTTTGGAAATGTCTTCGTCCGTGAGAAACATAATACCTTTGGTCTGAGTCACACGGTGGATTTGTATGCCATATTCATCCAAAGCCTCAAGCAAGGCCTTCATAGGACCAGGGCCTTGGATGCCCGGAACCTCGAAACGATACTGCCCCCCATCGGGAAAGCGTTTTTCAGAAGTGGGTAAGTCATACAGGTCGCCACCGGGCATCCCTATACTTTCAAGAAACATACGCGTTTCTGGCATGGTGTAGTATTTCATTTTCTGATTTTTATTTTGTTCTTACATTTCTTTATTTTTGTACCTGCATCCAATATGATGTCATCCTCTTGAATCGCCACATGGTCAATAGTCATTTGTGGTACTTTTCCGTCTTGAGCAGGAAGGATATAATTAGTCCCCTTCACGCAACCATTGTCCGAGTCTTCATGCGCCTCAAAGCGAATGCTGCCATCAACCACATTGTCACGAATGATAATATTCACATTCGCCCTTTCGACACCTGATTCTGAAGAGCTGGAACGCTCAACGAAAGTAGCACGTCGAGAGTCAATACATCTGCTATTGGCAATGCCTGTGATGACATTACCATAAATCTCAATGTTGCTGGCCCCATCATCGCAGAAAATGCCTCGGTTTGACTTCATTCCCGAGATACTATGTATGTAGTTATTGCGAATAATCGAGCCTGCATTCTTGGTGGCAACATAGATAGCTCCACCATCCATGATGCCATAGTTTTCGATATGGTCCATATAATCCTGGTCGAAGCTCAAGTCATTGTTTTCGATGATACCAGAACAGGGTTGTTTCATCTTGCTTTTGTACCAAACGCCAGTGCTGATGCCTCCATAGCCGAAATTGAGAAAAACATTGTCTGAAACATGGTAATTCGTTCCTTGGCACCTGACACAAGGCGTATTATTCATGTGCTTTCCCATTGACTTGAAACTGTTCTTTTTCACTACGGTATTTGCACTTTCGTTGTTTGACTTAATGCCATTATAATAACAATCCTCAAACAGGTTATTGTCTATGCTGACATTCGGTGATGCCATAATGGATATCACGTTTCCGCGCATACCGTAAAAGCTGCATTTATGAACCCTTATTTTTTTGCAAAATGAATTTTTAATCTCAATGGCAGGTTTTGATTCAGCAAAGGCGTTGCCTATAAAACAGATGCCTTTGATATCTACAGAAGAAAACTTGCAGTTTTGGATGGTCAGAAAGTTATGAGATTTGCCCTCCCGCACCGAAGTGATACCGTTTGGAAGATGCAATTTTCCATAACTTATGTGAAGATAGTCCTCTCCTATCTCAATATTGCAAAGTTTGTAACGAATCTCTTTTTTGCCAAAATTATAGTCATCGTTCACATTGTATCCACCGTAAGAAGACGCTTTCAGGTCATCAGCAATAAAATAGATATACTGCCCATCTATCTTATCAATCTTATAAACACTGGATTTGTACCAATGAGGGACAAGGATGTATGCGTTGCTGAAATCCGTATTTTTCGGGAAAGTGTCTTTACATTTAATTTGACAAAGTTTCTTTATAGTATCCAACACCTCAACCAAACCATCAGCATATTGGATGTATGACCAAGTTTCCATATCCTCGGTGCCACTCATCCAGCTGTTATCCGTAGAAAATGTGCCTTGATATGCATCGCCATCCTGATATTCTCTTCCTTCAGGAATCAAGATAGCGTCTTTGCCTTTGATGTGGATTTTCGTATCAGCGGCTGTTATGTCTTTTAAAGCGACATGTTCTTCCTTCGTAACATAGGTTCCAGGCAACAAAATTACATAAATATTCCTTTTTCCAGTTTTGATAGTGTTTGTCAGCTTTTCTTGTAGCCCGTCAAACTCCACTTGGCTGTTGACCACTATGGTAGTACGACAGGCAGAAGCTATTATTGCCACTAAAAGGCAACTAACAGATAAGATGACAAAACGAAAAACATGAAGCATTAATAACAAATTGCATTATAGCTTTGGCTCAATATAATGTTTTTTCTTTTTTGCTTTTTCCAACTTCTTCATATCTTCTTTGGTCCGTTCGGTTAAGACACTAAACACTTTCATGCCCTCGTAATATTGGGCGAACACATTCTCAATCTCATTGCGGATTATTTATCCAGCTTGCTCTATTGCGGGTAAAGTGTTTTCAAATAATGCATATGCTTCTCTTTCTCTTCTTCTGTTGAGAAACGGTTCTTTATAATTTTCGCAGGATTCCCACCTACTATAGTACAAGGTTCAACATTTTTTGTGACCACACTTCCTGCTGCTACAATGGCTCCATCGCCTATCTTTACTCCAGCAATGATAATTGCCCCATGTCCAATCCAGACATCATTCCCGACGAAAGTCTTTTTCGAATCCCCTCTGCCAGAATTCCAAATGGTTTTTCCTGGAACACTTGTGATGTGATCATCCTTCCCGATAAATGAAACATTAGAAGCAATCAGAACACTGTTGCCAAACTCAATGTCGCACTGAATTCGGCATCTCGAACCAAACTGCACACGGTCACCCATGGTGACATCTTTATGAGGAGACCAGATGATTGTACTTTTTGGTATTCTTGTAAAACCACCGGCTTTAACCCAAGGATACTTAATCCTAAGCATCCTAAACGAGCGAAAGGCGTTGGCAATCTGCCGTATTGCTGTTATAGCTTTGCTGCGACCAGGAACAACATTGTTCTTTAAATCCATTCTTATTTCTTAAATTTTGAAATGTCTTCTAACACTTTCTGCGCTATGGTATGATAACTTATTATTTGTTTCATCTTTTCACAGGCAAGGGATACAGAGTTTCGTTCTATCTCATCTAAACTTAATAATTGTAACAAAGCATTTTTGATCTCATCCTTTGTTCCTTTCTCAATCCATAAACCATTACCTTCTATTAGATGTTCTGATGTGCCTGTTTTTCTGTTGATTATAGGTGTACATACCGCGATAGCATCTTCTATTAATGTCGTATGATGGATAGGCCAGCAAGCCACATCAGACATTTTAAGCAACTCTAATGTCTTAGTACGGTTGCACCATCCATGATTGGTTATACAACCATTGTTACTTGCTTGTATTGAAGTCGTACTATCTTCAAATTTCCCGAAAAGCACCAACTTCAATTGCGGGTAATGTGAACTCAACTCTTTCACCGCACAAATCAATTTGTCCGTACCTTTCCCTTTTCCCATCTTGCCTCCAGACACAACGATGAAATCTTGATCATCATAACCATATTTTAGTCTCAAGTCGGGTATTGAACTAATACTATCCGCTAAGTCCACATCAGCCCCAATAGGAAGAAAATCTATCTTTTCTTGTGACAAACCATAATAATTATATATGAAATCACACCGTGAATGAGTCACTCCATATACCTTAAATAATTGTTTTTTGTACAATTGACATGATAACCTTATCAAGAATTTATAATAAAACCAGACCCATATTCTATTCCTTGACATATTAATTGAATCTGCATGATTGTCACATAACATTGAAATGTTATGCTTTCGAGCATAGCGGGCAGAAACTGGCATAGAAGTACAATTGAAATTGTGGTGAAAGATAACATCTGGTTGAATATCTTCAAGCACTTCCATTAAATTACTTGTGAAAAGAAATGATGTAGAGATTTTTTTAATAGGTATTCTTCTCACCACAATACCTTCATGTAAATAATTGTCACCTTTTGCCTTTATTTCATCAACGATTTCTTTTTTTAAGTATTTTGGAAATATATTTGCAGAAGCTATAATATAGTTTTCCACACCTTCTTTTTGAAGATATTCTGGTAACAAGTTCTCCTGATAGCCCCAACCATCAATAAAAGGAGCGGAAATTTCTATATGTACTATTTTCATCTTAAAATAATCAGAATGGTAAACGCTTTTATGAAAGCATAAATGAAATAGTTGTTTTGAAATAATCTTTTTCAGGAAAAGACTTATTTGCAGAACACATGCATGTTTTTTTTGCGCGCGTATCTTAGATACCGGAAAAACCAAATCGGACCATAATAAATCAAGGCTTGTAAAGTTGCGGACGACAATTTATAATACATATCAGTCCTATCAACAGATTTCAGAAAAGCATTATAATCTACCAAAACGGTAAAACGTGTGTATTGATTTATTGCTGTCTTTGATTTCACAAGAGACTGTCCTTTGCCAGCTTCAGTAATCATATAAACAACGGATGGATCGGCAGCAATCGATTTAGCATAATGGCCAGTAACGACAGAAAACATCATGTCATTTGAAACCTTAACCTCTTGAAATTGGTATCTACCTTCTTTTAAAAACTCGGAACGAAACATTTTACAAATGGGATTCCCGAAATGATAGCGTAGGAAATCCTCTTTATGAGTCTTCAAGTAGTGTGTGATATAAAAATGTATCTTCTCATGGCGTGTGCTATGTTTGCCATCAATCAATCGAATACTATCAGCATCGAAAAACACAATGTCATAATCCTGTTCTACATAACGGTCAAATGCGGAAAATGCCTCTGGTATGAAATAGTCATCAGCATCAAGAAATAGAACCCACCGCCCATTGACATGTCTCAAGCCCTCGTTGCGCGCTCGTCCAGCTCCCTTTGTGGAATCAGAGATAAGATATACCAAACGAGCATTTGAGGTAGTAGGCATTTTGCTTTCACCATAAGGCGTGTCACTATTATCAACTGCGATAATTTCAATATCCTCTCGGTCGGGAATGCTGTTAATGGCTTTGATTAATAAATCTAACTTATCACGGAAAGGTATTATCACGCTATAATTAAACTCTCTCATAAAACAGCTCTATTATTATCGTTTACTTTTTTTATGAGCTCTCGATTTCACAAAGGATAATAACTTGTTACGTTCTATTCGATTTAGACCGACAAAAAAGATAAGAATACAAAGATACAAGAAAGTAAACACAAGTTTAATTAGAGGATGCGACATGTCTGGTATAAATAAAGTAGGCACATAAAGTGCAGTCGTCAATAGTGAAGGGAAATAAGAATGACGCCAAAGAATACTATTGTCATAATTCAAAGTACGATGCAAAGCCCATTGGATGACAAAAAAGCGGATTATTGAAACTATCACATAAGACACTGTAAGATAATAGGCTGGTGCACCTCCTCTTAGAACAAAATACCCTAAACCAACAGAAAAGACATTCAACAAACTAGTTAAAGTTTGATATAAACTTATCTTCCCGCTTGCAAAGATAATACTTTGTACACCTGAATTGAGTGACATCACCAAGCTATCTATGATGAACAACACCAGAAAAACAGTTGCGTATGGAGGAACGTCTCCCAGCCACAAACCCATAATCCATTCTGGAGCGGCAAGGAACAATGCTCCCATCAGCAAAGTAAACAAATATCCGTATTTCGTTGACATAATCAACAACTCATTCGTTCTTGCCTTATTGCCTACAGCATAACTTTTTGTTATCTGCGGTGCCATAGGCTGCGTAATATTGTGAGCAAAAATAGTTACATAAGAATTCACATTGGCAGCAACTCCCATCGCACTGTTCATGACCGTATTGAAAAAGGCATTGACGACCATCGAAGCTCCTTGGGTTTTCGCTGTGTGTGCGAAAGCACCAACCCCAATCCATGCAGAAAAGCCGAATACATTCTTATACATATTACGGTCACGGACAATTCGTAAGTGAACAATCTCAGGATATTTTCGCGAACAAAAGACCATATAAAAAAAAGTGGGCAAAGCATGAAGGATAGAAAAAGTCAAGGTATAAATAAGAAGCTTATGAGAAAAGTGATTGATTAGCAACCAAGTCATGAAAAGTTTTACAACATGCACAAAAACATCCACACCGCTGAAAACGATAAATTTTTCTTTGGCCATAAGCACGCCTGTATAAGGGACTTTCACAAACGAAATTGCACTTCCCACAACCGAAATGCAATATACCATCATGGCATTCCTAATCGGGCCATCATAATTCACATAACGATGAATATACCAGTCTCCTAAAGGATAAGCAATAATCAACACCAACAATGCAATAACAATATGAATAGAAAGGTTAACATTAAACTGTCTATTCGCTTCATCAATATTGCCTTTACCAAGTGCCACAGCAATGAACCGATTTGATGTAGATACCATAATATTGTTTAGCACAGCCATAAAAGATATGATGCCACCCAACAATGCAAAAAGGCCATAATCCACAACACCAAGCGCCTTCAATCCAAAACGGGTTGAAAGTAATGCGCAAAATGTGGTTATGCCCATTTTGGCATAAAGTATAAAGGAATTATAGGCTATTGCCTTATTTGTGTTTTCCTTCATTTATTAATTGGATTTCATTGTATTTGGCAGATGACAAAGCAAACAAGATTACAAAGACATAAATATTCAGTGAAATTTCACCACTTGCCATTGACCTCAGAAAATATGCCAACCATAACAAAAGAAATGGCTTAAATACCTTTCTGTTTTTTATCGCTGCAAAAACGCCCAACACCATAGCAATAGAAAAGCCAACAAGACCTGTCTCACAAAGCAACTCAATAAACAAGTTATGAGGATAGGAACCATACATATTGAATACTATAAAACGTCCGTAGCCAACACCAAAAACAGGATGTGATAAGAACTGGTCGACACCAGCCATAAGCCAATCGCCACGGCCTGCTCCTTCAACATAACCTTCATCTACAACTGATTCAAGCAAACCTTCCTCTTCGGTGAGAAATCCTATTATATAATATGTTACCCCAACAACTAATATAATAGCAAACCATCTTCCTATAAGTTTGTAGAAATTGGCTGAAGTACTATTACGAATAAATCTGTAGAGATTGGTTGAGGTATTATCACGATTGATAATAAAAGCCCAAACAAAGGCCATAACGAAAATGGAAACAATAGCCTGACGCGATCCGGTATAAAGCAAAGCCAATGAGACAATTGCAAGTATTAACAAGATTTGCCATAGTTTGTTCTTTTTGGATTCAATCATAAAAACACCAAAACCCATTAATAACAGGAATCCTGTATTTTGATATTGGATATGAAAAGCATCGTCGTCTACTTCTACAACATCTATAAATTCCTCGTGAGTCTGATAACGCAAAAAACCAAAATCAAACAAATCCGTTGGACCTTCAATACCATTCACTGGTATTGACATAGGTACCAAAAAGATAGCCAAAACTATATATAACACCCCCAGTTTGGCAAAATCAAATTTTTCGGTATTGGAAAACAAGAAAGAATATGCAAAAAAAAGTGTTAAACCGTGTCGGATTGTATTAATTAGTTTAGGCTCTGCATGATCTCCGCCAAAAGTTGTATATACGGAAATTGTAAATAAGAGTAACAATAGAATAAGTGGAAATAATCCTTTCGGCATGAAACCCATATTTGACCTGCGTAACAGGATCAAGACAAACAATACTGCAAGACCTGTATACTTTATTATACCACCGACGTGATCGATGCCTAATGGATTGAAAATAAATCCAGCAACAGTAGGGAAAAAAACAATGAAACTAAACACATTCTCATATAAATTACAGCGAATTGTTACATATACCATTAATATAGCTGCAATGTATTGAACTGGTATGGAATGGACAAAAAGGGCGGCAAAAGCAAGAAAAATAAGTGCAAGGTCAACCCAAAAGAGTTTCTGCTCATGTTGACCTATAAGAAAGGATATAAGAGATGGATTACTATTGTTTTGCATACGATTGGTGGAGTTATTTACAGAGAACTTACTTGACATGAAAATAGTCCTTAAGAACTAATCTAACAAATAAACCGTTCTTGGAGTGGTCTGTGAATGATTCTATGGTATCTTCATGCTGAATATTACATTCATCTAATTTCTTAATAAGATAAACTATGTGTTCAGGATAAGTATGTTCTTCCGTTGAATAAATAAGTTTGATTTTCGTTTTACAGTCTTTACTTGACTCTATCATTTTTTCCAATTTATGGTCAAGAATATCTATCCACTCCTGAGTAGGTTTCCCTCCAACTACTTTTTCCCATTGCCATGGCTTGGTAGGATATTGATGTCTTGAAAGATAATCTCCAACTTTATATTGGCAAGCTCCGGCAAAAACCAAATCAACCTTATTCTTCAAGCCATAATAAATAGCTGCGGTACCTCCCTTGGAGCCACCTAATGTCATTATTTCACTATAAGAACCTCGGCTTAAAACCAAATCAATCAAATTCTGGGTGTAACGCTCGGGATAATCAGCTTTCACTTCATACCAATAATAACTCGCATTATCAGCCCAGCAATCGCGAATAAACAATTGGTCAACGGGTATCTTTTTTAATGATCTCATATAATTATATCTCCCCACCATCGAAGTAAAAACGATTATCAGCTTTTCGGAACCCTTACGCTTCCAAATGTATTCAACACCATCAGGACTCCTCTTGGTCAGCAACCAATAATACACTTTCCAATAGAGGTGTATCAAACTTTTGAATGGCCCATTTTTCATTCCTATTGATTCTTTACAATCTACCGTCAACAATCTCTCTCGGCAGAATGCCTTTCACATCATAAATGACACCATTGTCTTTGGCAAGAGCCTTTACATCCATGTCCATGAACTCCTTATGTGCTACGGCGAGAATCACAGCATCGAACTGTGTGGTCGGGACTTCGTTGGTCACCGAGACACCGTATTCCTGGAACACATGCTCGGCATTGGACCAAGGGTCGTAAACCGTGATGTTGGACGTGTACTCCTGCAGTGTATGATAGATGTCGACAATCTTCGTGTTGCGGATGTCGGGGCAGTTCTCCTTGAAGGTAATGCCAAGGATGAGAATCTTGGCGTTTTTCACCATCACACCTTTCTTGTTCATGCACTTGATGGTCTGGTTTGCCACATAAGCACCCATACCATCGTTAAGACGACGAGCATTACTCATGACACGAGGCAACACACCGTAGACCTGTGCTTTCTGGATGAGATAGTATGGGTCCACTGAGATGCAGTGACCGCCCACCAAACCAGGACTCAACTTGATGAAGTTCCACTTCGATGAAGCGGCTTCTATCACATCATGGGTATCAATTCCCATGGCGTTGAAAATCTTGGCCAATTCGTTCATGAAGGCGATGTTGACATCCCGCTGGCTATTCTCAATGATTTTGGAAGCTTCAGCCACCTTGATGCTTGGGGCCTTGTGGGTACCGTTAACGAGGACGCTGTTATAGATTTTGTCCACATAGTCTGCAATCTCGGGTGTGGAGCCAGAGGTCACCTTCTTGATCTTTTCCACCGTATGTTGTTTATCTCCAGGGTTGATTCTTTCAGGAGAATAACCAGCAAAGAAGTCGACATTAAACTTCAATCCGCTGACGCGCTCCACCACGGGCAGGCACTCTTCTTCGGTCACACCAGGATAGACGGTGCTCTCATAGACCACTACATCGCCTTTGCTAATCACTTTACCAACGGTCTCGCTAGCACCCCAAAGTGGTTTCAGGTCGGGACGATTGTTTTCGTCTACCGGGGTCGGAACAGCTACCACATAGAAGTTGCATTTGCGGATTTCGTCAAGATTGGTTGTACAACGGAAGCCGTGGTTCTTGATGGCGTCTTGAAGGAGCTCATCTGCCACTTCAAGTGTTGCGTCATGGCCGCCCATGAGGGCATCCACGCGGGATTGATTCATGTCATAACCGATGGTTTCAAATTTGGTTGAGAAAAGTCGTGCCAAAGGCAATCCAACATAGCCAAGACCTATGACACAAATTATTGTTTCTTTCATGTAAGTATATATTATGTGTTAATATTCAATTATTTATTTCCACCCAAACGGATGCCCACTCAAAGGCAATTTCGCCATAGGATGATAATCTCCAATGAGTCCAACGGGCTTGGCGTTGCGGATTTGATACACGATGTTGATGCAACGGCGAGCCTCCTCTATGCCGAAACCGCGACCTGCCAAAATCTCCTCATAGCTCTTAGTGTGCAACTCCGTGAAGCCTTGGCTGAACTCAAACTCCTCTCCGTCAATCTTCAAGGTACGATAGGTGCGCTTTTCGCCTTCCACCGCATTGGGGGGCAAGGTATCGGCATTGATGCTGAGAAAATAACGCACGCGTGCACGTTCCAGTTCCAAATAACCTGCCACACGATCATGCGAAGCTACGTGGACGATATTCTTCTTCAAGTCGCCAAAAATCCAGCTTAACATGTCGTAGAAATGCACACCAATATTCGTTGCAATGCCTCCGCTTTTATTGATGTCCCCTTTCCAAGAGGCATAATACCAGTTGCCTCGCGAAGTGATATAAGTCAGGTCGATGTCATAAATCTTGTCTTTGGGTCCTTCGTCGATTTTTTTCTTTAAGGCTACGATTTTGTCATGGAGACGCAATTGCAGGATGGTATACGCTTTGTGACCTTGTCTGGCCTCCACTTTTTGCAATGCATCTATATTCCACGGATTAAGTACCATGGGTTTCTCACAAATGACATCAGATCCGAGACGCAAACCATAGCGGATGTGTGCGTCATGCAAATAATTTGGCGAACACACCGTGAAATAATCTATCTTTTTTCCTTGGTCTTTCAGCCGGGTATTGTGACGGTCGAAGAGTTCTTGCTCGGTAAAAAATGCTGCATTCGGAAAATAGCTGTCAATAATGCCCACACTATCGTGCTTGTCGTATGCCGACACGAGGTCGTTGCCTGTATCCTTGATGGCTTTGAGGTGACGCGGAGCGATGTAGCCACCAACACCAAAAATGGCGAATGTTTTCATATTCCATTAGGGTAGGGCTGTCATAGTATGGCAGCCCTACAAATGATAATTATAGGTTATTCTTTTCAATATCCTTGAAATACTTGACAGTACCGTAGGTCATTTCGTCACAAGCTGCATCGTCGCAGACGATGATGCCTTTCGGGTGCATTTGCAGCACGCTCACTGTCCACATCTGGCTGACGGCACCTTCAATGGCATGAGCCAAAGCGCGAGCCTTGTTGTGGCCGTTGGCCAGAATCATCACCTCGCGGCTGTCCATGACGGTACCCACACCCACGGTAAGGGCGGTCTTCGGCACCTTATTAATATCGTTCTCAAAGAAACGAGAGTTGGCGATGATGGTGTCAGTGGTCAAGGTCTTCACACGAGTGCGTGATGTCAAGGAACTGCCAGGCTCGTTGAAAGCAATGTGGCCATCAGGACCAATGCCGCCCATGAAGAGGTCAATGCCGCCGTAGCTCTTGATCTTTTCCTCGTAGCGAGTGCATTCGGCTTCAAGGTCTTCAGCGTTGCCATTCAAGATGTTCACGTTTTCCTTCTTGATGTCAATGTGGCTGAAGAAATTGTTCCACATGAAACTATGGTAGCTTTCAGGGTGGTTCTCCGGAATCTTCACATATTCGTCCATGTTGAAAGTGACCACATTCTGGAAGGAAATCTTGCCTTCCTTGTGGAGGCGGACGAGTTCACGATATGTGCCGATAGGTGTTGAACCCGTAGGCAATCCGAGGATAAACGGTTTCTCAGCCGTAGGCTTGAAAGCATTGATGCGTTCAACAATATGGTTAGCAGCCCAACGCGACATGGCGTCGTAATTTTGTTCAATAATGACTCTCATGATATTTATTGTTTAATTGTTGTTTGTTTAACTGTTGAATTGTTGTTTTATACCAAATGATTTTTGATATATTCTTGGATGTTTTTCTCGAACTCCTCGGTCTCCTCACGAATCTGTTGGACAAAACCGACTTCATCAATCTTTCCGATGACGGCGATTTTCTCTTCATCGTTGCGGAAGGTGGCGTTGCGGAATTCGTTTTCGTAGTCTTTCTTGCGGCTTTCGTATACTTGGTCGCAGATGAAGTGTTGGATGCGGATGGCCTTTTCCAGGTTTTCATACCACATCTCTTTGGTCAGCACATCAGCGTCATCCTTGTAAAGGAACATCAGCGAGAAGTAGGCATGACGCAGTTTCTCAGACTGATAGTTTTCCCACAACTCGTCATAACGGTGATGGATTTCATCCCAAGTGTTGAGCACGCCGTCACGGATGTCGGCACGCAGTTGGTCAACATCTTCCTCTGGCATGGTCTGTCCGCCAAGGTTAATCCATTTGCGGAGTCGCTTGCCTCTCATGGAGTTCACGATGGCTTCCATATCCAATTCGGGATGGGCTTCCAAATAGTGCATCAAGGTATTGACGGCATAATAGGTAATCATGTCGCCGTAGGCGTGATAGGCCTCCAATGGCTTGAGGATACGCACTTTACGCTTTCCTTTCTCCATGTGTTCACCAAAAACCTCCAACTTTTTCACTGTTTCGGATTCGTTGTCAAGGAGGTTCTTGCCGCAGTCGCGAAGGTCGTAATACTCGTATTTCTCGGGATTTTCGCCTTTTTTGCGGAGATAGGCCTTGGCCACCCAAACCTCAAGCAACTTGCGGCCTTCGATGATTTCCTCAACCGTATCAGGCGCAAGGGTCTCAAACTCAATGTTTTGAACCTTGCGCAAACGCTTGTCACGACTCTGGTATTTCGAGGTGTTGCGGGCGATAGCGTACATGTTGTACATCCACCAATAAGCCGGCATGATTTCCAACTCGTTCTTGGCCGTGTTGTTGTTCACCAAACAGAACGGCAGCATGATGTTGAGTTCGCTCGGATAATCGGCCTTGGAGAGCAATGTGAACGAAGCAAACTTGGAGGAGTGCTTCACGCTGGAGCAAAGTCCCGGCCAGAAACCGCGCGAGGCCACTATTTCACCATCAGTGGCGCGACTGTTGTGGTTAGAACCTATGGTCGCACCAGCAGCCATGTTGCTTTGACCCATCACGCAGGCGGAAATCAGGAACGAGTTGTTGTGATGCTGCTCGTGTGAGGGGAAAATAAGATTGTTCAACACCTCACAGCATGAGATGGTGGAATTGTCGCCCAGTACCGAGTGGATAAGGCGCGCGCCATATTTCAAGTTGCAGTTGTCGCCAAGCACAAAGCGCGTGGCCACAACAGAATAGAAAATGCGGCATCCGTAGCCCGTTACGCCGTTCACCAAAATGACACCCTCGCCGATTTGAGAAGGCTCCTTTTCCGATGAGTTGATGGTGACGTTCTTCAGTTTGCTCGCACCTTTAATATAACAATACGGTCCGACTTTGGCATCCTTCAGAATCCAGCAGTTTTTGATGACGCACGACTCGCCGATGGTGCCGTAGTAGCCACGGTGGAAGTCGACGCTGGCCTGAGTGATTTCGGCAAGGCGTTCCTGTAACTTGGTGTCGTCGATGTATTTTGCCCAAAGGTAAGCGTCGGCGGTAGTCATGCCGTCGAAAGGCATGATTTTGCGCGTCCCGATTTCGTTCATCACTTCCAACCACACGCGCACGTCTTCCGGCTCGCCCTCCTTGATGGTGCCGTTGCCGAATTTGGAGTGGTCGGTGGTGGACAGTTCGTGGATATTGAAAAGGATGCTTCTGTCGCCGATGATGTAATTGGCCATGTAATGCACATCGTGGATGGCCACGTCGTCACCAATGTCGCACGAAATGATGCTACTGTCGGTGATACCAATGGGCACGCGCAAGTCGTGGTATTGCAGCACTTTGTTGTTCACTCTTCCAATGCGCACCATGCCAAAGAAGTGGTTGTTGCGCACCATGTTGGTATCAAACTCGTTGGTGACCCAAATGTCATCCCAATTGGTGGCGGAGTTGCTGTTTTTCACCAAGCGTTCAATCTCGTCGGAGCGCAGATGCCGCCAGCCGCCTTCGGGTTTTTTCACCTGTAGGTTGCGGTAATAATATTCGTCGTGACCGTCATGCAAATACTTCTCGTCGATGAAGTTTTTATATATCCGGTCATAGTCAATGATAGTTACTTTATCCATTAATGTAATTTGGTATTTATTTAGTTTTCAATAGATTAGTTGTTTTCAATAATGTTTCGACTGAGTTCGGGTTATGCCCGTCGTCCCAGTCTGAAATTACGGAAATGGACTAACCACGACACCGTAGCGAATGCCGTTTTTTCTGAAAACCGATGGATAAATTGCTACGAACATGAGATTGGTTTATCTGTTTTTATACATGTCGTCGTAATACTTCTGGTAGTCGCCAGAGGTCACATTGTCCATCCATTCTTGGTTGTCGAGATACCAGCGGACTGTCTTCTCGATGCCCTCCTCGAACTGGAGGCTCGGTTCCCAGCCCAATTCCTTTTGGAGTTTCGTGGAGTCGATGGCATAGCGCAAGTCGTGGCCGGCGCGATCGGTGACGTATGTAATCAAATCCATGTCGGCACCTTCGGGACGACCAAGCAAGCGGTCAACTGTGTTAATCAAAACTTTGATGAGGTCGATGTTCTTCCATTCGTTGAAGCCGCCGATATTGTAAGTTTCAGCAACCTTGCCTTCGTGGAAAATCAGGTCAATCGCTCTTGCATGGTCTTCCACATAGAGCCAGTCACGCACGTTCTCGCCCTTGCCGTAGACGGGCAACGGTTTGCGATGGCGGATGTTATTAATAAACAAAGGTATCAACTTCTCGGGGAATTGGTACGGGCCATAGTTGTTCGAGCAGTTGGTCACCACTGTCGGCAGGCCGTAGGTGTCGTGGAAAGCACGCACAAAATGGTCGCTACTGGCTTTGGCTGCGCTGTAAGGGCTGTGGGGCTGGTATTTCAAGTCCTCTGTGAAGAACTTGCTGCCGTAGGCCAAATGGTGCTTGCCACTACTCGCCTTAGTGCTAAACGGAGGCATGATGCCTTCGGGGTCGGTGAGTTCGAGTGCGCCATAAACCTCGTCGGTCGAGATATGGTAGAAACGTTTGCCATCCCATTTCTCAGGTAGGCTTTCCCAATACAATTTGGCGGCTTGCAAAAGGCTCAACGTGCCCATCACATTGGTTTGGGCAAAGGTGAACGGATCTTTAATCGACCTGTCCACATGACTCTCAGCGGCAAGGTGGATGATGCCGTCCACATGTTCGTCCTGCATCAGTTTGTAAATCGTCTCGAAGTCGCAGATGTCGGCCTTCACGAACTTGTAGTTCGGCTTGTCCTCGATGTCTTTCAGGTTGGCCAAGTTGCCGGCGTAGGTCAGCTTGTCGAGGTTGATGATCTTGTATTCGGGATATTTGTTCACGAAAAGGCGCACGACATGGTTTCCGATGAAACCAGCACCGCCGGTGATGATGATGGAGCGTTTGTAAGTCATCGTTTTTCAGTTTTATTGCAAATTCTTTAATGTTTCCGAGTTGACCTCTTCCTTCATCTCGTCAATGACATGGAGCAGGTACTGCCCATATTCGTTCTTTATCATCGGTTGGGCAAGTTGGCGCATTTTTTCTTCCGAAATCCAGCCGCGACGGTAGGCATTGCCT
>JAEEGH010015538.1_pt1 | contig 16517 bp, 13 predicted proteins | sample 9134181 | NCBI WGS metagenome assembly JAEEGH01 (sample SAMN16246544, study PRJNA631951) | gut metagenome | biome: gut microbiome; feature: rumen; material: DP-attached | host: Bos | place: Iran: Karaj | collected 2018-10
ATGTCTCCTTCTATGAGGGTCATGTATTGTCACCCTTCAACAAATGGAACCGCCGATTCTACCACTACACCCAGATACGGCTGATGAACGGCGCCACACGCCTCGACTTCCGCCCGAAGCTTTACAATACCCAGCTGCTGAATGGCTATGCTGTCGTAGAGACAGAGACAGGACGTATCATGAGAACCGTCCTCAACGGAGAGTTCGACATGATCACCTTCCGCACGGAGATCACCCAGAGCGAGGAAGAGGGCCGCACACTGATGTCGGCAAAATGTAACACTGCCGCCACCTTCCGATTCATGGGCAACAGGATATCCGTACTGTTCAATGCCTTCTACAACTGTCCCACAGACCTTCCCGACAGCATCGGTTATATCACAGACCGGGAAATGATGGACTCCATCCGTCCTGTGCCATTGAACCGGCTCGACAAAGCTGTCTACGAGGCATACGACAAACAGCAGGAGGCCGCTGCCCAGGCTGCCGCCGCCGACACCTTGCCCCATAAGACAAACATCTGGAAGAAGATATTCTGGGACTCCATCGGCGAGACACTCGTCACGCCCATCAACGCAGAGGCAGGTAACACCACCTTCCGTCTCTCACCCATCATCAATCCCCTCTATGTCAGCTATAGCGGCAGCCGTGGCTGGCGCTACAAGATGAAACTGCGCGTCAGGTTCACCTTCTCCGAGCACCGTTACCTGAACATAGAGCCGTCCATTGGTTACAACTTCAAGCAGCACCAGGTGTATTATGACGTCCCGATACAGATGGTCTACAACCCGAAGCGAAACGGTTATGCGGAGCTCATCTATGCCAACGGCAACCGCATCAGTACCCCCGCCGTGAAGGAAGCCATCAGCAAAGCCCATCAGGACACCATCAATCTGGAGAACCTGGACCTGACGGAGTTCAGGGACAACTATGTCCGACTGTTCAATAACATCATGGTCTTCGACTGGCTGGACATCGAGACAGGTCTGATTCTCCACCAGCGCAAAGCCATCAACCCGGAGGTGATGCACTACTACAACATGCCGGACGAATACCGGAGCTTTGCTCCCTCGTTAGGTATCAAGCTGTCGCCCTGGCTCAAGAAAGGGCCGCTTCTCTCCATCGACTGGGAACACAGTTTCAAGGGTGTCAACGGCTCGAACCTCCCATATGACCGCTGGGAATTCGATGCCCAGTGGAAATACCCTATCCCGGGCCTGCGACTGCTCAACATGCGTGCCGGAGTCGGTTTCTTCGCCAACAAGACCTCCGACATCTTCCTCGACTACTCCAACTTCCGTGACGAGAACCTGCCTCAGGGCTGGAATGACGACTGGAGCGGGAACTTCCAGTTGCTCAGCAGCCAGGAATACAACGTGTCCGACTACTACATCCGTGCCAACGTGTCCTACGAGTCCCCACTCATGTTGTCCACGTGGATCCCCTATCTGGGCAAATACATTGAGAAGGAGCGTTTCTACCTCAGCGGCGTGCTGCTCGAACGGTCCAGGCCCTACTTTGAATTAGGCTACGGCTTCTCTAACCGCTACATCTCCGTTGGCGCCTTTGCCAGCTTCCGCAACACCAAGTTCGAGAAGTTCGGCATGAAATTCGACTTTGAACTCTTTAAGCGATGGTAACACCCCTGACAGTATACAAGGCCAGTGCCGGCAGCGGAAAGACCTTCACGCTCGCCACAGAATACATCTCCCTGCTGGTATATAACCCGATGAGCTACCGCACGATCCTCGCCGTCACCTTCACCAACAAGGCCACCGAGGAGATGAAGATGCGCATCCTCAGCCAGCTCTACGGCATCTGGAAACAGCTGCCCGACTCCGACAACTACCTGAAGGCCGTCCAGGAGAAGACGGGTCTCGACGCGGAGGTCATCAGCCAGCGCGCCGGCATCAGCCTCTCCAATCTCCTTAACAACTACAACTACTTCCGTGTGGAGACCATCGACACCTTCTTCCAGAGTGTCATGCGGAACATGGCCCGCGAGCTCGACCTCACCACCAATCTGCGCATAGGCCTCAACGACTATCAGGTGGAGGAGCTCGCCGTCGACCAGCTCATTGCCGACCTCAGCACCACCGATGCCATGCTCCAGTGGATCTTGCGCTACATCATGGAGAACATCTCTGACGACAAGTCGTGGAATGTCATCGGACACATCAAGCAGTTCGGCCGTCATATCTTCAGCGACGCCTACAAGGATGTCAGTCGTGCCCTTGAAGAGAAGCTGGCCGAGCCGGGATTCTTCGACCGCTACACCACCCTTCTGCGCGACCTCCGCCAGAGCGCTGAACAGAAAATGAAGCAGTTTGCCGACGCCTTCTTCGACATCCTCGACGACGAACACCTCACCGTCGAAGATTTCACCTACGGCAAGGCAGGCCTCTGCAGCTTCTTCCTCAAGCTGCGCCAGGGACAGTTCGACGAGGGCATTGAGGGCAAGCGTGTCACCGACAGTCTGGGCAACCCGCCTAAATGGTGCAGGAAGAACCACCCACGCATCGAACTCATCCACACCCTGGCCGACGGCTGTCTCGGCAATCTGCTGCGCCAGGCCCTCGAAGAGCGGCCCCGTCAGTGGCGACTCTTCAAGAGTGCCGACCTCACCCTGCGCCACCTCAGCCAGCTGCGTCTGCTGAGCAGCATCGAGCAGAAGGTACACGAGCTGAACCAGGACGCCAACCGCTTCCTGCTCAGCGACACCCAGCAACTGCTCCATTCCCTCATCGGCGACAGCGACTCACCGTTCATCTTCGAGAAGATCGGTGCCCAGTTAGAGCATGTGATGATCGATGAGTTCCAGGACACCTCCACCGTACAGTGGCAGAACTTCCGCGTGCTCCTCGACGAGGCGATGAGTCACGAGGGCAGTTCGAACCTCATCGTGGGCGACGTCAAGCAGAGCATCTACCGCTGGCGGGCCGGTGACTGGCGACTGCTCAACGACATCGAGAGCCAGTTCGATGCCCGACAGATAGCGACGCGCTGCCTCGATACCAACTACCGTTCCTGTCGCCGCATCATCACCTTCAACAACACTTTCTTCCAGAAGGCCGCCCACCTCGAATACCTCGCCCTCAAGGAGATCAACGAGGCCGAGGCCTCCCAGCTCGAACGGGCCTACGCCGACGTCGTCCAGCAGATCCCTGCCAAACGCCCCGACGAAGGCTACGTCCGCATTGACCTCCTCCCTGCCGACGACTACCAGTCCCAAGTCTTCCAGCACCTGACGGCGACCGTCAGCGAACTCCTGGCCTCCGGTGCCACCCAGCAGCAGATAGCCATCCTCGTGCGCACTAATAGCGTCATCCCCCTCATCGCCCAGTATTTCATGAAGCAGATGCCCGAGGTGACCATCGTCTCCGACGAGGCCTTCCGTCTCGATGCCTCCAATGCCGTCCGTCTACTCATCAGCGCCATGCGTCTCCTTGTCCATCCCGACGACCAGCTGACGAAGGCCGCCATCGCCAAGACCTACCACTGCGACATCCTCCAGGATTATCTCGGCGACGGCACCCACCTGTTAAGTGAGATCGACTCCCTCCTCCCCGAGGCCTACATCGCCCACTTCGACGACCTCCGTGCCCTCCCCCTCTACGACCTCGCCGAACGCCTCTACACCATCTTCGGCCTTGAGCGCCTCACAGGCCAGAGCGCCTATGTCTGCGCCTTCTACGACCAGCTCGTGAACTTCGTCAATGAGAATGCCGCCGACATCACCGCCTTCCTCGCCGAGTGGGACGAGACCCTCTGCGCCAAGACCATCCAGAGCGACGAGACCACTGGCGTACGCATCTTCTCCATCCATAAGTCGAAGGGACTGGAGTACGAGAACGTTATCTGCCCCTTCTGCGACTGGCCGCTGGAGAAGAGCAACATCCTCTGGTGCCAGCCGTCTGAGGCTCCCTACAACGAACTCCCCATCGTTCCCGTCGACTACAGTCAGAAGCAGATGATGGGCACCATCTACGAGGCTGACTACCGCCACGAGCACCTGCAGAACACCGTCGACAACCTCAACCTGCTCTACGTCGCCTTCACCCGTGCCCGCAGCAGCCTCTTCGTCATCGGCCGCCGTAAGGCCTCCGGTACCCGTTCCCTGCTCATCGAGCAGATCCTTCCCCTTCTTCCAGACGCCCTCCTCAAATCCGACCCTCAGGCCCCGATCCTCCTCGAAGGCCTCGACTCCGACACCAATCCCCTCCGCCTCACCTACGGCACCCTCCCCTCAACGGAGAACTCCGCCTCCTTGAACTCCTTGAACTCCCTGAACTCCTTGAACTCCTTGAACTCCTTGAACTCCTTGAACTCCCTGAACTCCTTGAACTCCTTGAACTCCTTGAACTCCTCTAATAACCCCTTCCTCCAGCCCTACATCCCTCTCCCCGTTGCCGTCCGCACCTTTGCCAACAAGGTCACCTTCCGACAGAGCAACCGCAGCAAAGCCTTCATCGAGGCCGACGACGAGGAGGCCGCTCGCCAGCAGAACTACATCCAGACGGGCAGCATCCTCCATGAGGTGTTCTCTACCATCCGCACCGCCGCCGACATCCCCGACGCCCTCCACCGTCTCCAGTCCGAGGGCATCATCTACGACGGCACCCTCACCCCGGAGCGCATCACCAGCATGCTTCAGCACCGCTTGAAGGATCATCGTGTAGCAGATTGGTTCTCAGAGCGTTGGACACTCTTCAACGAGTGTTCCATCCTCTCCGTTGAAGACGGTCAGGTCTGTCAGCATCGTCCCGACCGTGTGATAACCGACGGCCGTGAATGGATCGTCGTCGACTTTAAGTTCGGCTCACCCAAGCCCGAGTACCACGACCAGGTCCGCCGCTACATGCATCTCCTCTCCGCCATGACATCCTCCTCGAACATCCATGGCTACCTCTGGTACGTTTACTCTAACCATATCGAAGAAGTCAAATCTTAAACTTCGGACATATGGCGCAGACAATTCGTGTAATTCGTTTAATTCGTTGTTTTAAAAATATATGGTTTCGTTTCTTGAACATGTAGCAGAAGAATTGCTCGCCCGCTTCGGCACCGACCTCTCCCGTGTTGCCGTCGTCTTCCCCAACAAGCGCGCCTCGCTGTTCCTCAACGACCACCTTGCCCGTCAGGCAGGCCGTCCGCTATGGAGCCCCGCCTATATCACCATCAGCGACCTCTTCCGCAGCCACTCCCGCCTCCAGGTCGCCGACCCCATCCTGCTTGTCTGCGAGCTCCACAAGTGCTTCACCCGCTGCACAGGCATCGACGAGACCCTCGACCATTTCTACGGGTGGGGTCAGCTGCTGCTCTCCGACTTCGACGACCTCGACAAGAACATGGGTCCCGCCGACCGCGTCTTCGCCAACCTCCGCGACATCCACGAGCTCGACGACGTCTCCTACCTCACCGACGAGCAGCGCCGGCTCATACAGCGCTTCTTCAGCAACTTCTCCGACAATCACAACAGCGAACTCAAGCAGCGTTTCCTCCGTCTTTGGAGCCGCATCGGCGACATCTACCACACCTTCAACGCCCAGCTCGCCGACCAGGGACTCGCCTACGAGGGAGCCCTCTACCGACAGGTGGCCGAAGACGAGACTGTCACCTTCGACTACGACACCTACGTCTTCGTGGGCTTCAACCTCCTGCAGCAGGTCGAACAAACCCTCTTCCACCGCTTGGAGCGCGAGGGCAAGGCCCTGTTCTATCAGGACACCGACGAGCAGCCGCCTCAGGAGATCACCTTCATCTCCGCCCCGACGGAGAACATCCAGGCCCGTTACGTCAGCCAGTGGCTCACCCCCGAGCGCATCGCCGACGGACGCCGAACGGCAGTCGTCCTCTGCAACGAGGGCCTGTTGCAGGCCGTCATCCACTGTCTGCCCGACGACGTCGACAAGGTGAACGTCACCACCGGTTACCCCCTCCTGCAGACGCCCGTCGCCTCGCTCGTCACCCAGCTCCTCAACCTCCAGGTCAACGGTTTCTCCGCCCGTACACAGTCCTTCCGCCGCCGCTGGCTCGACATCGTCGCCCGCCATCCCTATGCCGCCCTCCTGCCAGACGACTATGCCGCCGCCCACCTCACCGACGGTCCCTCCCTCCTCCACTGGCTCCTCTCCCTTGTCCGCCACATCGCCACCGCATCTGCGGCAAACTCCGCCTCAGACGACCCTCTTACCTCCGAGTCGCTTTTCCGCATGTACACCCTGCTCAACCGTCTGAGCGACCTCACCGACAGTGGCATCCTCACCGTCGACGTGCCCACCCTCCAGCGCCTCATCGCCCAGGTGGTGCAGTCCACCACCATCCCCTTCCACGGCGAACCCGCCGAGGGCATCCAGGTCATGGGCGTGCTCGAGACCCGCAACCTCGACTTCGACCACGTTCTGCTCCTCTCCTGCAACGAGGGCAACATGCCTCGCGGCGTCAACGACACCTCGTTCATCCCCTACGCTATCCGCAAGGCCTACGGCCTGACCACCGTCGACTACAAGGTAGCCATCTACGAACACTACTTCCACCGCCTCCTCCAGCGCGCCCACGACGTCACCATCGTCTACAACAACGCCACCGTCGATGCCCAGAAAGGCGAGATGTCCCGCTTCATGCTACAGTTGATGGTGGAGAGAGGAGATATCTCCTTCCGCTCCCTCCGCGCCGGGCAATCCCCCCTCCTCCGCCAGCCGCAGCCCATCGATAAGACCCCTGTCATCCTCGACATCCTCCACCAACGCTTCTCCAAAGACTGTGGCGGCATCAGTCCCACGGCCATCAGCACCCACCTGCGCTGTCAGCTCCGCTTCTTCTACCGTTACGTCAGCAACCTTCAGGAACCCGACGACACCGACGAAGACATCATCGACAACCGTCTCTTCGGCAACATCTTCCACAAGGCTGCCCAGACGCTCTACGAGCCATTCACCAGTCGTCGCGTCACCACCATGATGCTCGACGACCTCCTCAAAGACGAAGTCGCCATTGAGCGTGCCGTCGATGCCGCCATCCGCTCCGAATTCCTTAAGAATCAAGATGACGCGTCGCGTGATTCGAATGGCACGGGCGATCATGGACCAGTCCCCATGATTCTCGACGGTCTCCAACTCATCAACCGCGAGGTGATGATCAAATATGTGCGTCTGCTTATCGAGACCGACCGCCGTCTGGCGCCTTTCACCATCCTCGGCCTCGAAAAACGTGTATCCATGCCTTGGGGAGAGACAAAGGTCGGTGGCATCATCGACCGTCTCGACAGTGTCACCGACCTCGCTACTGGTCAGGAGCGCATCCGCGTCATCGACTACAAGACCGGTGCCCGTCATCTCCGTCCTATGCCCAATGTCGAAGCCATCTTCGACCCAGCACAGATTCCCAACCACAGCGATTATTACCTCCAGACATTCCTCTACAGCCACATCATCCGACAGCATCAGGAGGAACCTGTATCGCCATCACTGCTTTTCATCCAGCATGCCGGTGCCGAGGGCTACGACCCTACGCTCGTCATCGGCCGCGAGCCCGTCACCGACATCGCCGTTCACAGCGACCGCTTCATTGCCCTGCTCAAGGAGACCACCGAGGCCATCTTCTCTCCCGACCTCCGCTTCACCCCCACTGACGACCGCAACCGCTGCCGTTCCTGTCCCTACGCCGCCCTCTGTGGCAGATAAAAAGAAATATCGCAAAAGATTTGGAAGTTTCGAACAAAATCACTATCTTTGCCACGGATTTCAAATAGAAGCCGATGAAACAAGATGCATCAGTCAAGCCGTATCTCATAGAGAAACTCAAGCAGGAACACTGTTTGTGGAGTTATGACAATGCCTCTATCCACGACATGCCAGACGACATGTTGATAGAGTTGGTGATGCTGTATCTTGACATCGACGAAATCAATATGCTCTTCAGAATTTTCTCTTATAAGAAGATGAAGCGTGCTTGGATCGAGAATGTGGTGGCTCAGGGCGAGCGTTACTACAACTTGAACTATTTCTTCGCCTGGTACTACTTCCATGCGAAGCGTCCACGTAGCTACGTGAAAGCAATGGCTACACGCCAACTCAACAAAAGACTGACATCAAGACGATGATCCCACGGGCTCTTGAGCATTCTGGTTATAAGCTGAAGAGTAAGGGACTGATGGCGATATTATCAAATGGTGCCCTCTTTAAAAAGGATGAGCATTTCAATCAGCTCAAACCCGTCTATGATTTAAGTGCTGAAGATATTGAAGCGTACATCAAGAGCTTGTTGACTCAAGAAAAATAGACACTCTTTTTATCAATTGCGCAAAGAAGAGGGTTCTTCTTAGAATTCTGTCATGGGCGTTTTTTATGCCCATTAGTATTATTTAACGCTTTTGCAGGCGGTATTTTCGATGTGTCGGTGTTTATATAGTAGAAAACGTTTAAATTTGCAAGCATTATGAAAAGGAGTAGTTTATGGGTAGCCATCGCCCTGATGATGGCCATGACAACAGTAGGATGCAGCAAAGATAGTGACACTATTACCAACGTGCCACAGCCTGAAGTAGTGACACCGGCAGATCCGGAAAAGCCTGCGGAGTCCGAGAAGTCCGAAGAACCCTTCGTGCCCCATTTCCCCGATACGGACGACCTCCAGCTGACACGCGGCGAGATGGACATGGTACAGGAGAGCAACGACTTCGCGTTCAACCTGTTCCGTGAGGCGACGGCAGACTATAACGAGAAGGTGGCAAAGGGTAATAATATCCTCTCCCCCGTCAGTATCATCTACGCTCTCGGTATGCTGAACAACGGCGCTACGGGCGAGACCCAGCAACAGATTAATAAGGTATTAGGCTTTGCCGACACAGGGGCTGAGGGCATCAACGCGTTCTGTCGGAAGATGCTCTCCAGAGCTGCCTGTCTCGACCCTGACACGAAGCTGAATATCGCAAACAATATCTATTTCAACAGCAGACTGGGCCTGACGCTGAACCCTGTCTTCCTGCAGTTGGCAAAGGAGAACTACGAGGCCGAGCCTGACATCCGCGACTTCTACGACGGCCTGACGATGGATGTCATCAACCAATGGTGCAGCGACCACACGGAGAAGATGATCGAGAAAGTGCTCGACGAGGATAGATTCAACCCAGAGGCTGTGAGCTACCTGCTGAATGCCATCTACTTCAAGGGTAACTGGCAGGTGAAGTTTGAAGAGGCGAATACCGTGGAAGAACCTTTCGGCGAGCCTACAGATAACGGTCAATACGGCGATGTGCGACCGATAGTGCCGATGATGCATCAGGAGGAATCATACAGATATTGTGAGAACGATCTGTGCCAGGCCGTCACGCTACCCTACGGCAACGGGTCGTATGTCATCCATATTCTGCTGCCTCGCGAGGGGAAAAGGATCTGCGACGTGTTGGAAGCGCTGACAGCCAACAGTTGGAAGGAGCAATACGCCTGGGGAGGCGTATCAGCCATCGTCGACCTGAAGTTGCCCCGTTTCGAGGCAAGCACAGATATCGATCTCAAGGAAATCATGTCGCGTCTCGGCATGCCCAGGGCCTTTACTACCGCAGCAGAATTCCCAAACTTCTGCGATGCTGAGACCTATGTCGGCATGATGAAACAAGTAGCGAAAATCAAAGTCAACGAGAGTGGCACCGAGGCAGCCGCCGTAACCATCATAGGCATGGATGGAGTTGCTAACGTAGGGAAATCCGAGCCCCGTCATGTGACATTTCACGCCACACGCCCGTTCCTCTATGTCATCAGAGACGTGACCTCAGGTGCCATACTCTTTATCGGACAATATACAGGAATAGAATCATAAAGTGCACCATACAGGGAGCAACGATGAGCAACGCTTGGCAGCGCAGATTCGCAACGGCGACAACGGTGCGATGCGGGAGTTCTGTTCCCTGTATGTTCCCCACCTGAAAGCAGTCTGCGCACGCTATATCGCTGACGGAGAAGATGTCAGCGACGTGTTGCAGGAGACGCTTATCAGCATCGTCACCCACATCAGCAACTTCCACTATCTGAGGCAGGGTTCGCTGAAGGCATGGGCCACGAGGATTGCCGTCAACGAGTCGCTGAACTTCATCAGGCGCAACCGCCGCCGAGAGTTGATGTTTCAGGAACAATACATCGGTGATATCGCTGAAGAGGAAGATCCGCCCATCGAGGACATACCGCCCGAAGTAATCCAACAGATGGTAAGGCAACTGCCAACGGGTTACAGGACGGTGTTCAACCTCTACGTATTCGAGGACAAGAGCCATCAGGAGATAGCCCAATTGTTAGGCTGCAGCGCTAATACCTCAATCTCTCAACTGCACAAGGCTAAGAACTTGTTAGCGAAAATGATTCAGACCTATCACGACAAAAAACGGAACGAACGATGAAAGAAGAATGGAGAAGGCAGATGCAACGGAAAATGGCAGACTACGAGGAGTCTGACATCAACCTGTCGTGGTCTGAGATTGATAAGGCGTTAGAGACAAACAGGCAGAAGGTGATGACATCCGCCAAGGCTAAGACCATTCCCCTGTGGTTCCGTCGCATCGCCGCCGTTGCCATTGTATTGCTTCTGGCCGGCGTCGGATTCTGGACATTGCAATATCATACACCTCAGGACGCTTCTTTGACGATGGCTCCTGAGAACGCCTCTCTTAATACAGCTCCTAAGGACACTTCTATGACGCCTCCGTCCCTACAGGGGAATACTCCGTCTCATCTTCAACTCCAAAGAACTTCCATAACAACAATCACTCAGACTGTGGCTGCATCAGTCTTGACTGAGACAACAGACGAAAAATCTCAGCCTACAGGTCAGGCGACTGACGAACCTGCTGACAAAGCTACTGACGAACCTTCTAATCAGCCTGCGAATAAAGCCACGTCCAAGCCTCAGCCTCGGCCGACAGTCATCTATCCCTATGAAATTCGTCATAAAGCCTCCTCTCAAAGCAGGCTCACAGCCAGAGTCTATTTCTCTAATGCAACGACAGGCTACAGCAGTCTGCTTTCCACTACTCAGCAGATTTCCGTCCCCTCCGATCAAATTAGTGAAGACCCGAATAATCCCTCAACCCCTCACGTGAACCCTCAAACACCTTCCGACGGCTCAGAGAATTCTGGAGAAAACTCCCAATCAGGCGAATCTATTGGCAGTTCTGAAAATAATGGCGAGAACCAATCATCCGATGATGAGTCTGGTAACAACCAGCAGGGCAACAAAACCCGTCAGGGCGAAACCCAGCAATACCGTACACAGCAGACCAACGAAACGACCCACCATCACCAGCCTGTCCGCTTCGGCATCTCCCTTCGCTACCGCATCAGTGATCGCTGGAGCATTGAGAGCGGTCTTACTTATACCCGTATGGTTGCCGACTTCACCAAGACCGTCGATGACAAGTCTGTCACCACAGAACAACATCTGAACTACATCGGCATCCCCGTCACGGCTTCCTATCTGCTTTGGGGGAGCCGCTACGTAAACATCTATCTGTCGGCTGGCGCGATGGTAGAGAAGATGGTCAGTGGTTCGCGGACGTCTGCCGGAGTGACTAATAGCGTCAGCATCCATCCCCTGCAGTTCTCAGTCAGCGGAGCTGCTGGGGCTGAGTTCCGTTTCAGTCCCCAGCTTAGCCTCTACGCAGAACCAGGCCTTGGCTATTGGTTCGACAATGGGAGCGACATCCCCACCTACTATCAGGACAAGCCCCTCAGTTTCAGCCTCAGCCTCGGTCTCCGTCTCAATCTATGGGACAACAATTGAGCAACATAACAGGCATGTAATGGTTGTTATTTCATAATCACCTTCTTTCCATTTTGGATGACAATGCCCTTATAAGAGGCATTTGCTTTCTGGCCTGCGAGGTTGTAGTTGACCGTATCGGCTAATGGCTGCTCTTGGGCGTCTTCATCATCATCAAACCGATACACATCACCCTCCTGCATAGAAAAGTCCATCAACAAAAAGTCTTCCATATTAGGACGATAATAATAAATCTTTCCCTCGCTGTCCTCTCCAATGTATGATGTACCACCGAATTCCCCAGGTTGCCATTCGCCCCATTCATCCTCGTCATCCTGTTTGTGAAATCATTAGTATCCTACATTATATTTGTTACTTTTTACTTTCTTTCTGCTTGATCAGGAACTTATACGATCTGTGTACACATCGTTCCTGTCATAGAAATCCCCGTGTGTACCTTAAGGTGAGTACTATTCGATGACGGTGGCCTCTGTGATATAGATGATGTCCTGTCCCTTTTCAATACCAGGGAAAATCTCGTTCTGAACCCCATCTACAACCTTCATGCTCCACTTGCAGACCGTTCCTGAGAATCTGATCTTCAGCCCTTCTTTACGATATTGTTTGTTGTTCTGGTAGAAGCCGTACGTCACCTTCTCTGGCTCCTCCACATCTATGCGCCAAACCCAGTCTTCGATAGAATGGACTGTTCCAACGTAGTCCTTTACATCCTTCAACTTGACAATATCCAAGATGTTGTCTTCGATAATTTCGTCAGAATCCGAATTACTGCAGCCGGCAAACATACCTGCTACCAGCATCAGGCACCCCAATATCAGTGCGTAAAAATGCTCCTTGCTCATAACCTTAACCTTCATAGTCGTAAATCAAATCCTTCACGATACGGTTGATACCGACGGGCTTGCTGTCCCTCAATAGGATCATCACTACTGCAACTGCTCATGCCGACGCCCATCATCAGCACGGCGCATAGCCATAATAATCTGTTCTTTTTCATAATCTCTGTTTTTTTAGTTTTATCTTAATCGGAATCGTCCTCCTATTTATATAAACAGCAGAAAAGCCAAAAGACTGCTTGAAATCCGTATTTTTTATTCCTTTTTAACAAGCCGACGCTATTTTTTACTTTCTTTCTGCTTGATCAGGAACTTATACGATCTGAGAGAGTCTTTTGCGACACCCATGATGGCACTCGTCTCGTCGTCGGTCTTATTCATATCCACCAACATAAGATAGAGGCATTGCTTGGCTGACAGGTTCTGATGATCCTTGTATATCGCTTTGGCATAGTCAGGATGGACGGCACAATAGTAGTTGGTCAGAGACCTCAACTCATCGTCAGACCAATATTTGGCACACTTCCCATTCTCCACGTCAGCCATCAGAAGTATCCCCTGCCTTAACTTCTCCACCTCGGATCCAGACCAGCCAGCGTGAAGAAGTCCGACATCAAGGCGGTGCTCGACGAGCTCGGCGGTGCCCTGAAGCACTTCTTCGAGCTGGGCCAGAAGGTGAAGCTCGACGGCATCGGCATCTTCAAGGTAGGCTTCAGCTCGATCGGCACCACCAAGAAGGACGACTGCGGTGCACAGAACATCACCACGCGCCGCGTGCTGTTCCAGCCCGAGACCGAGCGTGTGGTCGTCGGCCAGGAGAAGAAGGACGGCAAGGTGAAGCAGAAGTACGTCATCATGAAGACGCTCGTGAAGGATGTGGTCTTCGAGGAGACCTACGACACGAGCCTGCAGCCGGAGAACGAGAACGGCGACACCCAGAGCGGTGACACCCAGAATGGTGGCACCCAGAACGGCGGGTCGAACAGCGGCAGCAGCACTGGTGACAACACAGGTGGTAATACCGGCGGCAACACTGGCGGTGACAACGGCGGCGGTGACAACGGCGGCGGTGGCAGCAACGGCGGAGGCAACGACGTGAACTAATTCAATAAAAAATAGAAAATGATGAAGATTAATAAGTTCAAGATCGGGAATATCCTAAAGTTCATTGTGGCCGTAGGGTCACTGGTGATATCAACCTTCTTCGTGCAGAGTTGTATCTAAAAATGAGAGTCATCACATTAATTGTCATTCATTGTTCGGCGGTGAAGCCTGACCAGATGAGTTCGGCGGCGCAGATCGATACCTGGCATCGTGACCGGGGATGGAAATTCGGCATCGGATACCATTACGTGGTGCGTCGTGACGGCGAGATCGAGCCGGGAAGACCGGAATGGATGGTCGGTGCACACTGTGTGAACCACAACACCCACTCGATTGGCGTCTGCTATGAGGGTGGACTGGACATCAGGGGACAACCCGACGACACCAGGACTCCAGCGCAGAAGGCGTCACTCCGGCGACTCTTGGAAGACCTTCACCGCCGCTATCCGCGTGCATTGATCGTGGGACACCACGACTTGAATCCAGAGAAGGACTGTCCGTGTATCGAGAATGTCGCTCGCGAGTACGCCGATCTGCAGCCGAAGTGAGGTGATGTAAAAAATCGGGCTGATATTTGGTCAGTCCGATTTTTATGTTTATCTTTGTGCCCCGAATTGGCTATTTGAGAATATGAAAAGACATCTACTATTGACAATCGCCCTGCTGTGCATGGTCGTGCAGGGGGCTTGGGCTGACAGCTCCTTCGGCGGTGGCGACGGCTCCGCCAAGAATCCGTACATCATTAACACGACCGCCCACTGGGACCAGCTGGCCACTGACGTCAACGCTGGCACGAACTACAAAGGCACGTACTTCCAGCTGACCGACAATATCAGCGTCACCTCGATGGTGGGGCAGGGAACCAACCGCTTCCAAGGCAGATTCGACGGCAACGGCAAGACCATCACCTTCAACGTCACCGCCACGGAAGACTATTGCGCTCCGTTCTGCCGCATCAGCGGTGCCACCATCAAGAACCTCCATACGGCGGGCACCATCACGACCGACTATCGCTATGCTGCCGGCATCGTGGCCTACACCCGCTACACTTCGAAGATTCAGAACTGCCACAGCAGCGTCGTCATCCGCAGCAGTCACGCCGGCTTTTCCGGCCACGGCGGCATCCTGGCGCTCAAGGCCGAAGTGAGTTCATCCACCCCCACCATCGAGGGCTGCCTCTTCGACGGTAAGATTCTCAGCACGCAGACGGGCGACAATGCCTCCACCTGGTGTGGCGGCATTGTGGGCTACACCAACGGCCAGACGCTGACCATCAAGAACTGCCTCTATAAGCCCGCAGCACTCGCAGATGGCGAGGCCTACGCCGGTGGCTCCACCATCTATAACAACTCGACGAACTCGCAGCCTAAGACCACTGTCACGTGCGAGAACTGCTACTACTTCGATACCCTCGGCGATGCCCAGGGCAAGCACGCCCGCAGCATCGGCTTTAAAGATGGCATCGACATCAACGTTGTGCCCAAGGGCACAGCCACTGAATACAGTGTGAGCGGCATCACCGGCTATGGCGGCAACCAGTGTGTGAAATACAACGACGTGGTGTATGCCGGCAGCGAAGACGTGGTGGAACTCACGTTCAGCCACAATTATGCAGGCGTTACCGTGACAGATTACGAAGTTGAAGAGGGCGGTGCCACGCTTGAGGGCAACGACACCGACGGCTATACCCTTACGATGGCCGATGCGAATGTCATCTTCAAATTCACAATGACTGGCTCCGACATTCCCACAATTGGAGGCAACGGAACGTATTCCTCTCCATTCCTCATCACTAGCAGCAGTGACTGGGACTATATCGTCAGCGTCGTGGACAACGGCAAGGAGTATATATCTGGCCAGGACGCAGACCATAACCCCGTCTATTCGGAATACGCCACTGCCTACTACAAGCTCACCGCCGACATCACCGTCACGACGATGATGGGTTTCGACAGCTACCGATTCAAGGGCCATTTCGATGGCGACAGCCACACGCTGACCGTCGATTACGGTGGCTCCGAGCAGTATGCCGCGCCGTTCCGCTACGTTGACGGTGCCGAGATCAGCAACCTCGTCGTCGCCGGTACCATCATGACCCCGAAGAAATATTCTGGCAGCCTCATTGGCAACTCCAAAGGGGCTACCACGCTGACCAACTGCCGCAGCAACGTGGCCATCTACAACTACGTCAACGGCCAAGCCTCCCATGGCGGTTTCGTGGGCTACAACACGGGCGGCGCCCTCACCATCACGGGTTGTGTCTTCAATGGCTATATGAAAGGCAGCGGTGCCAGAGGCTGCGCCGGCTTCGTGGGCTGGAACGAGGCCAATGACGGCGCCAACGGTACCGTCAGCATCACTAACAGCCTCTTCGCACCAGAAGGTACGCAGCAGGTGATAGAGAAAACCTTCGTCTGCTCAAGCAGCTACGACACCGGCGTCATCACCATCACCAACAGCCACTGCACCGCCGACTATGACAACGACCAGCAGTCGCGCGTCTATAGCATCAGCGGCAGCGACGGCGTCACCATCACTTACGACGTTGCCGGCGAAGCCAACTATAGTGTCAGTGGCCTTACCACATACAACGTCGGCCTGAAATTCGACGGCGTGCTCTATGCCAAAAAGGACGACCAGCTCGCCATCACCCTTAGTGGCACGCCTCCCGAAGGCAGCCACGTCTCTGGCTTCGCTACTACGGCTGGCACCCTCAGCGGCACGAGCAACCCCTACACCCTCACCATGACCAACGCCAATGCCACTATCTATGCCACCTATTCGATTGATGTTAAACCTTGGACTGGC
>JAEEGH010015542.1_pt1 | contig 16516 bp, 14 predicted proteins | sample 9134181 | NCBI WGS metagenome assembly JAEEGH01 (sample SAMN16246544, study PRJNA631951) | gut metagenome | biome: gut microbiome; feature: rumen; material: DP-attached | host: Bos | place: Iran: Karaj | collected 2018-10
TACAGTGATGTTATCTATTTCTTTGCACTCACATTGTTCCAGACAGGCCTTGCTTTTTATGAAACACAGCTTATGGAGATAGAGGATACTTGGACCTTTGTACTTACAGCTACTATGACATTTATTAGTGTTTGCCTGTATCCTTTTGTTAATATTTTTGCTAAGAAGCTTGGAAAGAAGGCTTTGATAATAATCGGCTTCTTTGGATACTGTGTTGTATTCCTTATCACAGCTATATGTGGAACAGGACTTCAGTGGGGCTTTATCGTAGCAGTAACTGCTGCAATTCCTATGGCTATTTTGGGAATCCTTCCTCAGGCATGCGTAGCTGATGTTGCTGAGCTTACAAGACTTGAGACCGGAGAAGACAGAAGTGGAATGTTCTTCGCGGCTCGTACTTTTGCATTTAAGATGGGTCAGGCCCTTGCTATGGTTGTGTTTACATCTATCACTGTTTCCAAGACCAAAGCAAGCTATAGGACATCGGCTGTAGTTGCACTTATTACATGTTTTATCGGTGCTGTTGTGTTCCTTTCATTTAATGAGAAGCAGATACTTTCTAAAATCAAAGAGCTTAAAGGAAGCGAAGAAATCTGATTTATACATGTTTTGTAATTATCTGAATGTATTGGATTTATGGGGTTGAAAAGAGATGCCAAAGACTGGTATCTCTTTTCTTTTTGGGCATTTTTTGGTATCCTATATGTTGTAGATTCTTATACTCAGCTTCACTTTGTTCAACAATATATGGTGGATATATGACGTGTAAAGATGCAGATAGAATGATCCCTATGTTTCTGGATGATGAACTGGAGAATCAGGGGCTTTCTGATTTTTTAAACCACATAGATAACTGCCCGGATTGCAAGGAAGAGCTTACTATTCAGTTTCTTGTTAAAGTTGGTATGCAAAGGCTTGAGGATGGTAATAACTTCAATCTAAAGAACGAACTGGATTCGATTCTTGGTAAGGCCAGGAAGAGGCTTAAGATAAGACGATATGTTGCCTTTACAAGCTTTATGATGGAACTTCTGGTCCTGGCGCTTACTGTAGCTACAGTGGTTTTGGCATTTTCGCTGGGATTTTGATATTAGAATAAAAATGGTAGTGAGACCGGAGAATTATGGCTGATAAAAGACTGACAATAGATTTAAATAGCCTTGTTGGGGATGCGTTTTATGCTATTCCTGATTTTACGTATGAAAACGGCAGACATCTGGGTGGTGTCTATGGTGCGCTGTTCAAAATTCTGGCGGAACTCAAGACAGGCAGTTATGAAAGCGTGGAACTTTGCGCTGTAACAGTTGCTGATCAGGATTTGGAGTCTAATGCCGATGCTGGTAAAAAGATGATGCTTCCAGCATTTGTCGCTGATCAGATGGAGAATTTTCAAGGAATCTGGAAAGAGATTCTGACTGGTCTTGGAATCACGGTCGCAGAAGATGTGGCAGGCTTAGAGGTTCCTGTTGACGATGCACTTATTTCTGCGCTTTCAGAGAAACTTGCTTTGCTTTCACCATCGGCGGACGGAAAGGCTGCACCTGTGTTTAACTGCCGTTTAAGGTCTACTTCTGACCTTAACGAGGTGGAGGATATCTTTTCCAGGGCGCTTTCGTTCGGCAGCAAGAAAAACGACAACTATGTAGCATTCTATGTGCTTTTTGATAATCCGGACAAGGATGCTAAGAGTAAGGACAGGAGAGTCTTAGGTGTAGCTCTTTGCTTTGATGAGAGCGAGGCTGTATTTATTAAGATAGAGAATTTCATTACCGCTGATTATCTGGGACAGAAGCTCTCTGCCCTGAGCGAAAAGGTTTCTCTTGTTACCTTTGATGCCAAGCAGAGTTACAGGATATTTGAGCCCTACGAGATAAAGACAAGAACCGTTGGATATGAGTATGACAACTCCATGGTAGATGGAATTACTACTTCATCGGATACGTCCTATGAGAAGGAGCCAAGGCTGGTTGATGTTCTGATAGGGGCTTATATCCTTAATCCTATTAAGAATGATTACGAGCCCTGGGATGTTGCCAAGGAATATCTGAAACTTAACCTGGAGAAGAGAGCGGACCTCTTTGGCAAAGGCTCTTTAACCGAGGCTGACGAGAAAAAGGTTACCGAATATGCAGGCAAAGTGGCTTATACATGCCTTTTGTCCGCACCTATGATTTGCAAGAAACTGGCTAAGGCCCAGATGCTTGATCTTTTCTATAACATGGAAATGCCTCTTTCATACATTCTTTTCTCCATGGAAAAAGAGGGAATAATTGCCAGGAACGAAGAACTTAAGGCCTATGGAGACAAGCTTTCTGTAAGGATTTCAGAACTTGAGAAGGATATCTATGAGGCGGCAGGCTGTGAGTTTAACATTAACTCACCAAAGCAGCTTGGAGAGATACTGTTTGAGAAACTTGGACTTCCTGCGGAAAAGAAGACTAAGTCCGGATATTCCACTGCGGCAGATGTGCTGGAGAAGCTTGCTCCGGAGCACAAGATAGTTGCTGATATCCTTGAGTACAGGGGACTAGCCAAGCTTAAGTCGACCTATGCAGATGGCCTGGCAGAGTTTATAGAAACTGACGGCAGAATACACACCAGCTTTAATCAGACCATAACAGCTACCGGCAGAATCAGCTCAACTGAGCCGAATCTTCAGAATATCCCCATGAGAACCGAACTTGGAAGACTTATCAGAAAGGTCTTTGTTCCAAAAGAAGGATATGTATTTGCCGACGCAGACTATTCTCAGATAGAGCTTAGGATTCTGGCTCATATGTCCGGAGACCAGGGACTTATAGATGCCTACCATGAGGGCGAGGATATTCACAGGATCACAGCATCCAAGGTGTTCCATGTACCCTTTGAAGATGTGACACCTCTTCAGAGGAGAAACGCTAAGGCTGTTAACTTTGGAATAGTTTACGGAATAAGCTCCTTTGGCCTTTCACAGGATCTTTCCATTTCGGTGGGAGAAGCCAAGGACTATATGGAGAAATACTTTGAGACCTATCCGGGGGTTAAGGCATATCAGAGCAAGGTTATTGCCGATGCCAAGGAAAAAGGCTACAGCGTTACCATGTATGGTAGAAGACGACCGATTCCGGAGCTTAAGGCCAGCAATTTCAATCTCCGCCAGTTTGGTGAAAGAGTTGCGATGAATGCACCTATTCAGGGAACAGCGGCAGATATCATGAAGATTGCGATGATCAATGTCTTTTTTGCCCTGAAAAGAGAAAACTTAAAGTCAAAGCTTATACTTCAGATACACGATGAACTTGTTATAGAAACTGCGCCGGATGAAGTGGAGAAGGTTACAGCTCTTTTGACAAATGAAATGGAAAAGGCCGCAAGCCTTAAGGTTCCTCTTGAGGGTGAGTGTCATACAGGAAATGACTGGTACGAGGCAAAATAAGAAATGCTAAAACATACAGGAACAAATATTATAGGCATTACAGGTGGAATAGGGGCAGGAAAGAGCACAGTTCTTGGCTATATCAGGGACAACTATAACTGCCTTGTAATCTTTTCCGATGATGTTGCCAATGACATCAAAAAGAAGGGATATCCAGCTTATGATCAGCTTGTAGAGCTGCTTGGAGAGGATATTCTGGGGGACGACGGCGAAATAGACAGAGGCAAGATGGCTTTAGCTATATTCAATAATAAAAATATGCTAAAAAATGTTAATAATATTTTGCATCCTGCAGTAAATACATTTATTATTAATATTATAGAGGACGAGAAGGCTCGCGGGGAACTTGACTTCGTTTTTGTGGAAGCAGCTCTTTTGATAGAGAATGGCTACGACAAAATAGCCGATGAACTCTGGTATGTATATGCTTCAGAGGACGTCAGAAGGCAGAGACTTCGAGACTCAAGAGGATATTCTGATGAGAAGATAACGAGTATCCTTGAAAAACAATTGGATGATGCTACTTTCAGGGAGCATTGCCAGTTTGTAATCGACAACAGTGGGAGTTTGCAGGAAGCTGCAGCTCAAATCGACCAAAGACTTTCAGAATTTGAGACTAGATAACAGGTTACACAATTAGTATTGAGGGGACTAAAGTATGCCTAGTTTGGAACAAGTTGATCAGAAGGTTGTTTTTGGACTTGATATTGGTACGAGAAGCGTAGTTGGTACTGTTGGGTACATGAAGGATGGGCAGTTTAATGTAATTGCCCAGGCGATTGAGAAACATCAGACCAGAGCTATGCTGGATGGACAGATTCATGACATCGGCAAGGTTGGCATGACAATCCGTATAGTCAAAGAAAAGCTGGAACAGCAGACAGACATTCATCTGACAGATGTATGTATTGCTGCAGCTGGTCGTGTGCTCAAAACTGTCAGGATCATGTATGACTATGAATATCCTGATGAACACGAGATTACAGATGAAGATATCTACAATCTGGATTCCTCTGCGGTTGAGAAGGCTTATTCTCAGTTCCTTTCAGAGAACAATTCCGGGCTTAAATTCTATCTGGTTGGATATTCAGTAATGCATTACTTTCTGGATGGCTATCAGATAGCTAATCTTGAGGGACATAATGCTGGTAAGGTTAGCGTTGAGCTGATTGCAACCTTCCTTCCAGATGACTGTGTAGACGGACTTTATAAGGCATGCGAGAGAGCAGGACTTAATGTTGCGAACTTAACTCTCGAGCCTATTGCAGCCATGATGGTTGCTATCCCAGACAGATTCAGGATGCTGAATCTTGCTCTTGTTGACGTAGGTGCCGGTACATCCGATATCTGCGTAACAGATGATGGATCAATTACAGCTTATGGTATGCTTCCTATAGCTGGTGATGATATTACTGAGATTATTGCCAAGAAATGTCTTGTAGACTTTAATACAGCCGACGAGATCAAGATAAAGGCAAGTCACCAGGATGAAGTTAAATATATTGATATTATGGGCCTTGATAAGGTCATTACTGCCAAGGAAATTGGCAAGATAATTGAGCCACAGGTTCAGATGATGGCTCAGAAAGCTGTTGAAGAGATCAAGAAGCTCAACGGCGATAATCCTGTTAGTGCTGTATTTGTAGTTGGTGGTGGCGGATGCGTTCCAGGCTATACAGAGGCGATTGCCAAGGAGATGGGAATTGCTGAAGAGAGAGTAGCTCTTCGAGGCGAGGAAGTAATGAAGGGCATTACCTTCCTTAATAATGATGGTATTGAACGAGACTCACTTCTTGTTACACCGCTTGGCATCTGCTTTAGCTACTATGAAGAAGCCAACAACTTTATCTTTGTTTCCTTTAATGGAACACAGACCAAGCTCTATGACAATGGTAAGCTTCAGATTGTGGATGCTGCTATGCAGGTGGCATTTCCTAATGAAGATCTTTTCCCAAAGAGAGGCGAAGAGCTTAAGTTTACTGTAAATGGCAAGGAGAGAACATCTCGTGGTGAGCCTGGAGAAGCTGCTGTTATTTCTCTTAATGGTAAGCCTGCTGATATTCACAGTAAGATTCATGCCAACGATATTATTAATGTTAAGCCTTCTACAGCTGGTGAACCAGGTAAGGCTACTATCGAGAGTATTCCAGAATTTAAGACCAAGTTCAGCGTCAATGTAAATGGTAAGAGTGTAGAAGCATCCAGATATGCGACTGTTAATGGTGAGGCACAGACTGGATTCTATAGCATTCAGCCTGGAGACGAGGTCAAGGTACTTGATTATAATACTGCAGCTCAGATAGCTGAGCTTATGGATATTACTATTACAGAAGATACAGTTATTATCGTTAATAATGAGCGCGGTGATGCCAATACTCCTGTTTATGAGAACTTTAAGGTGGAGTTCAAGGATCAGGAAGAGATGATCATGGATTATTATGAGGATTTCCCTGATGCTGACGAAGAAGCTATTAAGCTGGAGAATGAAGAAGCCTACGAGAGCGAAGATAATGTCAAGATTGTAGAAGGAAAGGACGGACAGCTTAGCTTTGACGATCTTCCAAGTGGAGATGAGGCTACTGATGCAGAGGGAGAGGCCTACGACAAGCCTCAGGAGCCAATCAGAAATATTCTGGCTCACGATCTTCATGTTGTGGTCAACAATGAGCCTACAACTCTTCATGGAAAGGCTGATTACATCTTTGTAGACATATTTGATGCTATAGACTTTGATCTGTCCAAACCAAATGGAAGGGCGATCGTTACTACCTTAAATGGTGGAACACCTGATTACATGCAGCCTATAAGCGAAGGGGACAAGATCGAAGTATATTGGAAAACATCATGAAATATCAGCTATCATTCAGCAATGGATGATAGCTGTTTTTATGCTATAATTTACTTTGTGCTAATGATTAGCTATTAAGAAAAAGTTTAGTTTGGAGTTTTTAATGAGATTTACAAGTATTGCAAGTGGTAGTAGTGGTAACTGTACTTATATAGGTTCAGATAATACACACATTTTGATAGACGCAGGTGTTAGCAAGAAAAGAATTGAAGAGGGGCTAAGAGGATTAGATCTTGGCCTTAGTGATATAAGCGCAATCTTTGTTACACATGAGCATGTTGATCATATTGCAGCTCTTCATACAATTCTTAAGAAGTTTGATATACCTATTTATGCAACAAACGGTACTATAGCCGGTATCAGAAATAGCGATAAGAAATGCGAGATGGTAGATTCTACATTTATTCCGGTTACTGTAGACAAGGAAGTATCAGTGGGAGATATGAGAATCAATCCTATGACAATATCCCATGATGCCAACGAGCCTTGTGGCTACAGGGTTTTCTGCGGGGATAAGAAGATTGGGGTAGCAACTGACCTTGGCTGCTACACGGATTATACTGTTGAGGCTCTTAAGGACTGTGATGCGCTTCTTTTGGAGGCTAATCATGACATAAGGATGCTACAGACGGGACCTTATCCATATCAGCTTAAAAGGCGTATCCTTGGCGATTCCGGTCACTTATCAAATGAGAAGAGCGGAGAACTTCTTTGCAAGCTTTTAAATGATAAAATGCAGGGTATATTCCTTGGTCACTTGTCCAAGGAGAACAATCTTCCTGAGCTTGCTTATGAGACAGTTCGTGTTGAGATTGATATGAACGACAATCCATATCATGCCAGTGACTTCAGACTCATGGTTGCCAACAGGTCTGAATTGTCACCGATTTTATCTTTCTGAGGCATTTATTTTTGTAATTGACATTTGAGTAATATATTGGTATTTTTTTTACTAATGACGCACACGTGGGAGGAGTATATGAACAAGACTATTATCACAGTTGTTGGTAAGGATACAGTGGGCATTATTGCCAAGGTATGTACATATCTGGCTGATGCAGGCATTAACATTCTTGATATTTCTCAGACTATCGTAAGTGGCTATTTTAATATGATGATGATCGTTGATATGGCTGGCACATCCAAGGAGTTTAACGCTGTTGCGGATGATCTGGATGAACTTGGCAAGAGTATTGGCGTTGTTATCAAGTGTCAGAGAGAAGAAATCTTTGACTCTATGCATAGAATTTAATAATTCGACTCTGTAGCACCATGTATCTGCATGGTGTTGCAGAGTCGTTTGCGTATTAGGAGACCAGTTATGATTAATGTTAATGAAGTAGTAGAAACCAATGAGATGATTGAAAAAGAGAACCTGGATGTCAGGACCATTACTCTTGGTATCAGTCTTCTCGATTGTATCAGTACTGATTTAGATCAGCTTAATAAGAATATTTACAACAAGATCTACGAGGCAGCCAAGGACCTGGTTGCTACAGGCGAACAGATATCAAGGGAATTTGGTATTCCTATTGTTAATAAGAGAATATCTGTAACTCCTATAGCTCTTGTAGGAGGCGCTGCCTGCAAGACCAAAGAGGACTTTGCAAGCATTGCTCAGACTCTTGATAAGGTTGCCAAAAAAGTTGGAGTTAACTTCATAGGGGGTTATTCAGCTCTTGTTAGCAAGGGAATGACACCTGCAGATAAGCTCCTTATCGAGTCAATTCCACTGGCCCTTTCTACAACAGATGTTGTATGCTCATCAATCAATGTGGGCTCCACCAAGACTGGTATCAACATGGACGCTGTAAGGCTTATGGGCTCAATTGTAAAAGAGACTGCAGAAGCTACCAAGGAAAATGACTCGCTTGGTTGTGCTAAGCTTGTAATCTTCTGTAATGCACCTGATGATAACCCATTTATGGCAGGTGCTTTCCATGGTGTTACAGAAGCGGATAAGATCATCAATGTCGGCGTATCCGGCCCTGGCGTAGTTAAGACAGCTCTTGAGAAGGTAAGAGGAGAGAGCTTTGAGGTTCTCTGCGAGACCATCAAGAAGACTGCATTTAAGGTTACAAGAGTGGGACAGCTTGTTGCCGGTGAGGCTTCCAAGAGACTTGGAGTTCCATTTGGAATCATTGATCTTTCGCTTGCTCCTACACCAGCTATTGGAGACAGTGTTGCTGATATTCTTCACGAAATCGGAGTTGAGCACGCTGGAGCACCTGGAACAACAGCAGCACTTGCTCTTTTAAATGACCAGGTTAAAAAAGGCGGCGTAATGGCATCTTCTTATGTTGGAGGACTGTCAGGCGCTTTCATTCCTGTAAGTGAAGATCAGGGAATGATCAACGCTGTTGAGGCTGGAGCGCTTACACTTGAAAAGCTTGAGGCTATGACCTGTGTATGCTCGGTTGGTCTTGATATGATAGCTATTCCTGGAGATACCAAGGATACAACAATTGCGGGTATCATTGCTGATGAGATGGCAATTGGTATGATCAACCAGAAGACAACAGCTGTCAGACTTATACCTGTAATTGGTAAGGGAGTTGGCGAGACAGTTGAATTTGGTGGACTTCTTGGATATGCACCAATTATGCCTGTTAATCAGTTTGCATGTGACGCCTTTGTTAATCGCGGCGGCAGAATTCCTGCACCTGTACACAGCTTCAAAAACTAATAAAAACCAGAGATCATCAAGGATTTGAATGCAGATCCTTGATGATTTTTTATTGTCTGACAGCAAAAAATATACCAGATATAAAATAAAGGGCTTGAATAATAGGGTTCGTGGTAGTATTGTATAAGTGTATTAGTAATGCTAGTACAGTTAATATACACCTGGTCAGTCAGCATAGAATGTAACAATAGTATTTAGTAACTGTAGACAGTTGCGTATTTATGGTGGGGATGATATGAACCTAATTGATTATCAGGACAGTAGACCTATCTACGAACAGATTGTAGAGAATTTCAAGTTGCAGATGTACAAAGGTATTTTGCAGGCGGATGAACAGATGCCGTCAGTTAGAAGCCTTGCTATGGAACTCTCTACGAACCCTAACACTGTACAGAAGGCTTATGCAGAGCTTGAACGTCAGGGCTTCATCTATACAGTCAAGGGCAGGGGGAACTTTGTAAAAGGCAATGCCTCAATGATGGACAATAAGAAGAACGAGCTTATTGAAGCCATCACCAAACTATTCATGGAAGCTGAGGACATCGGTATTCCTATCGAGGAACTGATTACAGAGATCAAGAAAAGAGTATTAAAGGGAGGCTTGGCATGATTGAGTTACTAGAGTTATACAAATCATTTGACGACATCAAGGCAGTCAATCGTGTTTCATTGTCTATAAGAGATGGTGAAGTGTTTGGCCTTGTTGGAACAAATGGTGCAGGTAAGAGTACGATTCTGAGAATTATTTCAGGCATCATTAAGCCTGATAAGGGAATTGTCTGCGTGGATAACAGGCCAGTTTATGATAATCCTGATGTCAAAAAAGACATATTCTATATTTCAGATGACCAGTATTTTCTTCCTAACAGTACTCCGGAAGAGATGGCTGATTACTATGAAGAAATCTATGATAAGTTTGATAAGCTCAGATTCTTCAAATTATGTGGAGGCTTTGGGCTGGATATCAAGCGCAGGATCAGCTCTTTTTCCAAGGGTATGAAGAAGCAGGTTTCAATTCTTCTTGGAATCTGTGCTGGAACCAAGTATCTGCTCTGCGATGAGACTTTTGATGGCCTTGACCCAGTAGTAAGGCAGGGCGTTAAGAGCTTATTTGCAGCTGAGATGGCAGACAGAGGACTTACACCTGTTATCGCTTCACATAACCTTAGAGAGCTTGAGGATATATGCGATCATATCGGCCTGTTACATCAGGGCGGAGTTATTCTTTCTGAGGACCTCAGTGATATGAAGCTCAGGATGCAGAAAGTTCAGTGCGTGTTTGTTAACGATGGGGATGAAGAGAGAGCACTGGAAGGCCTTGATATTCTGCTTCATGAAAAGAGGGGAAGACTTCACACCATTACAATGAGAGGTGAAAGAGAAGAGGTGGAAGAAGCCTTTAAGAGAGGTAATCCAGTATTCTTTGAAGTATTGCCACTTTCCCTTGAGGAGATATTTATCAGTGAAACGGAGGTAGTTGGGTATGACATCCGCAAATTTATCCTTGAGTAACAGAATATCTAATCATAAAAAATATATTACAAGAACGCTTTGGTCATCAATTCTGGGTTTTCTTGTAATGGCAATTTACTACATCCTTGGAACTATACTTTATGTTTCAAGAGCTATGAACTATGGAAAAGTTAATCATCAGACAACAGAATATATGCGGCATGAGATGCATAATGCTGTTACGAGAATTATGGGGCTTGATCAGGTTGGATGGCTAATTATTGTCGCTATTGCTGTTGCCTTTGCTTTCCAGGGCTTTGCTTATCTTTTTGACACTAAGAAAATTGACTTTTACTTAAGTCAGCCAACTACAAGAGCAGAGCGAATCAGGAAGAACTATTTTAATGCTTTATCAACATTTATTATTATGTACTTTATAGTAAATGTTATAGCTCTTTTGATCGCAGCATGCATGGGAGCTGTTAATGGAGCAGTCCTTCTGTCAGTTGCACTTGAGTTTGTCAGAGTGATCATTCTGTTTTTCACAGTTTATAACATAAGTGTTCTGGCAATTATGCTCTGTGGCAATATGCTTATTGCACTGATCGTACTTTCATTTTTTGCAGCAATATCTGGCATATTTGGTTATGAACTTGCTGCTTATAAATCAATCTTTTTTGCCACATTTGCCAGCAGAGGCGGCTTTGGAATAATAGGTTCTCCAATATACGACAGGTTGATGTCACTTAGAATTCTTTACACCTATAGCCAGGAGTCTATCTATAATACAACGGTAGCTTCAGTCTGGGAGGGGCTGTCTCGAGTATTTTCATATGAGCTTGATACTCTTATTACTGGAATCATAGCATTTGTGTTTGTGCTTGTTTTCAGCAGATTCAGAAAGGCGGAGGATAACAGTAAGACAGTTATATACAGACCTTTCAGATGGCTCCTTAAGATTGTTTCCTGTATCGTAATTGGACTTGGCTGTGGATTTATTTTTTACAGCATGAATGAATATGTATGGACAGGAACCAGATTCTTTGTATTCATGTTTATCATTATGGTTCTGGCTACTATTCTGAGTGGCTGTATTATAGAAGCTATCCTTGATGGTAATATCAGAAGCTTCATAAATGGTAAGGCTCAGACCGTTATGGCCCTTGCTATTGTTTCACTTATATTTGTGATCTTCAGTGGCGATCTTGTTGGTTATGACAGTTATATTCCAGATGCTTCTAAGGTGGAGAGCTGCGCACTTCTTAGTACCGGCTATGGCTACAGAATCTATCGTGAGAACAGCTTTACAGATTTCGAGGATAGCCCTGAAGAGTATATGTATATTACAGATATTGATAACTTCAATAAGCTGGTAAAAGCTGGAATGGCTAATCAGAAGAAATGGAAAAAGTTAGACAACGAAGGTAATTATCAGGATCTTGGATGGAATGACACTGTTCTTTACAGATTAAAAAATGGTAAGAAGATTTATAGAACAATCATGATTCCTTATGATATCGATGAAAATGTAATCTCTGCGATAATTGATTCCAAAGAGTACAGAGAAGGTTACTTCGAAGTTTATCATGATGACATGATGAGGGATTATGATAATCGAAATCCAAAGACACGTTCAGTTAGTTATGTATCGGCGGGAGACAGACTATCTTCATCTGACATTACTTACGCTGAGTTATCTGATGCATACAGGAAGGATGTAGAAGCTAGTTTCACATTTGAAATGGCAAGTATGACTAATCCTATAGGTCAGATAGAATATGACAATAATACCTATAATGGCTATAGCTCATGCACTCTTAATGTCTATGAGTGTTACACAAACACAATAGCACTTCTAAAGAAATACGATATCTATATGGATAGCGAGCTTGCCGTTGAAATGATCGATAGCATAGAAGTGACAAATTATTATCCTGGATATGATGTTGAGAAGCAGAGTATGGATGAGATAGATACAAATGTTGATTCTAAGTCATTTGTATATACCGATAAGGACCAGATTAGGGATATAATGGAAAATGTGATCAATAATGATTACTATAGTAGATGGTATAGATCCAAAGAGCTTCAGAATACTCAGTTTAGTATTGTTGTAAATGCCAGAAGCTATATCAGCACAGCACATTCCATCACAGGATACTATTCATTTGAAATGGGGAAGGTACCCGATTTTGTTTACACAGATACGCAATAATCGTTCTTTACATAAGCTTTCAGCACTACAGAAGAAAAAGCTGGTTTCCTGGCTTTTTCTTCTGCCTTCACTCATCGGTGTCACATTATTTTTTGTGGCACCATTTATGGTAGTTATTTATTACTCACTTATAAATAACCCTATTCAAAAGGAATTTGTCGGCTTTCGTAACTATGTGAATGTTTGGAAAAATGCAGCCTTTCAGCAGGCGGGCTCTAATACCTTTATCTTTTCGCTTATGGCTGTTCCACTGGCAGTTTTGTTATCTTTATTCCTGGCAGCTGTTATGGAGTCCAGAATTCCTTTTAAGAGTTATTTCAGGACATTTTTCTTAAGCCCTCTGATGGTTCCTACAGCCTCAGTTGTCCTCATTTGGCAGGTTATGTTCCATCAGAACGGTATAGTTAATAATTTCACGTCAATAATTGGAGGAGACAGAATAGACTGGCTTAAATCGGATAAGGCCTACATCGTAATCGTAGCTCTTTTTCTATGGAAGAATCTTGGTTATAACATGATTCTTTTCATGTCAGCTCTTGCCAGTATTCCCAAGGACCTTTTGGAGGTAGCGGCTCTTGAGAATGCCAATAAGTTTCAGGTTTTCTGGATCGTCAAAGTAAGATATATGTCTTCGACAATATTATTTGTTGCGATAATGTCACTCATCAGTTCCTTCAAGGTTTTCAGGGAGGTTTATCTGATGACAGGAGATTATCCGTATCAGACACTGTATCTTTTGCAGCACTTTATGAATAATACCTTTGCTTCGCTGGATTATCAGAAGCTTTCTGCAGCAGCGATCATAATGTTCATCGTAGTTACCATTCTCGTATACGCAATGTATGCAATAGAGAACTGGTTTGGAAAAGATCTGGAGGGATGAGCATATGAGCGCACAGGTTAATTTCAAAACACGTGATAAAAAGAAAAAAATACAGATAAATAATTTAAAGACTATACTGGTAACTGTAGCAGCAGTTGTTTTTGCTATCATATTTCTTTTGCCAACGATACTGACAATAACTAATTCCTTTATGTCAGCATCTGAGATAAATGCCAATTATGGCAGCATATTTGCTACTACAGAAAAGGGTGGTAAGGTATTTATTTCCAAGACGGTTAACCTTAAGTTTATACCGGATATGGTTACCTTTTCCCAGTATTTTACAGTGCTATTAAAGAGTCCGGAGTATTTGTTTAAATTCTGGAATTCTATTATATATGTTGTGCCTATCGTTGCTTTTCAGCTGGCTATAGCAACACTAACGAGTTATGGCTTTGCAAGGTATCAGGGTAAAGTTAAGAATGCTATTTTCTTTGCCTATATCATTATGATGCTGATGCCATATCAGGTTACGCTGGTTCCTAATTTCCTGGTATCCAAATTCCTTGGAATATATGGAACTAAATGGGCAATTTGGCTTCCGGGTATTTTTTCTCCGTTTGCCGTGTATCTTCTCACCAAGTTTATGAGGAGAATTCCAACGGAAGTTATGGAGGCTGCTTCTATAGACGGGGCAGATGAATGGTATATCTTTACCAGGGTCTGTATGCCGCTCTGTAAGGGAGGAATTGCTTCAATTGCTATTCTGGTGTTCTTTGATTACTGGAACATGGTAGAACAGCCGCTGATTCTTTTACCTGATTCGGATATGCATCCACTGTCGGTGTTCTTATCCAAGATAAATGCGGGTGAAATAAGCCTTGCATTTGCAGTTGCAGTTATATATCTGGTTCCGCCGCTTCTTATTTTCCTGTACGGCGAGGACTATCTGGTAGAGGGTATCTCTTACCAGGGAGGAATAAAGGGGTGACCTTTACAGGTCAATTAGTTTAAGGTTAGGAGTAATTGGGAGATGTCAGATTTATTTACAAAAGATAACGATGTTGTAGAGGTAGTTGAGGGCAGTGTGGTTTCTGTCAGTGATAACGGCAAGAAGCCGGTTGATAAAAAAGACATGATCAAGAATATAGCGATTGCCTTTTTGTCAGTGATGCTGGTTCTTACATTCTTTTCTAATACTATTATGAATTACTCACTTCCTCAGGTGGCAACACAACAGGTTATGAGAGGTTCCGTAAGCCCGCAGATAAGAGGTGCTGGAACAGTTTCTGCTGAAGATCCATATAATGTAACGCTCAAAGAGACCAGAAAGGTGTCTGGAGTTGCTGTTAAGGAAGGCTCTCACGTTGAGATCGGAGATGTTCTCTTTTATCTTGAGGACAAAGAATCCGAGGAGCTTAAGACAGCAAGAGAGAATCTTGAAAAGCTGGAGCTTTCATATGAGCAGGCTCTTTTCTCAGGAGATGTTCCAGATGATGTTATTTCCAAGGTCAGAAGTGGTAATACTACATCCTATGATTCTTATCAGATAAAGCTCAAGGCTGTAAATGACAGATACGATGCTGCCAAAGCTGTAGCAGATGCAGCAACTAAGGCTGTTGAATACCTGACTGATCTGCAGAATCATGATAAGAATGAGATTGAGTATCAGACGCTTACTTATAACTATGAGAATGCTAATGCTGATTATCAGAAAAAGCTCATTGACTATACCTATGACCCTAATGATCAGGAAGCCATAGAGAAGGCCAAGAAGGAATGGACTCATGTTGAGGATGAGAATAAGCGTGAGACCACAGAACTTGAGACCTACAAGAGTCAGGTTGGTATTGGCTATGATCAGAAGCTTATAGAGGCTAAGGCTAATGAGACTGCAGCCAAAAAAGAGCTTGAAAAGGCTGAAGAAGAGAAAAACAAACAGGTTAAGAGTATAAATGCTGAGATTTCTCTTTGCAATCAGAGAGACAGCATCAAGGAGCAGAAGGAAAAGATAGCAGAGCTTGAGAAGGATTCTGTTGGAGCATCAGTAAAGGCTCCGGTAGCCGGAATCGTATCTGCAGTAAATAAGGCTTCCGGTGAATCTATATCAGCAGATGAGACAATTGCAGTCATTCAGATTGATGGAAAAGATATGACTACAAGCTTTTCTGTTACTAACTCACAGGCTCAGAAATTACACATTGGAGATGCTGCTAAGCCACAGAATTCCTGGATGTTTAGCAATGAGTTTAAAGCAACACTCACGTCTATCAAGAATGACAAATCAGATCCATCAGGTAAAAAGCTTCTTACCTTCAAAATAGAAAGCACAGAGGTTACACCTGGTCAGAACATAGCTCTTTCTATTGGGGAGAGGGCAATAGATTACGATATGGTAGTTCCTAACAGTGCTGTCAAGACTGGCTCAACATCTAAATTTGTGCTTGTGGTCAAGTCCAAATCAAGCCCTCTTGGCAATAGATATACAGCAGCCAAGGTTGATGTAGATGTAATAGCTTCAGATGATAATTATTCAGCTATTACAGCAGCATTAGATGGTGATGAATATGTTATTACAACATCCAATAAGCCTGTCAAGGCAGGAGAACAGGTGAGGCTTGCAAACGAATAATGGTTTTTGAAAAGATTTGGCAATATATAAAGAAATTTTTTTCTAATAAAAAAAGAAATATTGTTCTTATCATAATCGCTGTTCTTCTTGTGATTGATCTAATTCTGGGAATCGTGTGCAGGATCATTGTTTCTAAATTGCCTGATCAGCTTGCTGCAGACAGGTGGGAATATGATGGTAATGTGGCACAGGTAAGTCTCTTTTTTACAGAAGACAGATCTATAGTGCCAGAGGACATAAAAAGGCTTGAGTATAACCTTGAAAAAAAGCTTGCTGATGCAGGAGTTATTGCTACAGAGGACGACAGTAAGGATATTGTTGATACTGTAGATTTAGGCAGGAAAAACGCTGATAACAATGTTGATCAGGTTAACGAGATAATTAAGGTTTATGACAGCTGTTACAGTGCACAGGGTATATCAACGATTGTTTTTGAGAACAGGAA
>JAEEGH010015543.1_pt1 | contig 16515 bp, 8 predicted proteins | sample 9134181 | NCBI WGS metagenome assembly JAEEGH01 (sample SAMN16246544, study PRJNA631951) | gut metagenome | biome: gut microbiome; feature: rumen; material: DP-attached | host: Bos | place: Iran: Karaj | collected 2018-10
ACACCTGAACTTGCTGATAAGTATTTAAGAGAAAAATATGTTGTCTTGTTTGGTGCAGGAACTGGAAAACCATTCTTTACCACAGACACATGCGCCTCAATGAGAGCTATTGAAATTAAAGCAGATGCTATTTTAATAGCAAAGAACGGTGTTGACGGCATTTACTCTGATAATCCACTTACTAATAAGGATGCATATATGTTTAAGGAAATTAAGTGTTCCGAGATTATTAGTCGCGACCTTAAAGTAATGGATTTAAGCGCCGTTGAGTTACTTAAAGACAAAGACATTGATGTTCGTGTTTTTAACGCAAATAACACCGAAAACTATGCTAAAGTAGCTAGAGGCGAAGATATTGGAACAACCATAAAGAAAGGATAAAAATTATGGACGCAATTGCACTTGAAGCGAAAGAAAACATGGGAAAAACCATAAAAAATTTCGAATTTGAACTTTTAAAGCTCAGAACAGGAAGAGCCACTCCAGCCATGCTTACTGGTATTCAATGTGAGTATTATGGAGACAAGATTGACATCTCATCAATCTCATCAGTTTCCTGTCCAGAACCACGTCAATTACTCATTAAGCCTTATGACAAAGGTGACGTTAAGGCTATCGTTACTGCTATCCACGCAGCAAACATCGGTGTTAACCCAATTAATGAAGGTGATCAAATTAGAATCACAATTGCTCCACTTACAGAAGAAACACGTCGTGAGCTCGTAAAACGAGGAAAACAAATTGCAGAAGAAAATAAGATTGCAATTCGTAACATTAGACGTGACTTCGTAGATTTAGTTAAAGAGTCTGATGAATACACTGAAGACCTTCAACATCAAATCTTAGATGACATTCAAGAAGTGACCGACGAAGCTATTAAACAAATCGACGATCTATTCAAGAAAAAAGAGTCTGAAATTATGGCAATATAAGAGAGGCTAATGCTTCTCTTTTCTTTTTAAGAACTCATCGCATTAATTTGCTTATATGCTTGCGATATTTTTACACGTAAATATATAATATACACACATGAAAGAAATTACTTTAAATAAACCAATCAAACACGTTGCTATTATTATGGATGGCAATGGTAGATGGGCCAAAGAACGTGGATGGCCACGTACTAGAGGGCACAAAGAAGCTTTCGATAGAATTATCGAGATTTTTGATTATTGTGCTGACTATGATATTAAAGTCCTTTCTTTATATGCATTCTCTACTGAAAACTGGAAACGCCCAAAAGCGGAGATTAGTTTTTTATTTAAATATCTTGAGATTTTCTTTAAGCGCGAGATTGACCGAATCATGAAAGATGGTACCAAGATTATAGTGTCTGGAGATATCTCAAAATTACCTGAAAAAACTAGAAAAACCACGGAAAAAGCTATAGAAATGACTAAAAATAATAAGGGAATTGTCCTTAATATTTGTCTTAACTATGGTGGAAAAGAAGAGCTTACTCGCGCTGCAAGATTAATCGCTGAAGAGGTTAAAGACGGAAAACTTAAACTTGAAGATATTAACGAACAAGTAATGGAAAACCATCTTTATACAGCAGGTTTACCAAATGTTGACTTAATGATTAGAACTAGTGGAGAAATAAGAACATCAAATTTCCTTCCATGGCAAATCGCTTACGCTGAATATGTTTTTACTCCAGTGTATTTTCCAGATTTCAAAAGAAAAGAATTTGTCGATTGTTTAATCGAATTTAATAAACGTAATAGAAGATATGGAGGACTAGATAGTGAAAAAGAAAATAACTAATGAACTTTCTTCATCAGCCAAGAAGTCGCTAGTTACAAGAATTATAACTGCTTTCTTTTTAGTAGTCCTTTTTGTCCCTGCCATTATTTTTGGTGGATGGTTCTTCTTTTTCTTTGCTTTAGTCTTAGCTCTCTTAGGTTCTATTGAAATTGTTAAAGCTTCAAACTTAAAAGGCTTACTTAGAGTTCTTATTTACTTTGTAACTATTGTGTTTACGCTTGGAATCATCTATTACACGATGTTCCAGTCTAATATGACTTCGATTAAGGCCTTAGGTAGCGACGCCTTTAAAGAACCTGATTTCTTGCCAAATTCATTCCATGACATTAAGTTATCAATTATGCTCATAACTTTAATGTTATGTGTTTATTTCTTAATTTCATTTGCTACTGAACCATTCCATATCGCATATGTTTTCTATTTTGCGACAATGATCTTAGTTCTTGCGATTGGTATTCAATCATTTATGTTCCTTCGTTATAGCCCATTCTATTATTTTGAACAGGCATTAACCGCAGATGGACAATACGCTAAATCTTTGATTTATAGTAACAACTTTAAATATATTCAATCAACTTTCTTATTTGCATATGTTATCTTAGGTGTCATTTTTAATGACATGGGTGCATACTTCATTGGTTTGCTCTTTGGTAAACATAAGATGAACGAAAGAATTTCCCCAAAGAAGACTTGGGAAGGATTTATTGGTGGTGTTGTCTTCTCAATCATTGTTTCAACAACATTTGCATTAGTTTGTGCTTTAACAGATCACGCAATCTTACCAATCTTTGATGTACAACATCTTTACTATGTAATTGTTATTTCAATTCTTATCCCACTTATCTCTGATGTTGGTGACTTCGTTTTCTCCAGTGTTAAGAGGACATTTGGGGTTAAAGACTTCTCTAACTTACTTCCAGGACATGGCGGAGTATTAGATCGTATTGATTCACTTATCTTTGCTTCAGCCTTGGTGTCTTGTTTAATTATCTTCATTAACTTAATGCTTGGAATTGGTGCAGATGGAATCCTCTCATAAAGTACTATTATTAGGTGCTTCGGGTTCTATCGGTAGCCAAACCATCGATATTATCAAAGAAGCCAGTGATAAGTTTACCCTTACAGCCTTTTCAGTAGGGAAAAACTACGAAAAAGCGCAGGAAATCCTTAAAAATTTCTCTTCTATTAAGCATGTTTATGTTATTGAAAAAGAGAAAGCTGAAGAATTAAAAAAAGAATTTCCTAATGTAAAAGTATTCTTTGGTCCAAAAGGTTTAGCAAAACTCACTAAGGCCGCTGATTATACTATGTGCGTTGATGCGCTTGTTGGTTTTGCAGGTATGGAACCAGCTGTTATTGCTTTAAAGAAAGACAAGATTCTTTGTTTGGCAAATAAGGAAGCTTTAGTTGCTGGTGGACAAGTCATTAACGCAATTCTTGCAAGTGGTAGAGGAAAACTTTACCCAATAGATTCTGAACATGTTGCTTTAGCAAAATGTCTAGCAGCATGTAATCCAGACGATGTTAAACGTCTTATTATTACTGCAAGCGGTGGAGCTTTAAGAAACGTTCCGCTTGATGAGTTAGAAAACGTAAAAGCAAAGCAAGCTTTGCAACATCCGACATGGAAAATGGGTAATAAAATAACCATTGACTGCGCAACCATGATGAATAAAGGTTTTGAAATTATTGAAGCCGCTTATTTATATGGTTATCCTTTGGATAAGATAAATGTATTGATGCACGATGAGTCGCTTGTACATTCTGCAGTTGAACTTAATGATGGCTCACTAATTGTCGATTTTGGAAAACCAGATATGCACAAACCAATTAAATGGGCAATGTATGAAGGGGAAGTTGAAAATGATGTTATAAAAGTACATTCGTTTACTGAATTAGAAGGATGCCATTTTCACGAGTATAATCCTGATAGATATCCTTGCACTGAACTTGCAAAAGAAGCGTTGCTAGAAGGCCCATCAAAGATGATTGCACTTAATGCCGCAAACGAAGTTCTGGTAAATATGTATCTTAACGACGAAATTAAGTTTACTGATATTGCTAAAGGTGTTCGTGCAGTAATGGAGGCTATTCCAACTATTAAATATGCCGCACTACCTTTAATTAAGTTTATTGATAAATACGTTAGAAAGGAGACTGAAAGATGCTTGACACAATAATTTCGATTATTCTTTTTATCCTCGCATTTGGCATTTTAATTTGCATCCACGAAGCCGGTCACCTTTCAATGGCTAAACTTTTTAAAGTTTATTGTAAAGAATATTCAATTGGATTTGGCCCTGCTATTTTCTCAAAAAGAAGAAAAGGACACGAAACTAAATTTTCCATTCGTGCTATTCCGCTTGGTGGATATGTTTCAATGTATGGTGAAGGAATGGAAGGGGATCCTGAACTTGAAGGTGTACCTCCAGAAAGATCATTAGAAGGGATTAAAAAATGGAAGAAAGCCATTGTCCTTTCTGCAGGCGTTATTCTTAATGCCGTTTTAGCATTTATCCTTATTTTTATTTCCAACTTTGCATTTCCAACAATTCATTACACTAGACAAGCAATAGTTGCAGAATCTTCTCTTATCGCAAACGAAGGAATTGAATCTGGAGATCATATTAAATTTATTTATCCTTCTTCTTATGAAGAAAATGGCTCAATTTCTCCTTTCTACTACGAGTTTACAGATAGTGAAAAAGTAATTCACTCAAACACATTCTTTATTGTTGATCCTGAAATTAGTTTAGCTGATAGCACACCTGTTGTTTTGGTATACATGTTTACAGGTGATAAGAAGGAACCAAATTTCTCAGAAGGCTTAAGTTTATATAAAGGCATCGAGAGAAACGAATTGGGTAATCTTCAATACAAGACCCAATTAAAAGATGATTTTATCGCTTGGAGTGAGCAAGAAGGTTCTCCAAATTATTACCCTGATTTTGAGCACGGACTATTTATAAAAGAAGAAGATTTTAGATTTACAGCGGACTTAAATTTTGAAGAAAAAGGGACAAAATCTATAGAAATTCACGTAAATTTCTCTAAAAAAGCTGCTAAAGTAGTTAATACATTTGAAGATATCGGACTTTCATTTAAGAGGGCAAAAATCTGGGCCCCAGTTGGGCAAAGATTTAAAAATACATTTGTAGATTTCGGTAGTGCTGCCGGCGCAGTATTCAAGGGACTTGGGATACTTTTCAAAGGTGGCATTAAAAATATGTCAGGCATTGTTGGAATATTTGACGCATCTGCGACCTTATATAGTTCTTATACTTTTGCGACATACCTTTATTTCTGGGGTTTAATATCAATTAACTTAGCCATATTTAATTTATTACCGTTCCCAGGACTTGATGGTTGGCAGTTACTTGTAACTGCTGTTGAAGGTATAACTCGTAAGAAAATACCTCAAAAGGCTAAGACGATAGTGTCGCTTATTGGCTTAGGATTATTATTCGCATTAATGGCGGTAATAATCGTGTTAGATATATTAAGGATGGTGGGATTGTAATTATGAATGACAAGATGCGTAGATTTCTAACTTCAATCGGTATCGAAAACTTAGAACGTTTCGATATGGATTTTGATATTGTCACTCGTAATACTTTTAACCGTGAACAAATTGATATGTTTATTATCAAGGAGACCCCTTGGAACTATGAACTCCTTGAGGAATTCTTAACTCACCTTGAGTCAGTTAAATATCCATATCAAATGAAGTTTTCTTATATTAAGAAACCAATGGCCAGTGACGCTACTAAATTATTCCAAGAATGGCATTATTCGCACTGCAGATACAACACCAACTTAAAGGTATTTGGAATTGGAAACACAATTACAATTTTCTATGATTCTGAAGAAGAAAAAGCAAAGAACGAACAAATTATAAAGGACTACATTCAGTTCCTTGATTTCATTGGTTATAGTTTTAAGATCGACCACAAAATTACCACAAATTCTGAGGAAAAACCGGTGAATTTTGAAACTCAAACCATAAATAAAGAAATGAATCAAGACGAAGAAAGAACACTTCAAGCTTTCCAATCAACTGTCACAGAAATGAGACATCAAATGGAAAACAATACTCGTGTTGGTCAATCTTGGAAAGAAAGAATTCCATATAAGAAAGTGGATGATCTTTCCAAACTTAACGAAGACTCTACAAACGTTATTGTTGAAGGTCAGTTATATGGTATTGATAAACCAAAAATCATTAGAAATGGTAAAACCATGCTTACTTGTGGTCTTGGTAAAGGCGATTCAGGTATTTCCTTAAAGATTATGGAGAATGATGATATTACTCCTGAATTTATGGAAAGTGAGCTTAAAAATGAAAAATGGGCTAGAGTCCGTGGCTATGTCTCTCGTGATTATAGAAAGAACTTATCAATTGATGTTCGTTTCATCGAATTAATGGATGGACCAGAACTTAGAACTGATAATGAACCAGAGAAACGTGTTGAACTCCATTTGCACACTAAAATGTCAGCAATGGATGGTGTTACTTCAACAAGTGACTATTTTAAACTTGCAAAGAACATGGGCCATAAAGCGATTGCCGTAACTGATCATGGAGTTGTTCAATCGTTCCCAGATGCACAAGCCGCTCAACAAAAGACCGGCGTTAAAGCACTTTATGGTGTTGAATTTTACATGGTTAACGATGAACTTCCATTTGTCCTTAATCCAGTTGATGTCCCACTTAATAAAGCCACATTTGTTGTATTCGACTTAGAAACTACAGGTCTTTCCACTAGATACGACAAGATTACTGAATTTGGTGGTATTCGTTTTGAAAATGGTCAAATTGTTAAAACGTTACAAATGTTTATCAATCCAGAAAGACCAGTTCCGCCTGCAATCGTTAAGAAAACAAAGATTACAGATGACATGTTAAGAGATAAACCAACAATTGAACAATCAATCGATAAGATTCTCGAGTTCATGGATGGTGCTATCTTAGTTTCACACAACATTACATTCGACTATGGATTTATTGCAGAAACTTTACGCAAAATGGGTAGAGAACCATTTGTAATGCCTGCTATTGATACACTTTCATTATCTCGTTATTTATTCCCAGACGCGACTGGACATAAGTTAGGTAATCTTTCAAGAAACCTTGGAATGGATATTTATGACGATGATGATGCCCACCGTGCGGATTATGACGCTAGAGTTTTAAATGAAGTTTGGTTAGCCATGCTTCATAGACTTACAAAAGATAACAGAAACCTACTTCATAGTGATTTAGCAAAGCTAAAAACAACCGCTCCAATGTTAAAACACATGATGCCAGCTCACGTTGTAGCACTCGCTAAAAACGAAGAAGGCATTAAAGCATTATTTGAACTTGTATCTCTTTCTCATGTCGATTATTTTGCTAACGTTCCAAAGATTCCAAAACGTGAAATTGCTAGGTTAAGAGAAAATCTTTTACTTGGCTCAGCGTGTCAAAACGGTGAAATCTTTGAAATCGAAAGAACTAGATCAAAACAGGATTTGTTAGATGCAATGCAGTTTTATGACTACATTGAAGTTCAACCTCCTGGAAACTTTGTTAATTTAATTAATAAAGGATTTTATGATAATCCAACAATTATCAATGCATTCTTAATGGATATTGTTGAGTGTGCTGATTCAATTGGAAAAATGGTGGTGGCAACAGGTGATGTTCCCTATGCTAACCCAGAAGATAAGGTTTCACGCGATATTTATATCGCTGCAAAAGCTGTCGGTGGTAAATTCCATCCACTTCGTTTATCCGATCCAACTCTTCCAAATCCAGATCAACACTTTAGAACGACTCGTGAAATGCTTGATGCTTTCTCGTTCTTAGGTGAAGAAAAAGCAAAAGAAATTGTTATTACAAATACAAACAAGATTGCTGATATGTGCGAAGAAATGCAACCAATCCATACCAGCCTTGAAAAACCAGAAATTCCAGATTCAGATAAAATGCTTACTGAAGCCTGTTTTGCAAAGGCACATGAATTGTATGGTGATGAAATCCCAGAAGATATTGTTGCAAGACTAAACAAAGAGCTCGAAGGTATTAACGGTAACGGTTATTCAGTTACTTACTATATTGCTAGAGAAATTATTTCTCGTGCCAATAAAGAAGGATACATGGTTGGTTCACGTGGATCTGTCGGTTCTTCTTTAGCAGCATTCTTATACGGAATTACAGAGGTTAATCCTCTCGCACCTCATTATAGATGTCCAAAATGTAGACATTTCGAATATTCAGACGATCCTAACTGTTATTCAGGCTCAGACTTACCAGAAAAGAAGTGTCCAGTTTGTGGTGCTAAGATGATTCACGACGGACAAGAAATTCCATTTGAAACCTTTTTAGGTTTCCACGCTGAAAAAGTTCCTGATATAGATCTTAACTTCCCAAGTGATTATCAGGCGAAAGCCCATAACTCCACAAAGGATATTTTCGGTGAAGCAAACGTTTATCGTGCTGGAACAATTTCAACAGTTGCTGATAAGACAGCTTTCGGTTATGTCCGTAACTATTTTGAATATAAAGGTATTGACCCAAGTACAATTCCAGGTGAAAGAATTGCCTATATGGCTTCTCACTGTACAGATGTTAAACGCACAACCGGTCAACACCCTGGTGGAATTGTTGTTCTTCCAAAAGGTAGATCAATTTATGAATTCACCCCAATTCAATACCCAGCAGATGATAAAGAAGCAGATTGGTTAACAACTCACCTTGATTATCACGCTGCTTTAGATGCTCAATTACTTAAACTTGACCTTTTAGGTCACGTCGACCCATTAGCATTGCGTTTAATGTCATTAATGACTGGTGTTGATGTTAAGACAATTCCATTAAATGATAAGAAAGTTATTTCACTTTTCACTTCTACAAAAGCACTTAACTTAAGTGAAAACTATCTCAAAACAAAGATTGGCTCTTCTGGTCTTCCAGAATACGGAACTGAAACATGTCGTGATATTTTGCTTAAAGCTAAACCAAAAACATTTGCAGAAGTTGTTGCTGTCGCAGGTCTAGCTCACGGTACAAACGTTTGGCAGCATAACCAAGAAGATTTGATTAGATCTGGAACTATGGACTTACATAATTGTGTCGCTGCTCGTGACGATATTATGAAGTATTTGATTGCTCATAAAGTTGCATCTGATGTAGCATTCGAAACAATGGAAAAAGTACGTAAAGGAAAGAAAATTCCTGAGAAATACATACCAATTTTAAGAGAACACGGTATTCCAGAGTTCTACATTAATGCTTGTAATAAGATTAAATATCTCTATCCAAAAGCTCATGCTGTTGCTTACGCTACAATGGCTGTTCGTGTTGGATATTTCAAAGTTTATTACCCACTTGAGTTCTATGCTGTTTGGTTCTCAGTTCGTTGTGATGCATATGATATTTACACAATGCTCGCTGGATTTGAAAAGACAAAAGAAAGATATGAACAATTAACTAGACTCATTAACGACAGAACTCAAAAGGTTGTTAAGAAAGATGAAGACCTCCATGATATGTTCGAGGTCTGTATCGAAATGTTTGAACGTGGTTATAAGTTTGGAAACATTGACTTATATAAGTCAGATGCAACAAAATTTATATGCGATCACGAGAATGGTTTACTAATTCCTCCATTTATCGTTATCGATGGTCTTGGTGAAGCCGCTGCTGATTCAGTGGTTGAAGCTAGAAAAGCAGGCAACTTCAAATCTAAAGAAGACTTACTTAGAAGGACCAAATTAAATGGCACTAACGTTGAAGACTTAGATAGACTTGGTGTCTTAAAAGGATTAGGCGATTCTGACCAAATGTCATTATTTGAATTTGGCTTAGGCGAATAAGTCGAGGCATAGCGCAGTTGGTAGCGCATTACTTTCGGGAAGTAAGGGTCATGAGTTCGAATCTCATTGCCTCGACCATGCGCCAGTAGCTCAATTGGATAGAGCGTCTCCCTCCTAAGGAGAAGGTTGAACGTTCAAGTCGTTTCTGGCGCGCCACTATGTAAATTAGACCGATTTATCGGTCTTTTTTAATTAATTTATATTTTGATTCGTGTTTAATATAATTTATATAATCACGAATCGAGGACATAATTATGGAAAAGAAGAAGCTATTTATTAATCATCGGTATTTTTACTTTGTAACCGAACTATTTGTTGGTATAGCCCTTATGGGCATTGAAATGTCTGCGTCGCGATTAATATCCGTGTATTTTTCTTCTTCCCAAATTGTCTGGACCATTATTATCGGCGTGATTATGATTGCAATGGCTGCTGGAAACTATATCGGTGGACGTCAGGCAGATAAAAAACCTTCTTATTTAAGGTTATATATTGAATTACTCTTTGCAGGTACTTGGATTGTGCTTGTTCCATTCCTTGGTAGATTTATTATCGCTGGAGTAACAGTTCTATTTGCTTTGTTTATAACAAAGGGATTAGTAATTTGGTCAGCACTTTTCTCTTGTATCATTCTTTTTGTACCGCCTTTACTCTTCCTAGGAAAAGTAACTCCTTCCCTTATTAAGTATTCACTTGGAGAGAAAGTTTCAGGTAAAGTTATTGGACTTCTTGAGGCACTTAATACTATTGGCTCAATTGTCGGCACATTCCTTCCAACATTCTTAACTATCCCATTTATTGGTACATCTAATTCATTTGTCTTATTTGGCTCAATGATTGCGGGATTAGGCTTAGTGTATGTTACAACACATTTCATTGATAAGTTTAGAAATAGACCAAAAGAGGCAGCAAAAACTGAAGAAGTGAATGAGATTAAGGAAAACAAGAAAAAAGAGCTTAAAGCCTGTATTTTATCGGGAATTTACGCATGTTTTTGGATTTTGGGTCTTGTAATTTCCTCAAATACTTCACTTATTTTTTGGAAAGAACAAACAATGATATCTGAATCAGAATCTATGTATAACTATTTAAAAGTTGATAAGGTTGGTAAAACAACTTACTTCTCAACTAATGTTCTTTTTGGTGTTCAATCTGCTATAAATGATGACTATTCATTAACTGGTATGTATTACGATAACCTTTTAGTGAGTCGTTACTTGGTAAAAGAAAATCCAGATGTATTGGTGCTCGGAAACGGAACCGGGTCATATGCAACAATGATGAAAGATTACTTGCATTGTGATTGCAATATAACTGCTATCGAAATTGATCAAGGCATTATTGACTTATCATACAAGTACTTCAAGATGAATGAAGATGTGAACGTTATTTGTGATGATGGAAGAAACTATATTGCAAGAGACAAAAACACATATGACATCATTTTAGTGGATGCCTATTCATCAATTTCTGCTCCATTTCATATGACAACAGTGGAATTCTTTACTCTCGTAAAGGACCACTTAAATGATGACGGAATTATGATGATGAATGTGAATATGTATTCCGATAAGAAAGGTTCATTTTCTTCTTCACTTTGCGATACAGCTTATAGTGTTTTTGATAACCTTTATGCTTATAGAGTCGATGGTGGAAGTGGAATGGAAGTTTTCGCTTCAAAGAACAAAGAAATGCCACTTATTGATAATGTTAAAGCTGTTACAGTTGCTGATTCTGCACTTCAAAAAGTTTTTACTAGACTTGGAAATAATTTAAAACCATATGAAGATACTGGTATTAGACTCTATGATGATACCTGTGATGTTGAAATGAGAAGCATGCATACGCTTGATGATGTTATTCAACTTGAACTAGAGTATTACAGAGATATTTATAAAGAACGCGGTATCAAAGGATTATTCGAAGAATTACTTGGTTAATTTATTATTGCTATTTAAATCTTATTCTAATAAGATTAAATACGCTAACAGGGTCTGTAGCTCAATTGGATAGAGCGTCTCCCTCCTAACGAGAAGGTTGAACGTTCAAGTCGTTTCTGACACGCAACAACACTAAATTTAGGCATTTTGAGAGCTCAAGATGTCTTTTTTTGATTCAATATGTATCTTTAGATACCCCAGTGGGTATTTTGAATACCCGTTGATATATTTTTCCAATAATTATTTAATTAAATAATGATGATAAAGAAGTCTAAAATCATTAAGTATTCTCTTTTAACAATTGGATCCTTATTTTTACTAACTTCTTGTAAGTTCAGCTCTAATAACAAAAAGAAAAGTGGCGTAAATGTTTCTACAGTCGCTGAATTTAAACAAGCATTAGCGAGTGGCTCAAAATCTATCTTAACAGGAGATATCGATTTTAACCACGAAGCAATCATTTTAAATCATGATGTAAGCATTAACTCAATTAACGATAATGCTGAGCTTAAAAATGTCTATTTTACATTATCTGGCCCAACAGTAGTGGGCGAAAAGATTGATGTTTCGTTCTCGAATATTGTTTTTGACGGAACTTTTGATGGTTCAACCGTTGATTTAACTAACCCAACAAACTTTATAGATCAATTTGGTTCAGATAGGGAAGATAAAAGATGTTTAACTGGAAATAATGGGTATTTTTCGTTAAATTTAGATAATTGTGTTATCAAAAACTACGCTTCTGAAGTTGGCCCTGCAATTTATGTTGGGAATAACGCTAATAGAGACGACACAAAAGCGGTTAATATCTCAAACTGTAAGTTCTACAACAATTATTCAGCATACGACACACTTCAACTTTCTAATGAAAAACTAGATGCGACTATAACTGAATCTGAATTTTACTCTAACTATGCTTATAAAGCTGCTGGTTTTTCAGTTACAAATGGTGTTGCCAAAATTGATAAAGTTAATGTTCACGACAATATCTTTGTGCCATACGAAGATTACAAACCTAATTTCCAAAACGCTGGTGGAGGTGTATTCCTTGGTGGATTAGATATGAAGATGTCTAATTCATATATTGTAAATAATAAAACTACTTATGGTGGAGGATTAGCTGTATCAACATCTTACTCTGGTAACAAGAGCATTATCTTTGATAATGTAATTATTAAAAATAACGAAGCAACTTATGGTGGCGGTATAGTTGTTTTCTCATTATTTGGGCAACCTGCAACATTTGTGGATTGTGAAATCTTAAATAATAAAGCAGAAACAGGTAGTGTGCTTTTTACAGAAGTATACGCAAGATGGGTTAAAGCTAATAACGGAGGAATAGTTCAATTCTTCTTCACAACTTTTGGTTTAAATTCTGCAAATGATAACAATACTTTCAAATTTTATAATGCAGATAAGACTAAAGGTGAACTAGGTACGATTTCACTTAAAGGTTGCCTGGCAATAGGTAACGATACATATGAATCAGACGTTAAAGATCATAATTACATTGCAACCAAAGAACAAGCTTTATTGGACGGCGTTCTTTCTGAAAACGATTTAGGTGAAGTTGAAAATGGCCTTACCCCGATTAAAGGATCGAAAGCTGATGTTAAGGTAAAAGCTGAAACTTATAAGAACTGGTCTAGTATTTTTGAAAATGATAAAAAAGTAAGGAAAATTGGAAAATCTTCAGGAAAAAGCAGTGATTTTAATGTCAAATTAACTGTTATTATTGCTGTTTCTATACTAGTTGTTGCAAGTTTAACAGTATCAATTTTGTTAGCGTTAAGAAAACGTAAATCTAATAAAGTAGTGACTGAACAAGCGCCAATTGAAGAAGATAGAAGAGAAGAATATTTCTCAACACTTAGTGATAGAGAAAAACAAGTCGTTCGCTTAATGATTGCTCTAAAGAAACGTAAAGAGATAGCTGACGAACTCAATTACAGTGAAAACACAATTAAGAAAGACTTAACATCAATTTACTCCAAACTTCATGTTTTAGATAAATACGAGATGATGTCAAAATACAAAGATTTAATTGAAAAGTAACGATTAATTCTAGCAAATAAAGAAACGGCAATATGTCGTTTCTTTTTTTCACCCAAACGGGTATATAGGTTTACCCATAACTAACGCATATATGAAGTTATACTTTGTGTGACAAATAATTTAGAAAGGAGAGAATGATGAAAAAACTGACTAAGTTATTATTTGCTGGTCTTTTGGCATTAGCATACGTTCCTGTTATTGCAATGTCATCTTTGCCAAGTAAAGAATCAGCACAAGTAAAAGCCGATGGTGAAAATTCGATGGATGTTTACAGCTTTTCAAATCTTAAACAAGCTTTGGAACTTGAACATATTACAGAAATTCATATTCGACAAGACCTAATTGGGGAACGTTCTAGAATTGACTATGTTGATATTGGTGGTACAGACAATAAGCAAGTTACTGCCATTCATCAGGCAGAAAGAACGCATAAGACAATTTATCTTCATGATGGAGCTAAAGCAATTTTTGCTCAAAATCAAGAAGATACTCTAGTTCAGAATGCTAATCTTGCTGTAAATCTCATTTGTATTCCATCACAGAGTTCTTTGGAAATTCAAGGTAACGGAACACTTGGCTTCGGCGCTTTAGCACAAAGCAATTACAATGCCCTTATTTATAATGTTGGTTCTTTGTTTATTAGAAGTGATGATGTTACGCTTATTTCTGAAGCCGTATTCCAAACTAAAGTAAAGACCATCTATAACAGAGGTGTATTTGGCATTTATGGTGGAAAAGTAATAGATTCTGGTGCAAAAGATGAATCATCATATGGTGTTTTTAACGCTGGTGGTTCAAACTTCAGATCATATAGAAGTGAAATAATTAATCAGTACTTATGTTCAGATGCCTCTTCACGCAGCACTCGTGACTATGCTGTTTACTTTTCAGATGATGATCCTTCAAAACCAATCACAGCTAATATTGTTCGTGGTTCATTTGATCGTGTGGTCGCTGCATCACATAACCCAATGCAATATGTCGATCCAGAATCAAAAGCATACGACTCAAAAGGAGTTTTAGTTAATACTGAAATTAAGTTTAATCAAAAGATTACCGTTGGTCCTGAACAAATTGTATTTACAAAACAACCTGTTGGAGCAAATGCAAAAATTGGTAGAAGCGTGACTGTCAACTATCAAATTACAGGCACACCTGACAACATTTATCTTTTTAATTATAGAAACGGTTCATCTTATAAGATGGATGAGAACAATACTTCAAATTTAATTATTGATAAAGCACATAGCAAGATTACTATTCCTTATTTACAAAATGTTAATAACGAAACCGAATTTTCTATTGTAGCAGAAGTTATTTTCCATAAAGATTCTACTCCAGAACCAATTACATACGAAAGTAGTCATTTCATCATTAAGTGGGTGAACTTCAACATTACATTTGATAAAGGCGAAGGTAGTGGAACAATGGCTCCTGCAACAAGTAATTCAAAGAATTATGAGTTACCAGATTGTACATTCACACCTCCTGCTGGTAAAGAATTCTATCGTTGGGAATATAACGGTGAACAATATAGAGCTTCTCAACATGTAGAGTTAACTGCCGATGCTGTTTTAAAAGCAATTTACCGTGATATTACTTATGAATTTGTAACACAACCAACAAGTGCACAAAGCGTTGCTAACACTGATGGTGTTGGTGTTGCTATCTTTTTCAACGCTAATTACGGAAATGGTAGAATGGTTGTTAAGGAAAAAACCGGTGAATCAACTTTTACATTTGTTCAAGTTTTAAGCGAAAACTATTTATATAATCAGTATTGGGTTGCTCCTGCTCAAACTCAAGTTTGCACCAAGACATATCGTATTGATGTTGAAGTTGGTGAAGAAATTAAGGTCAGCAGCTCATTATTTACTGTTGAATGGGTTGGTGATGCTTTAGCGGTGCACACAATCACATTTGACTGTGGTGATGGTTCAGGCACAATGGAATCTGTTAACATTGATGGTGTTGCCGATTACATTCTTCCTGAATCTACATTTACTGCACCTGACGATAAAGTGTTCGTCGGATGGTCTATAAATGATCCATTTGATACTGTGTTATCAGTTGGCACAAAGATCAATGTTGCTGTTAATACCACTTTGTATGCAAATTACGAAAATGGTGCTCAGGTTACATTTGATAAAAACGGTAGTCTTAGTGATGATGATGCGATGAGTGCATACACTGAAGACAATTTCTGTGGTTACTATACTGTTCCAGAATGTGAATTTGAAGCTCCACAAGGAGAAAAATTCGTATGTTGGAATGACGGTGCCAAGAATTACTATCCTGGAGACAAAGTGTATATCGATTATGCATCTAACGTAGAATTTACTGCAATTTGGGAAGAATTATATTACACAGTTGCTTTTGATAATAATGGTGGTTCTGGCGAAATAGCCTCTACAAGCGTTAGTGGTTCTATTATGTACAGTCTGCCTCAATGCACATTTGATGCTCCAAGTGATCAATATGATTTTGCTGGTTGGGGATACAACAGTCCTGACGGAGTATTGCATGCTTTTGAATCACAACTCTATTTAGATGAAGATGTAGTTTTCTATGCTGTTTGGCATTTAAAAGAATACACAGTTACTTATAATGCTGGTACAACAGCAAGCACCGAGAATGCTAATTTAAATGAAACAGTTGATGCATTAACAAATATTGATGTTAAAAACGGAAGCATTATTTATGAAGCTCCTGTGGGTAAACATTTTAAAGAATGGCAAGTTCAAGGAAGTGAAACAAAAGTTCAATCAGGTGAAAGCTACGAAATTACCCAAGATGTGACATTTGTTGCTATTTGGGCTGACAACGAAATAAATGGTGACAATGCCGCTCAAGCCATTAACACCGAGAACATGGATGAAGAACTTGAGGCAGTGAA
>JAEEGH010015544.1_pt1 | contig 16515 bp, 11 predicted proteins | sample 9134181 | NCBI WGS metagenome assembly JAEEGH01 (sample SAMN16246544, study PRJNA631951) | gut metagenome | biome: gut microbiome; feature: rumen; material: DP-attached | host: Bos | place: Iran: Karaj | collected 2018-10
GGCCATGAGGCTGATGAGGAAGACCGGTATCGAGGGGTCCTGGTTGAACCGGGGGCACTCCTCCACCCGCTCCTTCGTCTCTCCGTCGATATAGCTGTAGCGAATGCCGCGCGCGTCGAGCTCGCGGCGAAGCACGCGAAGCATCCCGACGAGCTGCGAGAAGACGAGCATGCGGTGGCCGCCGTCGATGGCCTCGTCGAGCAGGTCGAAGACCTGCTCCAGCTTGCCGGATGGCGAATCGGGCGGCGTTTCCCCAAGCATCTCGCGCGGAAGCAGCGAGAGGTGGCAGCAGATTTGGCGAAGACGCAGCAGAATCGCCAGCACCTCCATCCGGCAGCTGTCGAATCCCTTGGCCGCGACAAGCGTGGAGATTTTTTCGCGGAACACGACGAGAAGGGCGTCGTAGATCTTGCGCTGCTCCGGGGCGAGCGCGGAGAAGGAAACCTTCTGGATCTTGTCCGGCAGATCCTTCGCCACGTCGCGCTTCAGGCGGCGCATGAGGAAGGGTCGCAGGCGCTTGCCGAGACGCATCTGCGCCTCCTCGCCCGCGCTGTCGCCCGAGGCGATTGGAAGCTCGTAGTTCGCGCGGAAGGCCACGTACCTGCCGAGGTACCCCTGCATGAGGAAGTCCATGATCGACCAGATGTCGGCGACGCCGTTCTCAACGGGCGTGCCGGTGAGGACGAGGCGCGAGCGGGCGCGGAGCGTCTTGACGGCCGTCGCGTTCTGCGTTGAGCGGTTCTTGATGTTCTGGGCCTCGTCTAGGATGGCCACGGAGAAGGACAGCCCGGCGTAGTTGTCGAGATCGCGCCGCAGAAGCGCGTATGAGGTGATGACGATGTCGGCGGAGGGTATCTGGTCCCAGAGGGCGTGGCGATCCGGCCCCTGCATGACAAGGCAGCGGCGGCCGGGAGTGAACTTCTCGGCCTCGCGCCGCCAGTTCTCGACGAGGGAGGTCGGCGCGACGACTAGCGCCGGCTGCCCGCGCGTGGTGACGTCGATGCGCGTCATGGAGAGCCATGCGAGGGTCTGGAGGGTCTTGCCGAGGCCCATTTCGTCGGCCAGGATGCCGCAGAAGCCGCCGCGTTCTAGGAAGCGCATCCAATAGACGCCCATCTTCTGGTATGGGCGCAAAATCTTCTCGACGACGCCAATCGGCTCCGGAGTGAGGCGCTCGTCGCGGTTGCACTGGCGGGCCCGCTTGCGCCAAGCCTGCGGGAGTTCTACGTCAATGCCGTCCAGCGCGGCGAGCGACGACTCCACGTATGGCGCGAAGACCTCTGGCAACTGGAAGGAGCCGGGGCGCTTGCCCGGGCGGCTGCCGCAGTCGTTGAACACGCCGCGCATGGACTCCACGGCGTCGCGGTCAACAAGAATGCAGGTGCCGCCAAAGTCGAAGAAGGCGTCGCCCTTGTTGAGCGTCTGCTGGATTGCCGGCTGCGGGATCTTGTGGCGCTTGCCATCCTCGAAGGAAATCGTGACCTCAAACTGGCCGGTGTCGGCGTTGCGCGAATCGACCTTGACCACGGGGATTGCCATCGGCGCGTCGTCGAGGAACTTGCCGAGCACGCCGGTGACATTGACCGACCAGCCAAGACGACGCAGTGGCGGAACGAGTCCGCCGAGGATGTTCAGGACGCGGCGGCGGCCGGTGATTGGCGCGAGGGCGTCGCCCTGGGGGCCCAGGAAGCCGTTGGCCGTGAGACGCGCAAGGGCGCGCTGCTCGGCGGCCATGTCGCGCACGAACCAGGCGTAGAGGTCGTCGGGGTCGGGCTCCATCACCTCGCCGGGGATTTCTGGCGAGCAGGCGACGACCGTCTTTGTGCCGTATGTGGCGACGAGACGCGCCGAGATGGACTCCGGGTCGCCGGAGAGGGTGAGGCCGAACTTCGGCTTGCCGGGCGACGTGGTGAAGATGTCGGGCGAAAAGCCTTCGGCGAACGAGAACGGGAGCGTTGTGGAAAGGCGCGGAAGCTCGCTTGCCACGAACGACGGGATTCCGGAGCGCGGAACGGAGATATGCTCGTGGTAGATCTGGTGGTAAGGCAGGGGTAGCGTCGGCTTGAGCGGCCAGAGCTTGCCGTCGAAAATGGCGAAGGACTTCTCCAGCTCGGCCATGAAGAGAGGCGCCGGGCGGCGGTGGTGGCGACGGTGGGCCACGGCCTCGCCGCAATCGACGTATGGCTTCAGGTTGAGTTCGCCGGTCTTGGGGTCGAGGCCGGCCTTGACCGTAAGCCGCGCCGTGGTCTGGGAGACTTCGATGCGGTCGCCGCCCGCGAGGAAGAGCGTGCGGCCCCGGCAGACGTCGAGCAAGCCGAGGAAGTCGATGCGGTTCAGCTCAAGGGTCGATTTCAGCCCGGCCTCGGCCACATCCTCAAGCACATCTAGGACGGTGTCGTCCTCCTCTGGGAAGGTGAGCGGCTTTTCGCGCGGGAGGTTTTCAATGAGGCAAGGCTGCTCGGGGGAGCCGGTCATCACGATGAGGCGGATGGCTACGGCGCCGGACATGAACTGCGCGGTGAAGTCACGGGGGAGCTCAAGCAGGAGGCGGGCGGGGACGCCGCCGTGCGGGATGCGCCGGAAGGAGACGGCGAGGGCGTCCTGGATGCGGCGCGCGTGGCGCTGCTCCTCAAGGTAGCGCTGCTGGCGGGCGGGGTCGGCCAGCCGCTCCATCACGGAGATGGCCAGCGCGACTACATGCAGGCAGATGAGGCCGTAGCGCTCGTGCTTCTCGCAGGGGCAGCGGCTCTCGACGGTGCCGTCGTCATTGACGGTGAATTCGCACTTCACCGGCGGCGCGGCCGTTCGCGCGAAGAGGCCGGAGATGACATTGCCGGAGACTTCGGCCTTCATAACCGCGCCGTGGCGGACGCGCTCCTCGGCCTCGTCGAAGACCTCCGGCCCCGCCCATTTCTCAATTATGGCGCGTGTCAGTTGCATTGAGCTTCAGGTGGAGGACCATTGCGTGTTCGGGGCAGACAAAGGGATTGACCTGCTTGGTGCAGTTGATGCAGCCGGCGTAGATCTTGTGCATGATCTCGGTCTTGGGAACTTCCGCGAAGCCAAGGCGCTCGAAGAAGGCCGGCGAGTAGGTGAGGACGATGATCAGATCCGGCTCGAAGCGGGCGATGCGGTCGAGGATGCCGCGGACGAAGCGCGCGCCAAGCCCTTGTCCGCGCATCGCCTCCGCGACAACGACCGAGGTGAGCTCGACCATCGAGCGGGCGAAGTCGCCCGGCTCCGGCCAGATCGAGTAGGAGGCGCAGGCCACGATGGCGCCGTCGGACTCGGCCACCATGAAGCGGTCGATGTTGCGGGCGATGTCGCCAATTGGGCGGACGATCAGCCTGTCGGAGTTGGCCTTGATAAGCTCGTAGATGGCGAAGGCGTCGCCGAGGGTGGCCTCGCGCATTACGACTTTGTCTAGGGCCAGGTCGCTCATTGGGTCGTGTCTCCTGTCTTTGCGAGGACTTCCAGAACGGCCTTGGCGATGTCCTCGATGGCGGCCAGCCTCCCCTTCCCCGTCGTGCCGCAGGCGAGTTCGCCCGATGCGGGCTCCACGATGGTCGCTCCGCGCGAGCGGAGGGTGGCGATATTGGCCTGGGTGGCCGGATGCTCGAACATGGCGTCATTCATCGCGGGGGCCACGACCAGCGGGGCGCGGCAGGCCAGCGCAGTCGCGGTGAGGGCGTCGTCGGCAATGCCGACCGCGAGCTTTGCTATGACATTGGCCGTGCAGGGGGCGACGACCAGGACGTTCGCGCGCTGCGCAAGAGAGATGTGGTTTGGCTCCCAGACGACATCCGGCTCGAACAGGCCGGTGGTAACGGGTCGGCGGGAGAGGGTCTGGAAGGTCAGGGGCGTGACGAACTTCGTCGCTCCGGCAGTCATCACGACGCTAACTTCGTGGCCGGCCTTGACGAAGACGCGGACGAGTTCAGCGGCCTTGTAGGCCGCGATCGATCCGGTCACTCCTAAGACGATTTCAGACATGGTTTTCGGGTCCTATCACCGTGTTCTCGTGCTCCAGGATGGCGCGGAGCTCGCGGTAGGCCACCCCAAGGTCGTCGTTGACGACATGGTAGTGGAACTCTCCGGCGCGGGCCATTTCGCCCCGCGCGTTGCCGATGCGGCGCTCGATCACCTCGGGGGCGTCCTCGCCGCGAGACTCCAGGCGGCGGCGCAGCTCGGCGATAGACGGCGGGCTTATGAAGATATCGACGAAACCGCAGTTGCGCAGGGGGTCGCCTTCCGGCAGCGCGGCCAGCGACTCGCGGACCTGCGCCGCGCCGGCGACGTCGATGTCCAGCAGGATCGACAGGTTGTCGCGCAGGGCGTCGCGCACCGGGGCGGCCAGCGTGCCGTAGTAGTTCCCGTGGACGAGCGCATGCTCCAGGAACGCCCGCTCGCCAATGAGGCGCTCGAAGGCGGCCTTGTCCACGAAATGGTAGTCCACGCCGTCCTCCTCTTCGCCACGCGGCTCGCGTGTGGTGCAGGAGACGGAATAGACCAGCTCCGGGTAGTCCTGGAGCAGCATGTCGCAGAGGGTCGTCTTGCCTGCGCCGGATGGCGCTGCGATGATCACGATTCCCGGCTTCATGGTGCGGTGTTAGTCTGCGCTGGGGCGAGCGCGACGGCGCTCTCCTCGCGGGTTTCAAGATTCTTGAGACGCGCGGAGCCGGAGGCGACGTCGTCGGGGCCGATGAAGACGGCGTGGGAAGCCGTGCCTTCGCCGGCGGCCTTGAAGAACGCCTTGGGCTTCTGCGCGGAAAGGGATAGATCGACGGAGCGGCCTTCGCTGCGCAGGCGCGCTGCGAGCGACACCGCGGCGTCGCGTTCGGCGGGCGTCATGAAGCCGACGGCCACGCGGTCCTCGCGCTGCCGCCCGCAGTCGCCCAGCACCTCCTTCATCACTTCCTGGACGACGACGTCGCCGAAGCCAAGGCCCACGGCCGGGGTCGGCTCGCCGCCGATGGAGGTGAGGAGGTTGTCGTAGCGGCCGCCCCCGAAGATGGCGCGGAACTTGCGCTCCGTGTCGAATGCCTCGAAGACGATGCCGGTGTAGTATGACAGTCCGCGGATGACGGAGATGTCGAACACGAGGTTGTCCGCAAAGCCGTAGATGGCGGCGAGGCGGAAAAGCTCGCGGAGACGCGCGACGGCCTTGGAGTCGGCGCCGGCGAGGGCCTCGGCCTCGTCGAGGCTCGAAACCTCCATGAGGCGGAAGACCTTGGGGACGCCCTCTTCGGGGAGGCCGCCATCGCGCAGCAGCGCCGCGATGGCGTCATCCGGAATCTTCCCGCGCTTGTCGAGAGCGAGGAAGACGGCCGCATGGGACTCCGGGGCGAAACCCAGCCCGGCCAGCAGCTCCGCCAGAAGGGCGCGGCTGCTGACGTGAATGCGCCAGGAGGCGTCGGGGAGGCCCATCATGCGGAGCGCCGTGGCGGCGGCGTTGAGCACCTCCGCCTCGGCGAGGACTGACTCCTCGCCGACGACATCGACGTTCCACTGGTAGTGTTCGCGCTTGCGGCCGCGCGTCATCCGCTCATAGCGGAAGCACTGCGCTATTGCCGACCATTTGAGAGGGAAGCGGAGGCCGCCCTGGCGAGCCGCGACCATGCGCGCCAACGTTGGCGTCATTTCAGCGCGGAGGGCCAGCTTGCGCCCGCTCTTGTCCTCGAAGTTGTAGATCTGGTCTGTCACCTCCTCGCCGGCCTTGCGCTGCAGGAGCTCAAGGCTCTCCACGACGCATGCGTCGTAGGGCGAGAAGCCGCAAAGGCGGGTTGCCTGGCGCCAGGCGTTGAAGACGCGCTCGCGCCAGGCCATTTCCTCCGGGTAGAAGTCGCGCATCCCGCGCGGCGGCTCGAAGGATATTGGTTGCTGCTGGTTCATATAAGCGAATGCAGCCTACTTCGCGGCGGGAAGGGTCGCGGCAAGGGATTCGAGAAGCTTGCGCGACGGGCGGAACTTCACCGTGCGGCGCGGCGGAATGACAACCGTGACGCCCGGCTTGTTGGGGTTGCGGCCAAGACGGCTGCGGCGGGTGACTGCCTCGAAAACGCCAAAGTCGCGGAACTCAATGTGCTTGCCGGCGACGATCGCCTCGTTTAGGCAATCAATGGAAGCCTGGACGACATCGAAAACCGTCTGGGCGCTGACGCGATTCATAACACTGTCCTTGCGCAGCTTCTTGTAAATGGCTGCGGCGAGTTCGCGGCGGGTCATCGTCTCGCTTGCGGCGCGGGGTTTGCGGCCTGGTTTCTTCGGGGTGGTGGGTGTATCCATTTTCTTATCTCCTTGAGGTTATTAGTTCATTGCTAATAGCAGACCGTCACCCGACGGAATGCAGTAAAGCCATTTCCCCCGCGACTTCGGATGCGAGGGTGGAGGCGACTTCGTCCACGGGAACGAGGCGCGACTCCTTCTCTCCGCGGCGGCGCACCTCCATGCAGCCCTTGGCAAGGGCCTTCGCGCCGGCCACGACGCGCCATGGGCAGCCGATCAGGTCTGCGTCCTTGAACTTCACGCCGGGACGCTCCGCGCGGTCATCGACGAGGACGTCGATCCCCTGCGCCTCAAGCGCCTCCTCCAGCGCGTAGGCGGCCTTCGCGACCTCCTCGCTGCCGGGGTCGAGAAGCACCAGGTCAACGACGTATGGCGCCACGGAGACGGGCCAAACGATGCCGTCGGCGTCGTTGCACTGCTCCGCAACGGCCTGGACGGTACGCGTAACGCCGATTCCATAGCAGCCCATTACCATCGTCTGCGGGACGCCCTGCGCGTCGAGATACTTCGCGCCGAGCTTCTCGGTGTATTTGGTGCCGAGCTTGAAGACATGCCCGACCTCGATGCCGCGCTCCATCGTGAGGGACGCGCCGCAGTGCGGGCAGCGGTCGCCGGCCTTGACGGTGGCGATGTCGGCCCACAGCGTAACATTGACGTCGTCCTCGATTGAGACGTGCTTGACATGGAAGCCGTCCTTGTTGGCACCGACCGTGACGTCCTTCGCGCCCTTAAGCGCGATGTCCGCGTAAACGGGGATCTTGACGCCCAGCGGCCCGATTGAGCCGAAAGGCGCGCCGACGGCCTTCTCGGTCGTGGCGATGTCGGCCTGCTCGAGGATGGCACAGCCGAGGGCGCGGCGGAGCTTGCACTCGTTGAGTTCGTCGTTGCCCTCGACGATGGCCATGACCGGCTTGCCGTCGGCGATATAGACGAGCGACTTGACGATCTGGCGCGAAGGCTGGCCGACTGCGGCGGCGGCCTCATCGACGGTGTGCGCGCCAGGGGTTGCGACCTCCTCGCGGACGGCACCGGCGGGGCGTTCTTTAAAGGGCGAGCCGTCGGTCTTGCGCTCGGCGCGCTCCTGGTTGGCCGCGTAGTGGCACTCCGGGCAGAAGAGGATTCCGTCCTCGCCGGAGGCGGCCAGGACCATGAACTCGTGGGAATGGTTGCCGCCGATCGTGCCGGTGTCGGCCTCGACGGGGTGGGCCTTGAGGCCGCAGCGCTTGAAGATGCGCGTGTAGGCGTCGAACATCGCCTGGTAGCTGGCGTCGGCCGCGTCAAGCGAGACGTCGAAGCTGTATGCGTCCTTCATGACGAACTCCTTGGAGCGCATCAGGCCGAAACGCGGGCGGATTTCGTCGCGGAACTTCGTCTGGATCTGATAAACGGTGCAGGGAAGCTGGCGGTAGGAGTTGATTTCGCGCGAGATGTAGTCGGTCACGACCTCCTCGTGCGTGGGGCCGAGGACCATGGTGTTGTCGGCGCGGTCCTTGAGACGGAACATCGAGGCGCCCATCTGGTTGGCGCGGCCAGACTTCTCCCAGAGCTTGATCGGCTGGAGGGCGGGCATGAGAATTTCAATGGCGCCGGCCCTGTCCATCTCCTCGCGGACGATGTTCTGGACCTTCTTGAGGACCCGCATGCCGAGGGGCGCGAAGATGTAGAGGCCGCCGCTGACCTTGCGGAGCATTCCGGCGCGAATCATCAGCTTGTGGCTGATAATCTCCGCTTCCTGGGGGTCGTCGCGGAGCGTGTTAATAAGGGATTTTGTCCAGCGCATTTTAAGAAGTTGAAAAGTTGAAAAGTTGCGAAGTTGAAAGGTTGAAAGGTTGAGAAGTTGAGAAGTTGAAAGGCGAGAACTACAGTTTCTTGACATTGGTGGCCAACTCGCCGCGTTCGCCGTTCTCGACGGTGAAGGATACGGTGTCGCCTTCGACGAGGTCGTCGAACTTGCCATCCACGAGGGCGGAATAGTGGAAGAAGATGTTGTCGGGGTATTCGACGCAGTTGATGAAGCCGAAGCCGTCCTTCAGGGAGCAGACGACGCCGGTGAAGCTTCCGTCGGCGCGGCGCTCGCCGGTGGCCTGGGTCTGTGGCACGGCCTCCACGAAGAGCTGGCGGAGGAGCGGGTCGCTGGAGTCGGCCGACGAGTTCATCAGCTCGTGCATCTCGACAGGGTAGGTCGCCTCGGAGAAGAGGCGCATCGAGGTGGTCGTCTGGTGCGTGCCGCCGTTCTGGGCGTCGGTGTATTCGAAAGTCCAGCCAACGACCATGACGCGGATGCCGAGGCGGTTCAGCTTCACGGCCAGCGGAACGAAGTCGCCATCGCCGGCGACGAGCGCCACGATGTCGAACATGCCGCGTGTGGCCTCCTCGTAGCATTCGAGGGCCATGGCGACATCGATGCCGACCTCGCGGTTGCCGGAGACGGGCATGTAGTTCATGGCGATGCCCTCGTTTATGAGGACGTCGTCGAAGAGGCGTTCGGGATAGAGCTTGTCGTTCGCCTGGGAGAGCGGGGCCGGGAAGCGGCCGCGGAAGAAGTGCGCGGAGACGATGTGCGAGCGGCTCTTTTCAACACCCTCGAACTCGGCGGCCTTCACGCGGATGAACTCCTGGAGCCCGAGCATCGAGAGGCGCTGCCTCCGCTCGTGGACGAACTTGTAGTAGTTGCTCACATGGTGGAGGAAGCTCCCGTCGTAGAACACTCCAACGCGGAGGATGCGGGCACCGGCGGCCACGCCGGAATCGTTGTTTTGTTTGGATTTACCGAACATTGCTTTTCTCTCTTTCTTTTTTAGAAACTACCTTCTGGTGGCGGCCGCGATTTCGCGCCTCGCGGAACGGTCGGCGTCGCGGCGGCGGATTGTCTCGCGCTTGTCTATGGCCGACTTGCCCCTGGCGACTCCGATTTCCAACTTCACCCGTCCCTTGGGCGAGAGGTAGAGCTTAAGGGGAACTAGAGTCAGCCCCTTCTGCTCCTGCTGGGCGCGCAACTTCAGGATTTCCTTCTTGTGCGCCAGCAACCGCCTTGGACGGAGGGTGTCGTGGTTGAATCGGTTTCCGAAGTCGTAGGGCGGGAAATTCGCCTGCAGCAGCCAAAGGGAGTTACCCTCTGCCTGCACATACGAACCAACCAGACCCACGCCGCCTTCGCGGACGACCTTGACCTCGGTTCCCATCAACGCTATTCCGACTTCCAGTTTGGAAAGGATGGCGAAGTCGTGAAGGGCCTTCCTGTTTGTTGCAAGAATGCCGTCACGCCTAAAAATCTTCTTCTTTTTGGCCGTGCCACCCATGGCCTATACGGACCACTTCGAGTGGGCTTCCTCGTCCTTCGCCACAGCCGCGGTGTCGTTTTCGTATGTCAGAAGACCTTCCGCGATCTCGCGCAGGGCGATGTCCATCTTGTCCTCGTCGGGCGACTTGGGCATCACGAGGGGGCGCATGCCGGTATTCAGCTGCTTAACGCGCAGAGACACCATATTAACCAGCACGGGGATGCTGGTGATTTTCGCCTTTGCCTTTGCAACTAGTTCCTGATTCATTCCTTGTTAATCTCCAATAATCCTTGGGATGAGGTAAAAATATTTCCTACTATTCTATCATAAATGGATTTTTGGCGCAACCTTTCTGAAAGCGCCGCGCCAATTCAGTCGCGAATGTCGCCCGTAGTTTTGAAGCGCGTCGCGCTACTTCACCTTGATTCGCAGAAACGCGCTTTTCGTCGTGCCATCGCCGGGGATTACGGTGAAGGTCATGGTGTTGTCGGCGTTGCGCGTGGCGCCGCTAACAGTGGGTGACAGTTTCGCCGCGCCAGTCCAGTCACAGAGGTCGCTCGTCGCCTCGAACATAGCCGCGACCTTCTCCTCCGCCACCTTTACGACATCTTCGCCATCCTTCACCTCGACCGTCACGGTCATCGCACAAGCCGTTCCCTGTTCCCCATTCCCCGTTCCCTGCGCATTGGCGAGCGCAAGCGATGCAATGCGAATCTCCGGCTCGTTCTCAAACAAGGCATCCGCGCCCAGCTGCCAAGACACCGCCGCATGGTCTGAGTTTATAACGGCTTTTTCGCCGCCATCAACAGTCTGAACCCACGCCTGAAATTCCGCATATTTGGCCAAGTCGCCTCCAATTGCCTCTTTAACCGAAGCATCGGCAAAGCCGGCGTTGCTGATGGCCGTTTCAAGGATGGCTTCAACTGAAGGGAGGGCGCTCTCCTTCCAGGAAGCAACGAGGACATGGTTGGATATGCTTTCGACTGTCGTCGAATAGGAAACCTTCTGGCCGTTGAGCGTCCAGCCATTGAAGGCGAATCCGCTTCGTCTTGGAACCGGAAGGTCGCCGTAAATGTCCATGTAGTTGCGGACGATGGACGGCGCATCCACGCTCCCTCCGTTGGCGTCGAGCGAAATTGTCTGCGTCGGCTCGAAACGAACGACCTCGTAAGAATGCCATTCATCCAGCATGCTGCTGATAACATAGGAGGGGCATTCCCCATCCCACGAGCCTCCGTTGTAGTAGCCACTTGCCGGAAAGTAAACCGTCTCAAGGCTGTAACAGGCGTCGAGAAACTCCCGCGGCATGTTATCATCGTCGTAGAACCTCGTCTCCGGCCCCAGAAAGAAGACTGTTTTCAGGTTATCGCAACGTCTAAAGAGATAATCCCATTCAATCGTCTCGACAGACCTTGGGAAAGTCAATGATTCGAGATTTTCGCACCACATGAAAGCCCCCGTATCAACCTTCTTTATTGAGTCCGGGAGGATTATCGACGAGGCGGGACAGAATAAAAACGCACTGCTTGCGATTTCGGTCACGCCTTCTGGAACGACAAATATGGCACCTGTGGCGAACAAATTGCAAATCAGCGTTTTGAAGTCCTTTGAGAAAACGACGCCCTCACGGAAGGCAAAAGCCGGGTTGCCCTCGGCAATCTCTATTATGCGAAGGTTGGGAACATCCATGAGATTTTGCCAACGGACTTCCGTCATGCTGGCGGGAATCCCAAGGGAGACAAGATTGTCCAACTCTTCAAATGCAAATTGATTGAGCAACGTGGTTGCGCCTTCTGCAATGGAAAGTTTTGTTATGGAATTTCGGGCATCGTAGAGTCCGAAGCGATAGACGAAAGAGTCTCCATATTCCAATGACAGGAAGTCGCCACCCGGCAAGGTTACGGACTTAATTTGATAGCATCCATTAAACGGGTCCTCGCAAGACTCTACGCTGTTCGGGATTTTCACCGTAGAGAGGTTGTCGCAGAAGGCGAATGCATCGCAGCAGATTTCAACCACTCCTTCTGGAATGTCAATCGAACGGAGGCTTTCGCAGCCGTAAAACGCATAACATGGAATAATGGACAAGTTTCTTGAAAGCGTAACGGACTTCAGTCCCCTACAGTCTTGAAAAGCGCATTCACCAAGTTCCATCACGCTGTCGGGGATAACGATGGAAGAAATCTTGCTATTGGAAAACGCCTCGCTTTCTATCACCTCCGTGCCGTCAGGCACAACGTATCCGCCCTTGCGTCCTGTTGGATAGGAAAGCAGCGTCTTCCCGTCTCTGGTGAAGAGAACGCCATCGATATCCCTGTATGTGGAATTGCCGGCATCGACGAACCAGTTTTTGAAAGACTCTCCTGTCACATGGCATTCAATGGACGAGACACTGGCGGGAACCGCAATGGAGGTGATGTCCTGGCAACCGTCAAATGCGCCATACCAAATTTCGGTTACGGGAGAGCCGCCGAGAGTTGCCGGGACGGATACAGCCCCTGTCGTTCCTTTGGGGATTGCCCTTGCGCCATCGCCCAGCACCGCTTCGCCGGAAATGACGCGATATGTCCAAACCACGCCGTTGACCTCTTCTTCCTGCGTAGGTTCGACAACACGTATCTGTCCCATGTAGGTCTCAGTCCCGCCATCCTTGTCGCGTAGCGTCAAATTGGCCCTATATGTGCCGGGTCTCGCATAGGTGTGCGGCACAGGGGCGCAGTAGCCCGTCGCGTCGCAGGTGAAATTGGTCGAAGTTCCATCGCCCCAGTTCATGGTCGCCGCGATGCCTGCATTCAGGTCTGCCGCAACGTCATAAACCTGGAAAGACACGCTCCCCGATGGTTCGCTGCCATTTATGAAGAAGGTCTCAACCCAGTTCCCGTAGTCGTCCACGGAGGCGAACATGGCATACGGCGATTCGTTTCGCACCATGACATTCTGCGTTGCAGACGAATATGTCTTATTGGCAGTCGCAGTTAGGCTCACCGTGTCATTTCCGTTTCCTAAGCCATCAAACGGGTTGAGCACGACCGCGTATGGGCCAGCCTGTCCCGCCGGGAAGGTAAAAACAGCCTTGCCGCCGCTAATTGAGCCGCCCGCCGCGCTCACTATCGCCAAACTCTCCGGATTCGACGACTGCACAGTAACTGCAATGGCCTCCTTGGGCGCCTTCGATAGCGACACATTCACGCTAAAAGGGTCATACCCCTCATACACGCTCGACATACTTGACGAAAGCAGCACCGATGGAGGAGTCGCGCTTGGCGTCACCGTGACCGTCGCCACTAGGTCGCCGTTTGTCCCCTCATAGCCGTATGGGTGCAGACGCAGGATTTGAGTCCCCGCCCATTTGGCGGTAATCGGGAGGGGTGCCATGGCCGCACCGGCTGAAATGGAGAATGCGGGTGGATAGGTGATGACATCGCCATTTGCCTTGTCGCTCGACAAGGTGAAGTGCTGCGCATATCCGGCCACCGCCGCGCCGCGCGTCACGCGGAGGTCAAGGGTGTAATCCTCCCTCACCTCCGGCGATGCAGTTGTCGAGCAATAATCGTAGAAAACAATCGTCTGGATGCTGATGTTGCTGTTGGAGGCCAAACCCTCGATGTCGTCCCCGTGCGGCACAATCCAGTCGAACTGCGAACCGTCGGAGAATTCGAATCTCCCGGACATGGTGTTGAAGTCCAAGTCCATCGCGTCCAAGTCGGCGATGTAGTCACCGGCCTTCACAGTGTAGTCGAAGGCGACGGTATTGCCCGAAGACCTCGATTCGTTGTAAACCGCGTAGTTCCTCAACAGGTTGTTGTTCTGGTAGTTCGGGGCGTTGTTCTGGTTGTTAACATTGAGGTAGAGCAACGGTATGCCGGAAACCCTGCTGACCTTCTTGCTGAAATCGACATTGATTCGGATGATTTCGCCACAAGAGTAAATCCTGTTGTCCGCAGAGGAATCAACATATATCCTCTCAATGTAAGCCTTGTCCTCCTCGATGCCGTTCGGATAGACTACGAACATATCGCCGCTGGTGTCGCCACCCGCGCCGGCCGGCCTGATCCGTATTTTTATTTCCTCGTCGTAGAGGACGTTCTTCGGCGTTATGGCAAGTCTCATCACGCCTCCTGTCATGGAAAGGTAGGTTGAAACGGTGTCACCATACAAGGAATTGACAGTTCCGCCCACGCCATACTGATTTTCAACTGCGAAGTCAATATCCTCGTAGCCATCATAGTCAACGGAAATGTCAAAAGGCACATCGCTCGTGGTGAGGGCACCGCTGTAGATAGTTGCATAATAGGTCAAACCCTTTTTCGCCTTTTTTTCAGGTACAGTCACTTCTTTCAATTGGACGCCGCTACTTCCAAAGTAGAAGGTTGAAATCTGAATGCGATAGCCACATTCGGTGTATGGGCTGGCGTCCATCAACTCTATTGTTGACGGAACGTCGCCACCAGAGGTGTGGATCACGCAGCCGTCCAACTCTAAAGTTCCCTTGACATCGACACCTGCGGAGAAGTCGCCCGCCTTGATGGGGTAATCGAAGTAAAGCTCTGTTCCGTCCTGGGCCGCGCCGGCATAGTATGCCCTGAACTCATCTGCGGAACTGTCGGTGCCAGTCGCGAGGTTCTTGATTCTGCTGAGCAATATGTATGGCGTCCCGCCAGCTATGTTTACGCCGGTAATTTCGTGGGACATTTCAAGCACGAACCTGATGGTGCCGCCGTTCAGCGTCTGGTTCAGGGAGTCGTCCCCATTGCATTGAATGGTAATTCCGTCTAGAGTCGGAGCGGCATGTGATGCCGTTGCTGAAAAGAAAACAAGCGAAATCACTCCTATGAAAAAGCCAGCAAAAAAGCGCGACGATTTCAGTAACCCTTTGTTCATTATTGTGTTTCCTGCCATTGCCCATTGGTTGAGTTGCACGTCACTTGGGCTGGGCCAGTCCTCGCTCCGTGTGCCGCTCACGGCCAGACACGAATCGAGACACAAAACAAAAACCTCGCTCCGTATCTCGAGCGAGGCCGTAGAGATTATGCCGTATCGGAAACACGAAGCGAGGTAAGCGCTATGCGCTTCCTCTGCAATGTGTCGTCCGATGTGAAGTTCTCTACGTTTCGCTCGACGACCGCTTTGCAGCGTTGGTTAGATTGAAAAAAGGTTAATAGTTAGTCGCTAGTAGTTAGGCAAGTTCGTTTCCGGCGCACCCGCGCCAGAGTTGGAAATTGTGTGAATAGAATAGCAAAGGGTGGTGTGGATGTCAAGAGGATGAAAACGCCTTATTGCACGGGGAAAACGACCGGAACATCGACCCCGGAGCCAAGGACGACGGTCTGCGGAGAGACGCCGTTCCACTTCTTGATCGCCTCAAGCTGGGCGATGCCGGGGTTGTCCTTAAGTGCTTCGCCGCGAACGCGAATAGCCTCGGCCTCGCCCTTCGCGACCTCGATTGCCTTCTGCGCTTCCGTCTTGGCGCGGTCAAGTTCGTATCTGGCGCGGAGGGCCTCCTGCTGGGCGACCTGCTTCTGCTCGATCGCCTTCTCGTAAACGTCGCTGAAGGTAATGTTGACGAGAACGACGTCGTTGACTTCGACCACTTCGGCAAGACGCTCCTTGCAGGCTTTGAGGATGCTCAGGCGGATCGCCTCGCGCTTCTCGATGACCTCCTCGGCGTTGTAGGCGGCAATCTGCTGCTTGAGGATTTCCCAGACGCGCGGTATGACCTGGGGCATGTAGGTGCCGCCGATTGTCTCGTATATCTCCCTGGCCTTGGAGGGCTGGAGGGTGGTGAGCAGCGAAAGCTTCACGCCGACCAGCTGGAGGTCCTTGGAAAAGCACTCGGTGTCGCCCTCGAACTTCTGGACGCGGCAGTCGAAGCGCTGGCATTCCTCCCAGGGGGTGATCCAATGGAGGCCAGGCTCGAGGATACGGCCCGTGACGCGGCCGAATTGCGTCACGACACCTACGTGGCCGGCGTCAATTGAGACGAACGACCCCGCCATGACGAACGCTACGACGATGGCGGCAACGACAAGGACTGAAAAGGCGGCCGACTTGGTCGTCCGGGGGTCTATGCGGGAGGATGACATGGTTGGTGATTATTTTAAGGTTAAAAAAGCATTGCGGATGTTCGATTGAACGCCAACCATTATAGCAAAAAGAAATTGCAGAGGGCGTCATTTGGCGACAAAGCCGTTGTCGGCATCATCGCGGACACGGTTTTCAAGGTCGTGGAAGAGGCGCTTTAGGTCGCGGACTGTGCCGATGCCGAACCAGACCGTCGTGACAAGCCCCACGGCCGCCGGAACTACGACTGAGACGACGAAGAAGTAGCCGCCCCACTGTTCCGCGCCCCAGTGCCTAACTCGGCTGACGATTGCCGCCATGACGAATGCGATTATGAACTTGTAGATGATGGAGTAGCAGAATACGACCCATGTCACAATCTTGTCACCACGCGTGTAGTCGGGCGTAATGTTGACGAGTTGCGCCATGAAGCGCCTGGCGAATGAAGTGGAGGTTGCTCCGCAATCCTTCTTTTCGCGCGAATCGCGATGCAGCATCCGCTCCATGTCGAAAGGCTTGCGGCAGGTGATGAGCGAGACGATGACGTAGAGCAGCACGGCGGTGGCGGCGGCGATGAAGTAGATTTCGCCGGAATTGATGGGGAACTTGACTGGCCAGAGGGCGTCCGGCACCCGCCAGTCAATCCACGGTACGAAGGGCGCGGATGCCGCTTCGAGGGCGTGGCGCACGGCGGCATCCCAGCCGTGGACGACGAGGAACGGGTGGACTGTCGAAGCCCAGCCGCGCTGCACGGCCATGCCCAGGCCGGAAAGCCCGCCGCCCGCGATGAGCGCCGTCCACGCCCCGGCGGTGGTGCCGCGCCGCCAGTAGAGTCCGAATGTCACTACCGCGCCCGCGCCGGCGGTCCAGAGCGCAGCAGCGATGGAGA
>JAEEGH010015545.1_pt1 | contig 16513 bp, 17 predicted proteins | sample 9134181 | NCBI WGS metagenome assembly JAEEGH01 (sample SAMN16246544, study PRJNA631951) | gut metagenome | biome: gut microbiome; feature: rumen; material: DP-attached | host: Bos | place: Iran: Karaj | collected 2018-10
GTTCCTCGGTGGAAGGAACGTAGCTTCCCATGCTTTATGCCTCCGCGCAGAATGCTTCGTAAGCCGCCGCGTCCAGAAGCTCCTCGGTCGCGGAAACGTCGCTCACCTTGATGATCCATGCGCCGTAGGGATCCTCGTTCAGCTTTTCGGGCGCGTCAAGGAGCTCCTCGTTGATCTCGGCAACGGTGCCGGAGACCGGAGAAAGCAGATCGCTTACCGCTTTGACGGATTCGACGTCGCCGAACGCTTCACCCGCGGTGACCGCGTCGCCGACTTCCGGCAGGTTCACGAAAACGAGATCGCCCAGCGCATCCTGCGCGAAATCGGAGATACCGATCACAAAGAGACCGTCTTCTTCCTTGACCCACTCGTGGTCCTTGCTGTACTGTAATTCGGGTTTGATCGTCATGATACTATCCTCCTGAAATGATTTTTGGTTTACTTTTGCTTATAAATGACCGGCACCACATAGGGCGGGACATTGTTCGAAATGTGCTTGGACGGAATGACCGCCTTCAGGCGCTTGCCGCGGACGTCGACCTCGACTTCGCCGTTCACCGGCACGTCGGAGCTGATGTAGCAGATGCCGATCGCGCGCTTGCCGGTTTCGGGAAGGAGTTTCACATCCGCGCCTTCGCCTTCGGTCATATAGTACGGGATCATCGTGCCGCTGGTGATCCAGCCGATCATTTCGCCGTTCCGATACACTTCCATGCCGTGACGCATGATGCCGCGGTCCAGAAGCGCGATCGGGCGGACGCGTTTCGGAAGCGCCGCCATCGCTTCGGGATTGTAATCCTTCGCCTTGAAGCACGCCTGCGCCGCCGCCTGCTTTTTCAGCGCTTCTTTGCCTACGAATTCGCCCTTCGCTTCGTCGAAGGAGACCGCGAATCTCGCGAGCGCAAGCGCGAAGATCGGCATCGGCTTGCCCGCTTCATCGACGCCCATTTCGTCGCCGTACAGCGGAAGCATGCCTTCCATGCGCAGCGTGTCGCGTGCGCCGAGGCCCGCGGGCTTGCCGCCGAGCTCGATCAGGCGGTTCCACATCCAGTGCGCGTCTTCGTTCTTTAAGAACAGCTCGTAGCCGATCGGTTCCGCGGTGTAGCCGGTTCTGGAAACGAGGACTTTATGTCCTTCCATCATCAGCGTGGAAAGATTGTTGCGCGCGGGCTTGGTGACTTCGTCGACGTTCGCGAGCTTTTTCAGGATCTCTTCGCTCTTCGGTCCCTGCACCGCGATGGAGACGGTCTCGGACGTGATGTTTTTGATCGTGCAGTCGTAGTTCTTCACGATCGGCTCGAACCATGCAAGGTCTTTGTCGGTGTTCGACGCGTTGACGACCAGCAGGAAACGGTCCTCTTCAAACCGGTACAGGTATGCGTCGTCGACCGCGCTGCCGTCCTCGGCGGGAATGATGCAGTACTGCGCCTGATTGAGGTCGAGCAGCGCCGCGTTGCTCGAAAGCACGTGCTGCAGAAACGCCAAGCGTTCCGGTCCTTCGATCAGCAGCCGGCCCATGTGGGAGACGTCGAAAAGACCGCAGCAGCTTCTGGTATACAGATGCTCCGCAATGATGCCTTCGGGATACTGGATCGGCATTTCCCATCCGCCGAAATCGACCATCGTCGCTTTCGCCGCAATGTGCGCGTCGTACAGTTGGGTACGTTTGAGTTCGCTCATGAGAGTCCTCCTTATCAAAATATGAACTGATGCGGCCCCGCCGCAAAGAAATGAAAAAACGCAAAGTACGCCCGTACCTTGCGCCTCCGTAACGAGCCTGAGAGATTCCCGCATTTTGCGGTTGCACCGTCGGCGTAAAGGGGAAGCCCCCTTTCCTTTCCGGAGTCCCGTCCGTGCCCGATCCTTTTGCCTGAGAGTTTCTGCTGTTCCCCTTCGGCGCCGCATTTCTGCGGCCTCTCCCGGGCGCATCATCCGGGACAATATGCATTTGTGTCCTTGTATACGATACCGCGAAAACGGGGGCTTTGTCAAGAGAAAATGCGCCCGAAACGGGAAAATGAACCTATATTGTTTACGCGCGCGCGAAAGAGGCAGCGGAAAAAAGAAGCGGCAAGGATACCACTCCCAGCCGCTTCTGTGCATCAGACGGATCGGTGAACGATCCGTCTGACCCATATTACTTTATTTCCGCGTTGTTTTTCTTCAAGAAGTCGATATTCCTGCCGTAAGCTGCGGCGATCTCCGCATCATTTGTTTGAAAAGCTTCAAACAATTCTGTCGGGATCTTTCCGGGTTTTGCCCGTTCATAGATGGTAAGATTCCAGGAATGCTTGCATTTTTTGCATCGGTAAATCAGCCACACATCGATGTTATTCCCGTTAGTATTCACTCTGAATTTACCGGAATTGAGAAATTCCTGCTTTTTTCCGCAGCCTCCGCAACGATGAAACACATGAATCGCGTTTGTTTTTTCGACTTCCCGGCTTAATGCCGAGACGTTCTTTGCTTCGGACGTCTTTCCGTCCTGTCTGTATTTGCTCATAAGTCCCTCCCAAATAGTAATCAGGAACCGTCTGAGCTTATGGAATTGTGATGTATTTAAGCTCAGACTACTGAGCGTTCACATACTTTCTGGTCATAATAGCGTTACTCCTTTCCCGTTGTTTTTACAGTTCATTGCAGCAGTTTTTTCAATCGACAGCTGCGATGTCCCTTTGGGAAATCCTCAGCCGCACCGTACTCGGTGAATCCGTGCTTCACATAGAAATCCGCGACCCAATCACGGGCATACACAAACAGGGCATCGGCTCCGTTTTCCCTCGCCTCACGTTCGCACTCTTTCAGCAGATAAGAAGCCAAACCCTGACCGCGGTAGGGCTCATCCACCCAAAGAAGGTGAACGTAGCCGTCATCCCAGCCACCGATGCCTGCCATGATACCGGCAATCATGTTTCCGTCACGATCGACGAGCTTTTTGTTCAAGCGGATATACTCGTGCAGCGGCGGAACGACGGAATCGTTGAATTCGTCCAGATTCTCGAAAATGAGATCAACGTCCTCTTCCGTACCGCGTCTGATCTCAAACCGTTTCTGCGCGCTGTTATTCTTCGGCATATAGTCCGGCAGATCCTTATCAAGATGCTTGCACATATAGTAACGTGTCGGACCTTTCGACCTGCCCTGCTCGGCGCATACCGAATAGCCATGCTTATCGCAAAAGCCCTTTGCCTGGAAATCGAAGGTTTCGAGCAAAGAAAGATAGCAGCCGCGTTCTTTGGCGATGTGCTCGGCTTCTCTGAGAAGCATGGAGCCCAATCCTTGCCTGCGGTACGCCTCATCTACCCACATCGCGATGTCATCCAATTGGCCCCAGGTGTAGATCATTGCGACGAACGCAGCGATGGTGTTCCCATCTTCATCTGCGACCTTCAGGATGAGCTCCTCATCCTCCGGTGCACCCGGTTCCGGCGGCAGAACAGCGTCGTCGAATTCGTCGATCCGTTCTTCCATATATTCCGCATCTTCGTTTGTTAAAAGTTTTATTTCGTATTCCATTTTTATTTTCTCCTCAAATCGTTTTTTTGTTGGGCTGTTAGCTGCTGAAAATGAGCATAAAAATACCGCAGCGAAGCAGCTCCCATTGTGGCTGCATCCTGCGGTTCCCACTGTCAGAAGTTACTTTTCAATCGGCGCACAAAAATGAGAAGAGGATCCCTCTCCGTCATGCCTTGCGCCTATATGCAGTTATTCGATGACAGCAATCTGAATCATTGGTTTACACTCCTGTCTCAGATGGACTGGATTATACATGAAAAATCAATAATAGTCAAGAAGAAATCCGCGTAATACCGCTCCGGGATCATAAACGCCCGGATCGGTTGTATATTCGGGGGATTAAGGGCTCTCCATTACGAATGAGTATTGCCAAAGCGCCTGCAAAATGCAATGCGGGCCAATACGGCGCAAACGGTTTGACGAACGGAAACAAAGCAGCCGGTCTGACTGCTCCGCAGCCTATACATAAAAACATCTTTATCGGGTTCTTCCCAAAGGACGGTTATTTTGGCTTCGTCAGAACAGCCACAGCGCGTGCGTTTCCGCCTTGTATGCGTCGAAATCCGCTTTGCGCGCCTGATGCCGGTCCGCCATCGGGATGCTGATAAATACGAACATCAGCGTATTCAGAACGGCACCGAACAGCAGCGGCCAAAGCCCTCGCAGCGCCGCGATCGACGCGAACGCCACGCCCCACCACATCAGGATCTCGCCGAGATAGTTCGGATGCCGCGCATGCGTCCAGAGCCCTTCGCGGATGAATCCGGTCTTCCCCGCCTTGCGGAAGCGGTGCAGCTGAAAATCGGAAACGCCCTGCAGAACGGTCGCCGCAAGCGACAGCAGAAGTCCGAACAGGCAGAGCCAGCTCCATTCCGCGCCCGTTTCGATCGCGACGACGGCGGGCAGCGTGACGCAGTACACCACGAGCGTCGGAAACAGGTGGATGCCGAGAAAGTTCACGACCGGGTAAAGCGCGCCGGTCTTTTCGTGCAGCATGGTATAGCGCCAGTCCTGATGATCGAGCCCGTGAAAGGTGTACGCCCAGTTTGCGGTCAGACGCACGCCCCAGATCGTGACGACGGCGAACAGCGCGGCGCCGACGGGCGTGAATCCGCGCGAAAGGAGAAAGCCGAGGAGGATCACGACCGGCTGTACGCTCCAGTAGGGATCGTACACCGACGCGTTCTTCAGAAGAACGCTGAACACGAACACAAACGCCGTTGCGGCGATGTCCGCAAGCAGGAGTTTCAGCCAGTACGCGCCCGGTGAAATGCGGTAAATGACGATCCCGAAAAAGATCGCAAGCGCGTAGACCGCCGCGATGATCAGAAAACCTAAGCCCCGTTTGTTTTTCATGGTTCCCTCCGCCCCGTTGATGGAACCATGATACCATCGAAGGCGGAACGCTGTCAATCGCGGGGTTGCAAGCGCGGAGAAAAGTTGGTATACTGTAAATTAAGAGAATATACGGGAGGACTTATGGATAACCGGGAGAAAAAAGCACGCAAACCGCTGAATAAGCAGACCGTTCTGCGCGAAGCCCGCGCGGTCGTTCTGATGTCGCTGATGATCACGATCGAGGCGCTTGCCGTTACGCTTCTGTATACGCCTGCAGGCGTCGTTACGGGCGGCGTCACCGGTATCGCCATGCTGATCACCTATGCGACGAACGGCGTGATCCCGAACTGGATCTTCGTCGTCATTGCAAACGTGCCGCTGCTGATTCTGGCGTTTAGATACCTGCATATCCGCTTCACGGCATACACGCTTCTGATGACGGTGCTGTTCGCGGCGGAGCTTGCGCTGTTCGGGAACCTGACCTTCCCCGCGCTGTTCGATATGAGCGAGCCGGCGTGGCGCGTGGTCAGCGTGATCTTCGGCGCCGTCACGATGGGCGTTGCGGGCGGCATGATCGTACGCCTCGGCGGCAGCACGGGCGGCATGGACATCGTTTCGCTGCTTTTGAACCGCAGGTATTCGATTTCGATGGGCACGATTTCCATGTCGCTGAACGTCGTGATCGCGCTCGCGCTCGGCGTCGTCAAGGCGATCGGCGCGCACGATTACCGCATCGGCGTGGAAAGCGCGGCGCTGTCGTTCATTGCGCTGTTTGTGACGAGCATCGCGTTCAACAACATCATTCTCGGCATCAACCGGACCAAAACGCTGTTCATCATCTCCGACAAATGGGACGAGATCGCGCCGGAGGTCCTCAATAAAATGCACCGCGGCGTCACGTACATTCCGTGCCGCGGGGCGTATACCAATCAGGAAAAGACGCTGGTCTATATCCTCACCAAGACGATCGAGCTCGGGCACATCCGCCGGATCGTTCTCGAAAAGGATCCGAAGGCCATCATCTCCATTATCGATACGCGGGAGGTCATCGGAAAGGGCTTCTCCGCAGTCAACTGACAGAAAGGAAGGAAAACTCAAATGAAGAATCGGATCGAACAGATGCTGCGCGAACAGATCGAAGACCTGAAAGCGCTCGTGCGCATTCCGTCCGTCTCCCGCGGCGACCCCGCGGAGCCGGGCAAGCCCTTCGGCAAGACCGTTTACGAGGCGCTGCAGGCGACGCTTGCGATCGCCCGCAGACTCGGTCTCAAAGCATGGGACGTCGACGGCTACTGCGGCGTGGTCGAGTACGGCGAGGGCGACGAGGTCCTCGGTATTCTTGCGCACCTCGACGTTGTGCCGGAAGGCGAGGGCTGGTCGGTTCCGCCGTATTCCGCGACGGAAAAGGACGGACGCATCATCGGACGCGGCACGCTGGACGACAAGAGCCCCGCGCTCTCCGCAATCTACGCGCTCGCCGCGATCAAGGACTGCGGGTTTAAAATGAAACGCCGCGTGCGCGTCATCCTCGGCTGCGACGAGGAGATCGGTTCTTTGGGCGTGGAGCATTATCTGAAGGTCGAGGGTGAGCCGACGCTGGCGTTCACGCCGGACGCGGAATATCCCGTCGTCAATTCCGAGATGGGCATCATGCACACGACGTACGAGAAGAAATATCCGTCCGCGCTTCAGATCGACTGCGGCACGGCGGCGAACGTTATCCCCGGTGTGATCCGCGCGACGCTGCCCAAGAAGGCGGTCCCGGTTGCCGCGCCGGAGGGCTTTGCGGCGACGTATGATGAAAACCGCATCACGGTCGAGGGACGCGGCGGGCATGCGTCCATGCCGGAGTTTGCAAAGAACGCGCTGCAGGCGCTGATGGATATCCTCACGAAGCAGCCGCTTCCCGAAGCGGACCTCGAAACGGTCAATGCGCTGCACGCGCTGTGGGGATACGACATGCACGGCGAATCGCTGGGCATCGACGTGACCGACGAATCCGGCCGCATCACCTATCAGCCCGACGTCATCCGCTTCGACGAAAACGGTGTGCGCTTCATTGCCGACTGCCGGCATCCGTTCACCGCAAAGGCGGAGGACCTTCTGAAGACGTGGGACGCGGCGTACGGCAAGGCGGGCTTTACCCGCACCGATACGGTCATCAAGCCGGGGCACTTCATTCCGGCGGACAGCGAGCTCGTCTCCACGCTGATGAGCGTCTACAACGAACTGAACGGCTCCGACTCGAAACCGCTGTCGATGGGCGGCGGCACCTATGCGCGTGAAATGGAGAACGCGGTTGCGTTCGGCATCGTGCGCGAGGGCGAGGAGAGCATGTGCCACATGCCGGATGAGTCGATCTCGATCGAGGACATCCGTTTCAACACCAACTGCATGGCGGAGGCGATCCGCCGGCTCGCAACCGTATAAGATGGCACTCATTTATCTCGTCGAGGACGACGCCGACATCCGTGAAATGGAGACCTACGCTTTGAAAAGCGCAGGTCTTTCGGTCGCGTCGTTTGCGGAAAGCACGGCGTTCTTCGCTGCGCTGAAAACGGAGCTTCCCGATCTCGTGCTGCTGGACATCATGCTGCCCGGGCTTGACGGCATGCAGGTGCTGAAACGCCTGCGCGCGGACGCGTCCACGCAGACGATCCCGATCATCATGGTCACGGCAAAGACGACTGAGGCGGACAAGGTACGGGGGCTTGATTCCGGCGCGGACGACTACCTTACAAAGCCGTTCGGCGTTATGGAGATGGTATCCCGCTGCAAGGCGCTTCTGCGCCGCGCGCACCGGCAAAGCGCGGTACTTGCGTTCGATTCGATCGAGCTGGACGACGACCGCCACTGCGTCACGGTCGACGGGCGTGAGGTTGAGCTGACGTTCAAGGAGTACGGACTGTTGAAGTATCTGCTCCAGAACTGCGGCACGGCAGTCACGCGCGACCGGCTGATGGAGAGCGTGTGGGGGTTTGCTTTTACCGGCGAAACGCGCACCGTGGATATGCACATCAAGACGCTGCGAAAAAAACTCGGCGAAGCGGGGCAGCTCATCGAAACGGTCCGCAATGTGGGATATAAGATCGGAGGGCAGGCATGAACGAAGTCATGCTCTCCGGCATCCTGAATGCGCTGGAGGACGGCGTTGCCGTGTTCGATCTCGAAGGGACCGCGCTGTTCTGCAATGGTCCGGCGTACGCGCTGCTTCACAAAACGCCCGGCTCGGTGCGGATGCTGTCCGACCTGCCGAACGAGGTCCGTGCGTTTTTCGGCGGCGTGCGCAGCGGCAGGACCGAAACGGTCGAGCTGTTCGGGCAGGCGGTGCGTCTTGCGTATCAGGACCTGACCGAAAACGGCATGCGTACCGGCGCGGTGCTGATCCTGACCGACCTCGGCGAACAGCAGCGGGCGGACCGGATCCGCCGCGAGTTCACGGCAAACGTCTCGCACGAGCTGAAAACGCCGCTGACGTCGATCTCCGGCTATGCCGAGATGATCGAAAACGGCATGGCGAAAACGGAAGACGTCCGCATCTTTGCCGAACGCATCCGGCGCGAATCGAACCGTATGCTTTCGCTCGTATCCGACATCATTACGCTGTCGGAACTGGATGAAAAACAGATCCTGGAACAGACGGAAACCGTCGATCTTTACGAGCTTGCCGAACAGACGATCGAAACGCTGAAAAGCGCGGCCATGCTGCGCGGCGTTTCGGTGCGGCTTTCGGGCGGGCCCATGCCGGTCCACGGCGTGCGGACGCTTTTATCCGAACTCATCTATAACCTTCTGGACAACGCAATCCGCTACAATCGCGACAACGGCTCGGTCTCCGTACGCACGTCGGATCACACGCTTTCCGTGCGCGACACGGGCATCGGCATTCCGAAGCATCATTTAAGCCGCATTTTCGAGCGGTTCTATCGCGTCGACAAGAGCCGCAGCAAGGCGACGGGCGGCACGGGGCTGGGGCTTGCGATCGTCAAGCACATCTGCGAGGAACACCACGCAACGCTTTCGCTGGAAAGCGCGGAGGGCATCGGAACCGAGATCACGATCACCTTTCCACCCGTGAAATAAAAAGAAAAAAAGGCGAGCTCCTCGCCTTTTTCATTTTTTTCGCCGGTTCGTTGTGCGGCGGCTTTAAACGTCAAATCGCAGCGACTGCGCGGCGGAGAAATAGAACGTATCCGTCAGCAGCGGCTCATCGTCGTAACCGAAGCAAAGAATGCTCACCCTGAGCACCGGGGAACCGAGCGGGATCGCCAGGATATCCGACAGGGCCTCGTCCGCGGCAACGGCGCGGAATTCGCAGCGGCGGTTTCCGATATGCACCTTCAGCGTATTTCGTACAAGTCCGCCGAGCGTGCCGGTATAGTCGCGCTTATAAAACGGCGGGATCGAATCCGTGCGGAGATATCCTTCGCAGTATGCGAACGGCTTGCCGTCGATCGCGCGGACACGCGTGACCTTGCGGACCTTCGTACCGCGCGGAATGTGCAGAAGCTCCGCGATTTCGCTGGGCGCGGGCACGATCGTGATGGAAAGATTCCGCACGCCGCTGCTCTTGCCGATCTTGCGGATGGATTCGGTCAGCTCCTGCGTGAGCGTGAAGCGGTACGATGAATCGACCGCCTGCGACCGGAACGAGCCGGAGCCCTGCGTGCGGGAAAGGAGTCCCTCCTGCACAAGGATGTTCAGCGCCTGACGGATCGTGCCGCGGGCAACGCCGAATTCCTCGGTCAATTCCTGTTCCGTCTGAAAGGGGGCGCCGACCGGCAGCTCCATGAGTCTTGCGCGGAGCTCGTCGGCAATCTTGAGATACAGGGGGAGCTCGGAAAGAGCTTTCATAAAAATACCTCCGTAACGATTGATGGGGTCGCCGGGATGAAAAAACCAATCAGCCGAGCAGCGCTTCGATCTGGGGCATCGCGCGTTCGGCGCATTCGCGTCCGATGCGGATGGCTTCCTCGGTGCCCGCGGTCGAGATCATTCCCATGAAGGAAACGTCCGGCTTGATTCGAACGTCCACCTGATCCTGCCGGATGCGGGTGATCTCCTTCTGCATCATGTTGAACGCGCGAAGCAGCGAGGAGTGCGCGCCGGGAATCTTGTCCTCTTCCACGACAAACCGCTTTTTGATCGAAAGATCGACGCCGATCACGATGTCCGCGCCGTGCTCGCGCAAAACCTCCACGGGAAGCTCCTGCAGCGTTCCGCCGTCGATGTACCAGTGCCCGTCGATCTTGACCGGCGTGAAGACGCCGGGGATCGCCATGCTCGCCCGCGCCGCTTCGTACAGCTTGCCGTGCTCGAAGATGTGAAACTCGGACGATTCGAGGTCCGCCGCTCCGATAAAGCAGGGAATCTTTGTTTCATTGACGGAAAGGTCGTGCGTCAGCGTACGAACGATTTCGGAGACCTTGTTGCCGGAAATGAGCCCGCCGCGCGTAACCACCGTCGGATCGATGATGTCCTTCGGCACCAGCGTGCAGAGATATTTTTCCAGCATATAGAGGTCGGTCCCCGCGGCATAGATCGCCGCGACCAGCGCGCCGGCGCTGCAGCCGGAGATCAGATCGATCGGGACGCCGTGCTCGGTCAGCACCTGCAGCACGCCGATGTGCGCCATGCCGCGTCCGCCGCCGGAGGCGAGCGCCAGCCCCACTTTCTTCCGTTCGCTCAAGTTTGCATCCTTTCGCTTCCATAGACAAATTAGCAGATTCAGTATAACAAATTTTGTCCCGAATTGCAAGGGAAATTTGTCGAATATATAAAAAAGAACGCCGGATTCCGACGTTCTTTTCCGAACATATTGTTTTGTTATTTTCCGGTCTTCTTCTTTGCGGTTTTCTTCGCGGTCGAGGAAGTCGCCGAGGTCTTTTTCGCCGCGGTTTTCTTTGCGGTTGAGGAAGCGGATGCCTTCTTCGCGGTCGAAGAGGTCTTCTTCTTCGCGGTGGAAGTCGAAGTCTTTTTCTTTGCGGTCGAAGAGGTCTTTTTGCCGGTCTTCTTCTTCGCGGTGCTCGTTTCTTCCGATTCCGCGTTGCCTAAAAGTCCCATCAGTCCGCCCAGGATCGAGGAGTCTTCCTTCTTTTCTTCCTTCTCTTCCTTGTCGCCGCCGAGGAGTCCGCCCAGGAGCCCGCCGAGCAGCGAGCCGCTGCCGGAGGACGAGGAAGACGAGCTGCCGCCGCCGAGCAGCGAGCCGAGAAGCGACGCGCCGATCCCGCCGGAGGACGAGGACGAACCGCCGCCGAGGAGCCCGCCGAGGAGCCCGCCGAGCGCGGAACTGTCCGCTTCGTCTTCATCCTTCTTGTTGCCGAGCTGCGAAAGGAGCAGCGGCGCAACCAGCGAAAGAATCGAGCCGACCTTGGAGCTGCTTACACCGCTCTTTTTCGAGATCGCCTTCGTTGCCGCCGCCTCGTCGCTTCCGAGGATGTGACCGAGGATCTTCTTGCCGTCCTTGCTGTCCGCGGTCGAAAGGAACGATGCAACGTCGATGACGTCGCCGGTCTTGTGCTCATTCAGCGCCTTGTTCAGCGATTTCGCGCCGTCCTTCGTGGAAGCGTTGTCGGACATTTTGCCGACCAGCACGGGCAGGGCGTCGCCGAGGACCGCGGAGACCTTGCTTTTATCGGTCTTCGTTGCCTTTGCGATCGCCTCCACGCCGTCGCCGCCGACCAGCCCCATCAGGGAGTTCAGATCAATTCCCGCCATGGCTTAATCTCCCGCAACTGCGCTTGCCACGCCTTCTTCCACGTTGATGCCGGTCATGTCGACGCCTTCCTTCTCCGCTCTGTTCGCGCAGAAGAAGCAGACCTCGCCGCGGCCGTTGTCGATCGCGGAGGTGACGGAACCCTGATACAGCGTCTCGGAGTTCTTCAGAGAGCCGCAGTCCTCATACAGGTGATACTTGTGACCGAACGCGGTCCAGTACACGTCGTCGGTCAGCGTCTGTTCCGCAGCCGCCTTCTCTTCCGCGGAGATCGGGTTGAAGTCCGCGCCCAGAAGTCCGGCAATGAGCAGCGCGACGATCGCGACGACGGTCACGATGATCTTGGATTTCTTGTCGAGCTTATCCTTGCTCAAAAGCACGAGGATAATCAGGGGGATGAAGCAGATCGCCGCCATGATCACGCCGAGCTGCGTCAGGATGAAGAAGCCGACCTTGTTGTTGGTCTTCTTGAACGGATCAAGATGGGCGGCTTTCTTCCACAGGAAGCCCGCAACGAGGCAGCAGGCAAGATCGAGCACGATGCAGATGATCATGCCCCACATCTGCGGCAGCCACGGAATATACAGCTTCTTGAACAGGAAGAGGATCGCGAGCACTTCAAAGCCGATCGCGAGCACCCACAGAATGGCGGAGACGATGCGCAGCGTGGTCGCCTTGCTCTTTTCCTCTGCCTTCGTGAGGGTTTCGACCTTCTTTACTTTCCTTTCCGCCGCGGCGTCTTCGCCGACTTCAACGACCTTCTTTGCGGTCTTTGTAACCTTCTCACCGTCTTCGACTTTGGTGATCGTTCTTTTCTTTTCTTCCATGCAAACCCCTCTCATTTCTATTTGGATTTTGATCGAATGTCATACCATTCTTATTATATATTTTACTTGAAGCGGCGCGCAATGTCAATAAGCGATTGGTGTAAAATTGTCGCAATGATACGGGATTCCGCAAGAATGGACTTGACAATTCGCCCGTTTGCGTCCAAACTGAAAACAGAGAAACACTTCCCGGAGGCGTTTATGGAAAAGTGGGTCATCGCATTGATCATCGGCGGCGGACTGCTCGCCCTTTTAGGCGGATATTTCGGCGTTCGTCGCGCCACGCGCGGCGTGCGGGAGAAGCTCGGCGTTTTGAAACGTGCGCTGGACGATGCGATCGAGGCGGATCAGGAACCGGAAAAGCCGCGTTCTCTGTCGTCGCTCGAATCCGTGGTGCTGCCGAAGATTCTGAAGGATTTTCCGGACTTCAATCCGCGCGTGTTCGCACAGCGCGTGCGTGCGGACGCAAGGACGTATTACGAAAGCGGCGTACAGGGCAAGGTCCTGTATCGGGACGATGCGACCGAGGTGTTCAAGGAGGCGTTTGCGGATCGTCTGCCCGATTCGGTTTCGGGCGGGATCGACGTGCATAAGGTTTCGATCGCCGCGTACGACAATGCGACGCGCAAAAAGATCCTGACCTGTCAGGCGGCGGTCGGATTCACGGACAAAACCGGAACCCCGCGCGAGCGGCGGCTGGTCCTCGATTACATCGCGGGCTATGCGGACGATCCGGAAAGCCCCGTGATCGGCTTCAACTGTCCGAACTGCGGCGCGCCGCTGCCTGCGGTTGGCGCGCGCGTGTGCGTGTACTGCGGAACGGCGTTTTCCGCGCCGGTAGACTTGGGCTGGATGCTGACGGATGCGAGGGAGGGATAATGCCGTGACGCCGATCGAAAAGGAAGATTACATGGAACCGCGCTGCCTCCTTTGCGAGGAGCCGTACGGCGCGGAAGCGCAGGTAAAGCCCGTGCCGCAGCAGCGGATCATGGAAAAGGTCGACGAATACATGTCGCGCCGCGACTACGCGGGCGTCGAGCGGCACCTCCTCTACTGGCTGGAGGAAGCGAAGCTCGGACACGATCAGAAGGGCGAGCTGATGATCCGCAACGAGCTCATCGGGCACTACCGCAAGGTGCAGGACCGCGCGCACGCGCTCACGCAAGCGGAAGCGGCGCTGAACCTGCTCGACGAGATCGGCTTCGAGGGCTCGATCACAGCGGGCACGACCTGCGTGAACGCTGCGACCGCGTATCAGGCGTTCGGTGAAAACGACCGGGCGTTCGAAATCTTCGAGCGCGCGCGGAACAATTACGAAGCGATCCCGTCCCTGAAGCCGGAGCTTCTGGGCGGGCTTTACAACAACATGGCGCTGACGCTGGTTTCGCTGAAACGCTTCGACGAGGCGAACGAATTGTACCGCAGGGCGATCGAAACGATGGCGAACGCCGAGCACGGCGCGCTGGAGCAGGCGATCACGTATCTCAATATGGCGAACGCCGCCGAGGACGAAAAAGGGCTTCTGGATGCGTCGGAAACGATCGACGCGTGCCTCGAACGGGCGGAGACGCTTTTGAACGCGCCGGGCATCCCGCACGAGGGATATTACGCGTTCGTGTGCGAAAAATGTGCGCCGACGTTCGAATATTACGGATGGTTTGCGGTCGCCGAAGAACTCAACAAACGCGCGAGGACATGGTATGAACGGACTTGAGCTTTCCGAACGGTTTTATGAGGCGTGCGGAAAACCGATGCTTCTTGAACAGTTTTCCGATGTTCTGCCGCATCTTGCGGTGGGGCTGTTCGGCAGCGGCTCGGAGTGCTTCGGCTTCGACGACGAGGTGAGCCGCGACCACGATTTCGAGCCGGGCTTCTGCATCTTTCTGCCGGGCGAGGACGTCGTCGACCGCAGGACGGCGTTTCAGCTTGAGCGCGCGTACGCGAAGCTTCCAAAGGAGTTTGCGGGATTCAGACGCAGCACGGTCGCGCCGGTCGGCGGCGCGCGGCACGGCGTTTTGCGTACGGCGGAGTTTTTCGCCGACAAGGTCGGCGCGCCGGACGGGATCCTCACGGTTTCGCAATGGCTGACCGTGCCGGAGTATGCGCTTGCGGAAACGCAGAACGGCAAGCTGTTCTTCGACGGTTCCGGCGAGGTCACGCGCATCCGGGAAGCGCTGTCAAAATACCCCGGGGACGTCCGCAAAAAGAAGCTCGCGGGCAACCTTCTTTTGATGGCGCAGGCGGGACAGTATAACTTTTCCCGCTGCCTCCGCCACGGCGAGACCGGCGCGGCGCAGCTTGCGGTCGCGGAGTTCGTGAAGGCGGCGATGCATGCGGCGTTCCTTTTGAACGACGTCTACATGCCGTATTATAAATGGAGCTTCCGCGCAATGCGGGCGCTGAAAAAGTGTTCGATGCTTGCGGAAACGCTGGAGGTGCTTCTGACGACCGACAACGCGCCGGAGACGGCGGAATCGAAAGCGGACATGATCGAGGACGTCGCGGCGGATGTGATCGACGAGCTTATGGCGCAGGGGCTCACCAAAGCGATCTGCGGCGACCTCGAAAAGCACGCGTATTCGGTCAACGACGCGATCGAAGACGGAGAGATCCGCAACCTGAACGTTCTTGCGGCGATCTGAAAGGAGAAACGATGGAGATTCACGGACTGCAAAAGATGACGCTTCTGGACTTTCCGGGGCGCGTGGCGTGCACGGTGTTCTTGGGCGGGTGTGATTTGCGCTGCCCGTTCTGTCACAATGCGGAGCTCATTGACGGCACGGCGAAGCCGGTGATGGACGACACGGAGCTTCTCGCGTTTCTCGAAAAGCGCAAAGGGCTGCTGGACGGCGTGGCGTTTACGGGCGGCGAACCGACGCTGCGCAAAGACCTGCCGGAACTCATCTGGAAGATCCGCGCGATGGGGTATCCCGTGAAGCTCGACACCAACGGCATGCATCCGGACCGGCTTCGCGCCATGCTCGACGAGGGGCTTCTGGATTACGTCGCAATGGACGTCAAGGGCGGACCGCATCATTATGCGCATATATGCGGTTTGGAAAAAATCGATCTTGCGCCGATCAACGAGAGCATTTCGCTGCTTTTGAACAGCAAAATCGATTACGAATTCCGCACGACCGTCGTTGACGAGCTGCACGATTTGTCCGATTTTACGGCGATTTCCGGGTGGATCAAAGGCGCGAAGGCGTACTACCTGCAGGCGTTCACCGACCGCGATACGGTGGTATACGAGAACTTCCACGCACCCACAAGGGAGTGCATGGAACTGTATGCCGCAGCTGTCCGAAAAACCGTACCGAACACCGCGTTAAGGGGCATATAATCTGCGTTTTCCGGCTTTTCCCCCGCCGTATATGCCGTTTTGCATATGCAGCGCATAAATACAAGATATTGTATGATTTGTTAACAATCACCACTACATATTGACACCAAACCCCCACTTGTGGTACAGTTACAACGCTGAAAACCGCAGCATTTTTGTTTGCGGGATCAAAAGTTTGAAAACTTTACCGACGAGGGGGATTTTTTATGTACCAGGTCATTAAAAGAGACGGAAAGCTTGCCGAGTTCTCGATCGGCAAGATCACGGCGGCGATCACGAAGGCGTTTGAGGCGACGGGAAAGCAGTATCATCCCAGCGTGATCGAGCTTCTGGCGCTGCACGTCACGAGCGATTTCGAGAACAAGATCAAGGACGACAAGATCACGGTCGAGGAGATTCAGGACAGCGTTGAAAAGGTGCTGTCGGAATCCGGCTATGCGGACGTCGCGAAGGCGTACATCCTCTACCGCAAGCAGCGTGAGAAGATCCGCAACATCAACTCCACGATGCTGAACTACAAGGATCTGGTCGACAACTACCTGCAGATCAACGACTGGCGTGTCAAGGAGAACTCGACGGTCACGTATTCGGTCGGCGGTCTGATCCTTTCTAACTCCGGCGCGATCACGGCGAACTACTGGCTCACCGAGATCTACGACAACGAGATCGCGGAAGCGCACCGCAGCGCGGCGATCCATCTGCACGACCTCTCCATGCTCACCGGTTACTGCGCGGGCTGGAGCTTGAAGCAGCTCATTCAGGAGGGTCTCGGCG
>JAEEGH010015546.1_pt1 | contig 16513 bp, 10 predicted proteins | sample 9134181 | NCBI WGS metagenome assembly JAEEGH01 (sample SAMN16246544, study PRJNA631951) | gut metagenome | biome: gut microbiome; feature: rumen; material: DP-attached | host: Bos | place: Iran: Karaj | collected 2018-10
AAAGCTCTTTGATGTAGAGATGCCGATCGTAGAGCAGGTGTGCGAGATCCTTTTCAACAACAAGCCTGCAAAGGAAGCAGTGGCAGATCTTATGCTTCGTGACAAGAAGGTTGAAAGCCACAAGATCGAGTTCCCGGAGAAATAGGGGACTCAAACTTCGCACGTTTAGAGGTTCATGCGAGGGGATTCCTGAGGCTGGCAGTTAATAAATGATTTGGTTGTCGTGAAAAATATATTGAATTCAAGGCATGATAGCTGGAGATCTATATTCCTAGGGTTTGAAACTCGCTGCGCTCAAACAGTCAAACCCTGAGCAGGAATATAAATCTCCATCTATCAAGTTCTTGAATTTAATATATTTTTCAAAGACAACCAAATCATTTATTAACTGCCAGCCTCAGGAATCCTCAAGGTATTGGAAGGCTTTATATGTGCGAAGATTAAGTATATAAGTGAAAAAGGAGAAGAAGTAAGAGGTATGAAGAAGTGTTTGAAATGTGGAAATGAATTGCTGGATAATGCAATGTTTTGCCCGAAATGTGGGTCGAAGCAGAATGGGGGAGCTGATTCAAATAGTCAGGTAAATGGAACGGCTAATAGTACAGTTAACTCACAGGTAAATAGTACAGCAAATACACAGATGAATGGCCAGAAAATAAGTCCGGTAAATTCACAGATAGATAAGCTGTCAAAGAAGACAGGTAAGAGCAGGAATTATATTATTGGGCTTGTGGCATGTATAATTGCAGCAATAGTAGTTGTTTCATTAGTTACATCAGGACTTTCTAAACGTAAAAGTTATAAACCATTGAAAGACGATCTTGGGGATGATCTTTTCTCAGGAACAATTCAGATTGATGATACTGTTTATGAGTTCCCATGCAAGGTGTCAGAGTTTTTAGATAATGGATGGAAAAGTGATGATCATGTAAAGACGGTTGAATCTCATTTTGATAAAAATTGTACACTTGTTAAAAACGGAAGAGCTTTTTCTATAACCTTTGAAAACTTTGATGATTATCCAATTGCATTTGAAGATTGCTATATAACAGGCTTTTCATGGGACAATCATCAGAATGATAAGGAAAAAGAGAAGAATCTGGATTATCCGGATATCTTTTTCCCAGGTGGGGTAGGAACTAATACGTCTCTTGATAAAATGGCTGACTTTGTAGAAACACTCGATGAAGAAAATGTTCTTACAGACTATGAGACACCATCTAATCATCTGTATCACTATGAATTTGAGGAATCAAGTGAAGAAAGTAGAATAAACTACCATATTGAATATCAAACAGAAAAAGAAGAAATCATGTATACATTATGGTTCCATATTTATCTGTATGATACAACTGACCTTAAAGGCGCAGATGAAGTTGATCCTGAAATATCAGACGAAGTGCCTTCTGAAATAGCAGATTATGAGCTTCCGGACGAACTTGGTGATAATTTTACATCAGGACGATTTGAACTTGACGGAGTTGTTTATGAGATAGGATCTCCTTTAAGCAACTTTTTTGATAATGGATGGGAACTTACATATGTACAGGGTGAATGCAGAACGTACCTTGAGCCTTCTGAATATGGAAAAGTAATTATCACTAAAGGCGATGATAAGATATATTTAAATGCTAAAAATATTTCTGATAAGACTGTAGCTGTTGAGAACTGCGTTCTTGATGGAATTACATCCTATAATTTCCTTAGCAAAGCTGATTTTGCTCTTCCGGGAGACATTACAAATGAATCTTCCAAGGAAGAGGTAGAAGATATGATGGATGATCTTGGTGTGGAATATGAAAAAGTTGATTCTAGTGACTGGTCTTACTACTTTAGCAAAGATAATATAGACTTCTATATAACTGGTGATACTGAAGCACCTGAAGAAGGTCTTAGTATCGATATTAACTATGAAGAAAGAGATAAATAAGTGTAATGGTATGGCCGTAAACTTTGAACTTATCAGAGTTTACGGCCATTTTCTATGTCTCAAAATCAGAATATGAAATCACAAACGGTGAATTCGTGATAATATAAGTAGTGGTCAGAATTTAAAGTAGCTTCAAAGGTACCATATTAAAGGAGAAAAAATGTATTATATACCAACAAGGCTTTTTACAGGCCAGGATGCATTAAAAAATAATAAAGATTATCTGACAGGGCTTGGTACAAAAGCTCTGATCGTTACAGGATCAAAGTCAGCGAAAATAAACGGATCATTTGATGATGTAGCTCAGATTCTTGAAGATTCGGGAAAAGAATTTTCTGTATATGAAGGAATTCAGGAAAATCCTACAGTTGAGAGTATCATGGAAGCCAGAGAGTTTGGGCGTGATAATGTATGTGATTTCGTAGTAGGAATAGGCGGAGGTTCAGCGCTTGATGCATCCAAAGCTATATCACTTATGATGGCCCACAGCGATGAAGGATGGGAATATCTTTACGATACTAATAAAAGTAATGATATGCTTCCATTGGCAGCAGTTCCAACTACATGCGGCACAGGATCAGAGGTTACAGGTGTATCTGTTCTTACAAGAACTGACCTTAAGACTAAGAAATCCAGTGTACACAAGCTTTATCCTAATGTATCTTTTGTTGACGGCAAGTATTTAAAGACAGCTCCTAGATCGATCCTTTGTAATACAGCAATGGATGCGCTTTCTCATATGATAGAAGGAACTATTCATACAAAGGCAACTCCATACACTAGAATGTGCGCTTCCCATGGTCTTGATATCTGGAAAAGCTGTAAAGACGTTATAGACGTAACTAAAGAAGCATCTGAAGATGATCTGCAAAGTCTGATGGATGCCTCTACCATGGCAGGTATGACAATAGCCCAGACAGGAACTACAATTCCACATGCGTTAAGTTATCCGATAACAATAGGCCTTAATATTCCTCATGGTAAGAGCGTAAGCTATTTCCTTGCTGAGTTTGTTAAAGCCATGAATAAAGAGGATAGGGATTTTATCCTTACAAAATCTGGCTTTGGAGATCCGGATGAGCTTAATGAGTTTTTCAAAAAGGTTTGTGAACCGGATGAGATTCCTTTAAATTACAGAGAGATAGCATATGAGGAACTTTGCAGCAATAAGGCGAAACTCAGCTGCGTGCCATTCGAAATAAATGACGGCATTCTCAAGAGAATAGCTGGTATATAAATGGATAATAGTTAGTTGTCACTGAGAGCTTTTAATTGTTCTGAAAAAAGAATTTGTTGATTATATATGTGATTCAACAAATTCTTTTTTGCTTATTATGGACTAGGTTTTTTCAGTGACATCTTTTATATCGATAGATTATAATTATATTATAAAAAGCGGTTATTCAGTTAGGTTCGATTCTTGCAGGGGGTGCTTATGAGAAGTCATGAGGTCACAACGAGTCAGCTATTACTTGGAAGAGACGGTGAGATTGTAGAGCCCGGATGGGCGAGGAGCCAGGTCTGGCAGTATGAAAGAGACATGATCAAAGCTCCGAAATTTCGCATCAAGGAATGGGACTATTACATGATAATTCATGATGCCAAGGACTCTGATGACGAGAGCTTTGCAGCAGCATTTACAATATCTGATGATGGCTATCTTGGTCTTCAATCTGTATCATTACTCCATCTTGGCCCCAAGGATCAAAGCGAGCATACCGAGACAGTCCTTAATCTATTCCCCATGGGCAAAATGCATATGCCAGAAAAATCCTCATCCGGTGATGTGGAATTTAAAGATGACAGACTCCACTTATTATATGAAAAAAATGAAAATAGTAGACGTATAAAGTGCGCCTTCAATAACTTCAAGGACGGAAAAGAACTAACAGCAGACATAATACTCGAAGAACCCCAAATGGATACCATGGTAATAGCTACCCCCTGGGATAAAAAACACGCCTTTTACTATAACCAGAAGATCAACTGTATGAAGGCATCAGGCAGCGTTGTCTATGATGGGAAAATCTATGCTTTTGATAAAGAAAGAGACTATGCAACCCTTGACTGGGGCAGAGGAGTATGGACTTACGATAATACCTGGTATTGGGGCAATGGCAACGCAAGAATAGACGGCCATGATTTCGGCTTCAATATCGGATACGGCTTTGGCAACACATCTGCCGCAACTGAAAACGTGATCATCTATGACGGCATAGTACATAAACTTGACGATATTACTATCGGAATCCCCGGCGACGTAAGCCTCTACAACATGGACAGCCCTCGCTACATGGAAGACTGGAAGATCACTTCCTCTGATAAGCGTTTTGAAATGACCTTCCACCCAATTCTTGACAGAGCCGCCAAGTTAGACTACAAAGTAATAGAATCCGACCAGCACCAAGTGTTTGGTCACTTGACCGGAAGCGCAGTCCTTGATGATGGAAAGATAATAGAAATTAGTGACATGTTATGCTTTATAGAAAAAGTACATAACAAATACTAACTATATATATACCGTGAAAGTTCCTGAGGGTGGCTGTTACTAATCGAATTTCATGACAAGAAATTCGATTAGTAACAGCTATCCTCAGGAACCCTCCGGCAACGTAGCATAATTCAGATTAGCCCATAGTGTCTGAGCCCGTTGAAGATGCCGTCTTCATGGATGTCGGTCGTGACATATTCGGCGATTGCCTTGATCCTGTCATCTCCATTGCCCATGCAGATTGAGTGCTTTGCAAGCCTGAACATATCCATATCGTTCATACTGTCGCCCACTACGTAGACATCATCAAGATCTATATGCTCAAGCTCCATGAACTCCTTGATTCCCGTGGCTTTAGAGAAGCCTTCCGGGATTATTTCTACAATAACACCGTTGTGATCTATAAAATCAAAGTCAGGAAGCAGTGACATAACCTTTTCAAAGTCAGTATCTTCACTGATATCAGCACTGAACTTATTAATGCGTGTACCTTTTCCAATCATAGACGTTGGTTTCGCGATAGGCCCAAGCCTGTCCTTAAGAAGCTGTATATATGGATCTCCAACGCTTTCAAAGTCCTCAACATTAAAGAAATGATCTTCAGGACCCTCAAACACCATCGGCATCTTATTATCATTAAGAACCTTAAGAGAACGTGCTATCTGCTCATCTGTCATAAGCTTTTCATAGATAACTTCCCCGTTTTTCTCAATGTGAGTACCGCATCCTGCCACAATTCCTTCAAATCCCAGATCCAGAAGCTCTTTTTCAATAATATTAGAACGTGCCCTGCCTGTATTAATATAAGCAGCATGCCCATTTTCCCTAAGCATACTAATGGCCTTTTTTGTGCTCTCCGGAATTACTTGATGAAAATCCCAAAGAGTACCATCAATATCAAAAAATACATATTTTTTCATAATCATTATCTACTTTCTAAAAATCCTATCTTACTTTTATAAATCATATCGTAAATTTTTTCAATCTTTCCATAAAATATGCAAATTACTTTACATATATCAATAAGAATTGCTTTATGCATATAAAATGTCAATAAGAATTACTTCACGAATATAAATATCCAGATATCATGCCTTGAATTTTATATAATTTTCATGCCCCCAAAATCATTTATAGGCTGCCATCCTCAGGAATCCTCCAAAGCCTTGATTTTTTAAAATCTTAAACAAATCTTAAACATTTCACCACTTGGAACTTAAGAATTGAGGCACTACAATAGAGACTGTAAACAAACAGATCTGTTTTTTGTTTTTTATAAATCATAATACAAGGGAGAGGATTGAAGGTTGACTTCCTGATCGGCATGCACAAGGCATGGCGAATCTGTAGATAGATCAGGACCGTGAACTTTTGATTAGAGGGATTATGAACAAAGTACTCATATGTGACGATGAACCGGATATTGTTGCAGCAATCAGTATTTATCTGGAAAGTGAAGGACTTGAAGTTTTAAAGACATCTAATGGTAAAGAAGCTTTGGATATTATGAGCAGCGAAACCGGCAAAGACGTAAAGTTATTACTTCTTGATATTATGATGCCTGTTATGGACGGGATTACAGCCATGGCAGCGATTCGAAAAATTTCCAATGTACCGGTTATACTTCTTACCGCTAAAAGTGAGGATGCGGATAAGATAATGGGACTTAACATAGGGGCAGACGATTATGTAACTAAGCCCTTTAATCCCGTTGAGCTTATCGCAAGGGTCAGATCACAGCTGCGCCGCTATACACAGCTTGGATGTATGACTGATCCTAAGGATGAAGGAACAGACAAAATGGCCGTAGGAGGAATCGAACTTGATGACAAAGCCAAGGAAGTATATCTTGACGGCAATAAAGTAAGCCTTACTCCCATCGAATATGATATCTTGAAGCTCCTTATGCAGCACCAGGGCGAAGTCCTTTCACCCAAGAAGATATATGAAGCTGTATGGCATGATCAGGCACTTGGGGCGGAGAGTACCGTTGCCGTTCACGTCCGTCATATCAGGGAAAAAATTGAGTACGACAGCGCAAATCCCCGATACCTTAAAGCAGTTTGGGGACATGGATATAAAATTGAGTCCTAGAAAAAGGGAGTTGATCAAAGATTGACCAATAGAAGTGGCGATGCGAGCTCCACCACTTCCAAAACATTAGTAACTCGCAATATGAGGAAGGGTAATGATGAGTAAACCATATAAAAGATCTTTACATCTGTTAAATATAATTGCTATTTGTTTATGCTCGATAATCTTAATAACATGCCTTGGCGTGATATTTACCATGGATGAAATGGGGCTTATGTTTACTTCTGGAAGTACGCTTAAGACAACTCTGATGGATGAGGCCGCATATGACTTTGCTCTGTGGGCACTTGCAGACCGTGAACATGGATATAATGCAGAGTTTATGGAAGAGAAAGGCTGCAATATCGCAGTTATCGAAGGCGAGTATGATCACATCAAAGATCTGGACCTTAATGATGATTCTACATGCGTTTTCAAGAATTTTGCCGGTGATCTTCCTGCAGAGTACTATACGATAGGTACATATGTATCAACTGGCAGTACCTTTTCCCTTTCTGAGAATATGTATGATTTCCTGTTCAGAGATAATAATTATATCAATGATTCTTATTCATATGAATCTGAGATCAGGGATATAAAGGGAATTGGCTATGACATGTTAGGACAGCAGGCCTATATCTGGGATGGTGAAAAATTCTACAGTCTAAACGGCAATTCATATCGATATAAATTGTCTGAAGATGGCGGAACATATAACACAACCAATATCTATGAACGTATCTGGGCAAGTCAAGCACCGGTAATAGAAGATGATAATGCGACTGTTTCTATAGAAGTAGAAAATGATACAGACATTATAGAAAAAGAAACTACGGATGTAGAAGGAACAGAAACTACAGAAGTAGAAGGAATAGAAGCTACAGATATAGAAGAAAAAGAAACTACAGAAGTAGAAGGAAAAGAAAATACTAATAATACTGATATTACGGAAAAAGCAACAGCTGATAATACAGAAAAAGTTGAAGCAGATACTAAAACAATTACTGATACTAAAGAATCAACATCAGCTGCTAACGATAAATACCTTTACATAGATGGAATTCCATATTCTCCTCTCGGAAGTGATGACAGCGAATATGTGCTTGAACTTAACGGCTATACTTCATCCGGCGCCCTGTCACTTTCAAACGTTGCGGACCTTACAGATCTTCACGATGAGTTCAGAGATGCTGATATAGATGTATGCAGTCTTGAATCTGTATCATCAGTTGATGTTGTATCTGACTCATCATATAACCTATATACAGTATTCTGTTTTCCAAGAGATAACCAGGCATCAGACAGCTTTTTTGCCCAGGCTTCAAGATATTTGAGGCTGATACCGGTGCTGCATGTACTGCTTCCTGTAATCTCGGTTGTAGCAGGTCTTATCCTGATCTTACTCGTAGTACTTCTGGTTGTAAGAGCTGGCAAATATGATAACAAGGGTTCTTTTAACAGTGATATTTTTGCAAGCTTCCCTATGGAAGTGATGTTTGCTCTTGTCTGTATGGCAGAGTGCATGACGGGAGCACTTGTTGCCTATGCAATTGATGATCGGCTTATGGCAGGTAGTGGCGGATATCTCGTTCTTGGAATAGGGGCATTACTGGCTATCCTGGTAGGCACGCTATGGTTTGAAAGCGTTGTCATAAACTTTAAATCAGGTCATTTTTACAGAAATACCCTTTGTTACAAGATCATCATGTGGTTTGGCAGAATTATTGGAGGCATTAATAATTCAATAGTTGATTCCTTGAGAAATGTTAAGTGGAGTCAAAGGATAATCGTCATCTGCCTTTTAATAACATTTGGAGAAGCGCTGGGAATCATTAACATAAGTAACAGGCCGGGACTGTTTTTTGTATGGCTTATAGAGAAGATCATTTTGGCACTTGTTCTTTTCAAAGTGCTGAGAGATTATGGAAAAGTCAAAAATGCAGCAGTTGAGATGGCTGCAGGTAATATGGACGTTACAGTTAATACAGATGAGATGTTCATAGACCTTGAGGAGCACGGCAAGGCTCTTAACGAGATAAGCAGCGGTCTTAACAACGCTATCAGCGAGCGCATGAAGAGTGAGAGAATGAAGACAGAGCTTATAACCAACGTATCTCACGATATCAAAACGCCCCTTACATCCGTTATCAATTATGTAGATTTACTAGAAAAAGAAGACTTTGAAAACGAGACAGCAAGAGGCTACCTTGAAGTACTCGACAGACAGGCTAAGAGACTTAAAAAGCTAATAGAAGACCTTATAGAGGCATCAAAGGCAGCTACAGGCAGTATCAAGTTCAATATTGAAAACGTAAATGCAAGAGTACTTTTGCATCAGTCCATCGGCGAATTCGATGACAGGCTGTCAGACAGAAATATAGTAGTGATCACAGACGTTCCTGAAAAAGATGTATATGTTAAAGCAGACAACAGATATCTTTTCAGAGTATTCGATAACCTTATGAGTAATATCGTTAAGTACTCTCAGGAAGGCACCAGGGCTTATGTTGAGCTCAAAGAAGAGAACGGCCGCGCACATTATACTTTCAAGAATATTTCTAAAGATAAGCTAAATATATCAGCAGATGAACTAATGGAGAGATTCGTAAGAGGAGACCGTTCCAGAAATACTGAAGGTAACGGACTTGGACTATCTATCGCAAGATCACTTACTGAATCCATGGGAGGTAAGATGGAGCTGACAGTTGACGGAGATCTTTTTAAGGTTGATATATCGTTCCCGGAGGAAGTGGTAGAGGAAGAGTCGTGCGCATAAAAATACATCCATGTATTTTTAAACATGCGCTAGTTACATCCTGTAACCGTGCGCAAAAAATTAAATACACATTCAATATATCCATGTTTTTAACATGTTTATACAAATGACATTAAAGATTGGAGACAGAATTATGAAAAAAAGAATCGTAGCAGTTATTTTATCAATGGTGGTATGCTTTTCTGTTGGTGGATGCTCAAAGACAGAAAGCGAGAACAAGAGTGAAAATGGCAATGTTGAAGTTGTATCGGACGATCAGGTTGAGGTTTCTACAGATGATAGTGTAGTGAACGAGTCTGCAGATCCTAAAGCAGATACAACACTTTCAAACGGAACAATTGAAATATCATTATATGATGATGTTAATGATGTATTTGATAAGCTTGGCGAGTCTGACAAAGAAGATGAATTCGGAAATATCATTTATGATGATTTTACGATCCAGTGCTATGGAGAAGGCGATGACATGGAGCTTTCCGGCATCTTCACATACAGCGAGAATGTTAAGACCAGCAAGGGCATTTCAGTTGGAGCTTCTTACGACGATGTAGTAGCAGCTTATGGTGAACCTTCTTTCGAATCAGAAGAGGATGGCAATAAAGTACTTAACTACACATATACAGAATATACACTTAGCTTTACTATGGATAATGATAAGGTAGCATCCATCGCATTCACAGTAGGACTTGGTTAAATAATATATATAACATAATTAAATAACAATATTAACGGACGAAATGTATGCCTGCAGTCAAGGTTTCTAAAACTTTGGCTGCAGGCATTTTTTGTTAGACGTGTAATAAAAGCAATACGTTTAGAATGATCTTAAATTCAATTCATAAAACCAGGATGTTTTATCCAATAGAGAACCTCTGAAGGTTTCCGTTGATGGTATCAACCGCATCGGATACGGAAGTTGCAGCTGAAGCAACGAGCTCTGAAGATGATGCAACACCTTTGGCAGCTTCTGTAACTCTATCAACATTGTCGGCAATCTCCTGAGTGGAGGCTGACTGTTCCTGAGATACAGATGCCATGTTGGTAGATACATCGTTAACTTTCTCCATCTGAGAAGCCATCTGAGAAAGGATCTCATTAGCATCAGACAATTCAACTGTAATCTCCTTGAAGGTGGATGCAGCTATGTTTACGGTTTCAGCACTACTGTTGATAAGAGCAGTATTGGTCTCGGATTTTTCAGAAAGCATTCTAACTTTCTGAGACATATCCTTGATGATCTCGCCAATCTGATTGGTGGCATCAGCAGAGTTTTGTGCCAGAGCACCGATTTCTGATGCAACTACAGCAAATCCTTTTCCTGCCTCTCCGGCTCTTGCAGCCTCAATAGAAGCGTTGAGTGACAGAAGATTGGTCTGTGAAGATATGGAATTGATAAGATCAATGATCTGAGTGATCTTATCAGCTGCTTCATCAACATTGGCAACTGCATCGGCCATATCTTTCATAGATTCAACTATGTTAGACATACCATCTGCTACATTGGACATATCACGCTGTCCGGAATCGGCTTTTTTGACAAGATCATTCATGGAAGCTTCGATCTTTTGTTCGTCTTCAGAAACACTGGCTACAGTCTGGGCAAGAACTGTAGCGTTTTCTGCAACTTCGTTTACAGCCTGAGCCATACTCTCTATATTATCTCTGATCTGGGTCATGCTGGCTGACTGGTTATTAGCAGCTTCTTCCAGATCTTCTGCGGTAGTTTTTGATGTCTGTGCATCTCCGAGGAGTTTGCCCGAAACATCCTTGATCTCTGTAAGGGAATCCCTCATTCCATCAACGAATTCACCCATGGCTCTGTTCATGTATGCGATCTCATCATTACCCTTGGAGCTGATACTAACGGTAAAGTCGCCGCCAGAGATTTTTTCAATATTTTCGGTGAGAGATGTTACAGGCTTCTTGATCATCTTGTAAAGAGCCTGAGAAATGATAAGAACAACCAGTACTACAGAAACAACAGTAACTAATAACAAAATGACTATGAGATTCTGAAGTGTAGCCAGGACTTCTTTTTGTCTGGCATAACTTACTACGCTCCAGTCGGTTCCGTTAACATTGGAAGTTACGATGAAGTACTTGTCACCATTTGCATTGATGGATTTTACGATTCCGCTGTCTTCTTCGCCTTCACTGGCAACAAAATCTGCGATAGAAGCAAGGAGCGGTTCATCTGTAAGTTCAGATACATTTTTTCCGCAATATTCTGCATTATCTCTGTAGGAGAGGATGAGTCCGCCTTTGGTGATCATCATAGATCCGCCAGTCTTGTTGATAACAACTTCATTTAGCATTTGCTGGGAATCAGACATAAATAGATCAGCAGCAAAGCATCCTTCTCTGCCGTCTTTGAGATGTACGTGCCGGATAACTGTAGCACACAGATCACCTGTTACCTCATCAAAGTAAGGCTGATCGTAGTAATAGAACCAGGAATTGTCATAACCTATAGCCTCTTTATACCATGCTTTTTCTGTTATGTTCTCCATGGTGAAATCAGGAGCACTGGGATACAGAAAGGTGCCGTCGTTAAGAGCAAGGTATGCACCTGTTGGAAGCATACTGTATCTACCGACAGTTCCTGTCATATATTCCATGATATCGTCGTTAGTAGCATAGTCATTTTGTTCTACTGCATCAGCTACACCATTCAGGTAATAGAATGTTGATGACAGATTGCTATTGACCTTAGCAGCACTTGCGCTTACCTGATTGGCAAGAGAAGTATCGATAAGATCTTTGACGAGGTTATAACCAAAACTTAATATCAAAGCCTCTGCGATCAAAATGCTACCTATTAAGAGCGCTACAAATAAGATCGACAATTTAGTACTGATGGTCTTTATCGCCCTTTTTTGAGTTTTGTTTTTTTCTGCTTTAGCATCCTTACTCATAGAGATAATCCCTCCTGTTTGAATTCAAATAGATTAAACAGTTCATCATGCATCTTTTTATATCGGCAAATCATCAACTAAATTAAATATATAAATAAATTTTTTATCAATATAATTAATTGAAAAATATAATATTACTATCTGAAGTGGCCGATAAAGTAGTATATTGTGGGCACCTTGCGGTGGGGGATTATGACCGCATAATTTCCAGCCTTAGAAGGAGGTTAGAAATGGATAGTAATATGGAAGAAAAAAGCAGAAAAATGTCTCTGAAGGTTTTTCTCACAGGACTTGTAATGTTATCACTTGTCCTGATTGGTGGATTAATAACAATTCTTGCCGTAGTTAACTTAAGGCGTGGTATGGAAGATGAGGTTGAACAGGGCGTTAAGGCAACTTGCCAGACATACGCTATGGTTCTTCAATATACAAAAGGTATAGAAGATGGTTCAACAGATAACCTGGAAATTGATATGCATAATGAAACAGGTTATGACTATACCTTTTTTGTAGGGGATACCAGGCAGCGTTCAAGTATCGAGGGCGTAATCGGAACCAAGGCAGGAGATGCTGTTATCGAAGCAGTTCTTAATCAGAAACAAAGCTATCAGGCTCAAAATGTTGTTATCAATGGGGAAAAATACTATGTAGCTTATGAGCCGCTTACGGATGAAGCAACAGGCGAAATATATGGTATGGCTTTTGTTGGTCTTAAAAAGCTCAATATCAGTACATATATTTCAGATCGTGTAAAAACAATGATCACTCTTGCGGGTGTTCTTATCATCTTTTTTACTGTTGCAACAATCAAATATGTCCTTAGCATAGTTAAGGCTCTGGATGAAAATGTTAAAGCTGTTCGTCAGATGTCTACCGGCGATCTTGATATAGCTCTTACTGAAAAAGTTAAAAATCGTAAAGATGAACTTGGTGAGATGTCTTCAGCATTATTTGAAATGGCAGAAAAGATCCGAAGCGTTATCGGAAATGCGAGAGTATCTTCTGACGAAGTTGATAATTCTGCAGGCTATCTGAATGAAAATGTTAAGACAATCTCAGAGACAGCAGACCATGTAACAACGGCTGTATCGCAGGTTGCAAGCGGTGCTTCGAGTCAGGCTGAGTCTTTACAGGAAGCTGTTGAAAACGTTAATGATATTAACGAAGCTGTTCATTATATCATTGAAAATACAGATCAGATGAAAGATATCGCTGATACGATGCAGGAAAATTCCAAGGCGAGTCAGGATAAGCTTACAGAACTCAGAATGTCTACGAGAGAGAGTATTGCTGCTATTGATGGCATTGTTGAACTGATCCAGAATACAAATAATGCAGTTACAACGATAAGTGAGGCGGTTGAAATCATTGATGCTATCGCAGCTGAGACCAACCTTCTTTCACTTAATGCAAGTATTGAGGCTGCCAGAGCAGGTGAAGCCGGTAAAGGTTTTGCAGTTGTTGCTGATGAGATACGCCAGCTGGCTGACCAGTCCGCAGATGCTGCCAAGAACATTCAGGAAGCTATGAACGGACTTGCTGCCGATTCCAACAGAACCATGGAAGAAGCAGGAAGTGTACAGGAAACAATGAGCAAGCAGCGCCATACTATCCACAGAACTATCGAGCAGGTTGACCTTCTTATCGAAGATATCAATAAATCAATATCAATTACTAAAGAAATCGTTAAGAACGTTGACAGGACAAGCACAGCAAGTACAAGCATATCAGAGACAATTACAAATCTTTCAGCTATCTCTCAGGAGAATGCTGCAAGTTCAGAAGAGACAAGAGCTTCTATGCAGAATCTTTCAGATACAATGGATGTATTGTCACAGAAAGCAAGTGGTCTTAATGATATAGCAAAAGTTCTTGATGAAGAAATGTCATTCTTCCAGGTTGGCAGGCAAGCTGTTAATGCGTAAGTAAATTTAATGTGTATATAAATAATGGGCGTATATGTACTTACGTCCATTATTTTATTATTTTAAGTAATTCAAAGATATACATAAAATAGCTAAAAGTGCCGATAGGAATACTATACGATATCTATTTTTTCACATTTATTCATCAATATAGTAATAAAAGTAATAGAAATCTACGGAGGAATCTATTATGGCAAATGAAGGTAAGCAGTCAAAAAAGGCAAGGCAGCCTGGCCAGAAGAGCATTAAGACAAGACTTATTGCTGTTATGGTAGCTGTTGTATCAATTCCGCTTATAGTGTCTCTGGCTATCAGTTATTTTTCATCAACTAATAAAGCGCTTGAAGATGCTGAAACCTCCCTTAGCTGGCAGGCTCAGTATATTGCGTCTGAATTCAATACCGTTATAAAAGAGAATCTGGATTTAATTGAAGCTATTGCAAATAATCCAACTACAATAGTTTATATGGAAGGAACAGCAGGAATAAGTGATGATGTTATGATCCAGATGCTTCAGGTCAATGATGCGATCCTTGATGATGGCAATGTTATTGCTATTGCTGATGCTACGGGTATGCAGGTTGTCAAATCAAGCGGGACACTTACTGACGTATCATCAAGAGAATACTTTCAGGAAGCTAAGAAAGGAAATTCCTACATCTCCAATGTACTTGTAAACAGTACAACAGGTGACAGAATGATAACGATGTGTGTACCTATCAAGGGGTCAAATGGAGATATTATAGGAACAGTTCAGAGAAACTATTCATTATCTGCCCTTCATGAATTACTTGCTTCAAAGACAGAAGATGCTTTCGTTGCAGATAGAAATAATATCATGGCAGCTCATGCCAAGATGGAAATAGGACCGGATGAGGAGTATGACTTGACAGGGGCTTCATATTGTGTAGATGGTTCAGGAACAATTGTTGATAAGACAAGTTTTGATACTCCGCTTATCATGTCATATTATGAAGATGATGTTACAGGATTTAAGGTCGTAGTATCTACTGATTATAACAAGGCTATGGCATCCGCCAATAAATCTGCTATGATCTCTATCATATTAGGCGTTTTAATGCTTGTCGCTGCAGTTGTGATCTCATTCCTTATGGCTAAGAGCTTTACAGATCCTATTAAGGAAGTTAATGAATCTCTGGCACAGCTTGCTGATGGTAAATTCCAGACTATAAATAAATTCACTAAGCAAAAAGATGAATTTGGTTCAATGGTTAACAATACCAATACTGTAATTGGTAAGCTTTCCGGTATAGTTAACAGTATTAAGGCTTCCTCAGATACTGTTGAGACGTCTTCCATGGAATTATCAGACATGGCTAGTCAGATCTCTCAGACTACAGAAGATGTAGCAAATGCAGTTCAGGAAATTGCATCCGGTGCTACCCAGCAGGCTGATGAAATTCAGTCAGCATCTGAAAGTGTTGGAAATATCGGAGATGCTGTTGTAGATGTACAGTCATCAACTAATGACCTTGAAGGTCTTGCAGGAAGAATGCAGGAAGCATCTGAAGCTTCATCTGCTTCTCTTTCTAACCTTCAGGAATCCAGTAACGAGATGACAGGTAAGATAGATGAGATTTCAACAGCTATTTCTGCAACACAGAATGCTGTTACTAATATCAACGACAAGGTTGAGGGCATTTCCTCCATTGCAACTCAGACCAACCTCCTTTCACTCAATGCTTCTATCGAAGCAGCAAGAGCAGGTGAGGCAGGAAGAGGCTTCGCAGTTGTTGCTGAAGAGATCGGTAAACTTGCAGAAGATTCCAAGAACATGGCTGATGAGATCCGTAAAGAGATGGATATCCTCCTTGAGCAGTCTAAGGCAGCAGTTAACGCAGCTGAGTCTATCAAGGATAGTAATGGCAATCAGCAGACAGCTCTTGGTGAGACACTTCAGAGTGTAAACAGTATGCTTGAAGATATTGCATCTACAGTTGGAGGTGTTCAGAGAATTGCAGCAGGAGCTGAAACCTGTGAGACGTCCAAGAACTCTGTTGTTGATACAATGAGTGCTCTGTCGGCTATTTCAGAAGAGAATGCAGCTTCTTCACAGGAGACTGGAGCTTCCATGCAGGAACTTTCTGCAACAGTTACAACACTTGCAGAATCTGCTAAAGGACTTAAGGACGTAGCAGAGAAGCTTAATCAGGAGATGGCATTCTTCAAATAAGCATAAATGAGTATATAAAAGTATTGATACCTACAGCTGTGGTGGTAACACTTGGCTGTAGGTATTTTTATTTTTTATTATTTTTTATTAACGCCTTGCTATGCCTTGCTGCTGAATTGAAAACTTAAATTCCAGTTCATTCAGCCAAAAACTGGAACTTAGTATTGCAAAGTTACTCCCGGAAATAAGTTTTGCAAATATCCCGGTAT
>JAEEGH010015548.1_pt1 | contig 16511 bp, 17 predicted proteins | sample 9134181 | NCBI WGS metagenome assembly JAEEGH01 (sample SAMN16246544, study PRJNA631951) | gut metagenome | biome: gut microbiome; feature: rumen; material: DP-attached | host: Bos | place: Iran: Karaj | collected 2018-10
CGTTGAGCGGCGTGTAGTTCCACCCGTCGCTGGAGAGGGCGTAGTGGATCTGCTCCTGCTCGGGAGCGTTGCCGGTGAAATACGTGAAGAGATAGCTCTCCTCCTTCTTGGCTTCTGCTGAGAGCGCGCAGGCTACAGCAGCGAAAATCATGATTTTTTTCATGGTCTTGAATTTATAGTTTGTTGTTTTTTGTTATTCCTTATTATATTATGTGTATATGATAAGACTTCTTTTTTGGCGATTGGTTTAATTCTCCACACGAACGGAGTCGCGCCGGAGGGAATCGGCCCGCACGGAGTCGGGGTGCACGGCCAGGACGGCGGGCCCCATCCATTCGCTCTGCTTGATGTCCTCCTTGGGCGCCGCAAACTTGGCCCGATAGCGCGGGAAGCGCTCGTCCAGCAGCAGCGACTGTATGAAGTAGCCGAAGACGGGCAAGGCCGTGCGGCTGCCCTGACCCAGCTGGCCCGTGCGGAAGTGGATGCTGCGGAACTCGCCTCCGACCCACGCGCCGGCCACCATCTTGGGCGTGACGCCGACGAACCAGGCGTCGGAGTGGTTGTTGCTCGTGCCGGTCTTGCCGCCGAATTCGGAGTACTGCAGGACGGGATGGATGTATTGCCAGAGCGCCTGCGTCGTGCCGCCCCGCTCCTTGAGGCCGGCTTCCAGCATCTTCTGCATGAAGTAGGCCGTGCGGTAGGGCACCGCCTGCACGGGCTGGTGCTTGGGCTCGTAGACGGTGCGTCCGTGGCGGTCCACAATCTTGGTGATGAGCACCGGAGCCTCGTAGAGACCCTCGTCGATGACGGTGCAGTAGCCGTTGACCAACTCCAGAAGATTCACGTCGCAGGAGCCCAAAGGCAGGGATTTCACGTTGGAGAGGGGAGACTCGATGCCCATGGCGTGCGCCGTGCGGATGACGTTGGGGATGCCCACTTCCTGTCCGATCTTCACGGCCACGGAGTTGATGCTCTGGGCGAAAGCCGAGTGCAGGGGCATGTTGCTGCCCGAGAAGAAGCCGTTGGCGTTGTGCGGCGCATAGATGCCGGGCTTGCCGGTGGCGTCGGTGTCGGGATAGGCGATCCAGCGGTCCACGCGGCGGTCGACGGGCTTCATGCCCTGATTCATCGCTTCGGCGTAGGCGAAGAGCTTGAAGGTGCTGCCGGGCTGACGCATCGCCGTCACCTTGTCGTATTTCCAGCGGTCGAAGTCGATGTCGCCCACCCAGGCCTTCACCGCGCGTGTGTCGGGCTCGATGGCCACGAAGCCGCAGTGGAGATAGCGCAGCATCTGGCGGATGGAGTCCAGATTGTCCGTATGATTCCGGCGTGCGATGTCCTCCACGAAGCCGGGAATCTCGCGCCCCGTGCGGTCGGTCCAGGGCGCTGTGTTGCCCCAGTGGTCGTCGAACTTCTGCTGCACGACGGCCATCTGTCGGGCGACGGCGTCCTCCGCATGCTGCTGGATGCGGGTGTCGATGGCGGTGTAGATCTTCAGGCCGTCCACGTCGAGGTCCAGGCGGTCGGTGCTGTCGCAGTCCTTCACCAGACCTTTCACGCAGAGCATGTCGATGTATTTGCGGAGGTATTGGCGGAAGTAGGGCGCGATGCCGTTGGCGGCGTCCTTTTCCGTTTGCTGCCGGCGCAGCACTATGGGCAGCGCCTTGAGCGAATCGAGCTGCGCCTCGGTGGCGGGGCGTCCGCCGAAGGTCATCCCTCCGTTCTCATAGAGGTTGTCCAGGACGATGTTGCGACGCGTGAGGGCGTTCTCGGGATGCAGCCTGGGGTTGTAGGTCGAGGTGGCTTTGAGCAGACCCACCAGCACGGCGGACTCCTCGTAGGAGAGGCTGTCGGGCGTCGTGCCGAAATAGCTGCGCGCCGCCGTCTTGATGCCGAAGGCGTTGGAGCCGAAGTCCACCGTGTTGAGATACATCGTGAGGATGTCCTCCTTGGAGTAGAGGAACTCCAGTTTCTCGGCCACAATCCACTCCTTCATCTTCATCACCAACAGCTTCACGCCGGGGATGTGGCCGCAGAGGCCGGTGGAGTAGCGGGTGCGCACGCGGAAGAGGTTCTTGGCCAGCTGCTGCGTGATGGTGGAGGCGCCGCGGGCGTTGCCCTGCATCATGTCCTTGCCGGCGGCGAAGAGCCCTTGGAAGTCCACTCCGTGATGGTAGTAGAAGCGCTCGTCTTCGGTGGCGATGAGGGTGCGGACGAGCAGGGGAGAGATCTGCCCGTAGGTCACGGGCGTGCGGTTTTCGTTGTAGTAGCGGCCCATGAGCACGCCGTCGGCGCTGTAGACCTCACTGGCCTCGGAGACGACGGGATCCTTGATGTCGGAGAAGCCCGGACTGCGGCCGAAGAGCCAGAGGAAATTTATGTCGATGAGCCCCAAGAGGATGATGATGCCGATGAAGAAGGCCAGCGTCCAGACGCACAGCAGGCGCCACCAGGGCCCCTGAGTCATCAGGCGTCCGAGGTGTATCTGTTTTATGTTAAATCCTGCCATACGATTTCAGTATCTTTATTGAACCACGTCATTTGTTTTTTCGCGTAAACGCGCGTATTCTTTTTTATCCGTTCTACGGCCATATCCAGAGGCCATTCGCCGTCGATCACGCGGAAGAGCTCCTTGTAGCCCACGGTGTTGAGGCTGTTGAGGTGGCGGTAGGGGTAGAGCCTTCGGGCCTCGTCCATCAGTCCCTGCTCCATCATGAGGTCCACGCGGCGGTTGATGCGCCCGAAGAGGTCCTCGCGCTCGCGCCGCAGTCCCAGTTTGCTGATCCTGAAGGGGCGCTCTTTCCTGTGCGCCTTGAGGAAGTCGGAGTAGGGCCGGCCGCTGGTGTAGCAGATCTCCAGAGCATGCACCACGCGGCGTGTGTTCTTGCGGTCTACCCGGGCGTAGTGTTCGGGGTCGAGCAGTTTCAACTCCGCCAGCAGCGGATCGAGCCCTTCGCTCTGCAGCCGCGCCTTCAGCGTTTCACGGACTTCACCATCGACGGTGGGGATGTCGTCGATGCCGTTGCACACGGCGTCTATATACATCATCGACCCGCCGGAGAGAATCACCCGCCGGTGATCCCTGAAGAGCTGCTCCAGAAGCCGGAGCACGTCTTCTTCGTAGCGGGCGGCAGAGTAGTATTCGTCCAAAGCGAGGATGCCCACCATGTAGTGTTTGACGCGGGCCATTTCCTCTTTCGTGGGCGCTGCCGTCCCTATTTTCATGTCTTTGTATATCTGGCGGCTGTCGCAGTTGATGATGGGGCATCCCCACCGCTCGGCCATCGACAGTGCCGTCTCGGTCTTGCCCACCGCTGTGGGTCCGAGCACCACAATCAGTTCGTTATCTGATGAATCCACGTTTGCTGCTGCGGATGAATTCCAGGATGTAGTCGCGCTCGGGGCTCTGGGGGATTTCGTTCTCCACCTGCTCCAGGAGGTCCTTCAGCAGTCCGGTGCCCTGCAGGATGATCTGATAGGTGCGGTGTATGTTGTCAATCGTCTCGCGGTCGAAGCCCCTGCGCTTGAGACCCACCACGTTGAGGCCGCAGAAGGCGGCGGGGTCTCTGGCAATCATCGAGAAGGGCAGGATGTCCTGCGAGGAGCGTGTGCCGCCGCCGACCATCACGTAAGAACCCACACGGCAGAACTGATGCAGCAGCACGTGAGCCGAAAGGATGGCCTTGTCGTCGATGATCGTCTCGCCGGCCAGCTTCGTGCCGTTGCCGATGATGCACTGGTTGCCGACGATGGCGTCGTGGGCCACGTGGACACCCTCCATCAGCAGATTGCCCGAACCCACCACGGTGCGTCCTTTGGCGGCGGTGCCGCGGTTGATGGTGACGTTCTCGCGTATCTTGTTGTTGTCGCCGATCTCGGCCGTGCTCTCTTCGCCAACAAACTTCAGGTCCTGCGGAATGGCGCCGATGACGGCACCGGGGAAGAAGGTGTTGCCGTTGCCGATGCGCGAGCCGTAGAGCACCGTCACGGAGTTCATCAGCGTATTGTTGTCGCCGATGACTACATTGCGGTCGATGTAGCAGAAGGGTCCGATCTCGCAGTTTTCCCCGATCTTGGCTTCGGGGTGAATGTAAGCTAAAGGTGATATCATAGTGTTCTGAGTTTACGTGCTAAGACATTGTTGATGGTGTGTCCGGGCTTGTAGGCCGTGATCTTGCCCTGAATGGGGCGTCCGACGGGGGCCATGTCGCCGATGATGTCCAGCGCCTTGTGGCGGGCGCACTCGTTGTCCCACTGCAGGGGGCGGTGCTGGATGTAACCCAGTTTGGTGGCGTCGCGCTTCTCGGCGCCGACGTGCTGGCAGAGGGCGTCGAGCTTCTCCTGCGGCAGCTCGATTTCGTAGATGACGACGGCGTTGTCCAGATCGCCGCCCTTGATGAGGCCCATCTCCAGCAGCGGCGCGATTTCGCGCACGAAGACGAAGGTGCGGGCGGCGGCCATCTCCTTCGGGAACAGGCTCATGTCCGTGATTTCGGCGGAGCTCTCTCCGAGCACCTGTCCGGGGAACTTGATGGTGGCGTTCACCTCGAAACGGTCTGAGGGCTCGATGCGTATCCAGCTGCCGGTCTTCTCGTCCTTCACTTCGAGGGGCTCCCTGATGACGAGGGGGCGACGTTCGGCCTCCTGCTCCACGACGCCCACTTTTTCTATCTCGCGGGCATAAAGGGCGGCGCTGCCGTCGAGGATGGGAAACTCGGGTCCGTCCACTTCAATCCACACGTTGTCGATGCCGGCCGCCATCAGTGCGGCCATGCCGTGTTCGATGGTGCTGCATTTCACGCCGCCGGCGTTGACCACCGTGCCGCGTGTGGTCTCCGTGACGTTCTCGGCCAGACATCTGACCACAGGCTGTCCTTCCAGATCGGTGCGGCAGATGAAGTATCCGTGATCAGCCGGTGCCGGCTTCATCGTCACGGTGAGATCCAGTCCCGTATGCAGTCCTTTGCTCTTGAGGGAGAAGCTCCCTCCAAGGGTTCGCTGTTTCATATCTTCGTTCAGTGTGTGCTTTATGTTTTTATGTTTTGTTACTCAGTCTTTGTTCTCTTCGAGTGCGGCGAGGCGTTTCTTCATTTGGTTGAACTCGGCCCACATCTCGGGCAGCTGCTTGATGACGGCCTGCGCCTTCCACCAGGTGCGGGGGTCGATGCCGGGGGAGCCCATCAGCTGCGTGCCGGCCTTCTTCACGTTGTTGGGCACGCCTGTCTGTGCGCCGCACTGCACTCGGTCTGCTATCGTGGCGTGACCGGCGATGCCCACCTGGCCGCCGAACATACACCATTCGCCGATCTTCGTGCTTCCGGCCACACCCACCTGTGCCGACATCACCGTGTGCGAGCCGACTTCGTCGTTGTGGGCGATCTGCACCAGGTTGTCCAACTTCACGCCGCTGTGGATGACGGTCGCACCCATCACGGCGCGGTCCACGCAGGTGTTGGCGCCGATCTCCACATCGTCTTCGATGACGGCGATGCCGATCTGGGGTATCTTGTCGTAGCCTTTCTCCGTGGGCTGGAAGCCGAAGCCGTCGGCGCCGATGACGCATCCGGCGTGCAGGATGCAACGCTTGCCCACACGGCAGTCGTGGTAGATGACGGCGTTGCTGTAGATTTCCGTGTTGTCACCGACGGTGACGTTGGGGCCTACGGTGACGTGGGGATGCAGCACGCAGCCGTCGCCGATCTTCGCGCCCGGGCCGATGGCCACGAAGGGTGCCAGATAGACGTCCTTGCCGACGGTGGCGGTGGGGTCCACGAAGGCCAGCTCGCTGATTCCCACCTTCTTGGGCTTCATGCTCTCGTAGATCTGAAGCAACTGCGCCACAGCCTCTCGGGCGTCGGGCACCTTGATGAGGGTGGCCCTGAGCTCCTGCTTGGGCTCGAAGGTCTCGTTGACCAGCACCACGCTGGATGCCGTCGTGTAGATGTAGTGCTCGTATTTCTCGTTGGCCAGGAAGGAGATGCATCCCGGCGTGCCTTCTTCGATCTTGGCGAAGTTGTTCACTTTGGCCTGAGGGTCTCCGACCACTTTGCCGCCGATGAGGCCGGCGATCATTTCTGCTGTGAATTCCATATGGTATTGAGTTGTTCGTTCATTTGCTGTTGCACTTCGCGGGCTTTCTCCGCTGCCACTTCGGCATATCGCTCCGAGGAGTCGGCGTAGATGATGGCGCGCGAGGAGTTGACGATGAGGCCGCAGTCCGCGGTCATGCCGTAGCGGCACACTTCCTCCAGACTGCCTCCCTGGGCGCCCACACCGGGCACGAGCAGGAAGCTCTCCGGCGCCACGCGGCGGATATCGGTGAAGAGTTCGCCTCTGGTGGCGCCCACGACGTACATCATGTTCTCGGGCGTGCCCCATTGCTGGCTCTTGCGGATGACTTTCTCAAAGAGGCGTTCGCCTTCCTTGTCCTCCGTCAGTTGGAAGTCCAGCGAGCCTTTGTTGCTGGTCAGTGCCAGGACAATCACCCATTGACCCTCCTTCCCGAGGAACGGCGTCACGCTGTCTTCACCCATATAGGGCGCCACCGTGAGGGCGTCCACGCCGTAGGTCTCGAAGAAGGTGCGGGCGTACATCTGTGAGGTGTTGCCGATGTCGCCGCGTTTGGCGTCGGCGATGATCATCTGGTCGGGATAGCGCTCCTTGAGATACTGCACCGTCTTCTCGAAGGCGGCCAGTCCCTTCACGCCTTCGGCCTCGTAGAAGGCCAGATTGGGCTTGTAGGCCACGCAGTAGGGGGCTGTGGCGTCGATGATCGCCTTGTTGAAGGCGAATATGGGGTCTTCTTCCCCGAGGATGCACTGGGGCACCTTTCTCAGATCGGTGTCGAGTCCCACGCAGAGGAAGCTCCTCTTGCGCCTTATGTTGTCGATGAGTTCTTGTCTGGTCATAGTTCTGATTCTTTCATTCGTTCTGCGTTCTCGGCCACGATGAGGTGGTCGATGACGTCCTGTATGTTGCCGTCCATGAAGGCGGCGAGGTTATATACTGTGTAGCCGATGCGGTGGTCGGTGATGCGCCCCTGCGGATAGTTGTAGGTGCGTATCTTGGCCGAACGGTCGCCCGTGGAGACCATCGTCTTGCGTCTGGAGGCGATGTCGTCGATGTATTTCTGGTGTTCTTTGTCGTAGATGAAGGTGCGCAGACGGGCTAGAGCGCGCTCCTTGTTCTTGGGCTGGTCGCGCGTCTCGGTGCACTCCACCAGGATTTCCTCGTCTTCGTCCGTCATGGGGTTGTGCCAGACGTAGCGGGCGCGCACGCCGCTCTCCACCTTGTTCACGTTCTGTCCGCCGGCGCCGCTGCTGCGGAAGGTGTCCCACTTGATGGCGCCCTCGTTGATTTCCACATCGAAGGCCTCTGCTTCCGGAAGCACAGCAACCGTAGCTGCAGAAGTGTGCACGCGGCCCTGTGTCTCCGTGGCCGGTACGCGCTGCACGCGGTGCACGCCGCTCTCGTATTTGAGGATGCCGTAAACGCCTTCGCCCGTCACCGAGAAGATGATTTCCTTGTAGCCGCCCACGGCGCCCTCAGAGAAGCTCGACACGGCCATCTTCCAGCCCTTCTGCTCGATGTATTTCGAGTACATGCGGAAGAGGTCGCCGGCAAAGAGGGCCGCTTCGTCGCCGCCCGTGCCGCCTCGGATCTCCATGATGACGTTCTTGTCGTCTTCGGGGTCGGCGGGGATGAGCAGCAGCTTGATTTCCTCCTCCAATCGGGGGATGCGCTCTTCGCTCGCGGAGAGCTCTTCGCGCAGCATCTGGCGGCTGTCTTCGTCGCTCTCTTCGCGGAGCATCTCTTTGGCCAGCTCGATGTTGTCCAGCGTGTCCACATATTCTTTGCGGGCTCGGACGATTTTGCCCAGGTCCTTGTATTCCTTTGTCAGCCGCACGTAGCGCTTCTGGTCGGCAATCACGGCGGGGTCGGTGATGAGCGTGCTCACTTCCTCGTAGCGGCTCACCAGCCCGTCCAACTTATCGAGCAGCGTGTTATTCATAGTCAAACGTGCCGGCTTCCGACTTGATGGTGAGGCTCTTGCGGCCCTCTTCAATGTGGCCGATGATGCGCGCTTCGATGTTGAAGCCTTCGGCCACCTTCATCACCTGTGCGGCGTCTTCGGGGCTGACGTAGATCTCCATCCTGTGGCCCATGTTGAACACCTTGTACATCTCCTGCCAATCCGTGCCGCTCTCTTCCTTGATGATGCGGAAGAGGGGCGGGATGGGGAAGAGGTTGTCCTTGACGACGCGGCAGTCGTCGCCCACAAAGTGGAGCACCTTCGTCTGTGCGCCGCCCGTGCAGTGGACCATGCCGTGCACCTTGGGCCTCATCTCCGTGAGCAGCTGTTTGATGACGGGGGCGTAGGTCCTCGTGGGCGAGAGCACCAGTTCTCCGGCCGTCACGGGTGCGCCCTCCACCTTGTCGTCCAGACGGTAGCGGCCGCTGTAGACCAGCTCCTCGGGCACGGCTTTGTCGTAGCTCTCGGGGTATTTCTCCGCCAGGTATTTGGCGAACACGTCGTGGCGTGCGGAGGTCAGACCGTTGGAGCCCATGCCGCCGTTGTAGCGCTTCTCGTAGCTGGCTTGTCCGGTGGACGAGAGGCCCACGATGACGTCGCCGGGACGGATGTTGGCGTTGTCGATCACGTCGCTGCGCTTCATGCGGCAGGTCACGGTGCTGTCCACGATGATGGTGCGCACCAGGTCGCCCACGTCGGCCGTCTCGCCGCCCGTGCCGTATATGCCGATGCCCATCTGGCGCAGCTCCTCAAGCAGCTCGTCGGTGCCGTTGATGATCTCGGAGATCACGTCGCCCGGGATGAGCATCTTGTTGCGGCCGATGGTCGAGGAGACCAGGATGCCGTCCACGGCGCCCACGCAGAGCAGGTCGTCGGTGTTCATGATGAGGGCGTCCTGCGCGATGCCTTTCCACACGCTCAGGTCTCCCGTCTCGCGCCAGTACATGTAGGCCAGGGAACTCTTCGTGCCGGCGCCGTCGGCGTGCATGATGTTGCAGTATTCGGGGTCGCCGCCGAGGATGTCGGGGATGATTTTGCAGAAGGCTTTGGGGTAAAGCCCCTTGTCGATGTTCTTAATGGCGTTGTGCACGTCTTCCTTGGCTGCACTCACGCCGCGCATCATGTATCTTTGGTTGCTCATATGCCGTGTTGTTTTTTTTACTTTAGTAATTCTGCGCAAATATACAACTTTTTTTTCAATTCTGCCGCACTCTCCGCCCTTTTTTGTACCTTTGCACCCGAAAATAGTCAAAATCCCATGATTGATCTTCAACAGCTGGGCCCCGAGGAGCCCTATCGCGAGATGTTCACCATTGAAGGAGAGCCGGAGGAGGCCCGTGAGGCGCGCCGGCGCATCCTGGAGGCTTTTCAGGATCTCCGGTTCTACGAGCGCGACCACATCTATCTGCTTCACGGCGAGCGTCTTCCGTCCGTCTCGGGCATCGCTTCGCGCTTCGAGAGTCAGCATTTCGACCCCGTCTCCCAGAGCGAGTCCTACGCCCTGCGTCACGGTGAGACCCCGGAGTATTGGCGGGCGCAGTGGGAGTGTAACAGCTTCCGCGCCACCACGCTGGGCACCAAGACCCACGAGTTCGGCGAGAGCCTCTCTTATCTGCGTGCGGGCCATCCCGAGTTCATCCGTCCTTCGGTGGCGTCGCAGTATCTGGAGCGTCACGGCTTCCTGGCGCCCATCCATCCCAAGGAGGAGGCGGCCAAAGCCTTCCTCGAGGGTCTGCATCCTTCGCTGCACCTCGTGCTCAACGAGGCGCGGGTCTACAGCGGCCTCAATCCCGACCCTTCGCGCAACCTCTCCGAGCGCATCTGCGGCACCTTCGACATGCTCTATTGGTACGACGGCGAGGGCGATGCTTCCCGTGCCGGTTTCGTGCTCTTCGACTACAAGACCAACGCCTCGCTCTTCTCCGAGTTCAACCAGCGCAACCATGTCATGCTCATGTCGCCTTTTTCTGATCTTGTTCAGGAGAGCATCGGCGAGTACACCATCCAGTTGAGCCTCTATGCACTGATGCTTGAAGACATCGGTATTAATGTGCTGGGTCGCAGGATAGTATGGCTTAAGGATGACGGCACTTTTGAGACGTTTGCTCTGCCCGACGTCTCCGACCGCCTCCGCAATTGTTTGTAAAGTTAATGGTCAATGGTCAATGTTCAATGTTCAATGAAAAAACATAAGATTCTCTTCGTCTGTCACGGCAACATTTGCCGCAGTCCGATGGCCGAGTTCATCATGAAGAATCTCGTAGAGAAGGCCGGTCTCGCGGACCGTTTCGACATCGCTTCCGCCGCCACCAGCACCGAGGAGATCGGCAATCCCGTTTATCCTCCCGCACGCCGCAAGCTCTCCGAGCACGGCATCTCCTGTGCGGGCAAGACGGCGCGTCAGATGACGCGTGCGGACTACGAGCGCTACGACCTGCTCATCGGCATGGACCGTTGGAACCTGCGCAACATGGAGCGCATCGCCGGCGGCGATCCCGAGGGCAAGATCCGGCCGCTGCTCTCACGCGATGTGGCCGATCCCTGGTACACCGACGACTTCGATGCCACCTGGCGCGACTGCCTCGAGGGCTGCTCTCGGCTGCTTAAGGAATTGACAATTGATAATTGATAATTGATAATTGACAATTAACCCTGAATCCTGAATCCTGAATCGTTAAATTTCAATAACATGCGGCTTCACGTCGAGGTCGTGTGTGGCGAGACTCTCGACGCAGTCGGGGTTCATCGACTGCTCGCGTATCCACAGCAGTGAGCGACGCTGCTGGTCCTTGTCGATAGCCACGCCGCTGGTGATCATCTCCTTCCACGACTTCGTGGCGTAGCCGCCGTCGGAGAAGAGCAGGACGTAGCGCCCCTCTTCATTGGTCAGCTTCACGGCGCAGAGGCCGTCGCAGTGGCCGGGGATGTTGATCATCTTCACGCTGCCGTCGCCGAAGAGGTCGAACGACTTGCCGGCAGGCCCGTCGAAGCCGTTCCATTGTATGGTGTGCAGATCCACGTCCTTCCACCACACTTTTCTGTAGCGCACCAGCTTGTTCCTGCGGGCGCACTCCAGCTCTTCCGCCGCCACGAGGATGTGCTTGGCGTCCTTCACGGCGCGCAGTCCGTTGGCGTGGTCGCAGTCGAGATGCGTCATCAGCACGAAGTCGAGGTCCGCGGGCTTGATGTCCATGGAGGCCAGCTGTTCGTCCACGGCCTGTCCGTAGGGAAGACGCCCCTGGTTCACCTTGTAGAGCAGCGGCGAGCCGAGACTCTTAACCTGCGCGGCTTTGTCGAACACGCCTCTGGGCGACATGCTGCGGTGCCATCCCGTGTCCACGAGGATGAGGCCCTTGGGGTGCTCGATGAGATAGACCGATACGGGCAGCCACAGCCAGTCTCTTTTCGGGGTGGTGAGACCGGATGCTTTCAGCAGGCTGCAGTGGTCGCCTCCGAAGGGCAGATCGGGTGAAACGCGTACTTCGCCGGTGTGCAGGACATGTATCTTCATGGTTTTTCGTTTGTATTTTTGTTATTTCCGCCGCAAAGATATGTGTTTTTTCTGAACCCGCAGTGTTCTGTTTTGCCCGAATATTTATCTTTTTTCTACCTTTTCGTTTAATATTGTAGATTTTTTTTCGTATTTTTGCCGATGTTATGAAACAATTGGACTTTGAAGAGCTCTGGAAGAACCAGTTTTTCGACTACAAAGACCTTGATCTTCTGGTGATGGACAACATCAGTCGCATGGACTTTTCGTCCTATGAAAGCACGGCGCTGTCTTTCCTGGCGACGGGCTATTGTGACTGCGGCAGCATGAAGGTCGTCATTGAGGGTCGTGAATACCTCATCACCGCCGGCGATCTGTTCGTCTATTTGCCCGGTCAGAGGATTGACAGGATGTCGAAGAGTCCCGATGCCCGCGTGAGGGTGATGGCTTTTCCGCGCAGCGCCGTCATCCGTTCGCTCTATCTCGACAAATATGTCTGGCAGACGCTCTCTTACCTCAGAGAGCATCCGCTCTTCACGCTCACGCCTCTCGAGCGTCAGGGCCTAGACCATTACCACCGCCTGATGATGATCAAGGTGCAGCAGCTTGGGGGTGATTTCGACCGCGATGTGGTGCGTCTGCTCTTCCAGTCGATGATGCTGGAGCTCCTGATGCTGGCCGACCGTCATCGTCTCAAGTCCTCCGGCTCCGAAGCTCCGACGCAGGAGAAGGATGCTTCGGTGCGTCAGTCCGTCCTGGTCTTTCGCCGCTTCATGTCGCTGCTCTCGGAGTCGGGCGGCATGTTGCGCAGCGTGTCGGCCTGTGCCGGGCTGCTGAATGTCACGCCGAAGTATCTCTGCAAGTGTGTCCGTGAGGAGTCGGGCCGTCCGCCTATTTACCACATCCACCGCTCTGTGGCCGACGCCATCCGTCAGCAGCTGCGCTACAGCGACAAGACCGTCAAGGAGATTGCCACCGCGCTGGATTTTCCCAGCCTCTCCTTCTTCGGCCGTTTCGTCCGGGAGCATCTCGGCATGTCGCCCACGGCCTTCCGTCGCCAGAGTCTCCAGTCGCAGGACTCATTCGGTTTGTTGCACTAAGTCAAAGATCGCTTTAATCTTTACATCCGCACCCGCATTTGGCAACTCAACGGCAACTCAATGGCGGCTTTGCGGCTGTTTTGGAGGTCCGCTGACCTCGTTTTTGTCTTTTGACGGTGCAAAGGTACGACACAAAAAAAAGCTAATGCACAACTCTTCTTGTAACCCCTATGTAAATCAGCGAAATATAACAATCGAAGAAATTGGTTTGGCGGTTTTCGCATCTTCGCATTTTCGCATTTTCGCATATGCGTTATATAATAACCTGCCTACGCGTATCGTAGCCGTATGCGACGCGCATATTTTGACAAAAAGCCCAGTAAAGACACCCTCAAAAAATAAATTGCGGAGCGCATTGCGCTACGCCCAGGCCCAGTAATTGATTTTCGCAAAATGGCTTTTTCTCAGTTTATAGGGAACTATTTACTACGTTAGTAGGAAAGAGTTAACTATAAACTTCTTTTCTTTATTCTTTTCTTTTATTTTATTCTTTCTTCTCTTTTGCCCTTTCTCTCTTTCTTTTAGATGCGAAAATGCGAAAATGCGAAAATCACGATGTCAAGTGTCTTTTCCTAAAAACGGTTGACAGTTTTTTATCCTTTTACTGATGTCGTTGACAGTATATTTTCTGATAAGGTTGACAGTTTACTGACGGGGTTGACATTATTACTGATAAGGTTGACAAAAACTGTTCTGGCGGATTTCTGTCTACAAAAGTAGGAAATAAATTATAATCGCACTTCATTTTTAGTATAGATTTTTGTTTTCCACATCCGTTTTTGTTCTCCACTCTGCCGATGGACCGCTTCCGGGGTCTGATAGCCCAAACTCATGTGAGGACGACGGTTGTTATAGAAATCTATAAATCTGCCGATGTGCTCACGAGCCTCCGTAATCGTCGCAAAACGCTTCTTCCGCAGATAAACGCTCTCATTTTTAATGATGCCGTTGACACGTTCGGCGATGGCATTGTCTGTGGGTTTGTAGTCCTCCGTCATGGAGATTCTGATACCGTGACTCTGCAGTTCATCGACGTACATGTCACAGCAGTATTGTATACCCCGATCTGAATGATGAATCAGCCCCGAAAGACTCTCTTCGTCACACTGTTCTATAGCCATTCGGAGTGCCTTCAGGGAAAAGAAGGCTGCCAGAGAATGAGCCAGACACCAGCCGACGATTTTCTTGGAATAAGCATCCGTGACCAGATGCAAATAGCTGCATCCTGTCTCCAAATCAATATAGGTGATGTCGCTGACCCACAATTGATTAGGTGCTGTCGGCGTGAAACCCTTGATGAGGTTTTTCCATTTGTGGAACCGGTGATTGGAATTGGTGGTGGAGCGGGATCTGCGCCGTTTCAGCATCAATTGGTTTCTGCGCAGCAGTTTTAGAAAAGCATCGCGTCCCAGCATCCATTCCTCACGGTACGTCGAGCGGAGCATGAGCCACAGTTTGATGCCGCCTATGCCCAAATCCTGCTGACGGATTTCCCTGACACTCGAGAGGATGCGCGTTTCATGACGCAGTTCTTCCGTGCCATCTGTTTTCCTCTTGTAAAAGGCCTGACGGGTATGGCCAAGCAGATCACAAGCAGCGTGAATGGTCAGGCCATGCTGCTCGTGAAGTCGTTCTACTGCTTGGCCCCAGATTTTTTTCTGATACAGAGCCCCTGCTCTTCTGCTACGTCAATCAGAGTATTCAGAGCCAAATTCTGCATCTCAAGCTCACGGATGCGAGCCTGTAACTGGGCAATCTCGGGAGACTGTTCTGTGTCTTTCTTCTTACCTGGCATATCGTCACTCGCGTTACTCTTTGGGGGCAAAGATACAACATTTCCATGAATTCCGTAGCGACTAACCCATGAGGCGAGCGTTGAAGCATTTAAATTGTACTTTGAAGCCAGCTCTCGATAAGTGAGTTCGCTTGAAAAGAACTCATTGATGACTGATTCGCGAAATTCTTTTGAGGCGCGTGTCCGAAAATTCTTCATAGGTCTATACATTTATTTGATTCCTAAATGTGTCAACCTATTTTAGTATAAGACACTCCTAAACCACGCAGAGGCCGAGCAAAGGCCACGCAGAGGCCGTGAATGCGGGGTAGGACGTAAAGATTTAAGTGCTCTCACATAACACACATCAAAACCTCGCGATGTACAGGTAATCGCTTCTCAACATTATGGCAATAGTAAGACCTATGTGGCTCACCGGCGGTATGAGCGGCCGAGCCGACAAGACGAGCAACACCTACACCAAGCAGACCTCCATCACCGGCAAGACCGTTGCCGTGACGCTGCGCAACCCCGTCGGCTACGACAAGCAGGGCGAGAAGGTGATTGCCGCCCAGAACAAGTTCCACGCCCTGTCGACGGGTGTCTCCACCTTCTACCGCCGCATCAGCGCCATCGGCGCCAGCGCAGAGGATCAGGCCCTCTACAAGAGCCTCGTCTCCTTCGTTCGCGGCCAGCACCGCTACGGCACCGTTCGCGGCTACCTCATGGCCAAGTGCGCCAGCGTCAACGAGGACTTCACTCAGGTGAAGATTGTCTATCGCGACCACGAGGAGACCATCAACGTCAGCTTCCAGGCTCGCAGCGTAGTCACTCGCCCCAACGACGAGCCCGACTTCAGCGGCGACGGTGGAAACGGCGGTGACAACAACGGCGGTGACAACGCTGGTGATGACGCAGGCAACGGCGGCTCACAGACTCCCGCAACGGGCAGCTTCACCATCTCGGCCGGAGTAGGTTCTGACGGCGGCGGCAGCGTCACCATCAAGAAGAACGGCGCCGTCGTTGAGGGTGGCTCTGTGCAGGCTTCTGCCAGTGACACGGTGGTACTCCAGGCCGTTCCCGAGAACGACAACTTCCAGTTCATGAGCTGGAGCGACGGCAACAGCCAGAACCCCCGCACCATTCAGCCCAGCGCTGACATGAACGTGACGGCCAACTTCCTCGACCTCTCGAAGATTTGACCTGAGCCATGAAGCGTCGTTTGGCCTTCCTGTCATGGGGTGCGGCAGTCCTTTTCGGGGCTGCCGCCCTCTTCCTTCCTCCCCAGGGAGAGATTGACCACACCGTGCTGCTGCTCTGCGCACAACTCCTGCTCTTTGCCGCCACGCTGCTGGGCGTAGACGGCTACTACGACAAAATGAAAGACCTCATAAAGAAGTAAGACCATGAAACTAACTGAACACTTTACCTTGGAAGAAATGCTTCACAGCGACACCGCTGAGAAGAAGAAAATAGAAAACCGCATCAATGCTGCGGAAGTCGATAACCTGGTACGTTTGTGTCAGAAGGTGTTGGAGCCTTTACGCGCGCACTTTGGCGTACCTATTAAAATAAACAGCGCGTTCCGCTGCAAGGCACTCAATGCTGCCGTTGGCGGAGCGGTCAACAGCTACCACACAAAGGGTAGGGCAGTTGACATCCCGATGAGGCCGGGCTGGTTGGCGTACATCCGCGACCACTTGCCGCACGTCGAACTTATAAATGAAGGCAGCTGGATCCATGTGGCCCTTTAGAGCCCCCTGGCATTAAGGCCAGCCCCCCGTTAGGCGGGGGGCTTCTAAAGGATTCACATCGCCTTATAAAATAGAGTAATTCTTTCCATAATTTTTTGAGTTTAAATGTTGAATAATGTTGAAAGGCCGTCCGTGCGAGATGCATAGACGGCCTTTTTTGTATGGTGTAAATTTGTAATTTGCAATTTGCGTAATTTGCGTGAGCATTTTTCACGCAAAATACGGTAGAAAATCCGTATCTTTGCACCCGAAAAACAGGTGATGAAACACAAAGGCATCATATGCGGGATACTGGCGGCGGTGTGCTACGGCACAAATCCGCTGGGAGCACTGCCGCTCTACGCAGAGGGCATGAACACCT
>JAEEGH010015551.1_pt1 | contig 16507 bp, 11 predicted proteins | sample 9134181 | NCBI WGS metagenome assembly JAEEGH01 (sample SAMN16246544, study PRJNA631951) | gut metagenome | biome: gut microbiome; feature: rumen; material: DP-attached | host: Bos | place: Iran: Karaj | collected 2018-10
GGGACTCAAGCGGGTACAATTTTATTTTCGTTATTAACATGGAAGAAAACGAAAACATCATCAATGAGGCTCCTGCCGTAGAAACAGCTCCTGTTCAGGAAAAACCCGTTGAAAAGAAACCCAAAGCTCCAAAACAGAAACCGGTTCCCGCCGCAGATTTCGATTGGACATCCTCTCACAAAAAGTTTGACAACTATTCGGCTGACGAACGTAAGACGCTCGAAGAGAAGTATGCTGGAACAATGAACCAAGTGGTTGACCATGAGGTTATTGAAGGCACTGTGGTGGCCATTACCGACCGTGAGGTCGTGGTCAACATTGGCTTCAAGTCGGACGGTGTCATTCCGGTGGCTGAATTCCGCACCAACCCCAATTTGAAAGTGGGCGACAAGGTGGAAGTGTACGTCGAAAACCAAGAAGGCCCGAATGGTCAGCTTGTCCTTTCACACAAGAAGGCTTTGCTGCTCAAGTCATGGGACCGCGTCAACGAAGCTTACGAAAAGGGCGAAATCATCAACGGTTATGTCAAGAGCCGCACCAAGGGTGGCCTCATCGTCGAAGTGTTCGGCCTCGAAGCCTTCTTGCCTGGTTCGCAAATCGATGTCAAGCCTATCCGTGACTACGACGTGTTTGTTGACAGCGTGATGGAATTCAAGGTCGTGAAGATTAACCAAGAGTTCAAGAATGTGGTGGTTTCCCACAAGGCCCTTATCGAGGATGAGTTGGAAGCCCAGAAGGCTGAAATCATCAGCAAACTCGAAAAGGGACAAGTGCTTGAAGGCGTGGTTAAGAACATCACCAGCTATGGCGTGTTCATCGACCTCGGCGGCGTTGACGGCCTCATCCACATCACCGATCTCAGCTGGGGTCGCATCAACCATCCCGAAGAGGTGGTCAAGTTGGACGAGAAGATTAAGGTCGTTATCCTCGACTTCGACGACAATAAGAAGCGTATTGCTCTCGGTCTCAAGCAGTTGTCACCCCATCCGTGGGATGCTCTTGATGCCAACCTCAAGGTGGGCGACACCGTCAAGGGTAAGGTCGTTGTTATCGCCGACTACGGTGCGTTCGTCGAAATCGCTCCTGGCGTTGAAGGCCTCATCCACGTTTCGGAAATGTCGTGGTCGCAGCACCTCCGCACCGCTCAGGACTTCCTGAAGGTGGGTGACGAGGTGGAGGCTAAGATTTTGACCCTCGACCGTGAAGAGCGCAAGATGTCGCTCGGCATGAAGCAACTGATGCCCGACCCGTGGGCCAATATCACCGACCGTTATCCGGTTGGCTCGAAGCACACCGCCACCGTGCGCAACTTCACCAACTTCGGCATTTTCGTCGAGCTTGAGGAAGGTGTCGATGGCCTGATTCACATCAGCGACCTGAGCTGGTCGAAGAAGATCAAGCATCCTGCTGAGTTCACTAAGGTTGGCGAGACCATCGATGTCGTCGTTCTTGACGTTGATGAAGAAAACCGCCGCCTCAGCCTCGGCCACAAACAGCTTGAGGAGAATCCTTGGGATGTGTTCGAGACCGTGTTCACTGTTGGCTCGATGCACCAAGGCACTGTCATCAGCGCCACCGACAAGGGTGCTGTCGTCTCCCTGCCTTACGGTGTCGAAGGTTTCTGCCCCAGCCGCTATATGAAGAAGGACGATGGCTCCAATGCCAAAGTCGATGACACTCTCGAGTTTAAGGTGCTTGAATTCAACAAGGATAGCAAGAAGATCATCCTTTCGCTGCCTAAGACAGTGGAAGAGAAAGACACTGCTGCCAAGAGCACTGAAGAGAAAGCCGCTGAAAAGGCTGCCAAGCAAACCAAACGTACTGTCAAGCAAATCAATGACAACATTGAGCACAGCACGCTCGGCGACCTTGAAGTCCTTGCTGGCTTGAAGGAAAACCTTGAGAAGCAAGAACAAGCTTCGAAGGACGAACCCAAAGCAGAGTAAATGTTTTCTCATAATTGTTTTTTGACCGCCTTCTCCTCCGTGGGAAGGCGGTTTTTTTGAAAATCACACAAGCTATGGCACAGAAACTCAACAGAATCCATTTTCCTCTTCGTCCTGATGAGGACTATATTCCGCTCATTGCCTTGCTGAAAGCCTGCGATGTGGTGTATTCCGGCGCCGAGGCCCAAGAGGTCGTCACGGCGGGCATGGTGCTTCGCAACGGTGAGGTGGAGACGCGCAAACGAGCCAAGATTACCGCTGGGGAAGTGATTGTCTTTGAGAATTTTGAGATATTTGTTGAAGGTTGGGACGCATAACAAAAAAAACGCAACCATTGAAGGCTGCGCTTTTTGTTTAGCTAGTAAAGACGCAATTCATTACGTCTCCTCGATGAATCATTCAGTCACCTTCACTGAAGTAGCCATAATGTTGTAAAATACCAACGGGTTACCACCGTTTTCCTCAATCTTCTGGCGGAAAGCCTTGATGCGTGCCAATTGTGGGTTCTCGGGTATTATGGTGTCGGTCTCGGTTTGCCCCACAGCAGCGTCTTCGGCTTGTTGTTCGGTGACGCAGGTGTGCTCGCCTTCCATTTCGCCACTATCCATGATTTCTTTTTCCCATTCGTCAAGGTAGGCATTGTCGATGGTGTTGGCGACTTTCACGATGCCTTCCACGATAACGTTTTTACCTTCCAAGGCAAGGTCGAAGTTCTCCATGTCTTCACCAGCCATGACGGTAATCATCTCGTCAGTGCCTTCCGCGCCGACGAACAATTTGCGGAAACTGGTGTGGCAGATGTGCTTGGCCGTTCCTTTAATGGTAATGGTTTGGTCAAGGAGAGTGGAAGCTTTTCCATTGAAATCGGTAACAGCGACTTCTTGGATTTTAGGTTGATTGTTGCAGGCTGCTAAGCAAGCCATGGCAACGAAAAATAGGAATACTTTTTTCATGTGCTTGTTTGTTGTTTTAATATTGATATTCAAGTAGATACGGTGCATGCACCGTATCTACAAATTGACTACGTCGAATCTACGATTTCAGCGTATTCAGCGAGTTCTGTGTGAAAATTATTCCGCAGAGAACTTGCAAACCAAATTCCTGTCGCCGTAAGCGTCGTCGATGCGGGTGACATGCGGGAAATACTTGTCCTGAACGTCGCTCTTCATCGGGAAACCGGCTTCCTCACGGGTGAACGGGAAGTTCCACTCGTTGGCCATCAACATCTCAGCGGTGTAAGGAGCATGAGAGATGATGTTATTGCCCTTCTCAGCCTTGCCTTCTTCGATGTCCTTGATCTCCTTGCGGATCTGGATCATGGCTTCGACGAAGCGGTCGAGCTCAGCAATAGGCTCGCTCTCCGTGGGTTCCACCATCAGAGTCTCGTGGACTGGGAAGGCCACGGTAGGTGCGTGGAAACCAAAGTCCATCAAACGCTTGGCAATATCAATGGCAGCTACGCCAGTAGCCTTGTTGATGCCGTTGATGTCGAGAATCATCTCGTGGGCCACATGACCGTGGTTGCCGGTGTAAAGGATTGGATAATAGTCTTTCAATCTGTCTTTCAGATAGTTGGCGTTCATGATAGCTCCCAAGGTAGCTTTCTTCAGTCCTTCACCTCCCAGCATCTTGATGTAGCAGTAGGTGATGGTGAGGATCTGAGCGCTTCCGAACGGAGCGGCTGACACAGCGCCTTCCTGCTTGTCGCCACCGCAGTGGAACAGGATGTGTGAGGGCAGGTAGGGTTTCAGGTGTTCGGCCACGCCGATGGGGCCTACGCCAGGACCGCCGCCGCCGTGTGGGATGGCGAAGGTCTTATGCAGGTTGAGGTGGCAGACGTCGGCACCGATGAAGCCGGGGCTGGTCAAGCCGACCTGAGCATTCATGTTGGCACCGTCCATATAAACTTGGCCGCCGTTGTCGTGAACGATCTTCACGAGGGTGCGGATGCCATCCTCATAGATGCCGTGAGTTGAAGGATAGGTGACCATGAATGCAGCCAGGTTGTCCTTGTACTGCTCGGCCTTGGCACGGAGGTCGTCGACATCAACGTCGCCACGCTCGTTGCATTTCACCACCACGACGGTCATGCCGGCCTTGGCAGCGGAGGCGGGGTTGGTGCCGTGAGCGCTGGCGGGGATGAGGCAGATGTTGCGCTGGGTGTCGCCACGGTCAAGATGATAGTTGCGGATGACGGTCAAGCCGCTGTACTCACCAGCAGAACCCGAGTTGGGCTGCAGGGAAGCACCGGCAAAACCGGTAACGATGGAGAGCATGTCCTCCATCTCGTTGATCATCTCGGTGTAGCCCATGGTTTGGTCTTCGGGAGCGAAGGGATGGACGGCACAGAACTCGGCCCAGCTGAGGGGCAGCATTTCGGCAGCAGCATTCAGCTTCATGGTGCAGCTTCCGAGCGGAATCATGGCGCGGTTGAGGCTCAAATCCTTCACCTCGAGTTTCTTCATGTAGCGCATCATCTCGGTCTCGCTATGGTAGGCGTTGAAGACTTTCTGAGTGAGATAGGCGGTCTTGCGCTGGAGGTTTTCGGGCAGGGTGGCATCCTCGGCGGCGCAGTTGCAGTCGCACACCAGCTCTTCGGCTTTCTTGCCGGCAGCTTCGGCCAGGATGTTGAGGATGGCCTGGAGGTCGGCCTTGGAGGTAGTCTCGTCGAGGCTGATGCCGATGCACTCCTCGCAAATGTAGCGGAAGTTGATTTCGTGGGCCAGAGCCACTTTCTTCACCACGTCGGTTTTGACGGGACATTGCAGAGCGAGGGTGTCGAAGAAGGCGCGGTTGTGCTGTTTGTAGCCATATTTCTCAGCCTCACGAGCCAGCTTGGCAGCCATCTTGTGGATGTGGTGAGCAATCTGGCTGATGCCTTCGGGACCGTGCCAAGCGGCATAGAAACCGCTCATGATGGCCTGCAGGGCGGAGGCGGTGCAGATGTTGGAGGTAGCTTTGTCGCGTTTGATGTGCTGCTCGCGCATGCCCAGAGCCATACGCAGGGCGGGGTTGCCCTTGGCGTCGACGCTCCAACCGATGATACGGCCGGGAAAAGCACGCTTGAAGTCCTCGGTGAAGGCGTAGAAGCCGGCATGAGGACCGCCGAAACCCATAGGGAGGCCGAAGCGCTGGTTGCTGCCGAAACAGCAGTCGACACCCATCTCGCCAGGGGTCTTGACCATGGCAAGGGCCATCAGGTCGGTGGCCATGCCCACGAAAATCTTGTTCTCGTGGCACTTGGCAACGAAGTCGGTATAGTCGCGAACCTCACCAAACTGGTTGGGGTTCTGAATCATGACGGCAAAGTATTGCTTGGCATCGAAGTCGAAGTCGTCGACATTGCCGGTAACAATCTCGATATTGCGGGGAGCAGCATTGGTGCGCATCACGTCGAGGGTCTGGGGCAGGATGCCGTTGTCGACGAAAATCTTGCAGATGCCGTCCTTCTGAGCCTGGCGGCTGCGCTGGGCAAAGAACATCAGCATGCACTCGCCACCGCTGGTAGCCTCGTCGAGCAAGCTGGCGTTGCTCAGGGGCATGCCGGTCATCTCGGAGACCATGGTTTGATAGGTCATCAGCGCCTCGAGACGGCCCTGACTGATCTCGGTTTGATAGGGAGTATAAGCGGTGTACCAACCGGCGTTCTCAAACACATTGCGCTGGATGACACTCGGGGTGATGGTATTGTAGTAACCCATGCCGATATAGGTTTTATACAGCTTGTTTTTGTGGGCAAGCTCACGGCAGCGGCTAAGGAACTCGTACTCGTTGATGCCATCGGCGATGGGCATCGGTTCTTTCAGACGGATGGCGGCGGGAACGGCCTTGTCAATCAACTCATCGATGGAGCTGACGCCAATCTCTTTCAGCATTTTTGCCTCTTCGGCAGCATTGCAAACACCATTGTGTCTCTGTGTAAAATTGTTGCTAATCATAAAGTTAATATTTATTATTTATATTATTATCCATATTATATGAGTGTACAAAAATACAAAATAATAATGACTTACACAAAAAAAACTTTTTTGCTCACCCACCCTAGTTTTTTGCACCAACTCACCCTCCGGACTGGGCTGGAGAGTGGACGACTAAGCCTGCAGGTCGCGCATTTTGATGCCGAAATAGTGCTGCGCATTCCGATTGGCCCAACGCTCGGCATAGAGGTGCCTATGTTGATGGCGGGAGCCCCGAGTGACGAGCTCGACCCATTGGCTGAGAAGGCTGGGCAACCCAATGACGGGCAAGTAGAGCCAACCCCAACGCATGCTGTCGACGGTGTGGCCGAACTCATGCATGAGAAGCTGACCGGAATGGAGACGCACATGACGGTCGAAATCGCCTATCACCTCCTCTGGCAACCAGATATTGACGTAGGGGCCCAACGACATGCCCATCGACATCCCGCCCGGGCTTTTCTCTGCAATGGCAAAGGTTATGCCTCCTAAGGATTCCACCCTGTCAATTTGTCCGAAGATGACGCGCCATTGTGACACCATGTAGCCCGTCCACAGCTGAGGCAGCTCCCACCAAAAACGCGTGAAAGCCTGCAACATGGCACGCCAAAAATGGTGCTGAGAGGAGTCATAGCGGTACCTGCCCACAAACAGTCGCCATCCCAAGCGAGGCCTCACCAGCACCGCGAAAAAGGTGACTAACCACGTCAACCCCTTGAAGGCGAAAAAGAGCCCCCCTCCTACCCTCAGCGCCACACTATCAGAAAGCACTATCAAAAGCGCTCCAAGATAGGTGAGCAGCAACATAAGCCAACCCAACAACATGGGCCAGAGGTTTTGTCGTGCGGACGGCATTTCAAGGGTGGTTTTCAGTTTCATTTTCGCATGCAAAGATACACTTTTTTTCACACTTGCTCAACTCTTAGCTCATAAAAAGCCAAGTGAACAGGAATATTATCATACTAATTGAGAAAAAAAATGTATTTTTGAAATGCAAGTTAATAATTGTTTCCGTTTGTTAACATGCAATAATATCAGTTAATTAATAATATGTTTTTAAACTAATAATTTAACATTATGATTATTACAACAACCCCTACCATTGAAGGACATCGCATCGTTACCTACCACGGTGTGGTTTGTGGCGAAGTAGTCAGCGGTATCAATTTTGTGAAAGACATGTTCGCCGGAATTCGCGACATCGTGGGCGGCCGTTCCAATTCCTACGAGAACGAGGTAACCAAGTCGCGCGACAACGCCCTGAAAGAGCTGGAACGCCGCGCGGAGCGGATGGGCGCCAATGCGGTCGTAGGCGTCGATATCGACTATGAGATTCTAGGCAATTCGATGCTCATGGTTTCCATCTCGGGCACCGCTGTGACCATCCAGTAGTTGAGTTTTTTAGTATTGAGGGAATCGTGTTTCTTCAAGACGCTTCCGAACTAATAACCCCAGACGGAACTATCATCGTCTGGGGTTATTGTGAGTTCACTTAGAGTTAAACCCTAATGACCGATTTGGGCTAAAGCCAGTGTTGTCGAATACGGCTAACTCTTTCTGCTAAAAGTCGAATCCGAAACTGCAATAGGCTCCAACAGAATTGGAAAGAGTGGACCAATGGACGTCGAACATGATGGGGCCGATGATACTGCGGTAGGTATAAGCCAGGGCAACACCATAATAGAGGTCGGGTTTGAACACGGTGGCGAAGGTGCGCATGTCGATACCCCAATTGTCCTTGGCCAAGACATTGCCTATGAGCGATATGTAACTCTTGCCCCAGATATTGTAGCGCAGGTCGAGTCTTGCCACTCCTGTGCGAAAGTCGAGGTCGTAGGTGTTGTTGACACCCACAAAAGGCATCTGGGTCTCAAAGAAACGACCGTCAACCATGCCTCCGGCCAAATTGTGCTCAAAGAAACCACATTCGTCGAAATCTTTGTTGAGGTTTGTCCGCGCGTAGAGCTGAGGGATGATGGTGAAACGACCATTGTTGGGTGTGTAGTAGTAACGCAGCTTCATGTTCACAGCCAACAGGGGTTCCTCATGAACATACCAAGATTCATCTCCGTCGCCCCAGAAGGAGCCCATCTTTTCCTGTCGGATGAAAGAATAATCGCCGCCCAACTCAAACGAGATGCCCCGCTTAGGGACGATGCCATTGTCGAGATTGTCGTAACGATAACGGGCGTAGGCTTTTACCGACACATAGACCGTGGAATCGGAGAGCCCCAAGCGGGTGCTGCTCATATAATAGACGGAAGGTATGCGGAAGTACTCGCGCTTGATGCCGATACGCACATCGGAATGGCGCAGATGGAACTGAGAGAAATAGAAGTCGATGGCGTGATACCTGGTTTTGAAAAAGCTGGAATCGAATCCGGCAAGCATCTCCATCTGATTGGAGATATACTGGTACTCGAGATTGAGATTGCCGAAAGAACGGATGCCGTAGCGCACTCCCACGGTATATTTGGTATTGATTCCTAAGCGGGCCGTAATATCGCTTTTGAATCCCTCCAGGCGATTCTCGTTAAGGCCCAGATGCAGGAGCAGGGCAGCCTTCTCGAAGGAGTCGAAACGGAGTCCCAATCCCACCGAATGAGGGTTGGAGGGGGTGAAATGAAAGTGGATATCGTAGGTGGGGATAGTGTCCTTCTCGCCCCAACTGGAGGGATGGACGCTATAGTTGATATTCTTGTAACAATGGGTGCCATAGTAGATGCCTATGACACTCTCCAGTTCTTCGCCAGAGAGGATAGTGCCGGTGGAGATATTCCCCTTGCGACGGAGCCAGCTCTCTTCGTGCTCGGCACCAGAGAATGTCAGATGTCCCAGCCGGAACTGGTTGCCACGAATGGTGGTGGCACGCTTGTTGTGCAACTGTTTATGACAAGGTCCGTACAACTCCATCTGTGCCTTCAAGGCTAGGAACTCGGCTTCGTGTTTCTTGGCTTCGCGATAGCCGATGGCTACCAACGAGTCGATAGCTTCTTTATTGAAACTCATCATATTAAATCCATCCATAGATGGATTGATATAGATATCGCATTCCTTACGGTTCTCGGGAGCATGGTTCTGAGTGGCGATGGTCTTCAACTGGGTGAGCAGCTGCGGAAGAGTCTGCACACTGGCCATATCCTCGATAGGTTTGGCAGCCACTTCTGTGCCTATGATGATTTGAGCACCCATATCCTTACAGACATCTACGGGGAAGTTGTCCACCAGCCCGCCGTCGACATAGAGATTATTATTGATGCGAACGGCTGAGAAGAAACCGGGTATGGCCATGCTGGCACGGATGGCCTCGGGAAAACGGCCACTGCGCAATACCGCCTTGCTGCCGTCGGCCACATTGGTGACCACACAGGCAAAGGGGATGGGTAGGTTGTTGAAATCCATGCTGTCGTTGTAGCCCACCGAGAGACTATTGAAAAGGTTTACCAGGCTGAAACCGCCCACGATGGAGCTGGGTAGCGAGTTGAACAGGGCGGTTCCCTCGTCCATTTTCTCACTATCTTGGTTGAGTATTTTGTGGCGTTGGATGGTGGATTGTGTGTTAAAAGGAACCTGCACGAGCAGATGGTCGCGAAGGGCACGGCCGTTGGCAGAGAGATTTTGACGGTCGGTATTGTCTAAAATGTAGGTTCCCCAATTGAGGTTGGAAATCATCTCCTGCATCTCGCTGGGACTGTATCCCAAGGAGTAGAGTCCACCAATGATGGAGCCCATGCTGGTACCGGTAACGTAGTCAACCGGAATACCTATCTCGTCGAGATATTTCAGCACACCAATGTGGGCAGCCCCTTTGGCTCCGCCACCACCAAACACAAGGCCTACCTTGGGACGTTTGAGGTCGTCAGCCGGCTTAGCGTTGAGCAACGCCACCACCTCCTGCTCAACGGAAGCCATGTCGTGCGTAGGCTCAAACCGAGCCACCACATTGCCCGAACGGTCCACGAGAAACTTGGTGAAATTCCATTTTATGTCACAATTGCTGCGCCAGTTTGAGTCGATACTGGAAAAATAGTTCTCAAACATCGGAGTCAGCTTGTGTCCTGGGTCGAAACCTTGGAAACATTTCTGTTTTTTGAGGAAAGTGAACAGCGGGATGGCCTCGCTACCATTTACGTCGCACTTGCGCATACGGAGGAAACTGGTGCCATAATGGGCTGTGCAGAAAGCGGCTATCTCCTCATCGGTTCCAGGAGCCTGTTCGCCAAACTGGTTGCAGGGGAAATCCAGAATCTCAAATCCCTGGGCATGATAATGCTTATACATCGACTCCAATGCCTCATACTGAGGGGTGAAGCCACATTGTGTAGCCGTATTGACAATCAGAAGCACCTTGCCATGAAATTTGCCAAGATTGACCGTTTGACCTTCGGAATCGATGACCTCATAATTGTAGACAGGACTCTGTGCCATCATCCCAAAAGACAAAAAAAGCAAGACAAAAATAAATAACAATCTCTTTATCATAAAAATAGACATTAGTTTAATAAATAGGAATCCTATACAAAAATACAAAAAAACTATAAATTCACCAAAAATAGCACAAAAGATGCTCCTACACAAAAGATGACATTTTTATACACATGACAGGATTACCTACCCTCGACCCCAGTTGAACCAGTAGGGGCATGCAGACAACGCATTGCCGAGAACTCCTATACCAAGAAAAAACAGCCCCCCGAGTGGGAGGCTGTTTTTATAGATACGGAATCAGATATACTGCTTTTAATACTCATGCACCACACGCACCGAGCAACCGGTGGAGTAGGTCATGGTGTTCTGCATACCGCAGGCACTAGCACCAATGTGGAAGGAATAGCCTGTGGTGCCGTTGACATGGCTGGCTGTCCAGTAGTTGCCGATGGTGCCGATGTTGGTGGTGGCACTACCGATACGCATACCAGCGGCAGGCAGGAAGACAGCACCAGCAGCTTCCATAATGGCCCAGTTGGCAGCGTTATAGACGTTGGTGGTGTAGCTGGTATCGGTGTTGACGAAGTTCTGGCCGGCGGGCAACTGCCAATCGTCGGGGAGGATGATATAGCCGGGGGTGCTCACCACGGTAGCCATACCTCTCAGCTGAGCAGCGTTGGGACGCTGGGTCAGCAGGTAAGTCCACTCGCTGTAGGTAAGGGTGCGCCAAGTGGCCATCTGGTTGCCACCATTAATGATAGGATTGTAGTACCCCCAGTCGCCGTTGGCGTAGAACTCGGTGAGGTCGTTACCGTCGGTGGCTTCGGTATACTCGGTATTGTTGGTAGTGGTCTCATAAGGCATGTAACGGCCTGCGCCGCCATCCCAGCTGCTGGTACCATAACCAAAGAGGTCGATCCAAGAGGTGCAGTAGGCCTGCATGTAGACGTTGTTGTTGTCGCTGCCAGCCAGGTCGTACTGGTGCTCAGCAAAACGCCAAGTCTTGATACGGGGACGATACTGGAGGTTGCCTTTGGAGAAGTTGATGCGGGTGGTAGCGCTCACGCTGAAAATGCCAGGAAGGGCACCATCGATGATGGGGTGCTCGAGGTTGTAGATGTGCTGGCTCATGCTGTCCATGATGTTCTGGTAGATGTTGCCCATGCTGTCCATGCGGTCGTTGAGAGCCTGGTCGAGGCTGTCGATGCGGGCGTTGACCAAGGCAATGAGAGAGTCGACATAGAGTTTGTTCACAGCATCGTAAGGAGCGGTGGGAGTGTAGACGTTGTGGATTTGGTTAAAGGCGTTGTTGTTGACAGAAAGCACCTCGTTGAGCGTGGGGATGTAGTGGGGTAGCACCACATATTCGTCGCCCATATAGAGGGTGTCGCCATGCATTTCGATGCCGGGGAGAACAACATATTGGTCACCCATGTAGAGGGTGTCGCCGCTGATGTTGATGTTGGGATCGGGAAGAACCACATACTGGTCGCCCATGTAAAGGGTGTCGCCGCTGAGGCGCAGAAGAGGATCGTTGCTGGGCAGGATCACATATTGGTCGCCCATATAGAGGGTGTCGCCATGAATGGTGATGGTGCCTGTGCCGTCACCCAAGTGGGGCAGTATAACATAGGTATTGTTATTGTCGCCAAAGAAAAGGGTGTCGCCGCTAATGCTGGGCTGCAGCGAGTCGTAGGGGAACTCCAAGTCGTTGATAAAATCGCTCAAACGGGTGGGTGCACCCTGCAGGCTGTCGTAGTTGTAGCCCCAAGCACGGAAGCGTGGATCCTGCTCGTTGTAGACAAAATTGTCGTCAATGCGGCGGGCATAGTCAGCATAGTGTGCATACGGCACAGCCAAAATCTTTTGGGTGGTGGAAAGGATGTAGTTGTCACCGCCTTGGGGGTCAATCTCGCTGAGGATATAGTAGGGACCATTGCCCCAGTCGATGCTGGCAAATTCGGCGGAGTTCTCGCCCACGATGAGGGTGAACAGACCGTTGGCATTGGTGTTGACGCTACCCACCTGCTGGTAGACAGCGGTGCCAGTCTCGGACCCACGGAGGATACTGATACGCACGCTGATGGAGCGGTTCTGCATAAGTTGGCCAGCGGTGTTGCGCACCACAGCCTGATAATTAAATCCCTGTGGCACCTGAGCGAAGACGGTGAAACTAAAAGCTATGAGTGCGACAAGGGTGGTAAATAATCTCTTCATGACTAATTGGCTTTAATAATTTTATAAACATTCATTTTCGTATTGTCTTCGTTGGCAACCTGCAGCATGTAGTTACCGGCAGCATAAGGCTGCATGTCAATTTGTTCCTGTCCACCATTGTAGGTGCCTTTCTTCAAGGTCTGTCCGTTGGTATTGAACAGGGTGTAGGTGAGCCGCTGGGGCTCGCTGCATTCCAGTACCACATGCTTGGTAGTGGGGTTAGGATAAAGCGAAATCTCAACCGTGAGGGTTTCAATGCCTTCATAGCGGGAGCGATCGCGTTCGGTGAAGGGCTGCTGGACACCCTCGGTGAAGGACTCGGTGATGTTGACCACCGTGATGGCGGGGGCTATGGAGGTCTGCACAGCCACCTCGCCACCGCTGAAACTCAGGCTTCCAGCCTGCGTAGCCACATCGCCACCACAAAAAGTGATGGCCTGTTGGGCATGCAGGCTGCCACATCCTAACAACACTAACAGCATGAGGGCAGTAGTCTTTGTTAAAAATGATTTACACATATTAATAATTTATTAGTTATTTCTTATTCATTGTCCAACGTGGTGGGAGGATTGGTGAGCTGCAGTCCTACATTGAGTATCTCAATCTCAACACGACGGTTGTTGAAACAACCTTCTTCGGTATCGTTGGTGTCGATGGGGTACTTCTCGCCAAAGCCCTCGGTCTCCATGCGGTCCATGGCAACACCCTTGCTGTTGAGGTATTTGGCCACAGACTTGGCACGGTTCTGCGACAGGGTGAGGTTGTACTCATCGGAGCCACGGTCGTCGGTATGACCGATAATCTTGATGCGCATCTCTGGGAAGGCCTTCATCATCACGGCCACCTCGTCAAGCGGGGACTTGGATTCGGGACGCAGCTTGTAGCTGTCGAAGTCGAAATTGATATTGAACAGACACATTCTCTTGTCGCTGATGTCGATGCCCAAAGTCAAGAAAGCATACATCTCGGAGAACGAGTAGCAATCCTTTCTTACATACTCCACATCGGGGTCGATGGGACGCACAGGCTTGTTGAGGAAGATAGTGTCGTTGCCAATATAGACGGTGTCGGTAACCGTGATGCTGTCGTTCTTGACCACAAACACGGTATCGATTTTCTGCACCAGAGGCTTGGGTTTGCTCTTCCAGCTGTCGTCGATAGGCAGAGCCAGACGCAGGGCCACCTCTATGCCACGGTTGTGGCGAGTCTCACGCCACAGTTCGGCACCAAAGAAGGGATTGCCGATGATGGAGCGGTTGCTCTCGGTCACATTGGGGTTGCCTAAAATCTCGCGCTGAGCAAAGGTGTTCAGCAGGCCCCAGTTATAGCCGGCCTCGATGGATAACAACAGAGGGATGCCATTGGTGCGGATGAGATAGTCGAAACCAATACCGGCCAGCACGCTCAGGTCCAAACCGTTGATGTCGGCCTTGGTAATGGGGGCAGAAACGCCTTCGGGATAGTCCACCTCGTCTTTATAGTAAACCTTGCCACCAAAAGCCATGTTGGCCTGGGGGGCCACCATCAGGTAAGGCGAGAAACAGCTGTTTTTAAAACGGATGTTGTAGGTGAGGGGCAGACGGAGGTCCAGATAGCGGGCCTTGAGGCTGTATCGCACGTCCAGCCAATCCAACGAATCGGCACGTCCCACATAGGAGACCTCCGGACGAATGGCAAAATTGGTTTTGCCCAGATGGAAATGGCCAAAGAGGCCTGCCAGTCCTTGCAGTTGGGTGTGGTGGCTGTAGCGGTCGATACCATCATAGGAATAAATCATGTCGGAGAAGTTGACACCTCCGCGCACACCGATGAGGTTGCGGGGGAAAATCACCTCGGGGTCTTCTTCAACGGTGGCGGCTTGAGTGGTGCTGTCCTTCACAACTACGCTGTCCTGTGGTGCCTGAGCCATGGCAAAGCTGCCGGCCAGCACCATCACTATAATCGAAAATAGCTTGTGTTTCATAGTTCTTGCTGTTATTATTTAGTGGACTCAATGAAGCCGATTCGGGTAGCCAGGCTGTCGCCGTCGTTCCAAATGCGGAAAGTCTCGACAGGAGGAATCTGAGAAGCGTAGTAGTCGTTCACAGCCCATTTGTCTAAGATGATGTTAGAGTACTGGCAATCTTTGATGCCTTCTTTGCTTATAGAACCCGAAACCACCGTGGCGGAAGTGCAAGTGTAGAGCGTGTCGCCGGCACGGTTGTTTTTGGAGATATCTTGAAAGCAATACATTGTAAAATCGTCACCTTCGCCAATCACACTGGCCATCGTTGCCTTGCCAAGTACAGTATCCACCTGTGACTCGCTGTAGCTGATGCGGCCACGACGATACTGTCCCGTCAGGGTCATGACCAGGTCATAGAAAGTGTTTTGATAGTTATCCGAGGCATACTGCAAATCCATAGGCGACATTCTGAATTTGCCCACAATAGTGGGAGGATTGATTCCTTCGTGAATCACAAAACCATTGTCGCGCAAAGAATCCTGTAGGCGCTCGGGTACGACGGAATAAGGGATTTTCCCGTCGGGAGTAGGCAGGACGAGCGTGTCGTCACCATCTTTCAAACAGCCCGTAAAAAGCAAAAACGGTAGCGAAAGATGTATCAACAGAATTGATAAACGCTTAATTTTCATAGGCCATATATTATTAAATGATTTTTATTCTTTTTGCAAATATACGAACAAAAACTAAATAATGGAAAAAAATTAACATTTATCTTGTTTTTAGTATATATAGAAACAATAAAAAAGTAGTTATTACGTTACAAAAAAAACGAAAAATATCCGATTAATAGAAAACCGACAAGCGCCATGATTGCACTCACCCTCCTCATCCTGTCCCACATCTTTTTCCGCGGACGCAAAGCCACCGATCCTATCCAGTCTCAAATTGACGCCGCCTGGCAATACATTCTCGACCACGGCATGAACCAGCAAATCTGCATACTTGTCGACTATTCACTTCCTTCCGGCTGCAACCGTCTATGGGTTTGGGACTTCAACCAGCAACAAAAAATCTTTGAGTGCCCAGTTGCCCACGGCCGGGGCAAAGGTAAAAAATGCAAGGGTAGCCGTCGCGACACAGCTTGCTTCAGCAACGAACCCGAAACCTGGCTCAGCAGCCTTGGCCATGCCCGCATTGCCGAACGCTACATAGGAAAAAACGGCATCAGCTATCGTCTTGACGGCCTCGACCTCACCAACAGTAACATCCGCGATCGTGCCATCGTCCTCCACGGCCACAAGTCTGTGCCCGAAAAACCTATCTTTCCCCTCCCCAGCCATCGCAGTCATGGATGTGTGATGGTGGCCGACAAAAACATGGCCCATCTTGATGCCCTGCTCCAGTCGCAGCAGGATGTCCTCCTCTACTGCTACGCCTAACCCCTACCCTCCCCCCCTCTCATATCCTCCCCCATTCAAAAAAAAATCCCCCATCCCAAAAATATTTGTATCTTTGCAAAATTATTATCAACCATCTAAATTGCTATCTACATGAAAGTCAAGGTGGGAATTGCCCAACTGGCCAATGTGGCCGACAAACAGCAGAACATCCAACGCTACTCCGACAAGGTGCGTCAGCTCGCCGCCGACGGTGCCCAAATCATCTGCCTCCAAGAACTTTTTGCCTCCCTTTACTTTTGCGACGAGGAACGCTACGAGAATTTCCTCCTCGCAGAGCCTATTCCTCAAGGTCCAACCTGCCAGCACTTTATGGCCCTGGCCAAGGAGTTGGGCGTAGTACTCGTCTGCTCCCTCTTTGAGAAAAGAGCCGAAGGCCTCTACCACAATACCACCGCCGTCATCGATGCCGATGGCACCTATCTTGGCAAATACCGCAAAATGCATATCCCCGACGACCCGGGCTACTACGAGAAATTCTATTTCACCCCCGGCGACCTCGGATACAAAGTCTTCAAGACACGTTATGCTACCCTCGGCGTTCTCATCTGCTGGGAC
>JAEEGH010015554.1_pt1 | contig 16506 bp, 12 predicted proteins | sample 9134181 | NCBI WGS metagenome assembly JAEEGH01 (sample SAMN16246544, study PRJNA631951) | gut metagenome | biome: gut microbiome; feature: rumen; material: DP-attached | host: Bos | place: Iran: Karaj | collected 2018-10
CAACCGGATGCAATCGGGACCCACGTCGTCGGTGCCCGCGGCGGGGGTCCGGCCCTGCACGGCCCGGACCTGGCCGCCGCTGCGGACATAGGAGGGGGCCGCCCCGTACTTATACACGCAGGTCTCCCCGGTAAAGAGATTGACGCTCATCAGGTCCAGGCTCAGGCTGCACATGCGCTTTTCGCTGCGCAGCAGCAGGGCCGTGTTGAGGGTGCGCAGCACCGTTTCCGGCCCGATCCCGGCCCGGAGCAGCTTTTCCGCCAGGGCTGCTGCGGCGGTGCTGTCCTCCGAAGCCTCCTTCCCGCTGCCCATGCCGTCGGCCACGATGAGATAGAGGACGCCCTCCGCCGATTTGAAGGAGCGGGCCACGTCTCCGGAGGGGGCCTTCCCGCCCCGGCAGCAGGCAGCCACGCCCACCTCCGCCTCCAGGGGCTCCCGTTCATAGAGCTGCAGCCGCTCCCCATCCGGGTCCGGGCAGCTCAGGACCGTCTCCGACACCCGGGAAAGCTCCTCCAGCCAGCCGGGCTTTCGGGTGAGGGCCCGGCGTCCTACGCCGCTGAGCTCCACGTGGAGCCGCCCGTTGGGATCCCGAAAGGCGCAGCAGAGGGTGCCGGGCGCGTAATCCCGCAGGAAATCCCCCAGCCGGTGGGTCAGCTTTGTTTCCTCCCGGGCGGGGACGCCGGAAGCGCCGGTGAGGTCCCGCAGCACCGCCGCGAAATCCCCGTACTGCCGGTCCAGCAGATCCCGGTCCGCCTCCAGCCGCTTCCGGGTCTGGCGGCGGCGGCGCAGGTCCTTCAGTTCGCCGCCCACACCGGCGGTGAAGCCCCGCAGATCCAGGCACCGGTCCCGGAACCAGAGGGGGAAGTCCTCCGCCTCCGCGCTGCCTCTGTCCCGCATCTTTCCCCAGGCCTCCTGCATGGCCCCGCGGGTGCTCTCGTATTCCCTGCCCCAGCAGCGCTCCCGCTCCCGGCACCGGCGGCAGACTGCCTCCGCCGCCACGTCGAAAACGATCATCCCGTCCTCGTCGCTGCGCTTCTCCTCCGGCTCCCTGCGCACCAGCGCCCCCAATTCCTCGAAAGCGGCAGCCGTCAGGGCGGCCCGCCCCCGGAAATAGGAGAGCAGCCCGCCGCCGGAAGCGGGGGCCTCCTCCCGGCGCAGGTTTTCAAAGAAGCGCTGGGTGGGCAGCATAAAGAGGACGGAGGCGATGAAGAATTCATACAGGAGCCCGCTGCGCAGGACGCCCGCCGCGGCCCAGAACACCGCGGCGGCATTCCCCAGCACACAGCCCAGCGCGGTGAGGAACCGCCCCTTCGCCGCGCCGAAACCGCCCAAAGCGCCGGCGCAGCCCAGGGCCATGGCGCAGACGCCCGGCGTGCCCCCGGCGGCATCCAGCCCCAGGCCCAGCACCAGCCCCGTGAGAGCGCCGGAAGCCGCCCCGCCCAGGTGGGCGGCGGTGAGCACCAGGAATGCCCCCACGCAGCGCCCCAGGGAAATGACCCCGGCCAGCTTCAGCGGGGCCATGGCCATGCAGAGGGTCGCGGCCAGCACCGCCCGACCCAGGGCACTCCCCTTTTCCTTCCGCCCCAGGCCCGCCCGATAGAGGACGCAGCCGAAGCCCGCCAGCACCATTTCGCAGAGCCAGGCGGCCCAATCCGCCGCGCTGCGGCCGGACCAGCGGAGATAGACCGCGCCGATGAGCCCGGTCATGAGAGCCGCCGCCAGCGGAGCGAAGAAGCGCCTTTGGCTCAGCTTCCAGTCCCGCAGGAGAAAGAGGGCGGAATAGATGAGCAGGACGGAAGCGGCAGGGCGCAGTCCCGCCGTCAGCCCCAGGCCGGACACCGCCCCCAGCATGACCCCGGCGGCAGCGGCGGCCCCCCAGGGCAGCGCGCCGCAGGCGGCGGTAAAGGCTCCGCCCAGGGGCGAGATGCCCCCCGGCAGCTCCAGCCGCCCCAGCAGGAAGCCCAGCGCCAGGCAGAGGACGCCCCGCAGGGCCTTTTTCCCAGGCTCGTCCAGATTTCCAATCTTTTTCGCCGCCCTTCGGGCAGCCGATCCCAAATGCTCCGTTACCGGGATATGTTTCATGCTTTATCGCCTCCTTCCAACATCATAATAGAGGAAGGCGTCCATATCCTGTCGGCTCCTGTCGCCGGGAGCGGACAAGGAAAAAAAGAATATTGAACTGCCGGGACATTTGTCATAGAATATAGGAAAACGGAATGGGAAAGGAGCGACCGATATGCCGTCCGCCACCCGAATTCAATACGGGCTGCCCAGCGAGGCCTATATGGACCGGCTGCTGACCGACGACCTGATCCTCCGCTATGTGAAGGACAATTACGAATATTCCAAGCACCTCACCGAGTTTTACGATACGCCGGACTGGCGGCTCACCCGGGCAAGATTCTCCATGGACGTGGACCGGGACCTGTCCATCCCCACCGTCCACCTGGCCCAGGCGCGCATCTCCCCGGACGACCTGCCCGGTCTCATGCACGGCGACACCTGGACCGCCCCCTTTGAAAGCGTGGACACCATGGTGGACGCCCTGGCCCACCGGGGCGCGCCGCTGGATTTTCTCTCCATCGCCCGGGGCGCCGAGCTGGTCTGCCATTTCAAGATCGCCCACAGCAGCCAATCCACCACCCTCTACCTGCCGGACCGGACCAGGATCTGCATGTCCTTCGACGCCAGCGTCCTCATGGCCGGCGGCAAGGAGGAGCGGAGCTTTGAGCTGTGCATGGACCTGCTCTTCGGAGAGGAGCAGCAGCTCATCAACTACTGCCAGCAGATCCGGGATCGCTTCGACCTGCCGCCGGTGCTGCTGAGCCGGGAAATGAAGGCGCAGCGCCTGCTGGCGGAGAAGAATTGAGCGAGCGGACTCCCTGCCGGGTCATTCGCAGCCGCCGCAGGACCCTGTCCCTGGAGATCACCCCCCGGGGCGAAGTGCTGGTGCGCGCGCCGCTCCGCACCTCCGAGGCCGTGATCCGCAGCTTCGTGGAGGGAAAACAGGGGTGGATCGAGACCCACCTGGCCCTGGTGCGGGAGCGCATGGCAGCGGCTGACGCCCAGGAGCGCTTCACCGAGGCAGAGCGGAATTCGCTGCGGGAGCGGGCCAGGCCCGTCTTTGAAGCCAGGGTGGATCATTTCGCCTCCCTGCTGGGCATGAGCCGGGGGAAGATCACCATCCGCACCCAGCGCAGCCGCTGGGGGAGCTGCTCGGCCCAGGGCAATCTGAGCTTCAACGCCCTCCTGCTGCTGACGCCGCCGGAGGTGCTGGATTATGTGGTGGTCCATGAGCTGTGCCACCGCCGGGAGATGAACCATTCCCCCCGCTTCTGGGCGGAGGTGGAACGGCTGGTCCCGGACTGGAAGGCGCAGCGGCTCTGGCTGCGGACGAACGGCGGGGCGCTCATGGCCCGCCTGCCGGAAAAATGAATACAACTCCCTACTGCATATCGGGATAAAAACCGAAGGTGCTGTCCGCTTGGACAGCACCTTCGTTCATTCCGGCAAATAAGGACGTTATCTGGAGAGAGCCACCAGGACGACCTCCCGGCCATTGCCGGAAAGCTCCTTCTCCAGCGCGTTGATCTTCGCCAGCTCCGCGTCGCTCAGCTGGGCGATCTCGAACTTCTTTTCCACCGCCAGCAGCACGACCTGCTTGTCCTCGCCGGACAGCTTGGCCTGCAGCTTGTTCAGCTCATCCAGCTCGGCCTGGCTGATCTTTGCATACTCGTACTTCATTTCATTTCCTCCCTTTCTATATGGCGCCGCCATACTCTACGGCGGCAGTATTCCCAAAATCTGTCATGAATACTCGGTTTTCAAGACTATCTCCAGTATACGCCCTTTTTTCCGTCTGTCAAGGCACACTAGGCATCGGGCAGGGCCGCCTCCGCGTTTTTCTCCTCCCTGCCGCCGCGATTCCGGCTGGTGATGATGGTGAGGAAGAGGATGAGCAGCAGAAGGACGCCCTCCACCGACTGGGAGATATGGCTGTCGGACATGCCCATGAGGGACAGGCCGTAGACGATGATGGAGATGGACAGACTGCCCAGGATGACCTTGTAAAAGCGGGCGGAGGTCCCTCCTGTGACCAGCACGCCCCCGAAGAAGACGGCCATGGCGACCTTCATTTCCAGGAAGGTGCCCATGGTCTGGGTGGTGCCGCCCACGGTGGCCATGGAGAATACCGCGCCGATGCCCGCCAGAAGGCCGGAGATGGCGAAGGCCAGGATCTTCATCTTCCCCACGGGAACGCCCACGAAGCGGGCGGTGGTCTCGTTCTCTCCGATGGCCTTGCTGTATCGCCCGATGCGGGTGAACTCAAAGAGATAGCACATGAGGATCAGGATGACGAAGAAGGCCAGGATGCGCACGCCGGAGCCGGTGATGAAGGTCATGGAAGCGGGCACATATTCCACGCCCACCTTCGTCTGGATGAAGTTCACCACGCCCCGCACGCCGATCAGCATGGCGATGGAGAGCGTGAAGGAGGGCACATGGCACTTGCTGACGATCACGCCGTTCAGCAGGCCCATGGCCAGGCCGATCACCAGCGCCACGGGGATCATCAGCCAGCCGATGCCGGTAGCGTGGGCGACATGCATGCCGATCACGCCGGAAAGGGCCACGTTGACCCCTACGGTCAGGTCGATGGAGCCCTGGGCCACCACGAACAGGACGCCGCTGGCGGCGATGATGGTGAGGATGGACTGCTCGATGAGCTTTTTCAGAGAGTATTCGGAAAGCATCTTCCCTTTGGTCGCCACGGAGAAGAACACCAGCAGCACCACGAAGGCGATAAAGGGCACGAGGTCCGAGATCCTGATTCGTTTCGTTTCTTTTTTCATCAGATCATCTCCCCGATCACGGACTGCTCCGTAAAGTCTTCATCCCGGCGTATCTCCCTGGTCACACGCCCGTCCTTCATGACCAGCAGCCGGTCCGCCATGCCCAGCACCTCCGTCAGTTCGTCGGAGATGAGGATGATGGCGATATTGGCCTTCTTTGCCTCCTTCATGAGGGCATAGATATTGGCCTTGACGCCCACGTCCACGCCCCGGGTGGGGCAGTCCAGGATCAGCAGCTTCAGGTCCTTGGCCAGCCAGCGGCCCAGGTTCACCTTCTGCTTGTTGCCGCCGGAGAGGGCGTCCATGCTCTGGCCGATGCCCGTGGTCTTCACGGAGAAGCGGCTGCGGATGCCGGAAGCCATGTTGTTCAGCTTTCCGGGAGCCAGGAAGCCGGCCTTGCCCCGCAGCTCCTCCACGCTGGGCAGCACGGAATTGTCCCGGATGCTGGCGTGGATCATCAGGGCCTCGTTGTCCCGGTCCTTGGGCACATAACCCATGTAGTTGGCCAGGGCCTGGGGGGCGGAAACGATGTCCGTATTCGTCGGCACCATATGGACGGTGCCCGCGCTGGGCTTGCTGAGCCCGTAGACCGCCTTGCCCACGGAATGGATGCCCGCGTCGCTGAGGCCGCAGAAGGCCAGGATCTCCCCCGCGTGAACGTCGAAGCTCACATCCTCGATCTCATGGGGCACGGTGAGGCCCCGGACCTGGAGCACCACTTCGTCGGAATAATCGGGCTTGAGGTCGTCCCGATAGTAATCGCCGCTGATCTTCCGGCCCACCATCATCATGCGGATCTCGTCCGGGGTGGTCTCGGCGGAGGACACCTCCCCCACCACTTCCCCGTCCCGCAGGACGGTGATGCAGTCGGTGATCTCGATCATCTCCTCGATGTCGTGGGTGATGACGATGACGCTGCGGTCCATGGCCTTGAATTTCCGGATGAGTTCATAGAGTTTATTCCGGTTATTGAGGGAAAGGGACTGGGTCACCTCGTCCAGCAGCAGGATCTCCGGGTCGATGGAGAGAGCGCGGGCCAGCTCGATCATCTTCCGTTCCTCGATCATCATGCCGTCGGTGAGCTGGTTCAGGGCCGGCATGGGCAGCTCCCATTTGGTAAACTGCTCCGCAGCCGCCTTGTTGAGTGCCCGCAGGTTGACGATGCCGCCCTTGGCAAACTGCCCCGTGCGCCCCAGGAACACATTGACCCCGGCGGGCAGGTTGCCCACCACCCCCAGCTCCTGCATGACCATGGAGATGCGGAAGTCATTGGCGTCCATGGGGGAATGGGGCTTATAGCTCTTCCCGTCCACCAGCATCTCCCCGCTGTCGCTGGGGTACATGCCGGCGATCTGGCTCAGAAGGGTGCTCTTGCCGGATCCGTTCTCCCCGATCAGGCCGTGGACCTCCCCGCGGCGGAGGGTGAAGTCGATGTTGCGGTTGGCATAGGTGGGGCCGAAGTGCTTGTTGAGGCCCCGGATCTCCAGGATGGGTGCGCCGCTCATTTCACGACCCCCTTTACGCCCCGGGAGCCGATCACGCCGAAGATGACGATGAAGCCGCCCAGGCAGGCCTCCTGCAGCGTGCCGGAGGGCACCCCCAGGATGGTGAGCAGATTGAAGATGGAGTAGAGGATGAAGGCGCAGATGGGCACGCAGATGACGATGTTGATCCGCTTCTGGATGATCTGCGCCAGCAGGTAGATGGCCAGGGGCTGGAAAATGATGTTGATGCTGGTGAGACCCGTCTTGACCGTGGTCTGCCCGGCGTAGCTCTGCTGCAGGAAGCAGGCGATGCCGATGAGGATGCCGGTGATGAGGCCCACGCTGAGAAGGGTCCTGCGCACATTGATGCCCAGCTTCTGGGCCACGTCCCGGTTGCCGCCCAGGGAGCGGATATTCAGGCCCACGGTGGTGCGGTTATAGAGGAAATAGACCACCGCCATGCCCACGAAGAGGAACAGCAGGCTCCAGGGCAGCTGCCCCAGCACCCGGTATTCCTTGGCCAGGGAGGTGGAGATCAGGGCCTTGGTGGACTTGGATATCTTCAGCAAAAAGGCAATGGCCTCGTAGATCATGGCAAGGCTGATGCCGGCGATCCAGGATGGGATACCGGAAAAGGTGTAGATCAGGAAATTGAAGAAGATCAGCAGCAGTCCCACCAGCAATCCGCCCAGGAACACGCCGGGCAGGCCGAAGGAGTTGCCCGCGATGCAGGCGGCGAAGGAGCCCAGCACCACAACGCCGCCGATGGACATATCCGTGAAGCCGCAGGCGAAGAGGAAGCAGAAGCCCCAGGCGATGAAGGAGGGATAGACCGCCCGGGCCAGGATGCCCTTGAGGTTGGTCCACTCCAGGAAGCTGCCGCCCGAGATCAGGTTGAAGATGAAAAGCACCGCCGCGATCACCGCGACGAAGATCACAACGAACAAGCCGTTGCTCAGACCCCGCCGCTCTCTCGCGCCCGCGCTCTTTTCCAATGTCGGCATGCGCCTCTCCTCGTTTCTGAAAATCTGTGGTTCTGAAAAACAGCCTGCGGATGCAGGCTGTTTTTCAGACGTTTCTTCCCGGCCTTATTTCAAGCCGTTGGATTCCAGCATGTAGTCCAGGTTGATGTTGGCCACCAGGTCCACATAGTCCTGATAGCTCACGTTGGGGTTGGAGGTGTAAAGCAGCTTCTCCAGCATTTCCTTGGTGAAGGGATGGGCGGAGTCGGAGAAGAACACCTTCATATAGTTGTCCACGTTGTCCTTGTTGACCTGGAAGGGATGGGTGCTCAGGCGGGGGGCCTTGCCGTCGGCGTCCACGATCTTGTGGCCGGCCAGGTAGTTCAGCACCAGGGTGCAGGAGATGAAGCAGGCCAGGGAGATGCCGTCGTTGCCGCCCATGACGGTGCCTTCCTTGATGTACTTGGCGGTGGCTTCGTCCACGCAGGAGACATAGACCTGCACGCCCTCAAGGCCCAGGTTGTCGATGGCGGTCAGGGTGCCCTCGATGTAGTCGCCCACGAAGCAGTAGACGCAGTCGGCGTCCTTGTTGCCGGAGAGCATATCGGTGGCCTTGGCGGGGCACTCGGAGTTGTCGGTGCAGCGGGCCTCGAAAAGGACCTCGCCGCCCAGGGCGGTGAAGCGCTTGGTGAAGCCTTCGCTGCGCTGGTCCATGTTGTTGTCGCCGATGTTGCCGCCGATCATGCAGGCCTTGCGGCAGCCGTTGTCAAAGGCCATCTGGGCCACAGCCTCGCCGTCGGATACCATGTCCAGGTCGATGGCGCCGCAATAATACTCGTTGGAAGCAGCCAGGGCCTCCAGGTCGGGGTTTTCGCCCACGAACACGTCGAAGGCAAAGGGGATCTTGGCATTGGCACATTCCACGCCGATCTGGGGCACGGTGGACACGGCGGCCGCCTGGAAGACGATGCCGTTGACGCCCGCGGCGCACATGTTCTGCACGTTCTGCAGCTCCTTGTCCGCGGTGAAATCGTCGCTCATGCGGTTGACCTTATGGCCCAGGGTGGTGAGGGTGTATTCCTTCGCGTCGCCGAACATGTCCAGCACGGGCACGCCGGAACCCCAGGTGTTGATGCCGATGGTGTAGCTGGTGGCAGCGGGCGCGGGAGCCGCAGTGCTGCCGCTGTCGGGCTTGGCGGTGGCGGGAGCAGGCTCTGCGGGCTTGCCGCCGCAGGCCGCCAGGGAGAAGACCATGGCAAGCGCCAGGAGCAGGGCGATCAATCTGCTTGCTTTCATTTTTCCTTCCTCCTAATTATGATTCTCCTTGCGGGAAGCCCGCTTCATCGGGTTTCCTGCGGTCATTATAGCATCGTAGGCCGCTTAATGCAAGAGAGGCAAAAGGCGTTATGCCTTTTGCCTCAGACTGTAGACAAACCCTTTTGGCAGAGTTTCGATAAGCATGGGGGATTTGTGAAGGGGGACGGGAATCCCCCTTCACGTTATATCCTTGCGAAATCAGAATACAATTCTGATTTCGCTGCTCAAGCTGTCGACACTTTGTCGACAGCTTGAGCGGGGCCGGTCCGGACCGGCCCCGCTTCCGGCGCTAAAAGAACCAGCGCCTCGGGCGTTTGCAGCGTTCGCACTCTCCCCGTATCTCCACCAGGATCAGGCCTTCCCCGATCAGGCGCACGCACTCCCAACGGATGATGATGTCGTCGCCGGGGAAGAAGAGACCCAGAAAGCGGCATGGGCCCGGCGCCACAAGCGCCATTACCCGTCCGCTGCCGGTGTCCACCAGCACGTCCTCCACGTTCCCCAGGCGCATCCCGTCCGCGACGTTCACCACCTCCTTGCATCGGAGGTCCGCGATCCTGCACTGCAAATGAGCCGCCTCCTTTCACAAATCCTTCCGGTCTATTCTACGGGGCGCGGCGCCGGTACAGAACGCCTCGGGAGAGGTAAAATATGGCTACCATTTTTCCCGGGATTGATATATAATAATCCCGACGATCGTTCTGCCGATCGGGAGGAGGAGCAAGTCATGTATATCACGGAAAGAATACCCTGGAAGGACAATATGGGCGGCGTTCCGCTCCATTTGGAATACCCGCAGGGCTCCATGTTCGATGCCGTGCGGGAGGTCGCCGGGAAATACCCGGACAACGTCGCTTTTGATTTTATGGGGAAGTCCACCACCTACCGGAAGCTGGTGGAGCAGGTGGAAAACTGCGCCAAAAGCCTGAAAACGCTGGGCGTCCGCGCCGGGGACCGGATCACCATCGCCATGCCCAACTGCCCCCAGGCGATCTTCATGTTCTATGCGGTGAACCTGGTGGGAGGCATCAGCAATATGATCCACCCTCTTTCCGCGGAGAAGGAGATCGAATTCTACCTCAACGAGTCGGAGAGTTACAGCGTCATCACCCTGGACCAGTTCTACAATAAATTCGAGGCGGTCCGGCAGAATACCAAGGTGGTGAACATCATCATCGCCAGCGTGAAGGACGAGCTGAGCCGGCCCGTCCGGGCGGGGTATATGCTCACCGAGGGGCGAAAGATCAAAAAGATCCCCGCAGACGCGCCTGTCATCCGCTGGAAGGAATTCATGAGGCTGGGGCAGTCCTGCTCCTGGAATTACAAGGTGGAACGCAAGGGGGAGGACCCCGCCGTGATCCTTTATTCCGGCGGCACCACCGGCACCACCAAGGGCATCGTCCTCACCAACCTGAATTTCAACGCTCTGAGCCGCCAGGTGGTGGCGGCCAATCCCATGTTCCGCCCCGGCGACAAGATGCTGGCAGCCATGCCCCTGTTCCATGGCTTCGGCCTGGGCGTCTGCATCCACACCATGCTGGCCCAGGGCGGCCGCTGCATCCTGATCCCCCGTTTCACCGCCAAGAGCTACGCCAGGCAGATCACCAAATACCGCTGCAATTTCATCGCCGGCGTGCCCACCCTCTACGAAGCGCTGCTGCGCCTGCCGGATATGGACAATGCGGACCTCAGCAGCCTGAAGGGCGTCTTTTCCGGCGGCGACAGCCTCAGCGTGGAGCTGAAAAAGAAATTCGACAAGTTCCTTTATGACCACAATGCTTCCATTCAGGTGCGGGAGGGCTACGGCACCACCGAGACGGTGACGGCCTGCTGCCTGACGCCGCCCCACATGTTCAAGGAGGGCAGCATCGGCGTGCCCTTCCCGGACACCTTTATCAAGATCGTCAAGCCCGGCACCGACGAGGAGCTGCCCTATGGGGAGGAAGGGGAGATCCTCCTGGCCGGTCCCACGGTCATGAAGGAATATATGAACCATCCGGAGGAGACGGCCCAGACCCTGCGCACCCATGCCGACGGGCTGACCTGGGTCTACACCGGCGACCTGGGCACCATGGACGACGAGGGCTTCATCTACTTCCGGGGCCGGGCCAAGCGGATGATCATCACCTCCGGCTACAACGTCTATCCCGGCCAGCTGGAAAACATCCTGGACGCTCATGAGAAGGTGCATATGAGCTGCGTCATCGGCATCCCCGACGCCTATAAGATGCAGGCGGTGAAGGCCTTTATCATGCTGAAGGAGGGCGTGCCCCCCACGGAGGAGACGAAGCAGGAGATCATGGCCTACTGCCGCAAGAACATTGCCAAATACGCCATCCCCAAGGAGATCGAATTCCGGGATGAGCTGCCCAAGACCCTGGTGGGCAAGGTGGCCTACCGGGTGCTGGAGGAAGAGGAAGAGGCCCGGCGCGCTTCCGCGCAGCCGGAGCCCCAAGCGGTGAAATAACGGAAGGAACGAGATTTGGATCAGATCGACGAAAGAAACCGGGCGCTGGCAGACACCGGAGAACCCGTATTTGCCCTGGCCGCCATTCTGGAACGCCGGGGGAAGGAGGCCCGGGACCGGCTGAAGCAGCTCACCGGCGCCCAGAACCTCTATGCCTGGATGACGGACGCCGGGAACATCTCCATGCTGCTGATGGCGCTGCCCCCGGCGGATTATGCCCTCTTTGCCAAGGCGGCGGAGGCCCCCTTCATCAAGGAGAAGGAAGTGTTCCTCCCCATGCACACCGGGGTCATCGGCTTCTGCCTGCTCCAGCCCTATCTGGTGGGGGAGGAGATCTATCTGGTGGTGCCCACGGAGGTGCGCACCCTCTGGCGGGACCTGAAGAATTCCGATTTTCCCCGGCGCAAGCAGCTCCATGACACCCTGGACGCCTATGCCCAGGCTGCCGTGAAGCTCTACGGCGCGCTGTTCCTGGCCGATTTCGGGGAAATGCTGCGGCTGAGGACGGAAGTGAAGTGGAATGAGGAAGCGGAAGCCATGCTGCGCAGCCTGGCGGACGGTACTTATTATTCCGTGGAAGGGAACCTGCTCCTGCACCGGGGCCTGAGCCCGGAGGAGGCCCAGCCTTACATGGCGGCGCGGGAGGGCCTGCCCCGCTATCTGCCCGTCCATGAAAAGCTGCTGCGCCTGGGCGACGGGGATTATTACGACGTGTTCCACGAGCTGGAGCTCTGGCGGCTGGAAGCGGAGGATGCTTTCCGGGAAGCCGGAGAGGAGGACGCGGAGGAGAAGGCCACCGCCTTCGCGGATACCCTCTATGCCGTACTGCGCATGGAGCTGGGGACGGAGGACCATGCGCCCCTCTTCGCGGAATTCGGCCTGGCGCCGGATGAAGAGCGGGTGGCGGAGATCAAAAAGCAGGTGCGCCTCTGGTGCCTGGGGGGGAACACCCCGGCGGAGCTGCTGGAAGAGTATGCGGCGGGGCGGTTGAAGCCCCGGGTAAACGGTCCCTGCATCTGCGGCAGCGGAAAAAAGTTCAAAAAGTGCCACGGAGCGCGGAGCGCCGATGGATAAAGAAAACGGGAAACCTGAGCAGTTCAGGTTTCCCGTTTTTACCTGTCGGCATGTTGCGGCGGATCATTCGGCCGCCTTCAGCTCTTCGTTCAGGGCCAGGAGCTTCCCGGCGTCCGCCTTCAGCACCTTCCGGTCCCAGGTGAGCAGCCCGTTGCGCTCCGTCTCCACGTCGCTGAGCTGGGTATAGACGCAAGCCCGGAGTCCTTCCGCCTTCAGGGGGATGATCTGTTCCCGATAGAGCCTCTCCAGAGCGGCGGTCAGCTCCCCGGTGCCGGAGACCCTGCGGTAGCCGAAGCCCCGCCCGGGCGCGGCGTGACCGGCCACGGTCAGGCTAAGGCCGCCGAATTCCGTGATGGCCTGCACCCGGGGATCCGGGCGCAGCTTTTGTTTGCCGAAATAGCGGTGGACGCTGCGAAAATCTCCCGTGTGCTGGTCGTGCCAGCCGCTGGCCGAATCCACGCAGCGAGTGCCGTCCCATTCCTTCACCTTCGCCGTGAGCTTGTCTGTGTCGAACTGGCCCCATCCCTCGTTGAACAGGGTCCAGGCCACCACGCTGGGGCTGTTGTAAAGCCCGTGGACGATCTCCTCCGCCTCCCGGAGGAACAGCTTTCTGGCCCGCTCGTAGCGGCGGCCGAAGCGCCCGTAGCTGTGATCGGAGACCTGGATGCCCAGGAAGGGGAGGACCATCGTCCACAGGGGGGAATAGGGCGCGCCGCCGTTGGGGATGTCCTGCCAGACCAGCATCCCCAGCCGGTCGCAGTGGTAGTACCACCGGGCGGGCTCCACCTTCACATGCTTGCGCAGAAGGTTGAAGCCCATGCTTTTCGCGGTCTCGATGTCGTAGATCATGGCCTCGTCAGAGGGCGGGGTGTAGAGGCTCTCCGGCCAGTAGCCCTGGTCCAGCAGCCCCGTGAGGAAGATGGGCTGTCCGTTGAGCAGCAATTCGCCCTTTTCCGCCCGGAAGGTGCGCAGGGCAAAATAGCATTTCACCAGGTCGCTGCCCCGTTTCAGCAGAAGATCGTAAAGGAAAGGCTTCTCCGGCGTCCAGAGGATGCCGTCGGGCAGGGTGAATTCCGCCTTCCCCCGCAGGTCGAAGCGCCCGCTGAGCACCCGATGCCCGCTCTGGAACACGGCGTAAGCGTCCCCTTCCATGGGGTCGGGCAGCTGCAGCGTGACGGTCTTTCCCTCGCCGGGGGTGATGCGGATGTCGGTGAAGTGGGCTTCCGGCACGCTCTCCATCCAGACCGTCTGCCAGATGCCGCTCTGGGCGGTATACCAGATGCCCCGGGGATTGAGGGACTGCTTGCCGTAGGTCCCCGCTCCCTCGGAAGTCTCGTCCCGCACGGCCACGGTGAGGGTGTTTTCAGCCGTGGGGGAGGCGAGGGCGGTCACATCCAGGGTGAAGGGCGTATAGCCCCCCTCGTGAGTCCCGGCGCTGCGCCCGTTGACGAAGACCTCGCAGGACTGGTCCACCGCCCCGAAGTGGAGCAGCAGCCGGTCCTTCATGAAGCCTGCGGGCAGGGTGAAACGGCGGCGGTACCAGGCGGTCTCGCCGTTGTCCGGGCCGCGCCCGGCCCCGCTGAGGGCCGTTTCCGGGGAGAAGGGCACCAGGATCCGGTCCCGGTATTCTTCCGGCTCCCGCCCGTTGGGCAGCACGGCATAGTCCCAGCTCCCGTTGAGGCAGAACCAGGCCGGACGCATGAACTGGGGCCTGGGATATTCCCCCAGGGGACAATCCGGCACCCCGGCTTCGCTCCATACGGTGCGGATATTCGTGTTGGCCGCCATGACGGGATCAAAGCACGCTGCCGTCGGGCCGGAACAGAGGCAGAGGCGCCAGCACGGTGATGTCCGTGCGCTTTGCCGCGTCCCCTTCAGCCAGAACGGCCATTCTGCCCACGATGATGCCCCCGGCCTCGTTCACCAGGGTCTCCATGGCCCGGAGGCTTTCCCCGGTGGAGATCACGTCGTCCAGAATGACGATCCGTTTGCCCTTCATCCGCTCCGCGTCGGCGGTGTCGATGACCAGGGTCTGGGTCCCGGCGGTGGTGATGCTCTGGACGTCCACGCGGAAAACGCCGCTCATGTAAGCCTTCGCCTTTTTCCGCGCCAGCAGATAGGGGAGGCCGCTCTGACGGCTCATTTCGTAGATCAGGGGGATGGCCTTCGCTTCCGGTGCGATCAGGTAGTCGCATGCGGGCAGCTTTTTCAGCAGCTCGGCCGCGCAGTGGATGGTCAGCTCCACATCCCCGAACATGACGAAAGCGCCGATGGAGAGGTTTTCGTTCAGCGGGCATATGGGAAGGTCCCGCTTCATTCCGGCGATGTCGATGGTATAAACAGACATGATTCGTCCTTCTTTCTTTTGGAATTCTGAGAAAAGTATAGCAAACAGGGAAGCAGTCTGCAACCGCTTTGCGTGAATAATGGATAACAAAACCTCCGGGAGGATCCCCCGGAGGTTTGCGTGTCTAGATTATTCCGTGATGCGGCGGGCGCCGTAGTAATAGCTTGTCCAGTAGCTGCCGCTCAGCTCGCTGACGACCACTTCATGGGAACCGGTGGAGGCGTGGATGAATTCCCCGTCCCCGATGTAGATGCCCACGTGGCCGATGGTCCAGGTGCCGGGGCTGACGAAGAACACCAGGTCCCCGGGCTCCAGCTCGTCCTTCTCCACATAAACGCCCTGGGTATACTGGCCCGAGGCGGTGCGGTTGAGCTTCAGGCCGCTGTTGAGGAAGCAGTAGTACACAAGACCGGAGCAGTCGAAGCCGTCGGGGGAAGCGCCGCCATAGCGATAGGCCACGCCCAGGTTGTCCTCGGCCAGCTGAATGACGGACTGGGCCAGGTCGCCCGTTTCCGGCAGCTCCCTGTCCTCCCGCTTCTCCGAGAGGCGGACATACTTTGCGAACAGATAGCCGGTCTTTCCCCCGGCTTCCACCCGGTACCAGTCCCCCTCCTTGCCCAGCACCGTGACCCGGCGCCCGGCGTTGAAGAAGTCGTAAACATCGGCTTCCAGGCTGGGGCCCGCACGGAAGCGGACCGCATTTCCGGTGAGCGTGCCGGGGCAGGGATATTCGCCGTCGTCCTCATCCTCAGAGGCCTCTTCTTCCTCCTGCTCCTGAGACGCGCCTTCCGGCTTGGGCTGATAGGCAGTGCCTTCCGGCACAGGCGCGGGAGCGGGGGTGGGTTCGGGGGTCGGTTCCGGCGTAGGTTCCGGGGTCGGCGTCGGAGTCGGAGTCGGTTCCGGCGTAGGCGTGGGTTCCGGGGTCGGGGTGGGGGTCGGTTCCGCTCCTGCGGTGATTTCCGCGTCCGGCGCCAGCCCGCCGAAGTACGCGGTCAGCGCTGCCGCTTCCTCCGCGGAGCATCCCCAGGGAAGCTCCACCCGTTTCAGGAAATCCGGATCAAACGCGCCTTCCCCGATCTCGGGAACGGAATGCAGTACCAGCGTATTCACCGCCGCATAGGCAAATGCCTCCGAGCCGATCCTGCTGACGGTTCCCGGAATCTCCAGGACACCCTCCAGGCCGGAACTGTAAAAAGCATCGTCCCCGATATCCTCTAGGTTCACAGGCCAGGGGATCGTTTCAGGCGCCCAGGCATACATGAACGCTCCCTCTCCGATCGTCGTCAGGGATTCCGGCCATGTCACCCGCGCCAGCCGCTTCGCGCCGCGGAAAGCCTGCTTCCCGATCTCCGTGATACCATCCGGTAGCTGCACTTCCACCAGGTATTCGCTGTAGCGGAACGCCCGCTCCCCGATCGCTGTCACCGGCACTCCGCCGATGGTTTCCGGAATGATAATCCGCGGGGCAGTGCCGTAATAGCCGTACAGCGTTCCCTGCCCGGCTTCAAAGTCGAACTCCTCGTCCTCCGGAAGAACAATGGCGGCTTCCGCGGCCTTCACGCCGCCGGACTCCACGTTCACCCCTTCCGGCAGGACCGCCCGGTATTCCTCCAGCAGGTCCTCCGGCACCCGGATCACCGCGTCCTTCGGCATGTTTCCAAAACAATCCTGGCCGATCACCGGCACCGGTCCCGTAAACGTGACTTCCTTAAGGACATCACAGTAGCGGAAACACCTCGGGCCAAGATACGCGAGGTTTGCCGGAAGCGTGATCTTCTCCAGTGCGTCCGCGTCATAGAAATTCCCCGACTGAATCTCGCACAGGCTCTCCGGCAGGGAAACCTCTTTCAGTCCTGTCATCCCGGAAGTCGCTCCGAGGTCAATGCAGATGACCCCCTCCGGAACCGTCAGCACCGTAATTTCTGCATGGTTGTAAAACAGGGAATCCCCCACGGCGCGCACGGGCTCCCCGCCGATCTCCGAAGGGAGGATAACCTCCGCC
>JAEEGH010015555.1_pt1 | contig 16505 bp, 15 predicted proteins | sample 9134181 | NCBI WGS metagenome assembly JAEEGH01 (sample SAMN16246544, study PRJNA631951) | gut metagenome | biome: gut microbiome; feature: rumen; material: DP-attached | host: Bos | place: Iran: Karaj | collected 2018-10
GATATACGGCAACAGCATGCTTAGAATGCTCAATAATCTGCCCTATATCATCAGAGATACGCGAGCCTATGCCCTCTACATCTACGTTCTCCTCCCTACGTATAATATCTTCTGCCATATTATATAATCAAAAACTTTGACCCCTTAACCCTGAACCATATGTAATCATGAACCATTGACCCTGAATCGTGGACACCTAACCATCATGCATCAAATCATACATCACGCCATATCATCCAAATTCATGGCAGTTTTTATTCCACCTCTTTTTTATCTATTTTTCCTGGAACTGACACTGGCATTGGATTAATCAGCGGCTGTGGGTTGCAAATTATCTGCCCCATCTGGACTTGAGCTTTGACGCTTTGATAATTCTCAAAGTTCCACATCAGATAAGAATCCCACAACCCTAAATCTATATCTTTCAACAACGTGTCAATTTTATCTTTAACAGGCTCACCATTCTTGTCAAAATACATCTGATCCCTTACTTGTTCTCTCAGAACTTGAATTGCTTTAAACTCGCCAAGCGTGAAAATCGACCCAAGTTCAATCGGTTCAGTCATTATCTTTGTGTCTGGATTTACCTTACTCTTCGCCAAGATCTCTGTCACATACTTCTTTCCAGCATTTCTCATGGCAAACAATGTGAAATTTGAAGAGAAATAAGAATCCGGATCAATATAGAACAAAGTATCACAATAGCCCTTAGATATTTGAATCAAAATACCATCAATATCATCCTCATTGACCATAGTGTCAACAAAATGTATCTTTCTTATATTGAATGATTCATTTGATGGAACGCCAAACGGAATGCCCAATTTGTGCAAAGCAACTATAACTGTCCTTTTCTCCGCAATCGACATCGCTTTATTAAATTCTCCTTCAGCCTCTCTATACGACTTCTTGGCATAAGATTTCAATATATTCAACGCTTTGACAGCGATATCACGAACAATTTCTTTCTCCTTAGACTCTTTGTCCTTTCGATATTTATCTCCAAAAAACGCTCCAACCCATCCACCTATTCCTGCCGTTAAGATGGGTATTAAAATATAAGCTACAAGATTTAACCAAGTCCATTCCATCTCCGTTTTCTCCTTTCATCTCGAACAACATGATATTCACGCATCATATCCATCAGCGATAACACTCCTATCGAATATCTGCCTTCTTATCAAAGCGTTAATCATGAACCGCCAGTTCTTCCAATCCTTCCTGACACCTGTTTATATTTCTCTATATATGGCAATCGGATCAATTATATACTCATTCCCCAGTCTGCCATTAAAAGTATCTTCAAGATTGCTGATAATACTTGTAAAATTTAAACTGGCTTTTTTTATAGATTCTTCAGGGGCATCTGAATCAATCATCGCTTTCTCTCCGCCACATTGAGTCAATAGTCCTACAATAGAAAACTCGACCTCTGTCCTTCGTGAATATTTGGCTATCAGACTTTCTTCATTTTCTTTTAGAAACTCCCTATTTAGTATAGATGCAAAAACGTTATTGCTAAATCGGTAAGGAATATGTACCGCAAACATATCCTTATAACCGAAATCATACAGTTTTACCAAATTCTCTGCGAACTTCTCATTAACAATGAGCCCTTGTTCCTGAAGATATCTCTTAAAAACACTATCTATTGCATTCTTTTTCTGTGATACTTTAGCCTTTTGGTTTCTATCATTAATTTGTTTTATTACCTCATCTATCTTAGTCAGAGCCTCTCCCATTGGCCCATAGCACTGGATATAGCCTAAGGCAGTACCTATTTCATTAAATCTTCCAAAGGTTTCCTTCAAGGCCTTATAATCGTTGAAATATGCCTTGCCGCTTACCTTTACGAATTGTTTACCTGTCATATCACCCAAATCCACACAGTCTTCAATAGTGCTCAGTAGACCGCGCTCCGTTAGTTCCTTTTCAAATAAACTGTATGCATAGTCGTGGAAATATCTCTTCTCCGAGGAGCCCTTTTCGTGTTGAAAAAGTTCTCGCATAATACTACCGCTGAAGGTATGCATTTTCTGTTGATCATCTTCGGTAGCTGTTACTTTACTGTCCTTCAAAATATATTCCGTCAGCCCCTCAAACAACTGTGACGATATGGAATACATTTTATCATTATCCAGATAGATAAACGACTTTATCTTATTTTCCATGTTCAAACCCCTTTCTTATTTCGTTTCGTCTTTTATTAAATAAATCAATATTTCTCTGACGTATATCATACATTATCTTATAACCCAAATAAATGCCATAGAAGCAAAAAACTACCACGCACACGATAAAAAGTATATCTATTGTACTCATACTTCTAAGGAACTAATTTTATTAATAACATTCATACTATGAAAAAAAGATGTTACTGCCAGCACAATAGCGGCAATTAGCATAGAACATGGATTGAATGTCGCCTGGCTATCATTTGGGACATATAAAAATCCCAAAATCACACATAGAATCACTATCGCAATAATAGACCAGCTAGACAACTTTTCCCTTTCATTCTCGCTAATTATTGGTTTACGCCCTTTTAACCTTAAGCTATTTAGCTCATTCACGTTCGATAAATTCAACGTTAGCCCAAAAAACACGAAATCTACCGGATTCAACAAAACCGTAGCATCGTGATGAATCATCAACAGATATACAATAAATCTAATCAATATTGGAAGTGCCGCAATACCTACAGTATAATATAGCCATCTACTTTTCTTCATAACTCATATTCTATTTTCCCCACAAAGATAACAAAAATAACCAATCCCGCAAAGGATTGGCCGTTATTTTGTCAATAATTTGGAAGATTTGATTCTTCAATGGCAGGATTTTCTTGTCCGAGACCGTAAATCCGTGGGTTCGTAGCTCCGTAGATTCGTGATTCCTACGAAGCACCGCCACAATTCTTCTTGTGTCATGCACTCAAATCTTCACTTCCCATACGCCCCGTCCTTAGCTTCAATTGTTGTGCTTGGCTCGTGCACTTCTATTGTATGCCATTTCCCTTGAGGTATCTGAATTCCAAAGATACCATTCCTAGGACATATACGAAAACGGGCAACTTCTTTGAAAATACTTTCATCTGAAGCCGTCTCACCATCAAGCACGGAACCACCTTCTACATTTTTGGGTAATTCTTCATAAAAGATCTCATCCAAGCAACCCTCTAAACATACCAAAGTCTCTGATGACTTTAAATGTCTATGTATCGGAACTTTTGTTCCTACTTCTAAAGCATTCAGCATCCGCTGGCTTCCGTCCTCCGGCGTTGTCCGCAGGTCGTAGTTCTGCCGCAACCTCTCCGAAGCTGCCGCCTTCTCGTGTAGTTCGGAAAGCAATTCCTTATTTAATAATTGAATATCCATAACTTTCAACTTTCAACTTTATTATCCCTTCAGCGAAGCCAGATAAGCCTCGTGCAAATGGTAATACTTCTTCATAAACAGGAGATACCCTACCCCCAACGCTGCGGTCACTACGACGAGGTAGCCCCAGTGCCAGCAGGCGGTGTTCGGAATCAGTATCATCCCCGCTGCTATCGCCAGCTGCAATGCGGTGTATATCGTCGACACCACGGTATGCTCCATGCCCAGCTCGTTGGCCATGATTTGGTAAGCATGCTTGCGGTGTGCCTGCCCCAGGTTCTCGTGCAGCATGATGCGGTGGCAGATGGTCAGCACGGCGTCCACGCCGTACACCACGAGGAACATCAGCCATGTCACGTCTCCCGTGGCCACTATCAGCTTACCCAACGCATATATCACGATGAATGCCGATGCTATGCTGCCCACGTCGCCTGCGAAGCACTTGGCCTTGCCCTTGGGTCTGTAGTTGAAGAAGCAGAACACCAGGTTCGCCAACATCGCCACGATGAGCAGCCGCTGATCCACGAAGCCCTGAACCCCTTGAACTCCTTGAACCCCTTGAACTCCTTGAACCCCTTGAACCCCTTGAACTCCTAAACCGCTTGAACCATTTAAAACTATCAGCGGTATCAGCACCGCTGCCGTGTATCCTCCGTTGATGCCGTTGATGCCGTCCATGAAGTTGTACACGTTGGTGATGCCCACACAGACGATTAGAGCAATCACGATGGCCCACCACATGTCCCACTGCACAATTCCCCAGCACCAGAACATCAATGCCATTGCGATGAACTGGAACACCAGCCGCACGCTGTCGGGCAGCGAGTGTATGTCATCCACGAAGCTGATGCCGGCCACCAGCGTGATGCCCAGCAGGAACGGCCACTGCTCCACCCCGAAGAATGCAGCATAGAGCCACATACCCAGCAGGTAGATGATGCCGCCACCGCGCAGCACGATGCTCTTGTGTGAACTGCGCTCATTGGGCTTGTCAATGATGTTACACTTATCCGCAATGCGGAAATAAATCAGTTCTGCTGCCAACAGTATAACAGCAATAATAATATATGTCCAAATCATATTATGTTTTTAAAGTCATTCTTTATTACTCTCCCGCCCCGAGCTTATCAACGTGCTCCTACTGGCCCGTAAGCAGTGGCCCTCTGCCAAGATCCTGGGCGTATCCGAGTTGGGATTGGAAGTCCGAGACGGGCGAATCATATCTAGCGGCCGGCTTTGCCCCAGCGATACCATGAACCAGATTCGTAGGGCACTTAGTGATCTGCCGTGAATTATGGGACAGATTCATTATTCTGGACCTTGAACGGAACTACGTCATTCGATGTGGCTCCGTTTTTGTTTACTTTCCCTGTCGATGGCCTGTCTCTTCTCTATTCAAACTCATTTGGTAAACCAGCCCTGGAGATATAATGGGAAAGCTGTGTTAGTAGGTCGGAAGCTAACGGATCTTGTAAGTGACCCACTCGTTTTATTGGGAACACATAACGATTATTCTCAAATTCCGACTTTATGCCTAATTTCGTAAGGAATACATAGAACCAGCTTTCTATTCTATGCTTGATAACGGCACGACATTCTTCACCAAGTCCCTCTACAAACTGATCCAAATCTAATAGCTTACTAAACTGCTTGCCATGATTATCGCACAGGAGTTTCTGATTAGCGTGAAGATATGACGAACAATCTTTGTTAACGATGACCTGCCCATCTTCAGAAAATGTACAGTAATCAAGTATTGACAGACTAATGACGAAGTACCTGTTCACCAATGCGCTAAGAGGCTTGCCATCAATTGAGCACTTTAAGCGGTAAGAATATCCATGGGCAGCATCTTTTAGTTTCTCATGCAGATTATCCTTGAACTTTTCAACCGCCTTGGCTCTTTCCTTTTCATCTTTATTTAGAACATTATCAAGCTTCTTTAACAGACTTTCTTCTGCCTTAATCTCCTCCAAAGGAACAAAATATCCAATGTCTGTACTACGCTTTCCTCCTTTGCGAAGGGAGATGTTACAAGGTTGACACAACAGTACATAATAATCCTTGTCATTCGCGCAGAATACATCTCCATTCTGAAGTGGCAGGAGAAGACGGTTTACGACCTCGCCTGGAATAAAATTCTCATCCAGGAATAGTCTATTAACGAAAGCAGTATCGTATCTTTGCCCACCAAGCGCCTTATCTAAAGACTTTGATGTTACATCGTCAATACTTTTAATGCTGCTGACATTCGTATTGAATGTCTGAACCTTACCTAGATCATCAGATAGTGTCTTATGCAATTCACGGCTGAAAATGATATGAATGAGACGCAATAGAGTATCAACCTCACGACAACCTTCTACCTTTGAACTGTCTATCACCACCTGTTTGAATTCTAATGGGAGTATCTTGCCTAATTCTTCTCGCATCCTATTGGATGTGTCTTCAATCAGGTTTTGGGCGATCTCGGACAATTTATCAACATATCCCACCCAAAATAGATTGTTCAAGCCCTCTATAAACAGGGTATACTCTTCGTTATCTGGCAAGCGTTTTTTGGAAAAAGGGAAAGCCCACGATGAAAGCTGATCTCGGTGCTCATTGCGGAATTTAAATTCTTCTGAGATTTCGAATGACTGCGAGAAGATACCGCAATAAGTATTTTCCTTCACACCTTCTAGGCTACTGAAACTCTGTGCGAGAGCTGCTCCTGTCCGTCCTTCTCCTTCCGTAGTTTCTTCTCTTCCCAATTTCTGGTCGAAAAGAAGAAGCACTTTCTCTCCTTTTTTAACATATTCCAGACACTCTTTGGAAAACCCTTCTTTCCACTGTTCGGGCGAACAAAGGATACAAATATCTCCAAGAATAACCTGAACTTTACTCTCTGGGTGGGGCAAGGTTTCAGGGATGCACTCCTTGGCAACAGACTCACGTTCTGTATTTGTAAGAGATTGCCACCACCCTTGTATCTTTCCGCGAATATCCGGATCAACTGATTTGGTCTCAATAATAAGCTCTGGGATGACAGAATGTTTTTTAAGCGCATCTTCATGTGAATCCTCTATATATTTCATGATGTCTTGAAGACCATCATAGCTTAAATAGTCATCTACATAATAAACTTTTGTCACACCTACCGAATCGAGCAGGTTTCGAACCAATCCCTTAGCTTCTTCTATCTTCATTCTGCTTCAACATTTGAAAGATTAATGGCAAAAATATATCGCCTATCATAAGAATTTCTACGCTCGTCAAGCACAATGGAACAACCAACAGCATCCAACAACTGGCGAACTATGAAAAGGCCAAGACCTCGCCCTTGCCCCTTGGGTTTCATTGTAACAAATGGCTCAAACAGAGATTCTTCCACTGCTGGAGCTATGCCCCTTCCGTTGTCCGACACATACAACCACGGACGATTAATGGATATAAATATGGTAGGAAGTCCTTCAAAATCACCCTGCTGGCGCAACCAGTAACAAGAGTTATTAATCAAATTGTCCATAACCTGTATAAATCGTCCTTCATTAATTGTTATGGATAACGGCAATCCATTCTTCACTTCAAGAGAGACCTCATATTTCTTCAAGTAGTGGTCATAAAACTGGCTCTTTTGGGATTCAAAGAAGTGCCCCAAATCAAATGTATCTTTCGACTCACGGGCGTAGCGCAGAGCTGGAGACACGTGACGCAACTGCTGGGTCATGGTGTTTGTAGTAATGGCAACCTGCCTGGAAAAATCCTGGCATGAATTGCGTGAAATAGGCTCACGCCCTGCCTCTTTCTTGAAATCAGCATTTCTTTCGTTCAGCCGTTTAATTAAATTAGGAAACTCATGGGTGATAGACTCTGCGGTCATTCCGACTGCTGCCAAAGTAGAGAAGTCATCCAACTGCTGCTCCATGGCGTCTATCTTCGGTTCGATATAATCAACCGACATTGACAACTTGGCTGCCTTTCCGACAAACTCTTCTAATTCTGCCAGTAGTGACTGTGCACGGGCTAGTGTTGTTTTGTTTCCTTCCAAAACTTTGAGAGCCTCTTCGTAATTGCCTTTTCCAAACAAAGAGTTGGCTTCTTTGATTGCCCGATTCGATGATTCCTCAAAACTATGAACTTCCTTGCGCAATTCGCTCACACGACGTGTAAAACCTGTGGAGGCATCTGCCGTAGTTCGTATCTCCGAATAAGCCTGCTGTATAGAGCGTATGCCTGTGTTCTCTTGCTTATACTTCTTGATAAAATCATTATAACCGCGACGGACTGACTCTATAAAGCTGTCACATACCTTGCGGATATAAGTAATGGCCATAAGTTCGAAATTGAACTGGTATTCATTTTCTATAAGGCCCTGCCGGTCGGTTTTGTCTTTCAGATGGACATTCACGCCCTCACTGATAGCAAAATAGCCAACGGTATTCTCAGGGCGAAGGCCATAGAATGAGCTACCAGATGTTTGACTTTTACGCATACCAAGCCAGTCGTCGCCTTCAAAACCATAAGGTTGAACAGCAAATCCGTCCCTGTATATTTTAATACCAGTCTGAGTCTTTACATACTCTTTGTATTCCGATGACGTATTAAACACATCAGATACTGCATCGAAGTTATCAGTTAAAGCAAAATCGTATATTTTACCGCTGAAACTGCCAGGATTGCATTTCTTACCGTCCAAGATAGCAAGTCCTGCCATATCGTTTTGAAACGAAAAGCGCTTGGTGAAGGCTATCATACCCTTGTCCTCCGGACGATGATAAGAAGTATCCTTTCTTTTTGTGTCAAAAAAATACTCCGCGAACTTTGCACCACCATCCTTAGCAATAAAGGCTTTATAATTGTCTTGTACCTGGCGATTATTTCCCGAGCCAAGTTTTTCTGGCTTTAACATACCTGAGACGGTCAGGATATTACCATCGAAGGTAAACTCGTATGAGGACTGACATAGATTCAAAATGCTGTCCATCTTTTTCATCACATCAATAGACGCACCATCGATAGTGATATAGACATAGAACTTGCGAACTTCCGAAAAGGGGGTTAAAATCTGGACTATCTTGTTCTTAAAGGTCTCTAAACGATCGCCTTTCCATACGTCTATAGAATGAAGATTGGTAAGCACCAACTTTGTACCTTTCTTCTCACCTGCAGGCTCAGACTCCACACTAACAGGAACCTCAGAGAGCCGCTGAACCTTGTCAAACTCTCGCCAATCAAATGCCACATGGTAGCGGGTGTCACCTCCCTCCGGCACGGTAAATATCTCACAACAGTCTGAAAGTCGCTGGGTACTCAAACGGCCAAGGCCCTTATCACCAAGTGGAGTGCGTTCTTTTTTGGTCTTTTTCTTTATCCCGTCAGTTCCAGCCCGTTTACTAGAATATGAAATAGTTAGCCATGACTTCACTATAGCTTCGTCATCCATCCCCACGCCAGAATCTTCAACGACAATATAGCCAGTATGGGATTGATAGGTCAAAGACTCGCCAGAATAAACGCCCGTAGTATTAATATCTATCTTAACGAAGCTGGCGTCAGCATCGTATGCATTCTTGATAAGCTCCATCAGCGCAGTCATCTCGTCGGGGACAAGCTCTTCTCCCAACTGTCTGATTACATGAGGATTGATATCAAAACGTCTCTCCATCGTATTTATATTTTACGGAAAATAAGTATATGCTCCTTTTCCATGGTTTGCGAACAACTATTCTTGCGGGCTTGCTTTTTGTTCAGTATCTGACGTTCTGCCCGTTCAAACAGCATAATGCCACGTGATTCCATTAGTTCTATCAGTATTTGGTCATTGGGTATTTCCCTGCCCCCCACAAAGCGGTTGCCTATAGTCCAAATATAGAAGGCATCATCCTTCATTGAGGCAACTATCTTGTCGAGACTGGCATCAAAGTCTGAAATAAAACTTAATGTCTTATAATACTTATTCCTTTCTTCATCTGGTACGTTCTCGAAAAAAAATCTAAGCGTAGGTGTGTGACCATATACCGTTCCTATCGTTGCCAGAAGATTTTTTCTGTTGATCTTTCCACCAAGGCTCTGTCTGTCTATCTCCTGCGTTGTTTTTACGTAGTCAAAAGGACAACTCAAATCTCTTGGGTCTATCCACTGCAATGGCAGATAAGAGGTCTGACCGTATGTCACGGTGGTATGATTATCCCCGTAAGGGGGTGAGGAAACCAGTAAGTCAAACTTAACTTTTGACATCACACCATCCTTTGTATTTCCCCATTGGATGTCTTTCTCCACTTCCAAATCCACATTTCTACCTTGATTCTCTAAGACCACCTTATTCCAATAAACTTCTATATCTTCTATTCCACGAACAACAAGAGTTGAGAACTCTTTCGTCACATTCACATTTCGCTTTTCAATATCCTCTTCACTTCTTCGATGAAGTTTAAATGTTGAGGTGCGGTCATTACTGCCCGTACGGATTACTTCTGACATTATGACCCATAGAAATCTACGTATAGGCTGCTGTTCAACAGATTGTATGGCACGGCGGATTCTGGACAGGTCAATTTGTACATCCTTATTAAACCACTTGTCAATATTGGTGAACGAAACATCTACAGTCTCGTCAGCATCTTGAAAAATTTGGTTCACTACCTCCTGGCAAACGGCCTTCAGCAGAACAATATCATATTCTTCCACCTTAGCTTGAGTAAGCATGACAGCAAATGGATTGATGTCTTGCCCATAGACATTGAAGCCAAATTCCATGCACGACATCAGCGATGTGCCCGAACCCATAAAGGGATCCATAACCCAAGCTCCTTGAGGAAGTGTATCTGCCACAGCTTGTATGACCGCGTATTGTGTGGCAGGTACCATCATGGCCGGATACATAAACAGCCGGTGCAGGTTTTCACTCCTGTCCGCACCTTCGCCATCGAGAGTTTTATTCTCTTGTAGGGCCTTTAGCTGTTGGCGTATTGCCAGTAACTGCGTATCACTTACCATATATCTTTATCAAGGACCAATCCCCCTAATTTCTTGCAAAAGTACAACTTTTTCTGTTTCCTAAGGGATTATTTGCTGTTTTTAACATTTTTATTTCAGCATATCCCTTCTTAATTTACTAAAACACATACTTCCATCATTGTACAAATCGTTCTGGAAGATGTCAGATTTGATAATTTTGAAACTGAAACTTGGATGATGCAACGAATTAGCCATCATAGCTATCCTTGCATCTGTGTATTTATAGTTCATCTCCAACCAATGCAATGCTACTTTTTTGTGGATCAAATATCGCTCTTGCAACTTAAAGGTTTTTACTATGATTCCATAGTCTGGATCCTGCGGACCTAACTGCAAATCATAGTCCTGAGGCCGCGTCGAAGGTCGGATACTGCCTGCCTTTACTCCTTTAAGCGGCACGACATGAAATTCCACCTGACTATCAAAGTCGTATGCGGGGCTTGTTGGGCTAAGTTTTTCGTAAGGTTGTCCGAGGGTGCCAAGCACCTTTGTTTTTTTCAGTCTCTGATTGCATACCTGACAACAGGGAACAAAGTTGTACAATGACAACGCAACAAGTCTGCATTTCGATTTGGGCAGTACGTGGTCTAAATCAAAATGATGGCGATACTTATAGTTGGGCTTGAATATCTTGTCAAATTTGTCAGGAACCCACCGCAGACGCGCTCCAACCTTGTCAAAATCCGCCTTGGTCTTATAAGGTCGTGCTGCCTTTACTATGGCAAGCGAGCGTTGTGACTTCGTCCTAACTTTTCTCATCAGTTCGTCGTCATCCAGATTATTCAAGTCGTACATAGCATCCCCATATGGGTCTATTTCATAGGCATTCACATACGCCATGTCACAATACACACAAGAATAGATATTAAAACCCCTTGTAGGCTCCTTAAAATATTCCGCTATTTCACTGCTCCAAGTATCGTAGTCAAAAAGGCCGGTTATCAAGTCATTATTGATAACCTCCCTTCTCGCCAACGGAATAAGCCTGAACGCATTGTACCATTGTGTTAGTTGATGGAAATCAGCAGTCAAAAACATCCTCACATCAACCGGATATACAGCCAACTCAGCGTACCTACCCTGAAGCGTGTTCCATCTCGCCTGCATATTTGCAATTTTCCCTTGAAAGATGGCTTCATAGTCAGTCACATACTGGTTCCCTGTAGGGTATTGCATCCTTCTCATTCTTCTTCCTTCAGTTTTTCTGTCAACAGTCTTACCTGCTCCTTATGATAATTCATTTGCTGCTCTATCTGCATACGACGCGACCTCGGAAGATATTTCGCCTCCATCTGGTCAAACAAGTTCTGGAAATTGCGTTTCAGATAGTCCTCACCCAAATGGTTAATGGTGAATAGGTATTCATCTTTATTCGTCTCAAACAGTTTCTTCCTTTCTTCACCATTCTTTTCATAGTAACAGTCCAAGATATCCTGCAACTTCTGCTGCACCAAGTCACCAATGGCATAGTCCAAAAAGAAACCACTCTTCAACAGATCATAAATATTTGCTCCCAATGTCTTTTGAGGCGCCAGTTCTTCTTCCTCTTCACCCTTACGCAAGAACAGGACATTCGTTTCAGGCAGGTCCGACAAAATGAATGGAGAATGAGTGATGATAATGATATTGATGCTTCGTATGTTGGTACGGTTGATATGGCAAAGTGCCAGCCGTTCTAACAACCGCTTTACGTACTGCCGTTGGTACTCCGGATGATAATATAACTCTGCCTCATCAAATATAAGGTTAATGTGGTGATAGCCCACCACTCTCTTTCCGTCCTCGCCTTTGATACTGGCTATATTCTTGATGTGGTAGTATATGTAGCTCAGACTATATAGCATCTGTCTCTCACCACTGCTCATCGACTGCAGCGTCACTTCTCCTCCATCATTACCGCTTTTCAGACCCTTTCTTTTGTAGGACACTTCCGTCAAAAAGAATGGAGGGGGCAGTTGCCGCATCATCTCATCATAAGTTTCATACCTATTGCCATTCAGTAGTTCCAGGTCAACATCCAAATCATTCTCATCGTCAGCATACCTATTCTCTTTGAGGTAATCCAGACATTGATGTACTTTTAGAGTTATATGGTTACAGGGACTTTCATATATATCCTTTACAACCTGATGCAGGGGATCATTATTTGTATTGAGCCAAACCGCAGCACTAGTCGGACTCACTCTCATCACTATGCTACCATCTTCATTTGTCAATGGTTTAGCCGCATTCGTCAAAACCACAGGCTCTTTCATGCTGAGCAAGCTATTCATCATTGATGCCTCTCGGTATTTCGGATAGATTGCACATATCTTCAGTGTTTTATAGGCAAGGTAATAAAGAGCATTTTTATCACGGTCGGAATCGCTTGGCTCAAAAGGTCGTTGTAATTGTTCTTCCAATAAATTTTCCCATATTTGTTCTAGGTTAGATATTAGAGTGTTTTCTATACCACTCAATTCGCTCCTCATTGGCTTTTCTATAAACGACATACTTTTTTTCTCCCAGTAGTCATTGATGTAGCGGTATTTGAATTTTGACGGAACATACTCGTCTAAGAATTCCTTATCCTGCGAGTGGAAAAGCAACGACAACACCTCTATCCTCTGTTTTGCCAATCCATTCTCATTATTTACATCTATCTGTCCGTCTTCCCTAAATGGTGTTAATACTATAGGTATGTAATAGCCGTCGTTTTTGTGAAACAGGTGGGTTAGCCAATCTCCGTCATTTAGTTTTTCTTCATCTTGTGCAAAAGGTGATGTGTAGTCTGATGGATTAAAAGCATAAAGGCTATAGTTTACGCTGATCGTATAGAAGAAGCCGTTCAAAATGGCATCTCTTTGTCTTTCCGTCAGGCCATGTATTTTTACTTCTTCTGGCTGTCCATCAAACACTTCGTAATAAAAAGTCCCTAGGTCGTTACATTCTATAAACTTCTGCACTCCATCCTGTTCAAAGTGGAGCCTGCCGTGAATACCATATGCATGCCCTATCTCGTCCGTTTCATCCACTCCTTTCATCAGAAAGGTGTTCTCTGCAAAATTATTGATGATGCGATACAGCGCATCAATCAGCGTTGACTTACCCGAGCCGTTTTTTCCAGCTATAGCAGATACAGATATTCTTGGGAGATTATCATCTATGGTATAGTAATCCTGAGGACAACCATCCTTTGACACAATTGGATACTTGTCTTTAGCAGTCCCCATTTCATCAGTGTTTTCACACTTGATAAAAGGATACCACCCAGGATCAAGCGATTTTCTTACCGACTTCGGAGTGCCTTCAAATATTTGTATCCCTATCAGCCGTAATGGTTTACTAATGTCTAATTTCGCTGGCATATTTATTACCTTTCCTACTTCTCCACCTCTTTCAGTTCCCTTCCAGAAAAAGTGCCATAGCTCTTGCCTGACACCTCGCCCTTCTTGTAGTAGTCGCACATAGCCTTGATCACTGTTTCAAAATCCTTACGGTCATTGATTTTGATATGGCCATCTGTACCTACGGAGATGGTTTCTCCGTAACGCTTACATACCGTCGCCATTTTCTTGATGTGCTTATCATCAAGTTTTTCTAGGCCACCGTTCTGCTGTATTTTCACCAGTTTCTTATGCAGTGAGGTATTCGTCTTCAGTTCTTCTTCCAAACCATCCAGACCGTCTATCAACCCAGTGTTCTTCATCTCATCAACCACCTCGATAGCTTTGGCATGATATTCTTCCTGGAGACCGACAATCTGCTCAAAGGGCACCTTCTTCAACACATAGAAGGTCTCTTCCCAATAAACACAGTCTATCTGTTTGTCCAAAGTAACGGCCTCGCCTTTCATCAATGTCAGTTTTTTCGAAGTCGAATTGAAGATAGTCCTTATCTGTCGCCACACAATGCTCTTGTCCGTATCATTCTTTTCATCTATGGCTATTTTGCTGACCATAATCTTTCTGAACGTATAGATCCACTCCTGAGCCTCCACATCCAGAAAACCTATGCAGTAGGCCCAGAGTTCTTCGTTCTCAGAGATTATTCCCTCAATACTCTCCACCTTAGGCAATTCCTTACCCAGTTGGTTCACTACCACGTCTGAGAATGTAGATGTCTCAGCTTTCAGCTTGTAAGAAAACAAATGGTCCGTATCATCCGAGATAGGGTCATAGTCAATCAGTGAATAGTCCTTCGTAACGGTTCTTTCTAGCTCCTTGATAGACAAATCATACAGATACTTCCTTATCTCATCATCCACATCTATCTGATAAACCTTGAATATATATTTATCCAAAGTCTTATCACGCTTTCCCACCCCACTTTTCAGAATACGAGTGATAAAATGCAACTTAACATCTTCCTGCTTCGTATCCTTTATTCTGTCTAGAACCTCATCCAGCTTAGATGGCTCTTTTACTTTATCGTCTTTCTTTGCCATAATATAACTTGAATCCTATTTGATACATCTGGTAATCCACGTTCTCTTTATAGTCTGTTGTATCGGTAATGATAAGAGCATCGTAAGTTGTCCCCGTTGAGTCACCTATCAACTTATATTCTATCTCTAACAACGAATACCATATACTCAGTAGAGGATTTATCAGAATCATATTCGAGTTGATGTATATGGCATATATCAACCCCATCACCACAACAAATACTACACAATCAAATAGTGACGAAAAATCACTTGCCACAAATGGCACGATGTATGTCGCTATGTAACCGATAGCTTCACTATTCCTATTGCTTATCCTAGTCACCTTGACCGCCTCGCCATTTGGCAGATTCCTTTTCAAATTATAAAGTAGCACACGCAATCCCACGACACCTACTATAGAGATCACTACTAAAACTGCAGACATACCAAAATGTTTGAGGAAGCGATTCAGAGCCTCCCAGTTCCATCCTCCCCAGCATAAGTAATCCCATCCTTCCTTTATCTGCTTACCTATAACAATGGCAAACAGTGGCAAGTACGATGTTATAAAGAGAGAGAACAAGGCGCCACACCTCAGTCCATTATTGTTACTTGACTTCATAATCTCTTGTCAACTTGCACTGTATAATCTATACTATCTATAGGACCCAATTATAGTACTCCCTCAAAAACTGCTGCACTACAGCTTGCTGTTGCTGCATCCTATCGTTATACTCTCTCAGAAAACGATAGAAATGCTCAACTCTCTCCTGTCCGTCAATAGCGTTGCACATCTGTTCGGCAATATGAGGAGGGAAATTATTGCGAATAATAGCCTTCCCCATTTCGTTTGCAATCTTGTTGCCTGCTATATTATATAAATCCTGCAGTGTAATCATAGTTTTAGATTTTCTCCCCACAAAGATAACAAAAATAACCAATCCTGCAAAGGATTGGTCGTTATTTTGTCAAGAATTTGGGCAAATTAGTTCTTCAATGGCAGGATCTTCTCGTTCAGGGCCGTGAATCCGTGAGTTCGTAAATCCGTAACTCCAGATATCCACAGCAACGCAGCTACACTCCGTAGTTCCCTAGTTCCGTGAATCCGTAGTTCCACACAACGTGTATCCGTTTTTCCGTAGTTCCGTAAGTCCTGTTGCGATTTCATCTATCGCAACACTCCCTCCCCACATCCTATAAACATACAACGGAGTTACACGCCCAAAGTCCATAGAACACGAACAATCTTCATTCTCCATGAATTCTTTCAAACAATCAATCAAAGAAATATTCATATTGACTTCGGTTTCAATAAATGTCCCCAAACTCCACTCCAAAAGGCGCTCCACATACTTTCCTTGTAGCAAAGCTTATGTTTCCATCCGTTTGCCTTAAATCTGCGAAACTTGAACGCAACACGAAAAATTAATCCTTCCGGTTGTGTTTCTGTAAACTCAGGAGATAATACTTCGTTAAATACTCTTTTTTTGAGTTCTGTATCAATCTTCCCATTAGGGAATAAATCAGCTGCAAAACCCAAATCTTCTATGCAAATAGCATTAAACAGGTGAAACAAAGGAGTCATACCATGTTGTTCCAATACATCCTCTAGCCATTTCCAATCAACGTCTTTTCCGTGGGCTTTCACAAAAAATGCCCAATCCAGTAACTGTCTGATGGAAAACTCTCCGGAAAGGAAATGAAGCATTGAATGTCGTTGC